>Ga0207951_100541_pt1 | contig 18306 bp, 16 predicted proteins | sample Subbio12Aug_8Bad_FD_184830 | JGI IMG/M metagenome (GOLD analysis project Ga0207951, IMG submission 184830) | Serpentinite rock and fluid subsurface biosphere microbial communities from McLaughlin Reserve, California, USA - CR12Aug_8Bad (SPAdes) | ecosystem: Environmental > Terrestrial > Deep... | reverse complement strand
ACCGCCGCCGCGCGCGCGGCATCGGCCAGCAGCGCCACCGCGCCATCGGGGTCGCGCGCGATCATGTCCCCGGTGGGCGCGACGCCGCGCACCAGCACCCGGTCCCGGCCATGGCCGCGGACCAGGGCGAATTCCTCCAGCATCGGAACCCACAGCGCGCCGCCGGTCAGCAGCGCGATGCGCGGCGCGATGGCCAGCGCCGCCGCGATCGAGGCCTCCGCCATGCCCACCACCGGGATCGGCAGCACCTCCCGCGCCGCCTCGATTCCCGGCTCGCCGAAACAGGCGATCAGCGCCGCGCCGTAGCCCTGCGGGTTGTCCGGCCCGACATGCTCGGCGAGCGCGGCCAGCACCGCATGCCCGGCCACCGCCACCGCCGCGCGCGTCGCGATGTAGCGCGCCCCGAAGCCGGCAGTGACCGGATGCACCTGCGCCGCCGGCAGCCCCAGGCGCGGGATCGCCGCCGCCGCCTGGCGGGCGAGCACCGCGGTGATCGCAGCATCGGTGTTGCCGTTCAGGAGCAGCAGGCGCATCCGCCCCGATGAGCATGGCCCCGCGCCCCGCGCAAGGGCGGCGTGCCCCGCATCCGCTGCGGGCAGCCTGCCGGTTTTGGCGGCAGACAAGCCCGCCGCCGATGCCACAGCAGCGCGCGATCGGCCGGAACCGCTCCGCGGTCCGCCGATCGGGCATAAGCTGCTCTGGAACCGCTGTGTTCCAGAGCAAGAAATCCGATCAGGTGTTTCCACCTGATCCGGTACTGCTCTAGCATCCGCCAGCCGCCGGTGGCACGGCCCTTGCTCCACCGCACCCAGGTGGCGCGGCGCGCGGCCCCGACTGCTCAGTCGCGCTGGGGAGACGCCTGACAGAAAGGACCTGACCCGATGCGACTGCGACGCTTCCTGCTCACCGCCTGCCTCGCCGCATTGCCCGGGCTGGTGGCCGCCCCCGCCGTCCAGGCGCAGGGCACCATCCGCATCGGCATGACCGCCGCCGACATCCCGCTGACCAGCGGCCAGCCGGACCAGGGCTTCGAGGGCAACCGCTTCACGGGCATCCCGCTCTTCGACAGCCTGACGATGTGGGATCTCTCGGCGGCGGACCGGCCTTCGGTGGTGATCCCTGGCCTCGCGACCGAATGGCGCGTGGACCCCAACGACCGCACGCGCTGGATCTTCACGCTGCGCCAGGGCGTGCGCTTCCACGACGGCAGCCCCTTCAACGCCGATGCCGTGGTGTGGAACGTGCGAAAGGTGCTCGACCGCGAGGCCCCGCATTTCGATCCGCGGCAGGTCGGCGTGACCGCCACGCGCATGCCCACGCTGCGCCGCGCCGAGCGCATCGACGAGCACACCGTCGCGCTGTTCACCAGCGAGCCCGACAGCCTTCTGCCGATCAACCTCACCAACCTGTTCATGGCGAGCCCCGCCCAGTGGCAGCGCTTCCGCGACGCCAACCCGACCGCCGAGGCCGCCTGGAACGCCTTCGCGCGCGAGCCCTCGGGCACCGGCCCCTTCCGCATGACGCGCCTCGTCCCGCGCGAGCGCGCGGAATACGCGCGCAACGACGCCTATTGGGGCACCAGGGCGCGCGCCGATCGCATCGTGCTGCTGCCCATCCCCGAGGCCAATGCCCGCACCGCCGCACTGCTGTCCAACCAGGTGGACTGGATCGAGGCGCCGGCACCCGACACCATCCCGCAGCTGCGCGCGCGCGGCATGGTCATCACCTCCAACGCCCAGCCCCATGTCTGGCCCTGGCAGCCCTGCTTCGCCGAGGGCTCGCCGCTGCGCGACGTCCGCGTGCGCCAGGCGCTGAACCTCGCCATCGACCGCGAGGGCCTTCGCACGCTGCTGGGCGGCATGATGGCCATTCCCGTCGGCACCGTGCCGCGCGGGCACCCGTGGTTCGGAAACCCCAGCTTCAACATCCGCCACGACAAGGCCGAGGCGCGCCGCCTGCTCGCCGAGGCCGGCTACACGGCCCAGCGGCCGCTGACGCTTCGCGTGCAGATCTCCGCCTCCGGCTCGGGGCAGATGCAGCCGCTGTCGATGAACGAGTTCGTGCAGCAGGAACTCCGCCAGGTCGGCGTGAACGTCGAGTTCGACGTGATCGAGTGGAACGCGCTGTTCACCAACTGGCGCAACGGCTGCCAGCACGCCTCGGCGCGCGGGGCGCATGCCATCAACGTCTCCTTCGCGGCCATGGATCCCTTCTTCGCCATGGTCCGGTTCTGGGATTCCAAGATGGCACCGCCGGTCTCCAACAACTGGGGCCACTTCAACGACCCACGCTTCGACGAGATGATCCGCGTCGCGCGCAACTCCTTCGACGCGGCCGAGCGCGACGCCGCACTCGCCCGCCTGCACGCCGCCGGCGTGGACGAGGCGCTGTTCATCTGGATCGCGCACGATGTCGCACCGCGCGCGATGTCCCCGCGCATCCGCGGCTACGTGCAGCCGCAATCCTGGTTCGTGGACCTGCGGCTGCCCTACATCCAGTGATGACCCCCCCACGGCGGTTCCGCAGCGCGGAGCCGCCGTGAAAGCCCCGGATGGGCGCCGGCCCCGCGGGTCCGGCGCCGCCCGACGCGGCCTCGCCGCGGCGGGATGCCGCAAGAGGATGAGACGATGTTCTTCTACCTGATCAGGCGCGTCCTCTACGCCATCCCGATCGCTCTCGCGGTCGGCTTCTTCTGCTTCATGCTGGTGCAGATCGCCCCTGGCGATCCCATCAACGCCATCGTCCCGGCCGACGCGCCCGGCGATCTGGTCGAGCAGGTCCGCCGCGACTACGGCCTCGACAGGCCGCTGCCGGTGCAGTTCGGCATCTGGCTGCTGAAGGTGGTGCAGGGGGATCTCGGCCGCTCGCTCGCCACCGGGCGCACCGTGTGGTCCGACCTCTCCTCGGCCATATGGAACACGCTGCTGCTCGCCTCCGTCGCCTCGCTGATCGGCTTCGTGCTCGGCTGCATCCTGGGCGGGCTCGCCGGCGCCTTCCGGGGCTCGCTCCTCGACCGCGCGGCGACCTCCATCGCGGTGGCCGGCGTGTCGGTGCCGCACTACTGGCTCGGCATGGTGCTGGTGGTGATCTTCTCGGTCCAGCTCAACTGGCTGCCGGCCATGGGCGCGGGCCCCGGCGGCAGCGCGGACTGGGCCTGGGACTGGGAGCACATCCAGCACCTCATCCTGCCTGCGGTGACGCTCGCGGTGATCCCCATGGGCATCGTCACCCGCACCGTGCGCGGCCTGGTCGCCGAGATCATGAACCAGGAATTCGTCACCGCGCTGCGCGGCAAGGGGCTGACGCGCAGCGGCATCTTCATCCATGTGGTGAAGAACGCCGCGCCCAACGCGCTTGCGGTGATGGGCCTGCAGCTCGGCTACCTGATGGGCGGCTCGATCCTGGTCGAGACGGTGTTCTCCTGGCCCGGCACGGGGCTGCTGCTCAACAACGCGATCTTCCAGCGCGACCTGCCGGTGCTGCAGGGCACCATCCTGGTGCTCGCGATGTTCTTCGTGGCGCTGAACCTGCTCGTGGACCTGGTGCAGACCGCGCTCGACCCCAGGATCAAGCGCGCGTGACCGCGCGACGGATCAAGCGCGCGTGACCGCGCGACGCACCAAGCGGGCATGAGGGAGAGAAGCCCATGAGCACCACCTCCACCACGCCCACCGCCGCCGAGGCCGAGCTCGCCGTCCAGGCCAAGCAGGCCGCCGTGCACAGCCAGGGCTACTGGGCCGGCGTGTGGAAGCGCCTGCGGCGCGACCCGGTCACCATCGCCTGCGCGCTGGTGCTGCTGCTGATGTTCCTCGCCATCGTCTTCGCCCCGCTCATCGCCCCGCACGACCCCTACCAGGGCTCGATGCTGCGCCGCCTCAGGCCGCTCGGCACGGACAACCACATCCTCGGCACCGACGAGCTCGGCCGCGACATGCTCACGCGCCTGCTCCATGGCGGGCGGCTGTCCTGGTTCATGGGCATCACGCCGGTCTTCGTCGCCTTCATCGTCGGCACCACGCTCGGCGTGCTGGCCGGCTTCGCGGGCGGGCGCGTGAACATGGCGATCATGCGAATCACCGACGTGTTCTACGCCTTCCCCTCGGTGCTGCTCGCGGTCGCCATCTCGGGCGCGCTAGGGGCGGGCATCGTCAATGCCATCCTGGCGCTGACGCTGGTGTTCATCCCGCCGATCATCCGCGTCGCGGAAAGCGTGACCACGGGCGTGCGCAACCTCGACTTCGTGGACGCCGCGCGCGCGTCCGGCGCGCGGGCCTTCACCATCGTGCGCGTGCATGTGCTGGGCAACGTGCTGGGGCCGATCTTCGTCTACGCGACATCGCTGATCAGCGTGTGCATGATCCTCGCCTCGGGCCTGTCCTTCCTCGGCCTCGGCACCCGCCCGCCCGAACCCGAATGGGGCCTGATGCTGAACACCCTGCGCACGGCGATCTACGTGCAGCCCTGGGTGGCGGTGCTGCCCGGCGCCTGCATCTTCGTCACCTCGATCTGCTTCAACCTGCTGAGCGATGGGCTGCGGCAGGCGATGGACGTGAAGGGGTGACGCCTTTGCCCTCCATCGCCGGTTTGTGCGCGGCACGCCTTGCGCCATGACGGATGGGAAGGGCTGACCCGCCCGGGGCAAGCGAAAGGCAGCGCCCCCTGCCTCAACTCATCCGCACCGCCACCCAGCGCACGAAGCCCGGCCGCTCACCGGCCTTCGCATACCAGGCCGCCAGCGCCGGCAGGTGCGGCATCCCCTCCACCCGCACCTCCTCCCCGAACCACCGCCGCGCATAGCAGCCGAGCACGATGTCCGCGATCGTCATCGCGCGCCCGTCGAGATACGGCCCGCCATGCCGCGCGATCCAGGCATCCACGATGGACCAGCACGCGCCCGCCGCCTTCGCCGCGGCCATCACGGAGGCCATGTCGCGCTTCTCTGGCGGCGTGCGCACCAGGCCCCAGAACAGAGCGCGCTCCGCGGGGCTCAGCGTCGAAAGCTGCCAGTCCATCCAGCGGTCCGCGCTCGCGCGCGCCGCCGGGTCGGCCGGGTACAGCGCGCTGTCATGCTTCATCGCCAGGTAGCGCAGGATGGAATTCGACTCCCACAGCACGAAGCCGTCATCCTCGATGGTCGGCACGCGGCCGTTCGGGTTCATGGCGCGGTATTCGGGCGTGTCCACCACGCCGTGCTCCAGGCCAGCATCGGCGCGTTCGTAGGGGATGCCGATCTCGTCGAGCATCCACAGCACCTTCTTCACATTGACCGAGTTCGCCCGGCCCCAGACCTTCAGCATCCGCCGCCCTCCCTCAGCCGCCGTTACCGCGCCACGACCTTGCCCTCGATCGCCTCCCAGATCGCGCGTTCGAGGTGCACGCCGTCGAAGCGCGCGATCTCCTGCAGCCCGGTCGGCGAGGTCACGTTGATCTCGGTCAAGTAGCCGCCGATCACGTCGATGCCCACGAAGATCATGCCGCGCTTCTTCAGTTCCGGCCCGATGGCGGCGCAGATCTCGTGCTCGCGATCCGTCAGGGTCGTGGGTTCCGGCCGCCCGCCGACATGCATGTTCGACCGCGCCTCGCCCGCCGCCGGCACGCGGTTGATCGCGCCCATCGCCACGCCGTCCACCAGGATGATGCGCTTGTCGCCCTCGCGCACCGCGGGGACGTATTTCTGGATCACCAGCGGCTCGCGCGAGCGCTCGGTGAACATCTCCACCAGCGCATTCATGTTGGGGTCGTCGGGGCGCAGGTGGAACACGCCCGCGCCGCCGTTGCCGAACAGCGGCTTGATGATGATGTCGCCGTGCTCGCGCCGGAAATCGGCGATGCGGCGGCGGTCCGACGTGACCATCGTGACCGGCATCAGTTCCGGGAAATGCGTGACGAACAGCTTCTCCGGGGCGTTGCGGACGGAAGCCGGGTCGTTCGCCACCAGCGTGCGCGGATGGATATGCTCGAGGATGTGCGTCGCCGTGATGTAGGCCATGTCGAAGGGCGGGTCCTGGCGCATCAGCACCACGTCCGCCCCTTCGCCGAGGTCGAGTTCCTCCTCCGCCCCGAAGGTGAAGTGGTTGCCGTATTCGCGCCGCACCTCGACCGGCTTCGCCCAGGCGGTGACGCGCCCGCCGCGCAGCGCGAGGTCGCGCACATGGTAGTGCCACAGAAGGTGCCCGCGCGCCTGCGCCTCGAGCATCAGGGCGAAGGTCGAATCGGCGTCGATGTTGACGGTCTCGATCGGGTCCATCTGGACCGCGACACGCAGGCTCCGGGTCATGGGCGCGCTTCCTGTCTGGATGGTCCGGCTGGACCGCTGGTCCCGTCGTGCCACCCCCCGCGCCGTTGCGCCAGGGTGGCTTTCGCGGCGCCCACGCAACCCCAGGGTGTTTTTCGTTAACCCCCCACGATTGTGGGTTAAGGTCTGCGCGTGCCGTGGCATAGATTGCCGCATGGTTAAGGCCCGCGCCCGCGGACCCCGCCGGCGGCAGGATGCCGCGCCCCTCTGTCCGACCGGACTTCGCCATGGCCGACCTCCTGCCGCCGCCGATCGCCTTCCTCCTCTCCGAATCTTCGAACCTGCCGCGCGAGATCCTGGTCCCTGGCGGCGACTGGCCGGGCCCCGCCCTGCTGCCGGCAACCTTCCGGGCGCCCGACCCCGTGGCCGCCATGCCAGCCCCCGACGCGGCCATCCCGCACTGGCCGGCCCTGGCGGCGCTGCCCGACAGGATCGCGCCCGCCGCGAGCGAAGCGCCCGCCGCGCCGCCCGCGCCCGAGCAGGCCTTCGTCCCGCCGCCTGCCAGCGCCTTCCCCTCGCTCGCCGCGCTCGAGGCCATCCTCGACGCCCTGTCCTCCGCCCCGCGCCCGGTGCCCACCGCCGAGGAGCGCGCGACGATGCTCGTCCTGATCGGCCTCGATCCCGCGCTGGCCGACGACCCGATGGCCTTCGAAGCCGCGCTGCGCGCCGCCCCCGCGCCCGACCCCGACGCCGTGCTCGAGCAATGGCTCAACGGGGCCGGCGCCGTGCCGCCGGAGCCCGATCCCTCCCCGGTGACGCCGGATTGGCTGCTGGGCTGAGCGGCCCGCGCGCCGGCGCCTCGAACCGGTAGGGCGCGGCCCCTTCCACCGCCGGGTCGAGCACCAGCCGGTGCTCGAGCGGCGGGAAGGCGCGCGACCGGCACTCCGCCCGGTCGCACAGCCGGCAGGACAGGCCGATCCCCACCGCCGCCGTCTCGGACTCGATCCCGTCGGCATAGACGAGGTCCGGCGCGCGGGCGATGTCGCAGCCCATCGCCACGACATGCGTGGGCGGCGGCTCGCCCCAATGCGCGGCGCGCCCCTGCACGCTGCGCGCGACAGTGAGGAAGGTCGCGCCATCCGGCAGGCGCGCCACCTGCACGCGGATGCGCCCCGGCGTGGCGAAGGCCTCGTGCACCACCCAGCGCGGGCAGGACCCGCCGAAGCGCGCGAAGGGAAACCCGGCCGCCGAGAAACGCTTGCCCACATTGCCCGCCGGGTCCACGCGCAGGAAGAAGAAGGGCACGCCGCGCGCGCCCTCCCGCTGCAGCGTGGACAGCCGCTGCGCGGCCTGCTCGAAGCTCACGCCGAAGCGCGCGGCCAGCGCCTCGATGTCGTGGCGCAGCTCCCGCGCCGCCGCGAGGTAGGGCGCATAGGGCATCAGCAGCGCGGCGGCGGCGTAGTTCAGCAGCCCGATGCGCATCATCTGCGCCGCCTCGGGCGTCGAGGGCTCGGCGCCGGCCATTGCCTGCTCCACCGCCTCGCGCGCCTCGAGCAGCATCAGCGTGAACGCCATCTGGAAGCCGCGGGATTCGCGCGGCAGCGATTCCGACAGATGCAGCACCCGCGCCGCCGCATCGTGCCGCCGCATCGCGCCCTCGAGCGGCCCGACCGTCACCGCCAGACCATGCGCGCGGCGCAGGCGCTCGGCGATGGCGTGGTTCATCTCCGCCGGCCGCGCGCCGAGTTCCCGCCCGATTGCCTCCGCCGCCGCCTCCAGCGCCGGGAAATGGTTCGCACGGTCGTGGAAGAAGTCGCGCGTCTCCTCGCTCGGCAGCAGCACGCGCCGCCCGGTGGGCAGAGCGAGGCCCGAGGAATCCTCCCGCGCCACCCGCCAGGCGCGATAGAGCGCGAGCATCGCGCGCGCCGCATTCGGCGCCGAGGCCGCGAGCGTCGCCACCTCCTGCTCCGGCACCTCCTCGAGCCCGAGCATCGGATCCGACAGAACCTCCCGCAGACCCGCCTCCAGCTGCCGCTCCGCGCTGCCCGACAGCGCGGCGAGCGCGACGTCGAGCGTCTCGGTGAGCTTGATCAGCAGCGAGGCGGTGACCGCGCGCTGGTCGTGCTCGATCAGATTCAGGTAGCTCGCCGAGATGCCGAGCCGCGCGGCCAGGGCCTGCTGCGTCAGCCCACGCTCGGCGCGCAGGCGGCGAACGGTCCGGCCGATCAGGGGCCGCGCCATGGCTTTACACCCTTTACAATCCCGGCGCCGCCTCTGTGAAGAACCTCACGTCCTTGCGGCTCCGCATCCAGAATCACCGGTGATCTTCGGCGATGCAATGTGAATTATTCACTGGCGCCGGACGGTCCGGCCTGGAGTCACACCATCGCCATGCGCCCGAACACCTCAGTCTGCTTCGCCCCCGACGGCACCGGCGGCGGCCTCCCGTCCCAGGATCCCAACCGCTTCGCCGGCATCCGCCGCGACTACGCCGAGGCCGATGTCGCCCGCCTCGCCGGTTCCTTCCGCGTGAAGCACACCCTCGCCGAGAACGGTGCCCGCCGCCTGTGGGACCTGCTGCGCAGCGAGCCCCATGTGAACACCCTCGGCGCGCTGACCGGCATGCAGGCGCTGCAGCAGGTCAAGGCCGGGCTGAAGGCGATCTACCTCTCCGGCTGGCAGGTCGCGGCGGACGCGAACAGCGCCGGGCAGATGTACCCGGACCAGTCGCTGTATCCGGTCGATTCCGTCCCCAAGGTCGTCTCCCGCATCAACGCCGCGCTGCGCCGCGCCGACCAGATCGCGACCATGGAACGGCTCGACGGCAAGGCCGATGACCGCACGCACTACATGGCGCCCATCGTCGCCGACGCCGAAGCCGGCTTCGGCGGCGCGCTCAACGCCTACGAGCTCATGCGCGCCATGATCGAGGCCGGCGCGGCGGGCGTGCATTTCGAGGACCAGCTCGCCAGCGAGAAGAAGTGCGGCCATCTCGGCGGCAAGGTGCTGGTGCCGATCAGCCAGCACATCCGCACGCTCAACGCCGCGCGCCTGGCCGCTGATGTGGAGGGCGTGCCCACCGTCCTGCTCTGCCGCACCGACGCCGAATCCGCGCAGCTTCTCACCGCCGACGTGGACGAGCGCGACCGTCCCTTCATCTCCGGCGAGCGCACGCCGGAAGGCTTCTTCCGCATCAGGCCGGGCGTCGGCAAAGACTACGCCATCGCGCGCAGCCTGGCCTACGCGCCCTATGCCGACCTGCTGTGGTGGGAGACCTCGGACCCCGACCTCGATGACGCGCGCGACTTCGCCGAGGCCATACACCACGAATTCCCCGGCAAGATGCTGGCTTACAACTGCTCCCCGTCCTTCAACTGGCAGCGCAAGATGGGCGTGGAGGCCGCGGCGCGGTTCCAGCGCGAGATCGGCGCCATGGGCTACCGCTTCCAGTTCGTCACCCTGGCCGGCTTCCACTCGCTGAACCTGTCGATGTTCCAGCTGGCGCGCGGCTACGCCGAGCGCGGCATGGGCGCCTATTCCGAGTTGCAGCAGGCCGAATTCGCCGAGGAGGCCAACGGCTTCACCGCCGTGCGCCACCAGCGCGAGGTCGGCGTCTCCTACTTCGACGCGGTGGCGATGGCGGCCTCGGGCGGGCGCGCCTCCACCACCGCGATGGAGCACTCCACCGAAGCCGCGCAGTTCGTCCCCGCGCACTGACCCGAGAGGAAACGCGACCATGAGCAACGATCGCCACGACGACGGCCTGGTGCATTCCCACCGCTGGGCCACGGAACCGCCGCGTCGCCCTCAACCGCGCATGATCCCCGCCCCGCGCGAGGACCATGACGACGGCCTGGTCCACGGGCATGGCTGGGCCTGCGGGGAACGGGGGCGGCCCTCGCACTGAAGACGCGACGCGGAGGGGCGCCGCCCCTCCCCACCCGCCCCCGACATCCGGTGTCCAGAGGCCTCTCGGCCTCTGGCGGGGAGAGGTCTGGAGAGGGGCGGCGCCCCGCTCCAGCCCCCCTCACCGCAACACCGCGTAATCCTCGCTCTCGCCGGGGTCGCCTCGTGCAGCCCGGTTCAGATGCCCCTCGATCCGCTCCGCGATGGCGTCGCGGTAGTGCTTCGGGTCCCAGTAATGCGTCGGCTCCCGCGTGATCGGGCTGGCGCGCCAGAAATCCAGCACCACCGCGTTCGGATGCGCCGCCGCCATCGCGCTCACGCGCCGCTTGCACGCCTCCATCACCGCCGCGCCGCCGCTGCCCGGCGCCGCCTGCGCGCCGAGCCACAGCGGCATGAACATCAGCACCAGCCGCGTCTCCGGCGGCGTCTCCGCCACCATGCGCCCGAGCAGCGCGAGCGGCGGAATCGGCAGGTCGGATGGCGCCGTCGCGACATGCCGCCGCGTCTCGGCCGGCAGCGGCGGCAGGCTCCGCGCGGCGCGCTCGGCGTCATAGGCCTCCTCGGGCGGCAGGAAGCGCGTATAGCCGTCGCGGCCATAGGGCGGGCGCATCAGCCCCGCCAGCACCGCTGCCTGCTTCGCCGCCTCCTGGATGGCGTAGAAGGACAGCATCTCCCGATACGCCGGCCAGGGGGAGCGGCCGTAGAAGGCCTCGGGGAAGGGCCGCGGCGTGAAGCGTTGCAGCGGCCCGACCGCACACCACACGTGGTCGAGCCCGATCACCACCGCGCGCGGCCGCGGATGGTGGCGCAGAAACACTTCGAAGATCCGCGACTGCTCGTAGGCCGTCGCCGCATTCATCGCGAGGTTCGCGAAGCGCGCGCCGAAGGCCCCGTTCAGCGCCTCGGGCCGCAGCATCCGGCTGGTCGAGGTGCCGATGATCGCCGCGTCGAAGCGCGGCTCGCGCGCCAGACCCGCGAAGGCGTAGCGCGCATTGGTCGAGACCGGCGGCCGCTCCGCCGGGATATGGAAGGGCAGCACGCCCCAGGGATCCACCAGCACGACGAGGGCGTAGAGCAGCGCGCAGCCGGCCGCCGCCGCCGCCACGGCGCGGATGAAGAAGCGCCGCCAGGCGGCGGGCGCCTCGGCGTCAGAACTGGAAATAGATGAACTCACTGGGCGCCCTGGTGCCGGATTGCAGGATGAGGAGCAGCAGCGCAACGCCCACCGGCACCGCGAGCCAATGGGCGGGCCGCAGCCGCATCAGCGCCGCCTGCTGGCTGGTCGGCCCCAGCAGCGCCGCCGCGCTGCCCGCGAGGAAGGCCACGAGATGATCCACCCTCACGCTGCCGATGCCCTCGAGCCCCGCCATGCCGCGCCACACGGTCATCGCGGTGGCGAAATCCGGCGCGCGGAACAACACCCATCCCGCCATCACGAACAGCAGCGTCAGCGCCCAGCCTAGCATCACCGGCATCCGCAGCCCCGCCCGCTGCCAGGCGCCGTTGACCGCCAGCGCCACGCCATGCAGCCCGCCCCACACCACGAAGGTCCAGGCCGCGCCGTGCCACAGCCCCGCCAGCAGCATCGTCACGACCACGTTGCGCGCCTGCAGCGCGCCGCCGACGCGATTTCCGCCGAGCGGGATGTAGAGGTAGTCGCGCAGGAAGCGCGACAGCGTCATGTGCCATCGCCGCCAGAAGTCGCGGATGGAGGTCGCGCGATAGGGCGCGTCGAAATTGTAGGGCAGGCGGAGCCCGAACATCAGCGCGAGCCCGATCGCCATGTCGGAATAGCCGGAGAAGTCGAAGTAGATCTGCAGCGTGAAGGCCCAGCACGCCACCCAGCCTTCCGCCGCCTCCACCGGCCCCGCCGCGGCGGCCGCGAACAGCCGGTCCGCCACCTCCGAGACATGGTCCGCGATCAGCAGCTTCTTCGCCGCGCCGATGCAGAACAGCGCGAGCCCGCGCGAGAGGTTCTCCCACATCTCCGTCCGCCGCGGGTCGGCGGCGAACTGCGCGATGATCTCGTTGTGCCGCACGATCGGGCCGGCGACGAGCTGCGGGAAGAAGGTGACGAACATGAAGAAGTCGAGCAGCCCGTAGGCGTGCCGGTCCCCCCGCCGCACGTCCATCAGGTAGGAGATCTTCTGGAAGGTGAAGAAGGAGATGCCGAGCGGCAGGATGATGTCGAAGGCCGGCGCGGTGATGCCCAGCACCGAGGCGAAGGAGCCGGCGAAGAAATTGGTGAACTTGAACAGCCCGAGCGTCGCGAGGTTCACCGCGATGCCGATCGCCGCCCAGTCCCGCCGAGGGTTCGCGATGTGCCAGCGCCCGAACAGCCAATTGGCGAAGGTCAGCCCCGCCAGCAGCGGCACGAAGCGCACATCCCAGAAGCCGTAGAAGACGAGCGAGGCCGCCACCGCGACCCCTTGCCGCAGCGTCCTTCTGCCGGCCGCCGCGTAGTAGAACGCGAGCGTGACCGGCAGGAACAGCAGGATGAAGGCCTGGACCTGGAACAGCACGGCGCCGCCCTACCACGGCGCGGGAACGCTTCCTAGGCCAGCGCCCCGGCGTTGCGCGGCGTGACCGGCACGCGCAGGTAGCGCACCCCGTTGCTCTCCGCCGGCGGGAAGCGTCCGGCGCGGATGTTCACCTGGATCGAGGGCAGCAGCAGCAGCGGCGCGGCGAGGGTCGCATCCCGCGCGATACGGAAGGCGACGAATTCTTCCTCGCTCACCCCGTCCTTCACATGCGGGTTGTGCGCGCGCTGCTCGGCCACGGTGGATTGCCAGGCGAACTCGTCGCGCCCCGGCGCCTTGTAGTCGTGGCACATCCACAGCCGCGTCCGCGGCGGCAGCGCCAGCAGCCGCTTCATCGAGCGGAACAGCACCCGCGCATCCCCGCCGGGGAAATCCGCCCGCGCCGTGCCGTAGTCGTGCATGAACAGCGTGTCGCCGACGAACACGTCATCGCCGATACGGTAGGACACGCAGGCCGGCGTGTGCCCCGGCGTGTGCATCACCTCGACCGTCAGCGACCCCAGCGCGATGCGCTCGCCCTCGGCGAACAGCCGGTCGAAGTCGTCGCCATCGGGCTTCACGTCCTCCGCCTGGAACACCGGCCGGAAGATCGCCTGCACCTCCTTGATGCGCTCCCCGATGCCGATCGGCGCACCGGTCCGTGCCTTGATGTAGGGCGCCGCCGTCAGATGGTCGGCATGGGCATGGGTCTCGAGCACCCAGTCCACGCCCACCCCTTCCTCCTTCGCCGCGGCCAGGATGCGCTCGGCGAAGGCGGTATCCGCCGTGCCCGAGCGGTTGTCCCAGTCCAGCACCGGGTCGATCACCGCGCCCCGCCGCGTCTCGGGATCCCACACAAGGTAGGACACGGTGTTGGTCGGCTCGTCGAAGAAGGCGCGGATCGTCGCTCTGCCGGTCATCGTGGCGGCCCTCCTGTGCCCATTCTGGCAGAAGCCGGCGGGTGCCGTAACCGGTGCAAAACCCCGGACGATCAGGCGCCGGCGCGGAGCCTGACGAGGTGTGGCAGGCCGTGCACGAGCGAGGCGCCTGCCACGCGCAGGCAGCGGCCGAGGTTGTCCCGGAAACCGACACCGGGGCCTGGCGCAGGCCTTGGCGAGGTCGGGGAAGGCATCGCGGCAATCGCGCCCGACCAAGCAGCGCGCCGCCGTCATCGCCATGCTGAAGACCATCTTCGCGCAGGACGCCAAGCCCGAGGCCGTGGCGCAATGGAACGCCGTCGCCGACGCGCTCCGCGAGAAGCAGCCGAAGCTCGGCGCGATGATGGACGCCTCCCGCGAGGACGTCCTCGCCTGCATGGATTTCCCCAGGGAGCACTGGCCGCAGATCTCCAGCACCAACCCACTGGAGCGCCTGAACAGGGAGGTGAAGCGCCGCGCCGGTGTCGTCGGCATCTTCCCCAACAACGAGGCCATCATCCGCCTCGTCGGCGCCCAGATGCTCGAGATCAACGACGGATGGGCCGTCGCACGGCGCTGCATGAGCCTGGAAGCCCTCGCCCGCGTCTTGCCTACTGAACCGTCAGGCTTGCCCGCCGTGGTTGCCTGATCAGCTCCGAGCGTCTCCGAGGATCCGCGCTCTTGCACCGCGCGCCGAGGCACGACCGGGAAGTGGCCCCATCCAACATCTTCGGTCGGGGAGATTGGGCAGCGAGCCGGAAGGTCCATGCCCAGCCGGTGCCGGTGCTGATTCCGTGAGGCAAGGCATCTTCCGGCGCGGGGAGCAGCGCCGTGTGCGATCTGCGCTGCCGCTCATCACGTTGAGCGGCGCTGCTTCATTCCATTCCAGTACGTCAGCCGCTTCCGGATCTCACGTTCGAATCCGCGTTCATTGGGGCGATACAAGTCCGGCTCGTTTTCCCCCGCCAGGGCGTCGGGGAAGAAGGTCTGGCCCGCATAGGCATCCGGGTAGTCATGGTCGTAGCGATAACCATCATGATACCCGAGTTCCCTCATCAGCTTCGTGGGAGCATTCAGGACGCTGAGCGGTGGCGAGAGATGACTCGTGCTCTGCGCCAGACTCATCGCGTTCTCGAACGCCATGTAGGCAGCATTCGATTTCGGGGCGGTCGCGACATAGGTGATGGCCTGAGCCAGGAAGAGGCGGCCTTCGGGCCAGCCGATTCGTTCAAATGCCTGCCATGCCAAGACGACTTGCACCATGGCCTGAGGGTCCGCCATCCCGACGTCTTCGCTTGCTGCACAAGCAAGGCGGCGGAAGATGGCTTCGGGCGCTTCTCCCGCCGTGACCATCCGCGCCGCGTAGTAGTGGGCCGCATGCGGATCGGAGCCGCGAAGGGCTTTGTGAAACGCGGAGAGCAAGTCGTAGTGGCCGTCCCCTGCCTTGTCGTGGGTTGGCAGGCGACGCATCAGGACGCGACCGAGTTCGGCGATGTCGAGCGGGGCCGACGCAGACGTCATGAACAACTGTTCGACAAGGTTCAGGAGGTAGCGACCATCGCCGCCGACCATGCCGATAAGGGCCGTTCGCGCGTGGGCCGTGAGCGGAACTCCACGGCCCGCCCGCTTTTCCGCTCTTTCCAGGACGGTTTCCAAGGCGGATTCATCCAACGGTCGCAGCACGAAGACCTGCGCACGCGACAGGATCGCGCCATTCAACTCAAAAGACGGATTCTCGGTCGTGGCACCGATCAATGTGATCGTGCCGTCTTCGAGGTAGGGCAGAAATGCGTCCTGCTGTGCCCGATTGAAGCGATGTATCTCGTCGCAGAACAGCAGCGTGCCTTGACCGGCCGCACGCCGAATGCGGGCGGCTTCAAATACCTTCCGCAAGTCCGCCACCCCGCCCTGTATGGCGGACACTGCCTCGAAGTGCAGATCGCTGGTCTGAGCCAGCAGGCGGGCAATCGTCGTCTTGCCGGTGCCGGGCGGCCCCCAAAAGATCATCGATGTGATGGCGTGCGCACTGACCATGCGCGTGATCGGGCCGTCAGGCCCGAGAAGGTGATCTTGGCCGACGACATCCGAGAGTGACGTCGGGCGAAGGCGATCAGCCAGTGGCCTGGGGGCTTGATCTTCGAACAGGCTCGGGGGTGGCCCATCGCTGGGGCGGGAGCGGCGCGTCATGCGGCCAGCCTACCGAGAGGCCAGATGTGCAAGCGGCTGAAGGAGAGGTGGCACAGGTCGTGGTGCTCCCCGCGGCCCTTGTCGCAGGGCGCGGCGCGCCTGGCCAGCGGCGTGGCCGGCGCGGCGGCATCGAGCGGCCCGGTGCGCGCGGGCAGCACTTCCAGCGCGGCATCGTCCAGCCGCTTCGGCACCATCGCCTGGCAGCGCGGCAGCAGCGCGCCGTTCAGCGCGAAGGACGGGTTCGCGGCGGTCGCCCCCGCCGGCGTGACGGTGCCGTCCTCGCCCCCCGGCCGGAAGCCGTCCTGCCGGGCGCGGTTGACGCGGTGGATCTCATCGGCGAACAGCAAGGCGCACTGCCCGTTCGACTTGCGCGCGCGCGCCTCGTCGAAGGCGCGCTTGAGGTCGGCCACGCCGGAGAACACCGCCGACAGCGCGGTGAAGCGCAGCCCTGCGGCCTCGGCGGCGGCCGGTGCGCTCGCGGGGGTCTCGCCGAAAAGATCGGTGCGGTCTGGCACGGCCCCATCCTGCCCCGCGGCGGCCCAGCGATCCATGGTCCGGCATGACGATTCCTGTCATCCGCATCGTACGGCAGCGCATGGCGCCGCCACCCGCTGCCGCAAAGCCGTAACTTGACCGCGCGCGGGGCATCGGCGAACGGAGGACCATGCTCCGCCGATCCCTTCTCGCCCTGCCCCTCGCCGCCCCGGCCCTGGCCCAGACCGCCGGCGAACGCCCCGTACGCCTGGTCATCGCCTTCCCGCCGGGCGGCTCGACCGACATCCTCGCCCGGCTGATCGCGCCCCGCATGGCTGAACTGCTCGGCACGACCGTGACGCCCGAGAACCGCTCCGGCGCCTCGGGGGCCATCGGCGCCGGCTATGTCGCGCAGTCGGCGCCCGATGGCGGCACGGTGCTGATCGACTCCGGCGGGCAGTCCGTGAACCCCTTCCTGATGCGCGGCCTCGCCTTCGACTACGTGCGCGACCTCGCCCCGGTCACGCTGCTCGCCACCCTGCCGCTGATCCTGGTGGCGCGCGCGGAATTCGGCGCCGACACGCTGCCCGCCCTGCTCGCCCGGCTGCGCGAGGATCCCGCCCAGGCTCGCTTCGGCAGCGTCGGCGTCGGCGCGCGCGTGCATCTGGCCATGGCGCAGCTGCTGCGGCGGGCGAACATCCGCGGCGAGCACATCCCCTATCGCGGCGGCGCCGACCAGATCGCCGGGCTGCTGCGCGGCGACACGCCGACCGGCTTCACCTCCCCCGCGCTGGCGGTGCCGCTGATCCGCGAGGGGCGGGTCAGGGCGCTCGCCGTCTCCTCCGCCGCGCGCTTCCCCGCCCTGCCCGAGGTGCCGACCGTCGCCGAGCAGGGCTTCCCCGGCTTCGCGATGGGCGACTGGCTCGGCCTGCTGGTGCCTTCCGCCACGCCGGCGCCCGCCATCCAGCGCATCGCGGGGGCGGCGGCGGATGCGCTCAGCCAGCCCGCGCTGCGCCCGCGCCTTGATGCGCTGGGCCTGCTGCCGGCGGCCGAGGGCCCGGCCGCCTTCGCGCGCTTCCTCGCCGCCGATCGGGCGCAGATGGAGGCGCTGATCCGCGGCGAAGGCATCCGCCTCGACAGTTGAGCCGCGACGGTCCATGCATCGCCCCGGGAAATCCGGGGAGGACCACCCATGAAACGCCGCAGCCTCATCGCCGCCACCCTCGCGCTGCCCGCCCTCGCCGCCGGTGCCCGCGCGCAGGGCACTCCCTGGGCACCCTCGCGCCCGATCCGCCTGATCGCGCCCTACCCGCCCGGCGGCGGGGTGGACACCACCTCGCGCCTGCTCGCCGGCCCCATGGGCACGCTGCTGGGCCAGCCCGTGATGGTGGAGAACCGCGCCGGCGCCGGCGGCTCGATCGGCGCGGCGGAACTCGCCCGCAGCGCGCCCGACGGCCACACCATCATGGTGGACGCCATGGCGCATACGGTGAACCCGCATCTCATCCGCAACCTGCCCTTCGACTACGCCACCGCCTTCGCGCCGGTCAGCCAGGTGGTGGTGCTGCCGCAGCTCCTCGCGGTGAACCCGCAGCGCGTGCCGGCGAGGACCGTGCAGGAATTCCTCGCCTGGGCGCGGCCGCGCCAGCGCGAACTCTCCTTCGGTTCCTCGGGCAACGCGACGGCGGCGCATCTCGCCTCCGCGCTGTTCCTCAACCGCGCGCAGCTCGACATCACGCATGTGCCCTATCGCGGCGGCGCGCCGGCGCTGCAGGATCTGCTCGGCGGCAGCATCGCCTTCGTCTTCGGCACCGTCTCCTCGACGCTGCAGCTCGTGCGCGACGGGCGGCTGGTCGCCCTCGGCGTTTCCACCGCGGCCCGCATCGCGCCGCTGCCCGACCTGCCCACCATCGCCGAGCAGGGCTTCGAGGGCTTCGAGCTCAACGAATGGAACGGGCTGTATGCGCCGGCCGGCACGCCGGTCCCCACGGTGCAGCGGCTGTTCGAGGCCGCGAAGCACGCGCTCGAGGACACGACGGTGCGCCAGCGGCTCGACGCGCTCGGCGCC
>Ga0207951_100540_pt1 | contig 18328 bp, 18 predicted proteins | sample Subbio12Aug_8Bad_FD_184830 | JGI IMG/M metagenome (GOLD analysis project Ga0207951, IMG submission 184830) | Serpentinite rock and fluid subsurface biosphere microbial communities from McLaughlin Reserve, California, USA - CR12Aug_8Bad (SPAdes) | ecosystem: Environmental > Terrestrial > Deep... | reverse complement strand
CCGCCTTCGCTGTCGCCGTAATCCATAGGTCCCAGGCGTTCCGACAATCCCCATTTGGTGACCATGTTGCGGGCCAACTGGGTGGCGCGCATGATGTCGTTGGAGGCACCAGTGGTGACCTTGTTCTTGCCGTAAATTATTTCTTCCGCGACACGGCCACCGAACAGGCTGGCGATCTGGCTTTCCAGCTTGTCTTTGCTGGCGCTGTACTGGTCGCGTTCGGGCAGGAACATGGTGATGCCTAATGCGCCGCCACGCGGCATGATGCTGACTTTGTAGACAGGATCGTGTTCGGGTACCTGGCGACCAACGATGGCATGACCGGCTTCGTGGTAGGCCGTCATTAGCAGGTCTTCCTTGCTCATGACCATGGTGCGCTTTTCGGCACCCATAATCATTTTGTCGCGGGCCTTGTCGAGGTCGTTCATCGTCACTTCGCGTTGATTGTTGCGTGCCGCGAACAACGCGCCTTCGTTGATGAGGTTGGCCAGTTCGGCGCCGGAGAATCCGGGGGTGCCCCGGGCCAGATCATTGAGGTTGACGTCATCGGCCAGCGGTACACGGTCGCCATGAACCTTGAGGATTTGCTCGCGACCTTTGATGTCGGGCAGACCCACCTGAACCTGGCGATCGAAGCGGCCAGGACGCAGCAAGGCTTTGTCGAGGATGTCGGCGCGGTTGGTGGCGGCGATGACGATGATGCCTTCGCTGCCGCTGAAGCCGTCCATTTCGACCAGTAACTGATTCAGGGTTTGTTCGCGTTCTTCGTTGCCGCCGCCGACACCGGGGCCGCCGCGCTGACGGCCCACTGCGTCAATTTCGTCGATGAAGATGATGCAGGGTGCCCGTTTTTTTGCCTGTTCGAACATGTCGCGCACCCGAGATGCGCCGACTCCGACGAACATTTCGACGAAATCCGAACCCGAAATCGAGAAGAAGGGTACTGCGGCTTCGCCTGCGATGGCTTTTGCCAGCAAGGTTTTACCCGTACCCGGCGGGCCGACCATCAATACGCCGCGCGGTATTTTCCCGCCCAGGGCTTCGTATTTGCCGGGATCGCGCAGGAAATCGACCATCTCGACCACATCCTGCTTGGCTTCCTCGCAGCCGGCCACATCTTTGAAGCGTATCTTGACCTGATCTTCTTCCATCAATTTGGCGCGGCTTTTGCCAAACCCCATTTGGCCGTCGCGCCCCCCCATGGCGCTGGCCTGTTTGCGCATGAAGTAGACCAGTACGGCAATCAGCAGCAGGGTGGGCGCCCAACTGATGAGTATCTGCATGAAGGTCGAGGGCGGCTGCGGCTTGACGACCTTGATCTTGACGCCGTATTCCAGCAATTCGTCGATCATGCGCATGTCGTTGGGGTTGTAGGTGGAAAAGCGGGTGCCGTTGTTACGCTTGCCATCGACATAATTGCCTTCCACCACGACTTCTGTCACCACGCCGTTACGCACGTCTTCGATGAAATCGGAATAGGATATTTCGTTGTGCGGATCGTATTCCGGTACTGCCCGGCCGAATATCGACGACAGTATCAAGCCTAGGGCCAGCAGTATCACTGCAACAATGAAGAACTTTTTCATGAGTATTCCCCTTGGGTTATTTTTCGCTGGAGAAGTATTTGAAGAAGTCGCTATCTGGCTTCAGCACCAGCGTGTCCTGGGTTTTGTCGAAAGACGCCAGATAGGCCTGCAAGCTGCGATGAAAAGCGTAAAACTCAGGATTCCTGCCGAAGCTTCTGGCATAGATTTCGGCGGATTCAGCATCGCCGCGACCTCGGATGTTTTCAGCTTCGCGCCGCGCATTGGCCAGAATCACCTGACGCTGTTTGTCGGCTTCGGCGCTGATTTGCTCGGCACTTTCGGCACCCTGTGAACGGAATTCGCGAGCCACCCGTTCGCGTTCGGCGCGCATGCGCTGGAATACCGAGCTGCTGACTTCCGGCGGCAAGTCGATGCGTTTGATGCGAATGTCGATCAGCTCGATGCCAAACCTGCCCGCCAGGGGCGACAGTTTTTCCAGCAAGTTGTCACGCAGTTCGCTGCGATCTTCCGAGATCAGTTGCTTGATGGTGCGAACGCCAAATTCGCTGCGCATGGCGTCTTTCATGATTTGGTCGAGGCGCAGGTTGGCCTGAAATTCGTCGCCACCGACCGTGGTGTAAAAAAGACCCACATCACCGATTCGCCACTTGACGAACGAGTCGACGATCACGTTTTTCTTTTCAGAGGTAAGAAAACGCTCGGATTTAGCATCCAAGGTCAACACGCGCGCATCAAACGTGCTGACATTATTGATGATGGGGGTCTTGAAATGCAGCCCGGGTTCGAGGTCGGAACGAACCATTTCTCCCAGGCGAAACAGTATGGCCTTCTCGTTTTCATTGACATGAAAAACCGACAGACTGGCCAGTGCCAAAGCAGTCAGACTGACCGCTGGTATCAGTAGTGTGCGTGTCATGGTCTGCTCCTGCTTGGGCGTAAGTCAGTGCTGGCAGCTTTGCGAGCAGCGGTTTTGTCAACCGTTTGTGGCTCGCTGCTGAGTGAAGGTTCGGACATCGGCGAGGCGGTTGGCCCGTGCGGCACCGGTGATGGCTGGAAGGGCATGTACAAAGCCGGTGCTTGGTCGGTATTCACCAGAATTTTGTTGACCGAACCCAGCAACTTTTCTTTGGTTTCGATAAACAAACGCTTACGGGTGATGGCCGGGTTTTTCTCGTATTCCACCAGCAGTTGATCGAAGCGCTCGGTCTCGCCCTTGGCTTTTGCGACTTTTTCAGCCGCATAGGCTTCGGCTTCCTGATTGATTCTCGATGCCGCGCCCCGGGCTTTCGGGATGATTTCATTGACGTAGGCTTCGGCTTCGTTAATCAGACGCTGCTTGTCTTCACGGGCACGAATGGCATCTTCAAAAGCACCTTGCACTTCCTCGGGCGGCTGGGCATCTTGCAGGTTGACGCTGGCAACGCTGATACCGGCCTTGTAATCGTCCATGGTGTGCTGGATTTCGCTTTTGATTTCGGCCACGATCTGGCTGCGTCCTTCGGTCAGTACGAAGTCCATGTCGTTGCGGCCAATCACGCCGCGCAACACGCTTTCCGTCAGTTGTTTGAGGGTTTGTTCACCGTTCTTAATGTTGAACAGGTAGTCGCGGGCATTGTTGATCTGGTATTGCACGGCAAGCCGTACCGAAATGATGTTTTCGTCGCGGGTCAGCATCAGCGATTCCTGATTGTTGACGGCGGCTTTGTTGATGCGCGAGGCGTCGGCGTAACCCACTTCAATGAAGCGTTGTTGTTCGACATTGACGATGCTGACCCGCTCGATCGGCGCGGGCAGGTGCCAATGTGGGCCGGGTTTAGTGGTGTCGGCATAAGCGCCGAAGCGGGTCACGACCCCTCTGTTGCCTTCACCGACGATATAAATGCCGCTGGCAAGCCAGACAAGGGCAAATGTGCCAGCCAGTGCGGCCGCTATTTTCGGCAAGGAAAACAGGTTCTTGTTCTGGCCATAAAAAGCCAGTGTTTTATCTACAAGGCTTTTCCACTGCTTTTCGAACTCCAGTTTCCAGTCCGGCGGTGGCGTTTGTTTGCTGGCATCGGGTTTTTCTGATGACATGATGACTCCTCTTGTTATGGTTTGGCTCGATCTGTAAAGCCTTATTGTTATTGATGTTTTTGCGGTATTGCCTAAAGCTGTGACTGCTGATTGGGTCAGGTATCGTTTGGTTCCAAAAATATCATAAGGTCAAAGCCAAACTGCTGTTTGAGTTTTGTCAACGCATCGTTCTGTATTTGCCTGACCCGTTCGCGGGTGACGTGCAGATGGTCGGCAACGGCTTGCAAGGTCATTTCCGCGTTGTTTTTCAAACCAAAGCGCATGGTGAGTATGGCCGCCTGTTTCTCTGGTAGCGTTGCCACGGCCTTGTCGACGTAATCGACTAGATCACGGTCTATGAGCTGCTCCAGCGGCAAAGCAAATTGCCGTTGCTGCATGTTGGCCAGTTCGTCGATGTCGTCTTCCTCGTCATCTGTGCGGCTGTCGAGGCTGTGGGTGGCCTGGTAGTAACTGCTGATGGTCTTGATTTCCTGTTCGGTAAGTTCGCAGCAGGCTTTCAGCTCATCCAACGTCGGCCAGCGTTCCTTTTCCAGATAACACAGCCGCATGGCCTCGAATACCGCAGAGGCTTTTTCGGCCAGGGCTACCGGTAATGGCACTGCTTTATCCTGTTTGACGATCAAGCGCGAAATGGCCTGGCGTATCCAGTAAATCGCGTAGGTGGAAAAGCAGATACCCCGGTCGGGATCGAAACGATCGACGGCTTTTATCAGGCCCACCATGCCTTCCTGCATCAAATCTTCGAAGCTCAGCGTCACGGTTTTGTACTTGTGGGCAACGAAGGCCACCAGCCCGGTGTTGCTTGAAATCATGTCCTGGCGCAGACGATTCAGTTTGTTTCGGTGTTGTTTTATGGCGTGCAACGATTGGGCATCCACGCCTGTCAGTCTGTCTGGGCTTTTCAGCAGCGCATCGCTGGTAGTCAGCAGATAGACCGGCAGGAAATGCAGTTTTTCCAGTATTGCGATGAGGGCCGCGCTCACATCAGATTCGGCAGAAGCGGTGGCATGAAGTTGTACAGGATTGCGTGCTTGTACAGGGTTTTCCCGCATGCCAGTATGTGATGCCTGCGTCTGATGAGTTGAATGCCCGGCATAAAGCGTCAAAAATTGCTGCAACTGTGCCCGGTAAGGTTCGGCATTTTTGATGAGAATGATTTCAGAAGCGTCGGCGCCGTGTTGCAGAATGGCGTGCAGTTCGGATGCAATTCGGGCGGAAACGTCGGGTAGATTTAATAACAATGCCAGCAAGTTCAATCGGTTATATTCAACTTGAGAGGCCAGAATCACAGGTTCTGATTCAAGGGTAGACGCTACATCATGGCTTGCGAGTTCGGTTAGGTCTGACATGTCTGTAGTCCTGTGTTGAAGTGAGTTGGCATTTACATTAGGGAAATGTATAATTTTTGTCAATTATTTTCTTGTACAAAACTTTTATATGTACTCCATCAAGGCCATCACCTCGCTGACAGGGTTAACGCCCGAGACCTTGCGCGCATGGGAGCGGCGCTACGATTGCATATCGCCGGTTCGCTCCGACAGCGGTCGCCGCTCGTATTCGCACAACGATCTCGAAAAATTGAAACTCCTGGCCTCCCTCACTCGCGAAGGTCATGCCATCAGCAAAATTGCCGGGTTGAACTGCGATGACCTCAGACATATTCAGCAACAAGGTGCGAATGATCCGCGAAGGCCGGACAGTGCGATTTTCGAAGAGATTGTGGATGCACTCAAACACTACAGAATCGAGCGTTGCGAGCAGTTGCTGAAACGCGCACTGATTGCGCACGAGCCATTGGACTACGTTAGAAATGTTTTGTTGCCCGCCTTGCAAAAAGTGGGTCAACTCTGGCATGACGACAAGCTCAACATCGCTCAGGAGCATCTGTTTTCCAGCTGCGTCAAACGTTTGGTCATGGCGATGGTGAATAATCTGCATCACCCGTCCAGGCATCAGAAATCGATTCTGCTGGCAACACCATCGGGCGAGCCGCACGAATTCGGTATATTGCTATGCAGCCTGATTGCCGCGTCGCTACAAATGACCTGTTACTACCTGGGGGTCAATCTGCCGATGAAAGACATACTCGATGCTGTCAGGCATTTGCAGCCCGATGTGATGGTGCTGGGTGTGCTGACGATCCCCCCCGAACAGGAAACTCTGGCCGAGCTGGAGGTGATGCGGCAATTCATGCAAACCAACGAAAGCCGAATCTGGCTGGGTGGTCATGGTGCGCGGCATTGGCTGGACAGCCATCCCGATGCTGCGCCGCAAATTAAGGTTTTGGAGGACATCGATCATTTCCATGCCCAATGCCAGGTGCTTCTGGCTCAAGATGGCTGATGCCGCAGGCGCATCATCATTCTTGACAAGGCTTCCCAGTCGTTCCAGACTCACGCCGCAGGGTGTTTCATGCTGTTTACCGGCATAAACCTACCCCGTGCCGACGACAATAACGATAACGAGGTGCGCGATGAGGAGACTGGTCAACGGCCTATTGGTTGTTCTGCTGACATTACCCGGCGTCGAGGTTCACGCCGCCGCACTATCCCTGTTTGCACCGGGCGACATCGTGTTGACCAATTGCCGACAAATCTATTCGAAGGGTTCGGTCATTGCGCCGGTCGATGAGGGTTACACCATACATTTTCCCAAGGACAGTGGTCCCATCAACTGCCCGCCGTTCCGCTGGCATCATGAATTCGTCGTGCCGTTTCAGTCGGTGACCGACTATCGCCTGAAGTTTTTTGGCGGGCTGAAAGATGACATCGTGTTTAGAACCGGCGAAACGGTGATACTGACATTCGACGCCGACCCGCGTGTCGTCAAATCGAGAAAACAAGTCGAGGTCGAAGCCCGAATCACCGACATCAGCCACATCGGCGCAATTGCCGTCGAACTGATTTCGCGTGACGCTGAAGGCGCCGCCATGTTCTGGCAATGGGTGGGGCGCAACTATATCGATGTGCGCCACAAGGCGCTGGAAGCGGAAATAGACCGGCGTTCGCGATAGCAGGCTTGGCAGCGTCAGCGCTTGTCGCAAGACACTAGGCCAACACCGCTTTGCTCCAGTGGTCGCTGCTGGCGTTGATCGAACATGACGGTGGCGAAAAACTGGGTCGTGGTTTCGGTTCTTGGTTGCATGGCCGCCTGAATGCCTTGCGCCATCAACTGATTTTTGAAGCTCATCGCCCGTTGTGCGCTGGAAAACACACCTAGCGACAATCCGCCCTTGTTGTCTCCCGAAGTCACCATCCAGACCCCATCAAAGCCCTGGGCTGCCAGCATGGCTTTATCCTGCCTGGTTTGTTCGGGCGAGCTGGCAGGCGGATAGTAAACCTGATAATCCCTGATCGAAGTCGTTTGCCGTTGCGTTGTGCTCAGGCCGCGCAAGGCGTTGTGCTTCAGCCAGATTGTCATCGCGCGTTCATCGGGGAATGGCCCGGCCACGAAACACGAATGCTCACTGGCCAATAACGCCGCCGGGCCTGGATTGCTCAGCTCCGGCGGTTTTGTCGAGCGGGTTGCCTTTGACAGCCAGTCGTCATTTTCAGCCATCCGCAGCCGGGTCAACGTGGTTTCCAGATTGCTCGACTGCCAGTCGGTCATCATGGATTCAACGACACGCTGGACATAAACACCGCGTTGCGCCGCGCGGTATTCCGCTAGCAACAACAAGCCGGGAAGCGGCGTCTGACGGTGTTGTTGCCGAGCTAACGGGTCGAACTGGCCGACATGGAATTGCCATGACAAATAGCCGATATTGAGCGCACACAAGAAATAGAACAGGTTTTTCATGGTGCTTTACCGCCACGGCACAGCATGGCAAGGCCTTTCATCACCAGTTGCGGGTCGATGATGGCTGCAATTTTCAGGTTTGCAGCGATGACTACGGCATCGCCACCGGTCATAATCAGGCTGCACCGTGCGTCCAGTCTGGCGTGTAACGCCTCGATGAAGCCAACCGCCGCCATCATCGCACCGTTGGCAATACCGGCTGCGGTATTCCGTGCCAGGTGTGTACCGGCTTGCATCGCGGCACCAGCATCATTGAGCTGCGCCGTGCTCACCGATAACGCGGTTTGCATCGCGTTCAACCCTGGCGCAATCAGGCCGCCTTGATGAAAACCCTCGGCATCGATCATGTCGACGGTCATCGCTGTGCCGCAGTCCACCACACACAACGGTGCCGGATAAGCATCAAAGGCGGCCAACATCGCCAGCCAGCGATCGACCCCCAGGGTTTGCGGGTGGGAATAGCCGTTGATGACGCCGCAGGCCTCTCGCGGGGTTTCGGCCAGGCGGATGGGTACCTCTGGCCATACCTGATGGACGACATTGATGAGCCATGCGCGTATTTCAGGTGTGCTGACGCTGGCAATACCGACGCAATCCGGCCTGGCCATGGCCGACCAGGCCTTCGTCAGCGCATCGCAGGCATTGTGCTCGCGGTAATCCAGTGCAACCGTGCCAGTCAGGCCTGTTGCGATGTCGCTACACCATTTCAGCCGACTGTTGCCAACATCGACCAGAACATTCATGGCCGCTGGAACGTCACGTCGCCTGAAGCAAACGGCCTGAGGGTGCCGTCAGCCAGCGTCATCAGCAACATGCCGACGTCGTCTATGCCTGTGGCAATACCTTCGAACGGCTGGTTACCGGCCATCAGTATTACCGGTTTGCCTTTCAGTGCATCGAGTTGGCGCCATTCCGGCAAGTAATCCTGCAAATTCGCCGCATCGAAATCGGCAACCACCGGCAACAGCGCATCGATGATGGCTGCAAGCAAGCGATTACGAAATGTGGGCGGCAATGCGCCGACGATGGTTTCGAGATCGACCCAGGGTTGATCGATGGCTTTTGCCGACTGCTGCGGCATGTAGACGTTCAAGCCCAGGCCAATCACGGCGAAACACGGGCCGCCGGTTTCGCCGGACACATCGATCAACACGCCGCCCAGCTTGTGCTGCTGCCAGTAGATGTCGTTGGGCCATTTCAGCATCACGTCGTGAATGCCAAGTGCGTTCAGCGCCCGGATCACGGCAACGCCGACAGCCAGACTCAAACCGGCGATGGACGCCGGGCCATCCGGATAGCGCCATAGCAAGGACAGGTAGACATTGTGGCCAAAAGGCGAAATCCAGCGTCGGCCACGTCGCCCCCGACCAGCGCTTTGATATTCGGCCAGACAGATATGACCCGATGCTGCGCTCTGCAATCCGCGTTCCATCAAGTGAGCGTTGGTAGAGGCAATGGTGTCGTGAATGTCGAGCACGGCCAGCCGGGATGCAGACGGTGGCGCGAGGTTTGCCAGAATTTCGGTTTTCGACAACAGATGCAGCGGACGGCCAAGACGATAGCCTTTACCGGGCACGGCTTTGACATCAAGCCCTAGAGCGGTCAAGCCTTGCAGATGTTTCCACACCGCGCTCCGGCTCAGCCCCAGGCCAGCAGCCAGCTCCGTCCCGGAATGAAACTTTCCGTCAGAAATAAGCGAAATCAACGGCTTATGAACTTGCTGCGCCATGGCTGATTCGTTGCCGCTTCAACCCTTACCTTTCTCGCGCAATTGGTGCAACTCGCGTTTGACGATGTGCTTGATGAGCAGCTCTTGATCGTCATCCGACAAATTGACGAATTCGGCTGAAATTTGGTAGACGGGCTGGTCATCGTCGGTTGAGCGTTTTTTGCTGTCGACGACGCGCGCATGCACCACGATGATGGCCAGCATGGAACTCAGCAGCAAGCGTAATTCCAGCAATGCGCCCACCGGCAGGGTCTGGTCGTTGCTGAAACCGATGCCGGATGCACTCAGGCTGACATCCTGTTTTTCGCGTTGCGAAAGCGCCTTATCCGGCATCACCGCCCGACTAATCAGATTGATTTTGGCTTCGATGATACGAAGGTAGGCAATCAGCTCGGGGTCTCGCCGCTCGATGCGCAATGCCAGTGTCTGCGATTCCTGGTCGAGAATTTCCAGCGCCGTCGATAGCGAACAATTGCTCAACACATCGTTGGAAACGTGGCTGGAAGCACTCAAAATTGCATCATCCACAACTTTGTGCGCCAGGTTGACCGAGTCATTGACTCGAAAGAACCGCCTTCTTTCTTCAAATTCGTCTGTCATTAACCCCATCCTCTCAAATTTAAGCCGTTTTCCAATGGTTCATTTTAATTTCAATGTTTTATATTAGCCACACACCTGAATGGGCGCCTTCAGCCAGATGCTGGGCTAAAAATTTCGATAGCGCTATTCTCGGACAACCTACCAGAATTCGTTCACAAATAACTTTTATAAACTCTCATCCCGATCCTCTCCCGGAGGAAGAGGGTGAATAATACGGATGTTATTTGTGGCCAAATCCTTATTGGGAAAATCAAGTCAGCTCAAACTCAGCCGGGTCAAGAGCAAGTTCCTTGGCGATGCGTAATGCCATTTTCTTTTCATGCGTATCGAAATCGCCATCCGAAGCCGCAATCGATATCACCATACGCAGGGTAAGCCGGGCAGCAGGCACGTTGCTGGCTATTTTTTTCAATGCTTCAAAGGCCTTGGCTTCGCCGACGTCCTTGTCGAATTGCAATTGATTGACATGGGTTTGGAAGGCGGTAATGACGTCCGTAGTCGTGAAAACGGACAAGGCGTCATGGTGCTCGATGAATTTGATCATCTTTTGCTTTTCTTCGGGGGAAATAAGACCATCGGCCATTGCAATCAAAGCCGAACCGGCCATGGTTGCATTCAAAAAATCCTTGTTTTTGAACTTCAAGGCTTCGGTTTTGAGTTCGGATGTTTTCGTTTTGAGAGTGTTTAAAAAGGATTCAAAGCTCATAAATATTTCCTGTATTTAGTATTAGGACGATAGAAACACAACGGATGAAAGGACGCTTTAATTGGCATACGGCGCGAAGATGCTAAAACTATCGGCATTTTTCAACAAACTGCGCTCAAAGCTTGAATGTTGAGCCGATTTCTCGGTTTGACACCGATCCGAGTCATCCAGGCCAAAATAGTCATAACGGGCAACGATTTGTCTGGCCCAGTTGATATGAGTCGAAATTTCGCACATGGCTTGATGTCGTTTGAACACCGCAGGGCTGTCTGTATTCAGAATATCCAGCGCTTGCTCATACTCCATTTGCGCAACACGGTAATGCCGTTGAATCATCGGGATTTGAGTGGGATGTATCGCGGTTTTGCCGATCAGTCCATACGCCAAGTCGGAGCGTATCTCCCGATCCAGGGTTTCGGTGTCGTCCAGGTATTCATAAACCGGGGCAGAAAGTGGAAAGCCCAACGGTTTGAATGTGGTGACAAGCTGGGCAATCACATGGGCAAGCGGCGTTTCGTAGAGGCTGACACCGCGCGGGCGACGCATACTTATTAAGTTCAGCAAATCGTTACCGCCGATGCGTAGCAACACGATGTTGTGTTTCAGATCGCTTGAAGCCAACGTCAAGGCCAGATCCCGCATGGCGGAGGGGTTGAACACATCGATCGTTTCCAGGGTCGGCATGATGCGGAAGCGGGTGTGAATCAAAATACGATGGTAGGCATCTGAGTTGCTCAAATCGAATTTTGGCAATACGAAGCCGTCGATATTCTCGATGCCTGGCAAATCCAAAATGCGTTTGAGTGTCTCGGGATTTCGAACCCGAATGAAGCGGTACCGGCTCTCGATACGTTGAATGAGCGGTAGAAAGTGCTTCAGGTTGGCTATGGATTGCACTAAATCTTTTTCCGCAACCGCATCTTCCGTGCAAATAATCATGGACTTGATGAGCGGGATTTTTTCGGCATTCGCTATCTTCAACAAATCGGGATGCAAGGCAGGCACGTACAGCGGAGCGCCTAATTGCCAACCGGTTTGAACACTCGAAAAAACTTCTGAGGTCCGTGTTGTGGTGCTCATGAAATCTCCTTTATCAAAGCAGTGGCGCGATAAGGCAATTGAGGATGGTGTTTGATTTCGATATTTTTTTCGGTGGCCAGATACAGCAGATGTTTCACGGATTCATGCTGCATGTCCTGTATCAACAGCAAATTGGCTTCTCGTCTCAACAAAACGCGCGTCGCTTCGCCAATACCGGGTTTGATCAAATTACTATTTTTGGCTCCATACATTTCAGCTACCCAGGCTAAAAAAGTCCTGGATTTTTCTTGCAAAAGCCATTTTTCTTCGCCGTCATCCCGATTATCAACAGCAGATGCCGATTGTTCGTGGATATTGGCCAGAACAGCATCGATAAACGCATTGGATAAATCGCAGTCCAGATAGTCCTGATAAAAGTGACAGCCATGAAAGTCCGTCGCTGACAATTGATTTTTGTCGATGACAGAGCGGCTGACCAATCCGGAAACTGTTGCATTCAGGATGCTGGAAGGAATCAGATAGTCTTCTTGCGAGGACGAGACGAAAGCGGCTCCGGATAAATCGGACAGCACATAGAGTTCCGGCGGGATGGATATGCCATGCTTCTCGCCAAAATCATGAAGACTCTTCGCCAATTGCCCGGCAATGACACCTTTTCCGGTCCAGCCATCGACGAATACCAGTGACTCAGAGGAGTGGTGTTGCAGTATATGATGTAAGGCGTTTTCATCGATGCCAATATCCCGAATGATGGAGATCGAATAATGCTCCACAGCCAAACCAAAAATTTGCGCGAATATTCTTTTTAACAGCACACCTATCGGGGTCCCCGCCCTGGCGAGAGAAATCAGGGTAATACCGGAAGGTCGCCGTTCCCGTATTTTGTGTGCCAATATCAGTACATGCTTGGCCATCAGTGCCTGGTTGTCTTTTAGTGCTGTCAGAAACAAGTCCACGTATGGTTGGCTGGGCGGGCGTTCGTGGGTCAACAGTTCGGAATAGTGTTTTTGTCCGCTTTGAATCAAGGCTTCCTTGACTGCCACCGGGGTGGATTCAACCCGTATCGGTTTGAGTAAAAAACGGACATCGCCCGGCGGATAACTTCCTGAAAAATACGGATTGGGTTTCACGCGAACATGGCTCTTAACTGAGTGTTTTTGGGAACCATCGCATAATCACACAAAGACATGAAAGGCAAATCGGTCTCGCTATCGCCTATTCCTATGGTCGTAAACTGATCGAAGTGCTTACCGTAATATTCAATCAAATAATTCACGGCGTACGCCTTGCCAATGATTTTAGGAAGCACGGCCAGATTATTGCCGTTGAAGTGGCAGTACAACAGACCGCTGGTCACTGTGTCGTGGGTCATGACAACGCTTTGTCTAAGGTTGTCGAGAGCCGCTTCGTCGCCGTCGGCGTGCTTGATGACGCCGTACCAATCGATACCAAAATCCTCGATCAGTCTGGGTTTGAGTGCGCTGTCTTGATGCGTATGGGCAAGAATGGCATGCCATAGGTCGGCAAGCGCTTCGGCATAGGGTGGAAGAAGATTGGTCATGTAATCATGCCACTCCAGGTTGATCTGCCGATTTTTATCGAGTATGACAGCACCATGGTTGAGTATGGCTTCCGCCTGAAAAGGAAGATCGACACGAGTAAGTGCGTCAAAACTCCGCGCCGTTACCGGGATGACATGGCTTTGGTGATTTATCCATTGCCACAGCCAGTTTTGCTTGGACGTAGCGTAAGAAATGATCGAACCATCCTTGAGGTAAGCCCTAGGATCCAGGTCGGCCAAAGCATGATCGCCACATTTTCTCAAGGTTTGAAACAAGGTATCGTCAAGGTCTGTGAAAACTAAACTCTGCATAACGATTTTTATGTAAGGAAAACCAGGCGCTTACGCCGTTGAATTGTTTGATAAGCCCGATAAAACTCAGCGCTACGTCGTCTGCTTCGTCAAGCAGTGGGGTTTCATGACAGAAAACAATCAAGCGAAACGCGGCAGGATCGATGTTGTATAAGAAATTATCAATCCCGTCCTGGTAATTATCGGTGAAACGTATTTTGGACGCGATATCAGCGCCCAAATGTATAGGTGAGCGGGTGGTTGCCTGTACGATTACCGGCAGTCCCGACCGTTCGAGCTGCCGCCCCAGCAAATAAGCCGGCGGGTTGCATTCACCGGTACCGAGTATCAGTAGCGGTCTGTGATCGGTTGGCACAGGCGGCAAAAACGCCAACAACGCAGCAACATTGGCTGGGTCAAGTGTAATAGGGTGCGAGATACCCAGGCGACCGGGCCAGGACAAAATAGCCTTTTTACAGGTGTCGTCGCCAATCACCCGTATGGAATCGTCCCTAGCTGGCATTCTGTCAGCCGCTGCGGGTTGAAATTGCCATTGTCCTTCCAGTAAGGAAACCCAGCGTACCGGGATGGTGGCTGACCGTTCAAATCCACATTTGTCGGCCTCGGAAGCGAAATTGACCAAGCTGGCCACGACAACCGTTTTAAGCTGTGGGTTGATTTTGCGGTATTGGTCGATCAGCCGTAAAAACGTCGAACCGGTGCTGATTTCATCGTCGATCAACACCAGATGCTGAGCGGTGAGAAATAGCTCGCGATCCAGTGGGTCTTCCGGCCAATACAGAAAGAAATCAGTGGCATGGCTGTGCGCTTCGATAAATTCCAGGCGCTGGCAGCCAGACAGTTGATAGCGAGTCGTTTGTAGGAACAAGGACTGGCCCAGGCCTGATGCGCGAGCCGACTCATAGACGCCATAGCCGAGTCCGGTTGCAGTTTCGGCCATGCCGATCCAAAGAGAGGATTGGCCGATGTTTTGCCGTTGCAAAATACGTCGGGCCAGAGACCGATAAGACCAGGCCATTAGGCGCGGGCGAACCGGATAATGCTTGCCGAGGATTTTGCTGACAAACAGGAAAGAGCGTTTACTGTTCTGGCGCGAGGCGAAACCGAGCAGGCGCCGCAAAGGAATGCGGCTTTTTTTGACAGTGATTTTTAATTCACCGTCGAGTAATGATACGGCCCAGGTTTTAAATTCGTTCATAGCGGATTCAATGTCACGGGTGTATTGATTTCGGAAATCAGGCGTCCGTAAATCTGTTGCTCATTGGTAAGGGGGGGCTTGTGTTGCGTCAGGGTTTGTATGGCCATGCTGGCCAGATTGATGCCGGATTGACAGGCCATGCCAACACCGCCGGAGGGGCGGGCATTGATTTCCAGAAGGCATGGGCCATCGACGCCTTGTTTGAACTGGATATTGAACAAGCCGTTCAAGCGGTAACGGGCGGTCAGCCGCTCGACCATGGACGTAATAGCCGGGTTGTCGTCGATAGTCTGAGGGTAACCCGCTTTTTGCGGTTTTTTACGTTGCACGGCAAACCAGAGATCGCCGTGCCTGGCGACACAATCCACACTCCATTCTGGCCCCGGCAGATATTCCATGACCAACAAGGAATCAAAACGTGCTATGTCCTGCATGCTGGAACGTAGTTCCTGCAAGGGTATCTGATACTGCACACCTCGCAGAAGATGCGTGATACTGCCATGATCTTCATCGATCACTTTGAACCCCAAGCCATAAACCGACACGGCGGGCTTGACGCATACACGGGAGTATTTTTTGCGTAGCAGAGCAAAGGCCTGATCGAATTCGGCAAGAGTATTGACAGTGACGGTTTCTGGAGAAATCGCGACAGCAGGACTCAGCGCTTCATAAAAGGCTGACTTATCGTTCAGCAATCTCAATGCATCAGGTTCTGCCACCAGGACCAAATCGGTGCCCAAGGCTAAAAAACGTGACCGGTTCTCTGCCATCAAAACGGCGGCTTTTCCTGGCCAGAACCAGTCCACACCATGGTCTCGGCAAAACGCCAACGCCCATTCCAGATAGCTGTCACCCTCCAGGCCTGAAGGTTCGATGAATGTTTCATCGCCAATCATCATGCCGGGCGCATGCGGATTCGAATGAGAAAACAATAGCGTTACATCGTGATCCGCATCCGCTTGGCGGATATTGCGCAGAACGGCATGAATAGAGGAGAAGGTCTGGTTAAACCAAATGCGCATGTAATTAGATCAGTGGATATTTACAGATAAGCCAAGATTGCCGATATCAATTGTTCTATCGTTCTACCTTGTGCTGGCTCGCCAATGGCATGCATTTTCCATTCACCATTGTGCCGATACACTTTGGCCATGACTTGAGCGGTATGCGACCCTTGGGTACTCAGACTATAGCGAGCAATTTCGCTTTGATTATTGGCGTTCATTATTCTGCAATAGGCGTTGGCAACAGCATCGAAACTCTGGCCGGTGTATGAGCTGACGGTAAACACCAAAGACTTGACATTAGCTGGCACGCTCGATAAATCGACCACGATTTGTTCATCGTCGCCATCACCGTCGCCAGTGAGGTTGTCGCCAGTATGCGCAATGCTGCCGTCCTTGCTTTTCAGTTGCCGGAACCAGATCGTATCCAGCACTTTATTATCTTCGCCAAACGTCATACAGGAAGCATCCAAATCAATTGTGCCACCACTTTTGGCCGCATCCCATCCCAGCCCCATGATGACTTTGGCGAGCGGAGTGCTTGCGGTTTTGTCCAATGAAATTTTTTGACCTTTTTCGAGCGAAATACCCATAATTATTTCCTTAACGATGAATAATGAAAAAGCGATAAAGATTCGGGGATTGCCCAGTTTGAATCTGTATCGCTATCATGAAAAATAGAGATTCGACTACAAATAATGTCCCTACATATTTTATATTCCGCTCATCCCCGCAGGGTTAGAGGGGAGAATGCGTGTTTTGATCAAACATTAACGCCAAATGATGCCGCTAGTGGGCCAAGTCCACCGGCAAAACCCTGTCCTACTGCCTTGAATTTCCAGTCAGCGCCGTTACGATAAATTTCACCGAAAATCATGGCTGTTTCGATCGAGGCATCTTCACTGAGATCGTAGCGTGCGATTTCACTACCGTTATCTTCATTGACGATGCGGATATAGGCCCTGGATACCTGTCCGAAATTTTGACGACGCTGGTCGGCGTCATGAATTGTCACGCTAAAAACGACTTTATCGATATCGGCTGGAACCTTGCTTAGCCCTACCTTGATGCATTCATCATCACCGTCGCCTTCGCCGGACAAATTATCACCTTGATGAACCACAGAGTTATCACCGACGCTTTTGTTATTGTAAAAACAGAAGTCGCTATCAGTGCGTACCTTGCCATTGGTTTTGAGCAGAAAACAACTGGCGTCCAGGTCGAATGCCGCCCCGTCGGTGACGCGCGCGTCCCAACCCAAACCGACGATTATTTTGTCCAGACCGGGAGTCTCTTTAGTTAAATTGACGTTGCCGCCTTTGGAAAGTGATACTGCCATGGTTGCACCTATTGGATTAAAGGTTATTGGATTAAAGATTGAAAATTGCCCCTACCATGACTGAACAGTCGGGCCGAGTTTTGGTTATTACTGGACGTTAATGCGGAGAGGTTGATATGGCATTTTTATGCCGAATCGATGAAAACACCGACAAAACGATCAGCACAGCGCCAATCAATCCAGTAAAGACTTCGGGGATGTGTGTGTGGATGGATACGAGCATGATGACGGCTAAAATGCCGATCGCATAATGCGCACCATGTTCAAGAAATACGTATTCGTCCAGCGTACCCCGATTAACCAGATAAACAGTCAACGACCGGACAAACATTGCACCAATACCCAGACCCAGCATGATAATCACAATGTTGCGGGTAATCGCGAATGCGCCGATGACGCCATCGAACGAGAAGGAGGCATCCAGTATTTCGAGATAAATGAAGGATATTGCTCCGCCTTTTTTGATTAAGTCGGCGGTGGATTCCTGGTCGTCAGCCTCGGATTCGAAAAAGCTGTCCAGACTACTCACCAATCCATAGAGAAATATGCCTGAAATACCGCCGATCAGAACATCTTGTTGATGAAGAGTTGGCACGACCCGATAAGTTATTAACAATAACAATAGCGCCAAGGTCGTCGCAATGGCATCAATTTTGCCGAGCTTTTGAATTTTTTGCTCGATTCGGCCAAGCCAGTAAATGTCCCTGGCTTCGTCGAACAAAAAGGAAAATGCCACCAACAACAAAAAGGTGCCGCCGAACGCCGCTATGAACGGGTGTGCATCATGTAAATGCTGTGCATATCGGTCAGAATCGGTCAATGCCATTTCAATGACTTGCATAAGGCTGATCTCAGCGGCAAAAGCGACGATCAGCACCGGAAACACCAGGCGCATACCAAACACTGCGATGACAATACCCCAGGTTAAAAACCGTTGTTGCCATAATGGTGACATTTTTTTCAACACGGAGGCATTGACGATAGCGTTGTCGAACGACAAGCTGACCTCAAGTATTCCTAAAATGAGAGCCAAAATCGCCGCTTGGACTCCCCCAAATAAAAAGGCTGCAATCAGACAGATAAGTGTGAAATAGAGTGATAGTTGAAAATGACGCATAAGCATTCCTAAAAGCAGTTATCAATTTCGTCAAGGCAGAATGTTCAGGTTGTGAACTGCCCAAACTGAAGAATCAAAATTATATTCGTGTTTGGTTCAATGTACCTCATCGCCAACGAGGCGTTGTTTTGGCCAAAGCCTAATCCGCAATCACGATATCAAAACCACGCATCAGCTCGCCGACAGCCGCACGGGGAATAGATTGCAATACCAAAGACGATTCCAAATCGTCCATGGCCAAGCCTAGTTTCGCCAGCGACTCCCGTTCCACGTAAAGCTGTTCGACACCGTAAATGCCCAAGG
>Ga0207951_100538_pt1 | contig 18404 bp, 21 predicted proteins | sample Subbio12Aug_8Bad_FD_184830 | JGI IMG/M metagenome (GOLD analysis project Ga0207951, IMG submission 184830) | Serpentinite rock and fluid subsurface biosphere microbial communities from McLaughlin Reserve, California, USA - CR12Aug_8Bad (SPAdes) | ecosystem: Environmental > Terrestrial > Deep... | reverse complement strand
CCGGATCGCCTGACGGGTCAGACGCTCGTCATCGCCACGGGGCATGCACTTTCGCTGGCATTGCTTGTGGACGGCAGGGTTCTGGCTGAATCGACCATGGCCATGGATCGCGGGCATGCCGAATCCCTGATGCCGGCCGTTGCCCGGCTGCTGGCGCCGTTCGGCGGCAGTGCGGTTCGCTGCGAGCATATCGTTGCCGAAATCGGCCCGGGAAGCTTTACGGGCCTGCGCATCGGACTTGCTGCCGCCAACGCATTGGCGCTGGTATGGGACGCCTCGGTTCGGGGAGTTCGCTCGACCCAGCTGGTTGCCGCCGAGGCCCGGTCGCTGGGCATTGCGCAGCCGCTTCTGGTGGCGCTGGCCGCGCCGCGGGGCCAGATCTGGGTTGAACGGTTCGCAGCGGGCGGCCTCGCCAGTCTCGGATCGCCCCGGGCATTGACCGAATCCGAAGTCGGCCCGCTGCTGGAGCCCGGCGATGCGATCGTTGGCTCGGCCGCACGGCAGCTGGGCAGCCGCTGTCTGGCTGATCCTCCGAGGGCGGCTTCGCTTGCGGCTATTGCCTTGTCCGATCTGATGCGGGCAGAGCCATTATATGTTCGTGCCGGGGAAATGGATGCCAGCATCAAAGCCTGCTGAAGTGCAAGCCCTGACATGGTCGCTGGGCGGCCCTCCGGATGCGTCGCTGGTTGGCCAACTTGCCCTGTCCGCGTTCGATCCACACTTCCGGGAAGCCTGGACCGAGGGCCAGATTGCAGGGGTAATGGCAACACCCTCTGCCTGGCTCGAGCTGGGGCGGCTCGAAGGGGCGCTGGCGGCCTTTGCGCTATGCCGTCAGGCACAGGATGAAGTTGAACTGCTGTTGTGCGCGACAGGCCCCCAGTGGCGGCGGCGCGGCCTTGGCCGACAACTGGTCGGGCAGATTGCCGAAAGGGCGCGCAAGCGAGGCGCAACCCGAATGTTTCTGGAGGTTCGCAGCAGCAATCTGGCGGCAATGGAACTTTATCTGGCCTGCGGTTTTGCTGCCGTTGGAAGAAGACCCGATTATTACCGGACCTTGTCCGGCGAGAGCATCGACGCGATCACACTTGCCAGGAAACTGTGATTGTTAATCGACTTTGAAGATAAAATAGTGATTCCGGTGAACACTTGTGCTACCTATGCGGCAATGGCATAGCTGCCTGATCCACATTGCTCTCTCGACAGAGCTTCTGGCTTGCAAACCATGTGCCTTGTCTCCTGACTTCATGGCGGCTGTGCATACTGAATGCTGTAACGACATCATCAAGAAAGAGAAACTATGAACGACCGGATAGAACATAATGATCTGCTGGCGCTGACCGCGGACATCGTATCAAGCCATGTCGCCAACAACAGTGTCGCGGTGAATGACTTGCCGCAGCTGATCCAGAATGTGTTCGCGACTCTTTCCGGCCTTTCGATGCCCACGGCTGCGCCCGAACCCAGGCAGGAACCTGCAGTTTCGATCCGCCAATCCATCAAGCCGGACTATATTGTCTGCCTTGAGGACGGGAAGAAACTGAAGATGCTGAAGCGTCACCTGATGACGGCTTATGGCATGACCCCGGATGATTATCGAGCAAAATGGGGTCTTCCGGCCGAATATCCGATGGTGGCTCCGAACTACGCCGAATCACGCCGCCAGCTCGCCAAGTCGATCGGCCTGGGAACGGTCCGCAGCCGTCTCAAGAAGAAATAGTCCGGCGATGCGATGCGGGGCAGGCTCGCGCGGGTTATATCCGCGGGCCTGCTTTAGCCGCCTTGCCGAATTACCGCCCAGCCTCTAATTGAATGGTGGCGCGGGCAATGTTGTGCAGCCCTTGCGACGTGCAGGCTGGCATGGCCGGCGAGCAGGTGGAAGGATGTCGGGTTTGATCGATATCGAGGCGCTGTGTCACGCCAAGGGGCTGCGGATTACCGAGCAGCGCCGCGTTATTGCACGCGTCCTGTCGGACAGCCGCGATCATCCCGACGTGGAAGAACTGCATCGCCGTGCATCTGCGGTGGACAGGGGCATCTCGATCGCGACCGTGTACCGCACCGTGCGTCTGTTCGAGGAGGCCGGCATCCTCGAGCGGCATGATTTCCGTGACGGACGATCCCGTTATGAGCCTACCCCGGACGAGCATCACGATCATCTGATCAACATCGAGACGGGTGACATCATTGAATTCCACGATGATGTTCTGGAGAAACTCCAGACAGAAATAGCAAAGCGGCTTGGTTTCCGCCTGGTCGATCACCGGCTCGAACTTTATGGCGTTCCGCTGAAGGGGCAAAGCTGACGCTCGCGATGGCGGACCTTGATCCTGCTTCGTTGTCCTTGAGACCTGACGGTCGCAAAACGCTTGCAGGGCGACCATTCCAGCGGCTCGGCCCTGTCAAGACCGTAGCTGGCGCCCTGTTCGCAACAGGAGCCCTGCTGCCGCCGGCCCTTGTCGCGCGCCTCGTCGACCGCAAGGTGGCCAATGGCATGCCGCGCCTCTGGCACAAGGTCGTCAGCCGTTCCCTTGGTGTCAGCAGCACGCTGGTTGGAACGGCGGCCTCGGGTTCTGTCCTGTATGTTGTCAACCATCTGTCCTGGCTGGATATCCCTGTGATCGGAAGCCATCTCAGCGGCTCCTTTGTCGCAAAGTCCGAAGTGGCGGACATGGGGGTGGTCGGCTTTTTCGCCGACATGCAGGACACAATCTATGTCGAAAGGGAACGACGCTCCCGGTCGGCCGTGCAGTCAAACGCCATCCAGGAGCGTCTGGCGAGCGGTGACAACATCATCCTGTTTCCCGAAGGAACCAGCAACGACGGCGTTCGCATCCTGCCGTTCAAAAGCGCGCTGTTTTCATCACTCGAAGGGGCCCGCGCGGATGCGATCCGAATCCAGCCCGTCACGATCGCATATACCCAGCTGAACGGCCTCCCCCTGACCCGCAACCGCCTGATCGAGATCGCCTGGCTCGGGGACACGGAACTGGGCAGCCATGCCCTGGATTTCATGCGCCTTGGCCGGATAGACGCGCGCATCATGTGCCATGAGCCCGTGCGACTGGCCGACTTCGCTGATCGAAAGGCGCTTGCGCGCCATTGCCAGGCGGTCATCTCGACCGGCTACAGACAGCTTACCAGAGGTAATATTTAGTGCGAACATTCTTTGTCAAGTCATTCGGTTGTCAGATGAATGTTTACGACTCTGAACGCATGTCCGAAACTCTGGAGGCTGATGGCCTGACCGCTGTCGACGAGGCTGATGCCGATATTGTCCTGCTCAACACATGCCATATCCGCGAAAAGGCAGCCGAGAAGCTCTATTCCGAGATCGGTCGGGTATCAAAACGCGCCCGCAAGAACGGCACCCGCAAGCCGGTCATCGCGGTGACGGGCTGTGTCGCCCAGGCAGAAGGCCGGGAAATCATGCGACGCGCAGGCGCCGTGGACCTTGTCGTCGGCCCGCAGGCCTATCATCGCCTGCCCGAACTGCTTCGCGCCCAGGCCGATGGGCAGAAGGATATTGTCGATCTCGACATGCCGGCAAGTCCGAAGTTCGATCATCTGCCCGCAAGGGTGCGCCGCGCGCCATCGGCATTCCTGACGGTGCAGGAGGGCTGCGACAAGTTCTGCGCCTTCTGCGTGGTGCCCTACACGCGGGGATCGGAAGCCTCGCGGCCCCTTTCGGCCATTCTTGCGGAAGCGGAAATGCTGGCACAAGGCGGCGCCAGAGAAATCACCCTTCTTGGCCAGAATGTGAATGCCTGGCGCGACCCCGTGGGCGAGACCTCTGATTTCGGAACACTGCTCCGGGCCGTGGCTTCTGTGCCCGGAGTCGAACGGCTGCGCTATACGACCAGCCACCCGCGTGACGTGTCCGAAGCGATGGTTCGTGCGCACGCCGACATTCCCGAATTGATGCCCTGCCTGCATCTGCCGCTACAGTCAGGATCGGACAGGATCCTCGCTCTCATGAACCGCAAGCATGATCGGCGATTCTATCTGGACCTGATCGCCCGTTTCCGCGCGGCCCGGCCCGATCTTGCGATAACGTCGGACTTCATCGTCGGCTTTCCCGGCGAGACTGAGGCTGATTTCGAGGACACGCTCTCGATTGTCGACGCGGTGGGTTATGCACAGGCCTTCAGCTTCAGCTACTCGCCGCGCCCGGGCACACCGGCGGCCGACCGGGAAGACCGGATCGACGAGGAAGTGAAGGCAGAGCGTCTGCGGCGGCTGCAGGAGCGTGTTCTGGCCAACTCGCTTGCCTTCAACCGGTCGATGCTGGGCCGGCGGTGCGATGTCCTGATCGAACGCCGCGGCAGGCTTGCGGATCAGTGGATCGGCAAGTCTCCGTGGTTGCAGTCGGTAGTGGTGACGGATCCCGCGCTGGCACCCGGCCTGATCGTGCATGTCGAACTGGCGGCCGCAGGGCCCAACAGCCTTGAAGGACATATGGTGACGATGAAGAATAACCGGCAATGGTGAAGCGCCCGACAGACAAGCGCCCGACAGACAAGCGCCGGAGCGAAATACGCCGGATCGAAGCGGTTGCGCTGCTCGATCCCGCCCCTGAAAAGGCAAGGCTGGAACTTGAATTCGACCGGCCGTCCCTGCTGGGAAGCCTGTTCGGCCAATATGACCAGAACCTCATTACGCTGGAAAACCGGCTGGGCGTGTACATCCAGGCGCGGGGCAACCATGTCGTGGTCGAAGGGGAACCCGTCGGAATTGCCCGCGCCCGCAATGTCCTGACAGAGCTGTATTCCCGGATCGAGCGGGGCCTCGTGGTCGACGGCGGTGACGTGGAGGCCGCGATCACGATGTCGAGCGACAGTGCGGCCGACAGCTCGATCGACAGCTCGACCAAGGGTCTTGCGGTGCAGGCCGGCGGGCCGCCCGCGATGATCCGCACCAGGCGCAAGACCATCATCGCCCGGACTGCGGCGCAGGCACAGTATATCGATGTGCTGGGCCGGTCCGACATGATCTTCGCGCTCGGGCCGGCGGGCACCGGCAAGACCTATCTGGCAGTTGCCCAGGCGGTGAGCCAGCTTGTCGCCGGTTCCGTGGACCGGCTGATCCTGTCCCGCCCGGCGGTGGAGGCGGGTGAGCGGCTCGGCTTCCTGCCGGGTGACATGCGCGAAAAGGTCGATCCATATCTGCGACCACTTTACGATGCGCTATATGACATGCTGCCTTCAGAGCAGGTCGAGCGCCGGATCGCATCGGGCGAAATCGAGATCGCGCCGATCGCGTTCATGCGTGGCAGAACCCTGGCGCATGCATTTGTCATTCTGGACGAAGCCCAGAACACCACGCCCTTGCAGATGAAGATGTTCCTGACGCGCTTTGGCGAAGGCAGCCGGATGGTGGTTTGCGGCGATCCGAACCAGGTGGATTTGCCGGACCCGGGCAAAAGCGGCCTCGCAGATGCCGTCAAGCGGCTCGATGGCATCCCCGGCCTTGCGATTCAGCGCTTTACTTCGAAGGATGTTGTCCGCCACCCGATTGTCGGCCGGATCGTCGATGCCTATGAGGGCCCCGATGCTTGACGTGGACTGCGATATCGTGGCGGGAGAGTGGGATCCGCAGCAGGATTGGCCAGCGCTTGCCGAGCGCGCAGTGGCAGCGGCACTGGCTGGCGCCGGCTATGGAGACGTGGTGGCGGGCAAGGCTGACGTCGAGGTCTCGATCAGGCTTGGCGACGATGAGGAAGTGCGCCGCCTGAACCGGGATTATCGGGGAATGGACAAGCCGACCAATGTACTGGCCTTCCCGATGCACGCCCCTGCCGATATTCCGCGGATCATCAGGTCGTCGGGCCTCGATGTCCTGATCGGCGATATTGCCCTGGCGGCAGAAACTGTCGTGGCCCAGGCAGAGACAAGGCAGGTTTCCGTTGCGGATCATGCAACGCATCTCATCGTGCATGGGACGCTGCATCTGCTTGGGCATGATCATGGGGACGATGCGTCGGCCGAGGAAATGGAAGCACTGGAAACGCGAATTCTGGCCAGCCTCGGGATTGCCGATCCCTATCGTGCAGATGTTTCCCATGCAGTGGACGAAAGGCAATGAGCGACCCTTCCCCTAGAAGCGCGGACGGCGTGTCCCTCTGGAACGCCATCCGCGAGTTTCTGCAGCTGAAAACCCCCCACACCCTGCGAGAGTCGATCGAAGAGGCGATCGATGAACATAAGGACGAAGGCGCGGACCCCGACGATCTCGACCATCATGAGCGCACCATGTTGCGCAACATGCTGCATCTTTCGGAGCAGAAGGTCGGGAACATTGCGGTTCCCCGATCGGATATCATTGCGATCGAGGAGAGCTGCGATTTCGCTACCGTGGTCGAGCGTTTCCGGGAAGCCGGCCACAGCCGGTTGCCATTGTTCCGCACGAGCCTCGATCAAGTCGTGGGCATGCTGCACGTGAAGGACGCCTATGCCGTGATTGCCGGCCAGTTCGGCAACGGCAAATCGGGCGGCAACTTTCCCTCGCCGGCCGACCTGATGCGCCCCGTGCTGTTTGTGCCGCCTTCCATGCGCGTCATCGATCTGTTGACCGACATGCGCCGGACGCGGACGCACATGGCCATTGTTGTCGACGAATATGGCGGAACGGACGGTCTTGTCACGATCGAGGACATCGTCGAGGAAATCGTCGGGGAGATCGAGGACGAGCATGATGATGCAGAACAGATATTGCTGCATCGGCAGGCCGATGGCTCGGTCAGTGCGGATGCCAGGCTCGATCTTGATGACCTGCAGAAGGAGCTGGGGGTGGATTTCATCGACGAGGAGCTTGGCGACGAGGTGGACACGCTGGGCGGGCTGGCGTTCCTGCTGGCGGGACGGGTTCCCGAAACCGGTGAATCGTTCGTGCACCGGAACGGGTGGACCATCGAGATTGCTGCGAGCGACGGTCGGCGCGTCGAGAAGCTGGTGCTGCGTCCGCCGGCGTTGCCAGAGGTTTCAGAACAGGCCTGATGCCGAGGCTCGATGAGAAAGACTCATCGAGATCGGGCCCCGATTTCCGTCATCCGCCCGAGAGCTTGTGCCGTTTCATGGCATGACGAAGCTGGTCGTAGCTGAGACCGAGAAGCTGCGCGGCCCGTCGCTGGTTGTGCCTCGCGGCGTCGAGCGCCTGTTCCAGCAACCTGCGCTCGAAAGCCGCAACTGCGCCCCGGAAGTCCGAAGGAGTTGACACTGCTTCGTTCGGCCTTTCGCCGGGCGGCGGGCAAGGGACCCGCCCATTCCTGTCTCCCTGCGCTTCTTTCGGCAGGATCGACCAGTCGGGCGCAACGAATTTTTGCGGAAATGCGCCCCGTGGTCGCCACGGGCTGTCAAATGGGTCCATATCGAGGGCGTCGATGGGCCGCTCCGCCTCTGCCCACCGAAAGACCGCGCGTTCCACGACATTTTTCAGCTCGCGCACGTTGCCCGGCCATTCATGCGCTTCGAGTTCTTCGACAAGACGCGGCGTAAAGCCCGGAAACTGGCGCCACCCCAGTTCGGACGCCATCCGGCGGCCAAAATAATCGGCGAGCGGGCGAATATCATCGAGGCGGGCGCGCAGCGGGGGCAGGGTGATGACCTCGAACGACAGCCGGTCCAGAAGATCGGCGCGGAACCGTCCCGTCTCTGCCAGACGCGGCAGGTCTTCGTTTGTCGCCGCGACAACGCGAACATCGACAGAGATGACGCGCGGGCTGCCCAGCCTCGTCAGTTCGCCATATTCCACAACGCGCAAAAGGCGTTCCTGCCCGGCTGCTGTCAGCATGCCGATTTCGTCCAGGAACAGCGTTCCGCGGTCGGCCTCCTCGAACCGGCCGGCCCGCCCCTTCACCGCTCCGGTGAAGGCGCCGGCCTCATAGCCGAACAGCTCGGCATCGAGCAGCGTTTCCGGGAGCGCGGCGCAGTTCAGGCTGACCAGGGGTTCTTCCCAGCGCGGCGACAGGCGATGCAGCCGCTCGGCGACCATCTCCTTGCCGGTGCCTCGCTCGCCGACCACCAGCACGGGCCTGCTGAGCGCGGCGGCAGCGCTTGCGCGCTCCACCGCATCGAGGAACGGGCCGGATTGGCCGATCAGCTGGGTGGGCTTGTCCGCCATGGAATCGCTCTAGCAAGATTGGGAAAATTTGCCAACCATTGGGATAAATTCTCAAAGCTGCAATATTCTGCGTTTCGATCTCCTGGAACAACATGCTGCATTGCTTACATTTTTCATTCTCTGTGCACATGGCACGGTTCCTGCAAGGCAACCGGCATGATGAATCTGATGGAACATGAGATGATCCGCAGCACATGGTGCGGCCTCAGTCTGCTGCCGGTTCCCGGGGAACCTCCGTTCTTCGGGGCTGGCAGCCCTGGCCCGGGCGGGCAGTCGATCCCCTCTCCCGACGGTCTGCCCGGGCCAGATTCTTTGAACACGGGCTTGAGGGCATGTTCCGTGTCCGTGGAATCACCGGCATCGGAAAGCCATGCGGAAAAACACGAAGATGGAGCGGCCGATCTGATACAGTCAGATCGGGACTCGCTCCAAGGTGCAGTATAACGACCAGCAACAGGCAGGAGCTGAACGTGGGTATCTTCTCTCGCGCCCGGGATATCATCCAGGCCAATGTCAACGACCTTCTCGATCGCGCCGAAGATCCGGCGAAGACCATTCGCCTTGTGATCATGGAGATGGAGGAAACGCTGGTGGAGGTGCGCGCCTCTGCGGCCCGAACCATCGCCGATCAGAAGGAAATGCGCCGGACCATCATGAAGCTCGATGCAGCGCAGGAAGGCTGGGCCGACAAGGCCGGGCTGGCCCTTTCGAAGGGCCGCGAGGATCTGGCAAGCCAGGCGCTGATGGAAAAACAGAAAGTGGCGCAGACTTCCGCCATGCTGCGCAGCGAAGTCGAGATTCTGGACGAACAGCTCCGGGCGCAGGAAGATGATATCGGCAAGCTGGAAGCCAAGCTCCGCGAGGCCCGTTCGCGCCAGAATGCACTGACGTCTCGCCTTGAAACGGCGCAGAACCGCGCCCGGGTTCGCGCAATGACACGCGGCGCGCGCGTGGAGGAAGCCTTCTCGCGCTTCGAGCTGATGGAACGGCGGGTCGATATGGCCGAGGGCAGGGCGGAGGTCTATGATCTGGCGCCGATCCAGAAGTCGCTCGAGGACGAGATCGCCGAACTCAGGACGGCGGACGCCGTTGCCGCCGAACTTGCCGAGATGAAGGCCAGGATCCAGGCCCGGCATTGAGCCCTGAAGCAGGAAGGGGGCACCGACCCATGTCAGAAGCATTCATACCCGTCGCCGCCATTTCCATACTCTTTCTGGGGCTGCCGTGGCTTATCCTGCACTATGTCACCAAGTGGAAGCAGGCCAGCGCCCTTACGATGGAGGACGAAAATCTCCTCGACGAACTCCACGATATTGCACGCCGGCTTGATGACCGCATGAGAACCATCGAGCGCATCATTGCCGCCGATCACGAACAGCCGGCGCGGATCGGCGAATCGCGAACCGATGTCCGGCCCATCGGGCCCGGCTCGGAAAATTGGTCCGTCGAGCTTCGCTCGCAGCCTCTCAGGAAGGAAATCTGATCATGGCACGCCGCACAGGTTTTTATCTCGACAAGCGCAATGGCAAGATCATGGGCGTTTGCGCCGGCATCGCCGATTATACAGGCTTTGATGTCCTGTGGATCCGCGTCGGCATGGTGTTCGCCACGGTCTTCGTCTTCCCATTTCCGCTGCTCGCCTATCTGGTGATCGGCTGGGTGGCCGACTCCAAGCCCGGGACACTTTATGCCAATGAAGACGCCGATCCCGAGGATCGCCAGTTCTGGCAGAAGACCCGCGCTGCGCCCGGCCGGACCATCCGGGAAGTTCGTTCCGGCTTCCGCGACATCGATCGGCGGCTGCGCGACATCGAGCTGCGCTACACCAGCCCGCTACACAAGCTGGCGCGCGAAATCGACGATCTTCGCGGCAGCTGATCAGGGGGATAGCGGCCGGGGTGGGCAGCAGGGGAAATTGAATGAACAGTCTTGGAATTCTCGTTCCGATCATCGCGTTGATGATCCCCATCGTCGCGATCGTGATGAAGAACTGGCGCGATGTGCAGAACCGCCGAATGGACCTCGTGGAACGCGGCGGCGCTGAAATGAACGCAGCCGCCCAGGCCCGGATCGAGAGGCTGGAGGAACGAGTTGCGGTTCTGGAGCGCATTGCAACCGACAGCGGCAACCGGCTTTCCCGCGAGATAGAGAAACTGCGTCACTGATCGCGCCGGCAACTGCCGATGGAGGGAAGGAATTGAGCGATGGATTTCTGGGAAGCGGCTGTCCTGATTGTCGCCATCGTGGTGATCGGGAGGGTAATGAGCGGTGGGCGCTGGAACAGGAAGGCTGGTCGATGGGAGAAATATTCCCTCCAGAATCCCTATGTGCGTCAGGGCCTGTCGGACGACTTGCCGTTGCTCCGCAAGGAGATCGCAGCGCTGAACGGCAGGGTGGCGACCCTTGAGAGACTTGCGGTCGATCCGGCATGGCACCTTTCCGATGAAATCGAGCGGCTGCGAGACCTGCCGCCGGCCAGACCGGACGCCTGAAGCCCCTTGCACGGCCGGGGCCGACGGCACTATCGTCTGCCATGTTGCCGACATTCGAGGAAATGGAAGCCGAGTGGGACGCAGCGCTCGATTGGGATGAGCGCTATGTCTATCTGATCGGGCTGGGGCGCCGGCTTCCCCTGATGGAGCCTGCCCTGAAAACGCCTGCCACGCGCGTTCCCGGATGCTCGGCCAATGTCTGGGTCTATCCGGTCGAGGACAATGGAAAACTGCATTTCCAGGCGGATAGCGACGCCGCCATCACCAAGGGGATCGTGGCGCTCGTGGTGAGCATGGCCGAGGGCAAGGAGCCGGCCGCAGTGCTCGCAACGGATTTCGAAGGCGCCATCGAACGGCTGGGGCTGCGCCGGCACCTGTCCTCCAACCGCACCCAGGGGCTGCCCAACATGATCGCACGTGTCCGGGAAGCCGCGACCAGGCTGGCGGCATGACCGATCCCGTTGCGGATGAAGGCGCGCGCATGCACCGCCTTGTTGATCGGTTCATGTCGGCAGTGCCGCACCTTCAGGCTCTGGGCATCGGCTATGTGCAGAACGGGGCCAACTGGGCCGAACTGCGCATGCCCTACGCACCCCAGCTGGTGGCCTACCCGGAAACCGGCGTGATTGCTTCGGGCGCGGTGTTTTCTCTGATGGATTCGGCGGCCGGCTTTTCCGTGTTCGTGACGATGGGACGTTTCGAGCCGCACGCGACCCTGGACCTGCGTTGCGATTATCTGCGGCCGGCACGGCCCGGCAAAGCCGTGATCGGCCGCGCAGAATGTTACAAGATGACAAGGCGCGTGGCGTTTGTTCGCGGAATTGCGCATGATGGGGATCCGGGGCATCCGATAGCCCATGTCGCGGGCACCTTCATGTTGACGGGCGCCAAATGACAGCGATGCCCCCCTATGCGGCCATGCTTGGTCTGAACCGCCTCGGGAATCTGATCTGCATGCCGTTCGGTCCGCACCTGATCGGCACACCCGGCAGGTTGCATGGCGGCGCCGTCGCCGGGCTGATGGAAATTGCAGCAAACATGACAGCGCGCGACGCCATCGGCGATCTGGAAGCGGCGCTGAAGCCGGTGAATGTGACGGTCGATTATCTGCGTGAGGGTGTCCTTGAAGATACCCACGCCGAAGCCTTCATCATGCGGCTCGGCCGGCGGGTCGTCAATGTCCGCGTAGAGGCCTGGCAGGCGGATCGCGGGCGGCTGATTGCAGCTGCGCGGCTGAATCTGCTGATTGTAAAACCTGCTCCGGCAACCAGATTAACCTCCTGACCGGCATGACAGAGGCTTTACCAGTGGATGGACATGAAATTGAACTGAAGGCCGGCTTGTCGGCCGGGGATGCGCGGAGGATTCTTCGCACATTGAAGGCAGACTATGGCCCCGGGCAGCAGCCGGAGCATCTGCGCAGCATCTATTTCGATACACCCGCGCGACATTTAAAGGCCCATGGCATTGCGCTGCGCATCCGGCGCGAAGGCGGGCGTTTCATCCAGACGGTGAAAGCCGGGCGAACCGGCGTCGGCGGGTTCCAGCAGGTTCGCGAATTCGACAACGCTGTGACCGGATTCAAACCCCGGATCGCTGCCATAACAGACCGCAGCATGCGCGAGACGATCGAGAACGTCACGCAGGCAACGATTCTTGCGCCGCAATTTGAAACAAGGGTGCGGCGGGCACGCTGGCTTGTTTGCGAACCACATGGGGAAATCGAAATCGCGCTCGATCAGGGCTGGTTCGACGCAGCCGGAACCCGGGCGCCCATCCTTGAGCTGGAAATGGAACTGAAGGGCGGATCGCCCGAAGCGCTGTTTGATCTTGCTGACAGGCTGCTTGGGGATACACATGCCGACCTCTCCGTTTCCAGCAAGGCGACACGGGGATACGCATTGTCGGCAGGCGAAGACATTCTTGCGCGCCCCTTCGCCGGCAAGCCGAAGGCGCAGCCGGGCGACAAGGCGGCGGGCGCGGCGTTCGAGAGCATTCTGAAAAGCCTGGCGGAGGCCATTGCTGCAAACCTGCATGCAACCATGGCGAGCGTCGACCCGGAGGGGCCGCACCAACTTCGGGTCGCCCTGAGGAGGTTTCGATCTGCCTTGCGCCTGTTCGCCGACATATTGGATCGAAAGCTCGCGCGTGACCTCAATGCAACCGCGCGCGACATCGGCCGCTCCGTTTCGGCGCTGCGGGATTCGGATGTTCTGACCGAACTTGTGCTTGGAACCGCTGTTGCCGCAGCCGACCCCCTGTTGCCAGAGGCCCTTCATGAGCATCGCGAGGCTCTGCGGACTGCTGCCAGGTCGGCGCTGCGCGATGGAGGCGCAACGCGCTTTGTCCTGCGCCTGCAGCGACTGGTGGTACTGGGCGGATGGCAGCGGAAATCCGCGCGGCTGGCAGAGCCGCTGTCCCGGTTTAGTGCACGGCGTCTGGCGGAAAGATGGAAAAAGATTGCCGAAATGGGGGACCGGTTTTCCGTTCTTGACGAAAAAGATCGACATGATTTCAGAAAATTATTAAAAGAATACAGATATATGAATGATATAATTGAAGTTAATAAAATTATTAATCAAGATATTAAGATTATCAAGAAATTGTTAGGAGCCCTTGGGGCCTTGAATGACCTGAGCGTCCTGTCCGCATGGAAACCCGGGCTTGCGTCTCCTGATGCGGAAGAAAGGCTTGCCGGCGTTCGTGCTGCCCTGCTGACCTCGAGCCGGCATCGCGGCGATCTCTCGCTTGGACGGGCTTGCCGCCATTGGGCCGAACTTCGTCTGGGAGCCGAAGGGTAGAGCGGTTTCCGGCTTGGGCCGGATCTCCATTAACGGAATCCCATTTGCCGCGCCTCCGTTTCCCGGTTCGTCCATGCCCTTGCCCTTGCCCTTGCCCATGCCCACTATCCAGCCTGCCCGGCTCATTCCTGGATCCAAGGGGGATATTGGGGTCGGCGGATCGCGCGGGGTGGATGATGTTCACCCCGGGCCCATGGAAACCAAGGAGATCAATCCACCCCCGGCCCACCCCCGGCAGCCATGATGCCCGGCAGCCATGATGCCTTGCATGGGATCGGCCCCCGGGGAAGAGGCTGCCCCTGATGCGTCAGTCGGCGGCAGGGAGATAGATCTTTCCGCCTTGCTTCCTGAACTCCTTCGATTTTTCGGCCATCCCTTCTTCGGCGGCCAGAAAGCTTTCGCTATTCTGCCGGTTGGCAAAATCACGCACTTCCTGGCTGATCTTCATGGAGCAGAATTTCGGACCGCACATCGAGCAGAAGTGGGCAAGCTTGGCGCCCTCGGCCGGAAGCGTTTCGTCATGAAACTTCTGCGCGGTTTCCGGATCCAGGCTCAGGTTGAACTGATCGCGCCAGCGAAAATCGAACCGGGCCCGGCTCAGCGCATCATCCCTAAGCCGGGCCGCCGGATGGCCCTTGGCCAGGTCAGCCGCATGTGCGGCCAGCTTGTAGGTGATGACGCCTACCTTGACATCGTCGCGGTCCGGAAGGCCCAGATGTTCCTTGGGAGTCACATAGCAGAGCATGGCGCAGCCGAACCACCCGATCATGGCGGCACCGATCCCGGAGGTGATGTGATCATAGCCGGGCGCAATGTCTGTTGTAAGTGGCCCGAGGGTGTAAAATGGAGCTTCTCCACAACTTTCCAGTTGTTTCTCCATATTAACTTTTATCTTGTGCATCGGGACATGACCCGGGCCTTCAATCATGACCTGGCAGTCCATGTCCCAGGCGACTCTGGTCAGTTCCCCCAGAGTGTGCAGCTCGGCGAACTGCGCCTCGTCGTTGGCATCCGCGATCGAGCCCGGCCGCAGCCCGTCACCAAGGCTGAATGAAATATCATAATTACGCATTATTTCACAGATTTCCTGAAAATTTGTGTACAGGAAATTTTCCCTGTGATGGGCCAGACACCATTTCGCCAGAATTGATCCTCCGCGTGAAACAATCCCAGTAACTCGCTTGGAAGTCATGGGAATATATGCAAGCCGCACGCCTGCATGAATTGTGAAATAATCGACGCCCTGCTCGGCCTGTTCGATCAGGGTGTCGCGATAGATTTCCCACGTAAGATCTTCGGCTATTCCGTTAACCTTTTCCAGCGCCTGATAGATGGGCACTGTTCCGATTGGCACCGGGGAGTTGCGCAGGATCCACTCCCGCGTGTCGTGGATGTTCATGCCGGTCGACAGGTCCATGACCGTATCGGCGCCCCAGCGGATCGACCAGACCATCTTGTCGACTTCCTCCGCGACAGAAGATGCGACAGCGGAATTGCCGATGTTCGCATTGATCTTGACGAGGAAGTTGCGGCCGATGATCATCGGCTCAAGTTCCGGGTGATTGATGTTGCAAGGAATGATGGCGCGCCCCCGGGCGATCTCGTCGCGGACAAACTCCGGCGTCACATGATCGGGCAGTTCCGCGCCGAAGCTCTCGCCGTCACGCTCTGTCTGAAGGGCGACTTCGCGGCCCAGGTTCTCGCGGATCGCGACAAATTCCATTTCCGGCGTGATGATGCCGCGGCGGGCATAAGCCAGCTGGGTCACAGACTGGCCGGGCCGGGCGCGCAGCGGGTTCCTGTTGGGTTCGGGAAACGGGCGGATAGCCGGCTTTGCCGACCGGCTGATGCCATTGTCTTCGGGGCGCACCTGACGCCCGTCATACCGCTCCACATCACCGCGCGCTTCGATCCAGCATGTCCGCAGCTTTGGCAATCCGGCGCCGATGTCGATTTTCACCGCAGCGTCGCTGTAAGGCCCCGAAGTATCATACACCCGCATTGCGGGCTCATTGGCAGACGGTTCGAGCGCTATTTCGCGCAGCGGAACCCGGATGTCGGGATGCAGTCTCCCGGGGATATGGATCTTCGTGGAAGCCGGCAGCGGCCCCGTCGTCACGCGGGCGGGTTCGGGCTGGGATGCAAGGTCGGCCATGTCAGTCCTCCTAGGAACGGCGGGAGGACGGTTTTCCAGACCGGCCCTCCCTCCGCCGGTGTCAACCGGATCAGGTTCGACGGGTCGCAGGCTGCTGCCTGCCTCTCAGCCGCGCCAGAAGCGGCCCCCCGGGGTAGTGGCGAACCTTAGCCCCGTGCAGGGATTGGCGCAAAGGCTTTTCCATCCTTGCGCCGCAAGGCCGGCGGTGCCACGTCCTGTCCCATGCTGGTCGGCCATGAAGAACAGAAATCCGCGCTTCTGCACGCCCTGGAATGCGGGCGGATGCACCATGCCTGGCTGATTGCCGGCCCCCGGGGAATCGGCAAGCGTCGTTTCGCCGACTGGGCGGCTCTGAAGCTCCTCAGTGGTGACCGGGGGACAGGCGACGTGGATCCACAAGACACTGCCGCTCGCCTTGTCAGAAGCGGTGCGCATCCCGATCATCGCATTCTGGCGCCGCCGGAGGAAGGGAAGGGCAGTACAACCTCGACCATTGTCGTGGACCAGATCCGCGAGATTGCCGATTTCCTGCACACCCATCCCTCCATTGCCGGCTGGCGAACCCTTGTTGTCGATGCTCTGGAAAACATGAATCCCAGTGCTTCCAATGCGTTTCTGAAAGAACTTGAGGAACCGAGGCCAAAAACGGTCTATCTTCTCGTGAGCCACGCGCCCGGGCGGCTGCTGCCGACGATCCGTTCGCGCTGCCGCATGCTCCGGATGCACCCGCTGACGCATGCGCAAACGGCGTCGGTCCTCAGGCAGGCCATGCCTGAGGCGGAGCAGCCTGCCATCGACGCGCTCGTATCGCTGGCCGATGGCGCTCCGGGCGCCGTGCTGGGGTTTGCCGGTGCCGATCCGGCGGAACTGGCGGCCATGCTCGATCGTCTGGCATCCGGATCGGGCGCTTTTGCTCTGGCGCGCGGATTTCAGGGGCAGGGCGCCATTCCCCTGCTGGAAGCGATGGCAATGCTGGTGCCGCGGCGCGTTGCGGCAGCCGTCAGAAAAAGCCCCGGCGTCGAGTTGCTCGCGCTCTACGACGAAGCCGACGCCATTTCCCGGGACGCCCTGCGCCTTGCCTATGACAGGGTGCAGGTGGCAATGGCGTTGGCCGATATCCTGGCCCGGATGGGCCGCATCGAAAGAATGGGCCGCGCGCAATGAGCCGCTATTTCGTGACGACCGCCATTTCCTACCCCAACGGCAACCCCCATATCGGCCATGCCTATGAAGTGATCGCGACCGACTGGCTGGCCCGTTTCGCAAGGCTGGACGGCCGCGACACCTATTTCATGACGGGAACCGACGAACATGGGCTGAAGATCGCCCAGGCCGCCCGGACCGCGGGCATTCAGCCAAAAGAATATGTTGACACTATGTCTATTCATTTCAAGGAAATGGGAGATCATCTTAATATAAGTTACGATCGATTCATCCGCACCACCGATGCAGACCACAAGGCGGTTGCCCAGGCATTGTGGGAAAAGATGGCGGCGAACGGAGACATCTACCTCGGCCGCTACGAAGGTTGGTATTCGGTTCGTGACGAGGCCTATTTCGACGAGGATGAGCTGGTCGTTGCGGACGACGGCACCAGATTTGCCCCGACCGGAGCCGAAGTTGTTTGGACCATGGAGGAAAGCTGGTTCTTCCGGCTTTCCCGGTTCCGGGACCCGTTGTTGAAACTCTACGCCGAGCAGAGTGATTTCGTGCAACCATCAAATCGTCTCAATGAGATGCGATCTTTTGTTGAGAAAGGTTTGAAAGATCTTTCAATCAGCCGAACCAGTTTTGACTGGGGCATAGCGGTGCCCGGTTCGCCGGGGCATGTCATGTATGTGTGGATGGACGCGCTTACCAATTATCTCACGCCATCAGGCTGGCCGGCGGCGGGCTGGGAAGCGCTTTGGCCCGCCGATCTTCATGTCATCGGCAAGGATGTGGTGCGTTTCCACGCAATCTACTGGCCCGCCTTCCTGATGTCGGCCGGCCTCCCGCTGCCGGGGCGCATCTTCGGCCACGGGTTTGTGCTGAACCGGGGCGAAAAGATGTCGAAGTCGCTGGGAAACATAGTTGATCCGATCGGGCTTTGCGATTCGTTCGGCGTCGATCCGCTGCGCTATTACCTGCTGCGGGCGATCCAGTTCGGGCAGGACGGGGAGTGGAGCCACGAGGCCATCGGTCGCCGGATCAACGCCGATCTCGCCAATGATCTGGGCAATCTGGCCCAGCGCACGCTCAGCATGATCGCGAAAAACTGCGCGGGCCGGGTGCCGCCGTCCGGCCCTGCAACCCGCGCCGACATTGATCTGCTGGCTGACGTATCCCGGATCCTTGAAGAAGCGCGCGCCGAGCATGCGGCCGTGCGCCCGGACAAGGCGCTGGACGCCGTTTGGGCGCGGGTAAGCGCTGTCAACGGCTACCTGAACGAAATGGCGCCCTGGGCCCTGCGCAAAAGTGATCCGGCGCGCGCCGACGTTGTGCTCTATCACGCGGCCGAAGCGATCCGGCAGATTGCACTGCTGGTGCAGCCGGCGATGCCCGACAGCGCGGCAAAGCTGCTCGACCAGCTGGGGGCGGGGGAGGGCGAGCGATCCTTCGCGGCCTTCGCAAACCGCCTTCTGCCGGGGACACAACTTCCCGCGCCCATGGGCGTGTTTCCCCGGTGGAGCGATCCGGTCGATCTGGAAGATAAAAAATCCATCTGAAAACAGATGGATATTGCATCCAATCTGATGCTGCGAGATCAGCCGGAAGTGAGCAGGTAGCCGACATAGCCGATGTAGGCGCCCAGCATCAGGCCGCCCTTGACCCGGCTGATCATGCCGCTTCGCGCGAACA
>Ga0207951_100537_pt1 | contig 18412 bp, 15 predicted proteins | sample Subbio12Aug_8Bad_FD_184830 | JGI IMG/M metagenome (GOLD analysis project Ga0207951, IMG submission 184830) | Serpentinite rock and fluid subsurface biosphere microbial communities from McLaughlin Reserve, California, USA - CR12Aug_8Bad (SPAdes) | ecosystem: Environmental > Terrestrial > Deep... | reverse complement strand
CGCCCCGCCGCGGCTTCACGGTCTGCTCGGCGAAGACGGCGACGAGGTCGGCGAGATGGCCGATCTCCGCAAGGCTCAGGCCCTCCGGCGCGGCCTGCGAGCGACCGCCGCGCGCGAGCCGCCGGGGCAGGGTGGCCGCCCCGAAGCCGAGCTTCGCCGCCTCCCGCAGCCGGGCCTCGGCCTGGGCGACCTGGCGCACCTCGCCCGAGAGGCCGACCTCCCCGAAATAGACACGGTCGGAATCGGTCGGCCGGTCGGTCGCCGCCGAGACCAGCGCGGCCGCCACCGCGAGGTCGGCAGCCGGCTCGCTGATACGCAGGCCGCCGGCGATGTTCAGATAGACGTCGTTCTGTCCCAACGACATGCCGCAGCGTGATTCCAGCACCGCGAGCAGCATCGACAGACGCCCCGAATCCCAGCCCACCACCTGCCGCCGCGGCGAGCCGCCGGAACTCGGCGAGAGCAGCGCCTGCACCTCCACCAGCACCGGCCGCGTGCCCTCGATGCCCGCGAAGACCGCCGAGCCCGAGACATTGCCCCGCCGTTCGGCGAGGAACAGCGCGGAGGGGTTGGCGACCTCGACCAGCCCGGTGCCGGTCATCTCGAAGACGCCGATCTCGTCGGTCGCACCGAAGCGGTTCTTCACCGCGCGCAGGATGCGGAACTGGTGGCCGCGGTCGCCTTCGAAATACAGCGTCGCATCCACCATGTGCTCGAGCACGCGCGGGCCGGCGAGCGTGCCCTCCTTCGTCACATGCCCCACCAGCACCAGGGCGAAGCCACGGGATTTCGCGAGGCGGATCAGCTCGGCCGCGCAGGCGCGCACCTGCGCCACCGTCCCCGGCGCGGAATCGAGCGCATCCAGCCACGCGGTCTGGATGGAATCCATCACCACCAGCGCGGCGTCGGCCTCGCCTTCCAGCGAGGCGGCGATGTCGCGCAGCGCGGTCGCCGCCGCGAGCGCCATCGGGCTCTCCGTCAGGCCGAGCCGTGCGGCGCGCAGGCGCACCTGCTCCACCGCCTCCTCGCCCGAGATGTAGAGCACCCGCCGCCCCGCCTGCGCGATGCGGGCTGCGGCCTGGAGCAGGATGGTGGATTTGCCGATGCCCGGATCCCCGCCCACCAGCACCGCCGAGGCCGGCACCAGCCCGCCGCCGAGCACGCGGTCGAGTTCCGCGATGCCGGTGGCGATGCGCGGCGGGGGCGCGCTTTCGCCCTTGAGGCCGACGAATTCCACCCGCCGCCCGCCGGCGGCCTTGGCCGCGGGGCCGGGGCCGCGCGGGGCGGGGGCTTCCTCGGCCAGCGTGTTCCATTCCCCGCAGGCGTCGCAGCGGCCCTGCCACTTCGGATGCGCGGCGCCGCAGGCCTGGCAGACGAAGCGGGTCTTGTCGCGGGCCATCTCAGCGCGCCGCCAGCGCTTCGAACACATCGCCCCCGGCCCGCACGCCCTCGACATGGCGGCGGTGCCACAGGGCGTGGAACAGCAGGTGCCAGGCCGCGAAGCCCTCGCGCTTGCCGCCCGCCGCGCGGAACAGCGGCAGGATGCGGTCGGGCCTGGCCACCGCCGCGACGCCGGGCTGCGCGGCCACCAGCGGGGCGAGGCGATCCGCTTCTTCCGCGATCCAGGCGCCGACCGGCACGGTGAAGCCCTGCTTCCTGCGGAACGGCTCGCTCGCCGGGAAGTGCCGCGCGAGCCACTGCCGCAGGATCCACTTGCCCTGGCGGTCGCGCACCTTCATCGCATCGGGCAGGCGGAAGGCGGCGGCGGCCACGCCGGCATCGAGGAAGGGCGTGCGGCCTTCCACCCCATGGGCCATCAGGCAGCGGTCGAGCTTGGCCAGCAGGTCGTTGGGCAGCCAGTCCGCGACATCGAGCGCCTGCGCCGCCTGCAGCCGCGTCCGCCCGGGCGTGGCGGCGGCGGCCTCGGCGGCCGCGATGCCGTCGCGCCAGAAGCGCGGCGGGCTGCGCAGCACGTCCAGCCGACCGAAGGCGCCATGGGCACGCATCGCCTTGCCGCCCATCCACCAGGGCACCATCGCCGAGCGGTAGCGGCCATAGCCGCCGAAGATCTCGTCCCCGCCCTCGCCCGAGAGCACGACCTTCACCTCCTCCCGCGCGCGGCGCGCGAGGAACCAGGTCGGGATGATGGCGTAGTCCGCCGCCGGATCGTCCATGCAGGCGACGATCTCGGGCAGATGGCGGAACACCTCCGTGCGCGTGACGCTCAGCGTGACGTGCCGCGCCCCGGCGGCGCGCGCGGCATGGGCGGCGGCCTCGCGCTCATCCGCCGCGCCGGGAATGTCGAAGCCGGCGGTGAAGGCGAGCACGGGGCGGTCGTTGAGCCGCGCCATCAGCGCCAGCACGGCGGCCGAATCCGTCCCGCCGGAGAGGAACATCCCATAGGGCACGTCGCTGCGCTGGTGCAGATCCACGCTCTCGGTCAGCGCGGCGTCGAGGCGGGCCAGCGCCGCCTCCTCCGTGATCGCCTCCGGCCCGCCCTCGGGCAGCGCGGCGCGGCGGCGACGCTCCACCACCGCGCCATCGGCGACGACGACGGTCTCGCCGGGCAGCAGGCGCGTGATGCCTTCGAATATGGTCTCGGCGCCGGTGGTGAACTGCAGCTGCAGCAATTCGTGAAGCGCAGGCTCACGCAGCCGCGGCGCGACCAGGCCGGCGGCGATCAGCGCCTGCGGCTCGGAGGCGAAGGCGATGCCCTGCGCCGTCTCGGCGAGGTAGAGCGGCTTGATGCCGAAGGGGTCGCGCGCCAGCACCACCCGCCGCGCGGCGCGGTCATGGATGGCGAGCGCATACATGCCGCGCAGATGCTCCGCGAAGCCCGCGCCGTCGCGCCGGAACAGGTGCAGCGGCGGCTCGCAGTCCGACCCGGTGGCGCAGGCCAGCGCGTGGTCGGCGCGCAATTCGCGGTAGTTGTAGACCTCGCCATTGCCGACCAGGCTCGCCGGGCCGGTATGCAGCGGCTGGTCCCCGGTCGTGAGGTCGATGACGGCGAGCCGCGTATGCGCGAGCGCGACATTGCCCTGGACATGATGGCCATGCCCGTCCGGACCGCGATGGGCGAGGGCGCGGGTCAGCGCCTCGAGTACGGCGGGCTCGGGTGTCGCGCCCGGTTTCAGGACGAGGCCGGCGATGCCGCACATGGCGTCAGGCCGCCGCCCGCGCGGGCGCGACGGCGGCGAGGAAGCCGCGCCAGCGCGCGAGCACCGCGGCCTCGGCGAAGTCGCGCGCATAGGCGGCGCGCCCGGCCGCGGCGAGGCGCGCGGCACGCTGCGGGTCCGCGAGCAGCGCGGCGACGACGGCCGCGAGCGCCCCCGGATCCCCCGGCGGCACGAGCAGGCCGTTTTCGCCATCCGCGACGAGTTCGCTCGGACCCTGCGCGGCCGCCGCGACCACCGGCCGCGACGCCGACCAGGCTTCGAGCACGATGTTGCCGAGTGGTTCGTGGCGCGAGGAACAGACGAACACGTCGCAGGCCGCGAGCAGCGCGCCGACATCGCCCCGCCAGCCGAGGAAGGCGACGCGCCCGGCCACACCCGCCTCGCGCGCCAGGGCTTCCAGCGCCGCGCGCTCCGGCCCTTCGCCGGCGATCGCCAGATGCGCGCCGGGGATCAACGCCAGGGCGCGGATGGCGATGTCGAAGCCCTTGTTGCGATGCAGCCGGCCCATGGCGAGCAGCCGCGGCGCCGCGCCCGGCAGCGCGGCCGGCGCCGCGCCCGCGAGGTCGGCGACGAAGTTCGGCAGGTGGTGCGCGCGCTCCGTCGGCCAGCCCTGCGCGACGATCCAGCGCGTGATGTCGCGCGTGTTGCCCACCAGATGGTCGCAGCGCCGGTAGTATTTCAGGTCGTAGTAGCCGCCGAGCCGACCCACCAGCGTCCACCTCCCTTTCGGCGCGAAGCGCGCGGCGCGGTTCATCCACGCCACCGTGACATCCGGAGCGAAGCCCTCCAGCGCGCGCCGCAGCCGTGGGCCGGTCAGCAGGTCGAGGGCGCCGCCGAAGCCGAGCTCCACCGGCGCGAGCCCGCCCGCGCGCAGCCGCGCCGCGCGGTCCGCATCGCGGCGGATGACCGGCAGCACCTGCTCCCCCGCCGCATGCAGCGCGAGGCAGAGCCGTTCGTAGAAGCCTTCCGCGCCGCCGTGATGCGCGCCGGCCATGACCTGCGCGAGCTTCACCGGCCGCCCCCGTGCTTCTCGGGCTCCAGCTTCGCCTTGAGATAGGACAGCAGCGGAAAGGCGCCGGTGCACAGCGCGAGCAGCACGCCCCATCCCCCTTCGCGGTAGCCCTTGCGCGAGACATAGGACTTGAACCCGCGCGAGAAGAACCGCCGCACATTGGAGGCGAGCGAGCCGATCTTGCCGCTCGCGATCAGGTCCGCCGCCTTGGCCGAGGAATACTTGTCGAGCCGGCGCAGCATGTCGGAGATGTCGCGGTCCACCAGATGGACCAGCGCACCCTGCGCGATCCTCGGGCCCTCCTGCCCGGTCCAGTCGAGGCCGGGATGCACGCGCTGGGCGCGCCACTGTTTCGCCCCGCGCCGGAACAGGCGCGGCACGGAGGTGGTGCCGAAACTTCCCGCCCAGCCGTGGCGGATCAGCCTGCCGCCCACGTAATTGTCCACCGGCACCTGGTGCCAGGCGAAGGCGCTGGTCGCGATGGTCGCGCGCATCGCCTGCGCGAGCGCGGCCTCCACGCGCTCATCCGCATCCACTTCCAGGATCCAGTCGCCGGTGCAGGCGGCGATGCCGGCGTTGCGGCGCTCGCCCTCGAGTTCCCAGGCGCCCTCGATGACGCGCGCGCCCGCCGCGCCGGCGATCTCCGCGCTCGCATCGGTGCTGCGGTCGAGGACGACCACCACCTCATCGGCGAAGGCGACGGAGGCGAGGCAATCGGGCAGGCGCTCCTGCTCGTTGCGGGCGACGATAAGGGCGGAGAGGCGGGGCGCGGTCATGGGGCGGGGGTGCGCCGGAGAGGGGCAAAGCCACTCTCCGGGATATCCGCGCGCCTCACGCCGCCCTACCGTTCAGATGCTGCTTCGGCAGTGCCTGACGCCGTGATCCTGGCATGCCAGGATCACGGCGCGGCGGCGGTGTCGGAATGGTTTTCATGCTGGCTGCCCAGGATGGCTCGGGAGGCAGATCCCCCCGGCACCGCCACACCGCCCCGACCGCTGATCAGGCTCTGCGATCCATCGCTGTGTAGGGCGACGACGGCGCGGGCGGGATGCTGCAGCACCTGCCCCGAGGAGGCGCCATGCGACGAAGAATCAGCGTCGGCATCGACGTCGCCAAGGAACTGCACTGGGTCACCGCCATCGACGCCGATGGCGTCGTGCTGCTCGACCGCAAGCTGCCCAACCGCCCGCCCTACCTGGCCGCGACCGCACGTCTCATCCGCGAGCTCGCAGCCGAGGCCCTCGCCAGCCGATCCCGCCTCATCGAACTCGACCGCGAATTGGAGGCGCTGCTCGAACGCCACCCTGATGCGGCCCTCATCCGCAGCCTGCCCGGCATGGGGGTCGTGCTCTCCGCGGAACTCATCGCCGAGGCAGGCAACCTCTCCCGCTTCCGCTCCGCCGATGCCCTCGCCTCGGCCGCCGGCATGGCGCCCATCCTCCGCCAGTCCGGCCGCAGCCGCTTCCTGCGAAGGCCCAACGGCGGCAACAAGGGCCTCAAGCGCGTCTTCTGCCAGTCGGCCTTCTGCTCGCTGAGCCACACCGACAGCCGCGCCTTCTACGACCGCAAGCGACGCGAGGGAAAACGCCACCACCAAGCCGTCATCGCCCTCGCACGCCGCCGGGTGAACGTGCTCTGGGCCGTCGTGCAGAACCGCACGCCGTTCCAGACCGGATTCAAAACAGCCAATTGACTGCGCCATTAGGCTGCCTTTTCGCCCCATTCGGGGCCCCATTCCTGCACGACATGGCCGGGCGAGACCTCGATCATGCGGCGGGCCGGCGGCTGGTAGTCGGGCGCGCGGACGGGGGAGCGGATCTCGTCGGCGTCGAGCCCGCGCCGGATGCGCCCGCGCGACGGGTCGGGCACCGGCACGGCGGCGAGCAGGCGCCGCGTATAGGGATGGCGCGGCGAGCCGAATATGGCGGCGCGCGGCCCGATCTCGACGATCTCGCCCATGTACATCACCGCGACACGGTGGCTCACGCGCTCGACCACCGCGATGTCGTGCGAGATGAACAGGTAGGCGAGGCCGAGTTCCGCCTGCAGGTCCAGCATCAGGTTCAGCACCTGCGCCTTGACCGAGACATCGAGCGCGGAGACCGCCTCGTCCGCGACGATCAGCCGCGGCTCGAGCGCCAGCGCACGCGCGATGCACAGGCGCTGGCGCTGCCCGCCGGAGAATTCGTGCGGGAAGCGGTCGGCCATGTCGGGGGTGAGGCCGACGCGGCGCAGCAGCTCCGCCACCCGCGCGCTCGCCTCGCTGCGGCCGGCGAGGCCGTGCACCACGATCGGCTCGGCCAGCGCGGCGCCCACGCGCTTGCGCGGATTGAGCGAGGCGAAGGGGTCCTGGAATATCATCTGCATGCGCCGGCGCATCGCGACGAGGCCCGCGCGGCCGAGCGAGGCGATGTCCGTCCCCTCGAACAGGATGCGCCCCCCGCTGGGCGGCACGAGGCGCAGGATGGAGCGGCCCGTCGTGCTCTTGCCGCAGCCGGATTCGCCCACCAGCGCCAGCGTCTCGCCCCGGCGCAGCGCGAAGGAGACGTCCTCCACCGCATGCACCCGCCCGCTCACCCGGCCGAGCAGCCCCGAGCGTATGTCGAAGCGCGTGACCAGCCGCTCGACCTCGAGCATCGGGCGCGCGGCGGCGTCCACCGTCTCGGGCGTGGGGGCGGGCGTGTCGCTCTCGCCCGTGGCCGGGTCCACCACGGGAAAGCGCAGCGGGCGCGCCTCGCCCTCCATCGAGCCCAGCCGCGGCACGGCGGCGAGCAGCGCGCGCGTGTAGGGCGCGCGCGCGGCGGCGAAGATGCCGCGCGTCTCGCCCTGCTCCACCGCCCGACCCTGGTGCATCACCACCACGCGGTCCGCGATCTCGGCCACCACGCCCATGTCGTGGGTGATGAAGAGGACGGACATGCCCTCCTCCTCCTGGAGCATCTTCACCAGTTCGAGGATCTGCGCCTGGATGGTCACGTCGAGCGCGGTGGTGGGCTCGTCGGCGATGAGCAGGCGCGGGCGGCAGGCGAGCGCCATCGCGATCATCACGCGCTGGCGCATGCCGCCCGAGAAGCGGTGCGGGTATTCATGGAAGCGGGTGCGCGCGGCGGGAATGCGGACGCGCTCGAACAGGCGCAGCGCCTCGGCCTCGGCGACGGCGCGCGCAAGGCCGCGGTGGTGGACCAGCGCCTCGGCCACCTGGAAACCCACCGTGAGCACGGGGTTCAGGCTGGTCATCGGCTCCTGGAAGATCATCGCGATCTCGTTGCCGCGGACGCGGCGCATCTCGCTCTCGGGCAGCGGCAGCAGCGCGCGGCCGTCGAGCGCGACGCGCCCCTCGATGCGCGACTGGCCGGGCGGCAGCAGCCGCATCACCGATAGCGCGGTGACGCTCTTGCCGCTGCCGCTCTCGCCCACCACGGCGAGCGTCTCCTGCGGGGCGATGGCGAAGGAGAGGTCGCGCACCACCGGCCGCCAGGCGCCCTCGACGCGGAAGCTGACCGTGAGCCCCTCGACGGCGAGGACGGGCGCGCTCACGTCTCGCCCTTGAGCTTGGGGTCCACCGCGTCGCGCAGCCCGTCGCCCAGCAGGTTGAGCGCGAAGACGACGACGAGGATGGCGCCCCCGGGGGCGAGGGCCAGCCAGTAGCTGTCGAGGATGCTCTCGAACCCCTCGCGGATCATGCCGCCCCAGGTGGGGATGGGCGGGCGCAGCCCGAGGCCGATGAAGGCGAGCGATGCCTCGGTGCGGATGGCGGAGGCCAGCCACAGCGAGGACATGACCAGGATCTCGGCGAAGATGTTGGGCAGGATGTGCAGGAACAGGATGCGCGCATCCGAATAGCCGAGCGCGCGGCAGGCCTCGACGAATTCGCGCTCCTTGACCGCGATGGTCGGCGCGCGGGCGATGCGCGCGAAGGCGGGCACCGAGGTCGCGGCGATGGCAAGGATGATGTTGGGCAGGGTGGGCCCCAGCATCGCCACCAGGATCAGCCCGAGGATGAGGGCGGGGAAGGCCAGCAGCACGTCCATCGCCTGCATCACGACGATGTCGAAGCGCCCGCCGTACCAGCCCGCCAGCATGCCGATGAGCGAGCCCACCAGCATCGCCGCCAGCGTCGAGACGATGCCGATGAACAGGCTGTAGCCCGCCCCGTGCAGCAGCCGCGAAAGGATGCAGCGCCCGAACTGGTCGGTGCCCAGCGGAAAGATGTCGGACGGCCCCTGCAGCCGCGCGAAGATGTCCTGTTCGACCGGGTCGTGCGGCGAGATCCACGGCGCCAGCACCGCGAGCGCGACGACCGCGACCAGCACGCCCAGGCCGAACCACGAAGTCTTGTTCGCGTTGAAGGCGCGCAGCACGGAGACGGCGGCGGCGCTCATGTGCCTGCCCGCCTCATTTCAGCTTCACCCGCGGATCGGCCGCGCCGTAGGCGAGGTCGGTCAGCAGGTTCACCACGATGACGACGAAGGTGTAGATCACCATCATCCCCTGCAGCATCGTGTAGTCGCGCTGGTTGAGTGCGCCGACGATCAGCTTGCCCAGGCCCGGCCGGTTGAACACGATCTCAGTCAGCACCGAATTGCCGATCAGCACGCCGAGATACAGGCCAACGATGGTGATGATGGGGATCAGCGCGTTGCGAAGCGCGTGGCGCCAGACCACCAAGCGCCAGGGCACGCCCTTGGCGCGCGCGGTGCGGACGTAGTCCTCGCTGAGCACCTCGAGCATGGCCGAGCGCGTCACCCGCGTGATGTAGGCCGCCATGATCAGGCCGAGATTGACCGCGGGCAGCGCGAGCGAGGCGAACCACGTCCCCAGGCTGTCGCGCTGCGTTGACATCACCGGCGCCCAGCGGAGCTGGATGGAGAAGAAGATCAGCAGCAATATGCCCGACACGAAGGCCGGGAAGGACAGGCCGAGCAGCGAAGCGAGCCGCACCACGTAGTCCGTGAAGCGGTTGCGGTTCACCGCCGCCCAGACCCCGAGCGGAATGCCCAGCGCTGCGCCGATCACCAGCGCGGCGAGGGTGAGCTCGATGGTCCAGGGCAGGACGCTCAGCACCTCCTGCACCACCGGCCGCCCGGTGACGAGCGAGACGCCCCAGTCCCCGCGCAGCGCGCCCCAGAGGAACTCGAAATACTGCACCGCGAGCGGCCGATCGAGGCCGAGCCGGGTCCGCATGGCCGCGATCGCATCCGCCGTTGCCTGGTCGCCCAGGATGACCTGGGCGGGATCGCCCGGCACCACCCTGACGATGAAGAAGACCAGCGTCAGGACCGCCCAGAGCGTGACCAGGGCGAAGGCGACGCGCCGAGCGACGAAAGTGGACACGCGCGGGCTGCTACCTCGTGAAGCGCGTGGTGTGCAGGATGGGCGGCGCGAGATTCAGCGCCGCGCGGAGGTCGTAGCCGAGATCGAGCGTATCCCGCCAGGCCCAGAGCTGGAGCTGCTCGATGAGCGGAACGGCGCAGACATGCGCCACGATCTTCTCCTGCGCGGTCCGCCACAGCGCGTCCCGGCGGGCTTGGTCGGGCTCGGAGCGCGCGGCGTCGATCTCGGCATCGGCAACGCGGCAGTGGGAGAAGTTGGTGACGGCCGTCGGCGTCTGCACGATCGAGCGGCTGTGGAAGAACTGCGTCAGGTAGATGTCCGCCACCGGCAGGCGCGCGGCCGAGAAATACACCACCTGGGAGAGGTTCTGCCGGATCTGCTGGTGGAAGGTCGCGTGCTCGACGGGCGTGATCTCAAGGGTGATGTTCGCCCGGCGAAGCTGCGCCTGCACCGCCTCCATCACCGCCAGCATGCCCGGCAGCGTGGTGTTGATGGCGCGGATGGTCACGCCGGTGGGATGCCCCGCCTCGGCCAGGAGCTGGCGGGCGCGGTTGAGGTCATGCGGCAGCAGCGGCGCCTCCACCTGGCCCAGATAGCCGCGCGGCACCACCGACTGCGCCGTGGTGGAGACGTCGCGCCCGCGGAACTGCACCAGCTGCTCGCGGTTCACCGCATGCGCGATGGCCTGCCGCACCCGGATGTCGTTCAGCGGCGGCATGGTCATGTTGAGGTGGACCACGCCCATCTCGGCCGGCTGCATCGGCACCACGCGCACGCCCGGCAGTTGCCGCGTGCGGTCGATCCAGGTCTGGTCCTGGCGGCCGATGATCATGTCGAGTTCGCCCGACTGGAAGGCGAGGTCGCGCGCCGCATCCGAGGGCACGAGGCGGAACACGATCTCGCGCAGGCGCGGCGAGCCCCGGAAATACTGCTCATGGGCCACCAGGCGGCCGAATTGCTGCGGCACGTATTCGACGAAGGCGAAGGGGCCGGTGCCGATGGGCCGGCGGCGGAAGCCCTCGTTGCCCATCTGCTCCACGGCGGCCCGGCAGACCATGAAGCCGCCCGCATAGTCCATCACCACGCCGAGCAGGCTCGGGATGGGGTTTCTCAGCGTGATGCGGACGGTGTAGCGGTCCACCGCCTCCACCCGGTCGAAGGCCACGAAGTCCGAGGAGAAGGTCGAGGTCTCGCGCGCCGCGGCGCGGCGCAGCGAGAACACCGCATCCTCGGCGGTGAACTCGCCGAAGCCGTGGTGGCACTGGACGCCGCGGCGCAGGTGGAAAGTCCAGGTCAGCCCGTCGGGGGTGCCTTCCCACCGTTCGGCGAGGTCCGGCTCAATCTCGGCGGGGTTCATGCTGCCGGGCGGCAGCCGCACCAGCCCGTTGAAGATGTGCTGCAGGAAGCCGCGCCCCGGGGTGCTGGAATTGAGGTGCGGATCGAGCACGCCGATGCCGGCTGAGGCCATGCCGATGCGCAAGGCGGTCTGCTGGGCCGACGCCGCCGCAGGAGCCAATGCCACCGCCGCGGCCACTGCCGCAGCCTTCCACCAGGCCATCTGCCTCTCCCTGCTTCTTGTCTCGCAACGCAGCATATCGGCCGCCTCCCGCGCTAGCAAGCCGCGTTTCAGACGGTGTCCTCGAGGCGGCAGTTGACGATCAGTTCGGCCACCGCAGCCGTGTTGGGCAGCGCGATGAGGGTAGCCACGAGCGCGGCAAGGTCGGCCGGGTCGGTCATGCGCTCGGCCGCGATGGCGGTGGCGCCGGCCGTCATGTCGGTGCGCACGAAGGAGGGGCAGATGGCCATCGCCCGCACGCCGCTCTCCCAGCCGAGCCGCCGCGCATTGTGCGTGAGCGCCAGAACCGCGAACTTGGTCATGTTGTAGAGCACGTTGTCGTTGCGGACGCGCTTGCCGGACAGCGAGGCGATGTTCACCACGCGTCCGCTGCCCGCGCGCTCGAGATGCGGCAGGCAGAGCTGGATCATGCGCAGCGGCGCCTTGCAGTTCACCGCCCAGATGGCGTCGCACTGCGCCTCGGTCGCGTCGCGGATGGTCGCGCGGGAGGTGACGCCCGCATTGTTGACCAGCACATCGAGCCGCCCGTACCGCGCCGCCGCCGCCTCCACCCAGCGCGCCTGGCCTTCCCAATCCTCGGCGACGAAGCGGCCCAGATGCAGGCGCGCGGGGTCGAGATGGGCGAAGCGCGCCGCCGCCGCCGCGGGGTCGCGCAGGCCGAGGCTCAGCGCGTAGCCGCGCGCGTGCAGCGTCTCGGCGAGCGCGAAGCCGATGCCCCGCCCCGCGCCGGTGATCATCGCCACGCGGCCGTGCCCGTCCAGCATCCGCGCCTATCCGTGCAGGGCGAGGGGTTGCGCCGCGCGCGCCGCGGCTTGCGCGGCATGGCCCACCTTCACGCGACCTCGGCGCCGCCCGGCGCGCGCGCGCGGTCGGGCTCGTAGTCGAATACCTTCATCGCTTTGGCGCAGCGGTCCTCGATGTAGGCGACCGCATCGGGCGAGAGGGACTCGCGATAGCCGCCCGGATGGACCCGGCGGATGTGCTTGCTCGCATCCTCCTTCTCGGGGAACACATCCTCCTTGGCGACGATCTCCGCGATCACCTCCTCGGGCAGTTGGACATTCAGCTTTCCGGCGATGTCGCGGGCCCAGTCGAGCTTGCGATAGACGACGTCCTCGTACCGGTAGACGTGCCATTCCCCGGAGGCGCGGTTGCGGCTGATCATCGCGAAGGCGTTGAAGTTCTGCAGCACGCCATCGACGCCGCCGTTGATGACGTAGTCCGAAGGCTCCTGCGACCGGGCGCGGTCGCGGTTCTGCATCACGAGGTCGCGCACCGCGCCGTCCTTCGGCACCGTGTGGCTCTTGGCCATCGAATGGTAGAAGGAGATCGCGATGTCGCGCGGGTCGCGCACCAGCATCAGCTTCCGCGACTCGCGGAAGCGGCGGAGCAGCATGAGCTGCCACAGGCCGCGGAAGCCGGAATGGACGAAGCCCGGCCGGCCGCAGAAATCGAGCAGCATATGGTCGCAATGGCTGAAGTTCAGCCCCTGGCGGAAAAGCTGCACCTCGACATCGATGCAGCTGCGCCCGGCCGCCCGGCAGATCCCCTTCACCAGATTGTCGAACAGCACCGAACCGCTCTTGTGCAGGGCGAGGCAGTAGATGGTGTCGGCGCGGTCGGTCGGATCGTGGCTGATCGTGTAGGGCTGCCCCGAGAAGGTCTGGAACTCCAGCGTTTCCGACATCGACCGAACCTCTGAAACGGGCAGCGGCATTCCGCCCGATGAACGCGACAAGCGCCGACGCATATCGACGGCAACCATTCCGGTCAATGCCCGCAAATATCCGGCGGAACCATGAAAGTCCTCTGCAAGTAGAGAGTTCTTGCGCCGCGACCATGTCCGACGCGCGGGGCGCCGCGCGCGCAGGCCCGCATATCGACAGGCCAGCCCGGCGCCTTCTATAGACCGCTCGCCTACGGGACGCGCATGAGGTGTTCGGCGGTGCGATGGAAGGCCGTTTGGATCAGGCCGATCGGTTTGCCCTGCCGGCGCCGCGCCGGCGCGGCGCTTCGGCCGCGCGCGCGGCGCAGCCGCGTGGCCACTGACCCCTCATGACCGCCGTCGTCTCGTCGCGCGGCCCGCACGCCACGGTTGACGTCGTCTGGCGCGACCCCGGCGGCGCGGCGGAGGCCCAGGCTCTCGCCTTCCGCCTCGTCGCATCCGGCGAGGATGTGCTGCTCTGCCTGCGCCCGGCCGCGATGCCGTGGCTGTCCCCGGCGGCGGTCGCTGCGACGGACGGGGAAGGAATGGCGATCCTGCGCCTTAGCGAATTCGCCCGCGGCCTGGCCGCGCTGCTGCCGGATGGCGGGGAACGGCAACGCCTGCTCGACGCCCTGCGGCAGAGCCTCGACGAATGGCCCGCCTCCTCGTCCGCCTCACCGCCGGGCCGGTTGCGCGCAGCACTCCAGCGCGCGGTCACCGAGGCGGCGCCGGCCTCCGCGCCGCAGCCGGCCGCGCGCCGCACGCAGCGCCACGCCCCGGGCACGCGCGCCGACGAGGCATCGCTCGAGGCGCTCTACCGCGCCCTGCATTTCTGCCGCCAGAGAGCCGACGGCCATGCCTGAGCGCGTCGCCTTCCTCGGGCATGGCTACCACACCAAGACCCTCTCCTCCCGCTTCATGATCGAGCACATCGGCCGGACGCGGGATGTCGCGCTGCATTTCGACAACAGCTGGGTGGACAAGGCGACGGCGACCGACCTCGATGCCCTCGCCGCCGCCGGCTACGGCGAGATCCATGTCTGGCAGCTCGAACGCGTGGCCCAGCGCCTCGCCGCCATGGAATTGCGCTGTCCGGTGTTCTTCTACCCGATGTACGACAGTTGCCGCATGCTCGGCGACGAGTACTGGCTGGCGCTGAAGGGGCGTATATTCATCGTCTGCTTCTGCCGCCACCTGCACGAAAGGCTGCGCCGGCTCGGCCTGGCGAGCCTGTGGCTCCGGTACTGGCCGGAGGCCGCCGAGGAGGAGGCCACCTACGATGCGCTGCGGATCTTCTGGCGGCGGCGGCGGCGCGACCTGGGCTGGGAGACGCTGAAGGCGCTGATCGGCGACTGGCCGGTGGCCCGGCTGCACCTGCACGAGGCGCCGGACCCGACCTACCCCGACCCCGAAAGGCTGCCGGCCGCCGACGCCGCGCGTTTCAACCTCACGCAGTCGAGCTGGTTCGAGGACCGCGCGGCCTTCGACCGCATGGCGGCGGGCTTCAACGTCTTCGTAGCACCCCGCCGCTTCGAGGGAATCGGCCTTTCATTCCTCGAGGCAATGGCGCGCGGCCAGGTGGTGATCGCCGAGAACAACGCGACGATGAACGAATACATCGTCCACGACGTGAACGGCCTGCTCTACGAGCCTGACCGCCCCGGGCTGTGGCGCAGCGCGCTGACGCCCGAACGGGCGCAGGCGATCGGTGGGCGCGCGCGGCTGTCCTGCCTCGCCGGGCGGCCGCAGTGGCAGCGCGGCCTCGCGCGGCTCGATGCCTATGTGCGCGCGCGCGGCGCGGTGCCGGAGGCGCTGCTCGAACCCGCCGGCGCGGCGGCGCGCGACTGGATCCCGGCGCCCGCATGACCCCGCGCATCTCGGTGGCGGTCGTCACGCGCAACGCCGAGGCGGCCATCGCGGGCACGCTGCGCTCCATCCTCGCGCAGACCGTCCCGGTCGAACTCGTCGTGGTGGACGGCGCCTCCACCGACGGCACGCTCGCCGCCTGCGCGCCCTTCCGCGACCGCATCGTCACGCTGGTCTCCGAGCCCGATGCCGGGCCTTACGACGCGATGAACAAGGCGGCGCGCCTCGCCGGCGGCGAGTACATCCTCTACATGAACGCTGGCGACTGCTTCGTGTCGGAGGAAGCGCTGGCCGACCTGTTCCGCCACGCGCCGCCGGGCGCGGATTTCGTCTACGGCCACCATTTCTACCTCCGGCGGGACGGATCCCTCGAATGGCATCGCGCCGCGGACCTCGCCTTCATCCGGCGGCAGGCGGTCGCCGGCCAGGTGGATTTCCACACCATCGCCGGCATGCCGTGCCACCAGGCCTCGGCAACGCGCCGGGCCATCCTCGCCGCCCAGGGCTACGATCTCTCCTACCGGATCGCGGCCGACCATGCGCGCATCCATCGCCTGCTCGCCGAGGGTCTCGACTACTTCCACGCCGATGTGGACGTCGCGGTCTACGCGCAGGGGGGGCTGTCGGCGCGGCAGGAGGCGCTGTGCTTCCACGAATGGCACCGCATGCTCACCGCGGCGGCGGGCGAGAACGCGCCCGCGGTCCATCGCTTCTTCACCGAGCGCGTCCGCCCCGGCATCGCCGATCCGCCCGATGCGGTCGCGCGCCAGGTCGCGCTGCTGCGCGACAGCGGCCTGTTCATGGAAGGCTGGTACCGCAGCGTCTACCGCATTCCGGACAGGATCGACCCGGTCGAGCACTACCTCTACGTCGGCGCGCAGGCGAATGCCTGGCCCAACCCATTCTTCGACAGCGCCCACTACTTCGAGCGCAACGGCGATGTCGGGCGCGCGGGGATGAACCCGCTGCTGCACTACGTGCTCTATGGCGCGAAGCAGCACCGCATCACCTATCCCTGGGAAGCCTCGCGCGGCTGGGTGCGCGGGCTGCTGGCGCTGTTCGACCCGCACCGGCAGACGCTCGATGTCCTGCTCGACAGGGTGGCGCGGCTGACGCCGGCCGAGGTCGAGGCGCTCGAGCAACGGGCCATCGCCGACGGCTGACGCCGCGCGCCAGTCACGCCGCCGCCAGCGCCCGCAAGGCGCGCAGGCACCCGCCCCAGACGCCGCCGTCCATCGCCTTGCACAGCACCGCCAGTCGCGCCCGGCACGCCGGCGATCCCAGCACTGCGCGCAGCGGCTGCGCCTGCGGATGGTCGCGCAGCACCTCGGCGGCGGGCAGCAGGCCGGTCAGCCCGTCGGTGCCGAGATGGCCCGCCAGGAGCGCACGCACCGGCGCGTTGCGCGCCAGTGGCAGCGGCGCGGCGCAGCCGAGCAGCCGCAGCAGCGCCGCCGCCTCGATCAGCCCATGGCCACCCGCTGAGCCGCCGTCCAGGCCGCGCAGCGCACGTCGCCGCATCGCGCCGAGCACGCCGACCGAAGCCGCGACCCCCGCCTCCGCCGGCAGGTCCCACCAGCCGCCATGGGTGTTGCCCGCGCGATACCGCTTGCGCACCAGGATCCGCGGCACGCGCCGCAACTCCCCGAGGCAGGCGAGTTCCATCAGCCAGGCGGTGTCGGCCGCGACATCCCCCGGCAGCCCCGCCGGCAGGAAGGGCCGCACCTCCGGGTCGCGCAGGCGGAACAGCCCGCGATAGGGCACGCAGGCATAGTGGTTGAGCAGCGTGTCCAGCCGACGTGTCAGCGGCGGCCCGACGATCTCGGGCTGCGCGAAGGTGATCTCCTGCGTGCCGAACCCATCGAGGTCGGCATAGGCGCACACCGCCTCCGGATGCGCCGCCAGGGCGTGGTGCAGGGCGGCAAGCCAGTCCGGCGTCGGCAGGTCGTCATGCGGCATGATCGCGAAATGCCCGGTCCGCACCGCGGCGATCAGCGCATTGGTGTTGCCAACCCAGCCGAGCCTTCGCGGCTGCACCACCACCGCGATGCGCGGATCGGCCAGGAAGGGCGCGCAGGCCGCCGCCGTCGCCGCATCCGCCCCGTCCACCGAGACCAGGATCCGCAGCCCCGGCACCGCCTGTCGCGCGCAGGCCTCGAGCGTCTCGGCGAGGAACCCGGTCGCGTCCCAGGCCGGGATGCAGAGCGTCGTCCCCGCCTCCATCGCGGCCTCAGCCGAAGGCGCCGGCGCGCGCCGGCGCCGCGAGCCGCCCGGCCAGCGACGCCGCCAGCCACGGCGCCAGCACGTACTTCCCGGTATCCACGCTGTGGTGTCCGTCGCGCGCGGCGATCAGCCCGACGGCGCTGCGCTCGTGCAACCCGCTCGCCCGATCGTCGATATCCGTCTCCCCGAGCGCGAAGATCGCCCCGCCGTCGATCACCAGCGCCGGGTCGTCCGGATCGACCACGCCGCGCACCGCGGGGCAGAGGGTCGCGAGGCCCTCGACGGTCCGCCGCGCGATCGCCGCGAGGTCGAGCCCCGCGCGCATCTGCGTCCAGTCGGTCTGCCGCGCCTCGCGCGTCATGCCGACCATCCCCGCCGGATACCAGGAGAGGAACACCTGCCTGTCCGGCCAGGCGACGATGTCGCCATAGGGCCCGAGCACGAAGGTGACCGAGGGCGGCGGCGCGGCACCCGGCGCGATCCGCCCGCGCAGCCCGAGTTTGAAGCGGGTCAGGAAGGCGCGCGGCGTCGGCAGGCCGGAGGCCGCATCCACTGCCGGGCGATTGGCCCAGAGGCAGTTGAACACGTGGCGGAACAGCCCCTCGCGCCGCGCCGCGCCGGCCTCCCGGCCGCGCACGGCGTGGCCGCCGCGATCCGCGGCCTCGACGGCTTCGACCGCGAAGCCGCGGCGCAGCGCGATGCGCGGCTCGGACGCCAGCGCGTCGCGCAGCATCGCGGCCACCGCATGGGTGTCGATCGCCGGCTCGCCGGTCTCGAAGGCGGCGACGATCCGCCCGGCGTCGAACAGCGCCTCGCGCCCCGCGCGCGGCAAAGGGCGATACGCCGCCCATGCCGGCGGCCCGTCCCAGGCCGCGCGCACGCCGGCGAAATGCGCCGCGATGGCCTCGGGCGGGACCTGGCTGTCGCGATGCACGGCATAGACGAAGGGATCCGACATGCAGCCCTCCAGCGCATCCCGTGGCAGCCATCGCGCGAGGACGGGCAGGAAGGCCGCCGCGCCCTGCTGCATGCGGCGCGCCGTGCGGAAGCTCGGGTCGGCTGCATAGACGAAGCCGAGATGCAGCTTCCCCTCGCAATGCAGGCTCGCTTCCAGCAGCGGTTGCTCGCGCCGCTCGAACAGCGCGATGCGGAAGCCGCGCTCGGCGAGCGCCAGCGCCAGGCACGACCCCATCAACCCGGCGCCGAGCACCGCGACTGCGTCGCCCGTCACAGCGGTGCGCGAGGCGTTGCCCGCCGCGGGCGTCGGCGCGCAGCCGTGCGGGAGGGGCGCGGAATCACGAGCGTGCCATGGTCGCTTGGGCGCGCCGTGGCCGGAAGCCTGGCGCCGCATGCCCGGCGGCGTGCCGCAGCGCCAGGACGAAGGCGATCTGGACCTGGCATTGCTGCCATGGGTTGCGTTGCTCCTGGAATCTCTCGCGCGTTCCGTGTGTCGTCCAGCCTGGCTGCACCACGCCCGGCCGCTCGCCATCGGCGTGCGGCCGTGGCGCGCGGCGTCACCGCGG
>Ga0207951_100534_pt1 | contig 18440 bp, 17 predicted proteins | sample Subbio12Aug_8Bad_FD_184830 | JGI IMG/M metagenome (GOLD analysis project Ga0207951, IMG submission 184830) | Serpentinite rock and fluid subsurface biosphere microbial communities from McLaughlin Reserve, California, USA - CR12Aug_8Bad (SPAdes) | ecosystem: Environmental > Terrestrial > Deep... | reverse complement strand
ACATGGCTTCCAGGTAGTCCTCAAGGCTCGGTGTCAGAGCTTCCATTCTTCCCTCGTAAAATTAGTTTAGCCTAATTTTAATAGTTATCCCTAAACTTGTCAAGAGAAATTTTAAAAAAAGTTTTTTGGCCGTCAACAGATGGATGACTCTATGCTTGACAAATGCAATATTGTTGCATTAAGATTATTATAGTGATCTCGTAAAAAGGAAAAACACAGAAAATGTCATGCTGAACTTGGTTCAGCATCTAACAAAACTTGTGCTGAATTTATTTCAGTATCAAAGACTTACGAGACCCTGAAACAAGTTCAGGGCGACAAACTGGGACTTTTTACGAGACTATTGTTTTATGTTTAACGAAAACCGGATCGAACATAAAGAGATTGTGAAAAAACTCAGAACCGAGGGGTTTCGTCTCACCAGGGCTCGCAAATCCATCATTGACATTCTTTCAACAGGCAACGTTCCGCTTTCCCTCACCGATATCAAGAAGAATCTCGAAAAGAAAGACATCAAAGCAGACCGGACGACCATTTACAGGGAAGCCCTTTTTTTAAAAAAACAAGGGGTGATTTGCGAGATACCGGTTGGCGGAGGCAGAAAGGGATACAAGGTCTGTGGAGACGCCCATCACCATCATCTCATCTGTATCCGATGCAATAAGGTTGAAGAGATCGCATTCAAAAAAAACCTGTTGAGCAAGGAGAAAGAGGTCTCTCAACAAAAAAATTTCAAAGTCTTGGATCACCTGCTTGAATTCTACGGCCTTTGTGGGGATTGCCAGTGATACGGTTACCCGGCTCCAGTCTCAGAAAATTCGCTTCCATTTTATTGTTGGAGAGTCATTTCGTATTTCCTTCAACTTTCCACGACCCATTCCCCATCCGGGCTCCCCCCGTATAACCCCTTCCATTCTTGTAGTAAATCCAGCGCCTTCCAGCGGGGCACTCGCCGCGCCCGCCGTGCTCGCGCACCGTCGCGGCAGGCAAGCGCTGGCGCAGCGGGTTAAACCCCGCAGGAAGATTATCTTAAGCCATTCATCCCGCACTTTCAATAAAGTGCGGGATTCATCCCCGCAGTCCCGCCCTTGGCGGGACGGGGTATTCTGGAAGGCGCTGGATAAAAAAGCATCGCGTCGCTTTTGATTCCGTCTCTTTTGTCTCAACGATATGAAGAAGGAGGTTATTAACATGTCTATCCGTCAGCAAAAATGGATTTTTGTCCTCAGCTTCATTTTGATTGCTGCGTTCGCATGGACATCCTGTCAAAAGAAGGAACAACCGGTTGCGACAGTTAAAAAGATACAGGTCATCACCACTTTATTTCCTCTTTATGATTTCGCAAAAAACATAGGACAGGATAAGGCGGAGATCGTCCTACTGTTGCCCCCTGGTGTTGAGCCCCATAGTTTCGAACCGAAGCCGGATGACATCGTTCGGATCAATAAAGCAGATCTCTTCATCTACACGGGCAAGTATATGGAGCCGTGGGCAGCCGATATTTTGAAAGGATTGGATAATAAAAATCTCATGGTGGTCGATTCTTCCCAGGATATCTCCTTATTGGAAGAAAAGGGCGAGGATGAACATAAACATGGAGAGAAGCACGATGAGATGGATCCCCATTTCTGGCTTGATTTTGTTAATGCCCAGAAGATGGCAGACCATATCCTTGAGGGTCTTGTCAAGAAGGATCCGACCCATAAGGATCTCTATTCCAGGAACGCAGAGCAATTTAAATCGAAGTTGAACGATCTTGATTTGAAATTCAAGGGGACGCTTTCTCGTTGCAAAAAAAAGATTTTTATCCATGCCGGACACTTCGCTTTTGGATACCTGGCTAAAAGATACGGCCTGCAATATGTTTCTGCTTATGGCTTTTCCCCTGACGCAGAGCCATCTCCCAAAAAACTCATTGAGTTGACCAAGACCCTGAAAAAGCACGGCCTCGGGCATATCTACTATGAGGAATTGATCACCCCAAGGGTGGCAGAAACCATCTCCAGGGAGACAGGGGCTTCTTTGTTGATGCTGCACGGGGCCCATAATCTGACCAAGGATGAATTTGAGAAGGGAGTCACTTTTATTTCGCTGATGGAGGGAAACCTCAAGAGCCTCGAGGCGGGGCTTCAATGTCAGTAAATCCCATTAGAAATTCCAACCCCGCCTACGGCGGGGCATTAAACCCCGCCCTCCGGGGTGGAACTCCCTACGGGGCGGAACCTGGAATTATTCTAAAATCTAATCCCGCCAAAGGCGGGACTGCAGCCGCCGGCCCAGGCTCCGCCCCAGAGGGAGGGCCTCTGGCCCGGAGGGAGTAGGGGGGCATTGTGCCTAACGGGGTAAACGTTGTTTCGGTAAGAGGTCTCTCTTTTCAATATAACTCGACAGAGGTATTGGCCGGCGTATCCTTTGATGTCATGCCAGGAGACTACATCGGCCTTGTCGGCCCCAATGGTTCCGGCAAAACGACGTTGATCCGAATCTTGCTCGGTCTTCTAATGCCGCCCGCGGGAACCGTGTTCATTTTCGGGAGGAGCCTCCTGGCATTTCACGAATGGCACAAAGTGGGCTATCTTTCCCAGAGGTTCATGGCCTCCTATCATCATTTTCCGGCAACGGTGAAGGAAATTGTTTCCATGGGGCTCATCTCTAAAAAGAGATTCCCTAAACGGATAGTTTCCACAGACGAATTGGCTATCGAGAGGGCTTTGGAATGCATGGATATCCTCGATATTAAGAACAGACTAATCTATGAGCTCTCCGGCGGACAGCAGCAGAGGGTTTTCATCGCCCGAACAATTGTTAATGAACCTGAGCTTCTGATTCTTGATGAACCGACTGCGGCAGTCGACCCGGAGACGAGGGAGCGATTTTTCAATCTTCTGGAGAATCTCAATCATCAGAAGCGAACCACGATTATCCTGGCGACCCATGACATTGGAAGCGTTGGAAAGTATGCCTCCAAGATGATGTACCTCGACAGGAAGGTTATCTTTTACGGGACCTTTGAAGAATTCTGTCGTTCAGGGGATATGTCCAGTCTTTTTGGGAATCTCTCTCAGCATCTCATCTGTCACAGGCATGAATAGCTTATGGAGATGATCGATTTCTTGAGTTACGGGTTTATCCAGAGGGCGTTGATTACAGGGTTTTTTATCGCCCTCTTGTGTTCTTTTCTCGGTTTCTTTTTGGTCTTGAGACGCCTTTCTCTGATCGGCGACGGTCTAGCTCATGTCGCCTTTGGAAGCGTTGCATTGGCGCTGTTTTTAAAAACCTTTGCTCTCTATCTATCCATCCCCTTGGTCATGATAAGCGCCCTGGGGATCCTGAGACTAATTGAAAAGGCAAAATTACACGGCGACGCCGCGATCGGGATCGTGTCGTCGATAGGAATTGCTTTCGGCGTTCTTCTGGCAAGCCTGGCAGGAGGTTTTAACATTGATCTTTTCAGTTATCTCTTTGGGAATATCCTGGCGATCAGCCGGGAGGAGATGATTTTTTCGATCCTTCTTTCCGGAGTTGTTCTTCTGGTCATTGTTTTTTTCTACCATGATCTTTTATCCATCACGTTCGACGAAGAATCCGCAAAGGCTGCGGGAATCAAAACAAAGAGAATCAACACGATTCTTTTCCTCCTGACTGCCGTGACAGTGGTCTTAACGATGAAGGCCGTAGGGATTCTATTGACCTCTGCGCTTCTCATCCTGCCGGCCGTCACCTCGCTGCAGGTTTCAAAAGGCTTCAAGGCCTCACTCCTGATCTCTTCTCTGGCAGGCGTTTTGTCGGTCATCGGTGGGATCTTTATTTCTTTCTGGTTGAATTTGCCTACGGGCGCAACAATCGTTTTGTTCAATTTTTTTATCTTTATGGTTGTTTTTGCATACAGAAAGCAAAACACGAAGAAAAGGAGGATTCTATAAGAAAGGTGTTTTATGCATGGATGATTGATGAATGAGACTCTGTTCTTGAATTAACTGTAATAGGGAGTTCATCATTGAGAAGACTTATCTTTCTAAAAATCTCTCCGAACTCCGCGGGCATATCGAACCCTGAAGCAGGACATTCCTGGACGCAAACGCGACACCCTGCGGGGTTGACCGGGGAAGGGGGGTTATGCTAAATCTGATTATACTTTTGAACAAAAGGGGGCAAGACGATGGCCAAAATGGGGAAAAAGGAAGTTCTTCAGATTGTCAAGGAAAAGCATGTCAAGTTTGTTCGGCTTTGGTTCACCGATATTCTCGGTTTTTTGAAGAGTTTTGCCATCACCATTCGCGAATTGGAAGGGGCCCTCGATGAGGGAATGGGGTTTGATGGATCCTCGATCGCCGGTTTTGCCAGAATTGACGAGAGCGATATGGTGGCCAAGCCGGACCCCTCCACCTTTCGTATCTTTCCCTGGAAGTCGAATGACCATCTGGTGGCTGTGATGTTCTGCGATGTTCTTGAACCCAATGGAAACCCTTATCAGGGCGACCCGCGCTGGGTTTTAAAGAAGAATCTGGAGAAGGCCTCCAGGATGGGGTACACCTTTTATGTGGGCCCCGAGCTCGAATTCTTTTATTTTCAGAAATCGACCGGGAAACCGGAACCCTTAGATTCAGGAGGATATTTTGACCTGACCCCCCTTGATGTGGCGAGCGACCTCCGCAAACAGACTGTTATGGCCCTTGAAGAGATGGGAGTTCAGGTCGAATACTGCCATCATGAGGCAGCGCCCAGCCAGCACGAGATTGATCTGAAATACAAAGATGCCCTCTCCATGGCCGATAACACAATGATCTACCGTCTGATCGTCAAAGAGGTCGCCCTGAAGAATAATGTCTACGCCAGCTTTATGCCCAAGCCGATCTTCGGCATTAACGGAAGCGGGATGCATACCCATCAATCCCTCTTCAAGGGGAAGAGGAATGCGTTTTTCGATTTGAGGGATAAAAATCATCTTTCGCCAATCGCCAAGCATTATATCGCCGGACTGATGAAACATGCGAAAGAGATTACCCTGGTGACCAATCAATGGGTCAATTCCTATAAACGACTGGTGCCGGGTTATGAAGCGCCGGTCTATATCTCCTGGGCGCAGAAAAACCGTTCTGATCTGATCCGGATACCTGTTTACAAGCCGGGAAAAGAAGTTGCCACACGCGTGGAGTATCGTTCACCGGACCCGGCGTGCAATCCGTATCTTGCCTTTTCGGTCATGCTGGCCGCAGGACTGGAGGGAATCGAGAAGAAGTACCCTTTGAGAGATCCGGTGGAAAGTAACGTTTATGTGATGGGCGAGGAGGAGAGGAGGAAGCGCCGAATCGAATCCCTTCCCGAAGACCTCTGGGAGGCCATCAAAACCACGGAACAGAGCGAACTTGTGAGAAAGGCTCTGGGAGATGATCTCTTCTGTAAATTTATCGAAAACAAGAGAATGGAATGGGAGCGCTTTCGCGCCCGTGTGACCGATTATGAATTAGAACAGTACTTTTCGATTTTATGAGTCCCTTCGCTCGTAAAGACTGTGTCGTAATCAGCCAATCGTCCTTCGATATGCCTGCCCCGAGTGAACCGTTCATCCTTCGACAAGCTCAGGACGAACGGCTAATAATTGATTTTTAACATGCCATAGTCCGTTCTTGATGAGGTTCTCGAACCAAGAACGGACTTACGATACAGTCACCTTATAGAGGTTGAAGAGGTCTAAAGGGAGGAACAAGATGGATCCGATTAAACAATGGTGGGTTGAAGAGAAAGCAAAGAAGACCGTCGAAAAACTGGAGTCTCACGATTTTAAAGCGGTTTTTGTGAGGGATAAGAAGGAGGCCGTCGAAGAAATCTGGAAATATGTCACTCCTAAGACAAAGGTGGGGGCTGGAGGGTCTGTCACCATCAGAGAGTTGGGAATTTTGGAGAGGCTGGAAGCCCAGGGAAACGTCCTCTATAATCACTGGAAAGCCGGGCTTCCGGAAGAAGAGGTTCTTCAGATCCGGAAAGCCCAGATGACCTCTGACCTCTTCCTGAGCAGCGCCAATGCCATCACCCTGAATGGGGAACTGGTCAATATCGATGGGACCGGAAACCGCGTCAATTCCTCTGTCTTTGGACCGGGGAAGGTCATTTTGGTCGCCGGATATAATAAGATTGTGGACGATGTCCAGGAGGCGATCAAAAGGATAAAGAATGTGTCTGCGCCGCTCAATGCGAGGCGGCTCAATATCGATGTTCCCTGCGCAAAGACGGGAAGGTGTGTGGACTGCAACTCTCCCAACCGGATTTGCAGGGTGATCGTCATCCACGAGAGAAGACCATCGCTGACGGATATGCTGATCATTATCGTTGGAGAAGAGTTAGGTTTTTGAATCGAATGCGGAATGCGGCCCCTCACCCTTTCCCTCTCCCCTCGGGGGAGAGGGCGGGGTGAGGGGGATTCCGAATTCCGAATTTGAGTAAGGGGGGTAAATAAATGGGCAAAATCAGGAGAGCTATTATCAGCGTCTCGGACAAGACAGGCGTGGTTTCCTTCGCGAAGAATTTGGCGCAGATGGGAGTGGATATCCTCTCAACAGGAGGGACTGCCAAAATGTTGAGAGAGCAAGGACTCTCTGTGATGGACATATCCGATTATACAGGATTTCCGGAGATGATGGATGGAAGAGTGAAAACCCTTCACCCGAAAGTCCATGGTGGCCTTTTAGGGCAGAGGTCTAAACTTGATCATGTCAAAAAGATGAAGGAGCACGGGATTCTTCCCATTGACCTTGTCGCTGTGAACCTATATCCCTTTGAAGCGACTGTTGCAAAGGAGAATTGCAGTCTTGAGGAGGCCATCGAAAATATCGATATCGGCGGGCCCACCATGCTCCGTTCGGCAGCCAAGAATTATCCGGACGTGACCGTTTTGGTGGATCCGGCGGATTATGATTTAGTCCTCTCCGAGCTGAAAGAGAAGGGGGAGATTTCTTCCGAAACCAATTTTCGATTGGCGAAGAAGGTTTTTCAACATACAGCCCGATATGACGGCGCCATTTCCAATTATCTCGGTCAGATCGAAAAGGGAAAGAAGGCCCATGAATTTCCGGAGACCTTCACGTTCCAGGTGAAGAAGACACAGGAATTACGCTATGGGGAGAACCCCCACCAGAAAGCGGCCTTCTACCGAGAATACTTGTTGACTGAACCCTCCGTTTCAAATGCAGTCCAGCTTCAGGGCAAAGAATTATCCTACAACAATATCCTTGACCTCGATTCCGCCTACGAGACGGTTAAAGAATTCGAGGAACGGGCCGTCGTCATCATCAAGCATAATAACCCCTGCGGGGCGGCCACCTCTTTAACGAGTTTGGGCGATGCTTATCGAAAAGCAAGGGATTGTGATCCGGTTTCTGTGTTTGGCGGGATTGTCGGTTTCAACCGGACGGTCGATCAGGAAACAGCCCGGGAGATGCGGGACATCTTTCTCGAAGCGATCATCGCTCCCGGTTTTGATCCCGAGGCGCTGGAGATTCTAAGGGCTAAAAAGGATCTTCGGATTCTTCAAACACCTCCTCTTGTTTCCTTTGCCAATCAGAAGGGATTCGATTTCAGGAGGGTCGTCGGCGGACTTCTGGTTCAAGACCGGGACCTTGGAAAAGTTCGGATGGATCAATGGAAGGTAGTGACGAAGAGGAAACCGACAGAAGAAGAGAAAAGAGCGATGGCTTTCGGCTGGAAGGTCGCCAAGCATGTCAAGTCGAACGCCATCGTCCTCGTCCGGGAGGACCGGACGATTGGAATAGGGGCAGGTCAGATGAGCCGTGTGGACTCCACCCGGCTGGCAGTGATGAAGGCCAAATCTCCGACCAAAGGAACGGTTTTAGCCTCGGATGCGATGTTTCCATTCAGGGATGGAGTAGATACGGGAGCGGAGGCGGGTGCCATAGCGATCATTCAACCCGGCGGCTCGATTCGGGATGATGAAGTGATTGCGGCTGCCGATGAATATAACATCGCCATGGTCTTCACAGGGATGAGACACTTTCGTCACTAACCTTGTTAGTGACGAAAGAAATTCCAAATTCCAAATCACAAATTCCAAATAATTTCCAATGACCGAAATCCCAAATAGGGAAGCAATAAAAAGTTTTGGTCATTTGGAAATTGGAGTTTAGAATTTATTTGGGGTTTGGATATTGGGATTTGGGATTTTTATCTGGCGTCTTTAATATTCAGTAAAGTTCGTTAACAAAAAAGGATTGTAGAGGAAACGATGAAAGTACTGGTGGTGGGCGGCGGTGGCAGGGAGCACGCCCTGGTATGGAAGATCGGACAGAGCCCGAAAGTATCAAAAGTCTACTGCGCTCCGGGCAATGCAGGCATTTCCCAACAGGCGACCCTTGTTCCCATCAAGGCGAATGACTTGAAGGGCCTTCTCGATTTTGCACTGAAAGAAAAGATTGATCTCACCGTAGTCGGACCCGAAGAACCGCTCACCAGAGGCATTGTCGATCTCTTCGAGTCAAAAGGGCTTTCCATTTTCGGAGCGAGCCAGAAGGCCGCGGAACTCGAAGGGAGCAAAGCCTTTTCCAAGGAGATGATGAAGAAGTGCCACCTTCCCACTGCCTCCTACGGGGCTTTTGAGGACCGGCAGAAGGCCATTGACTATATTCGCAAACAAGGCGCTCCCATTGTGGTGAAGGCTGACGGTCTTGCCGCAGGCAAAGGGGTGGTCCTCTGCAAAACAGTGGAAGAAGCCATTGGGGCTGTCGATCAAATAATGGTGGAGAAGGTGTTCGGGGAGGCAGGCAATCGGGTTGTGATTGAGGAATATCTTGTGGGGGAGGAGGCTTCTTATCTCGCCTTTACGGACGGAAAAGCGATCCTTCCTCTGGCATCCTCACAGGACCATAAGGCGATTTTCGATGGGGATGAAGGGCCAAATACAGGAGGAATGGGAGCTTATTCTCCTGCGCCCGTGGTGACGGACGAAGTCAATGAGAGGATCGTTGAGAAGATTTTAAGGCCGATCATTCAGGGAATGGGCGAAGAGGGAAGACCTTACAAAGGCGTCATCTACGCCGGCCTGATGATTCACAATGGTCATCCCAAGGTATTGGAATTCAATGTCCGCTTCGGAGACCCCGAGACTCAGCCGGTCCTGATGCGGATGAAAGGAGATATCGTCCCCATTCTTGAGGCCTGTATCAGCGGAAATCTCTCCCGATGCAAGATCGAATGGGAGAAAATGGCTTCGGTCTGCGTGGTCATGGCCTCGAAGGGATATCCGGGAGATTACGAGAAGGGAAAAGTGATCGAGGGCTTCAAAGAGACTTCTCAAATGGAGAACATCTTCGTCTTCCATGCCGGCACGGCATTAGTTGAAGGCAAGATGGTCACAAATGGAGGAAGGGTTTTGGGTGTAACGGGTTTGGGAGAGAATATTCCTAATGCAATCGAAAGAACCTATGAGGCAGTCAAAAAGATATCCTGGGAAGGGGTTCATTACCGGACAGATATTGGCCAAAAGGCGCTGTGCCGGGTCTGACCCAACTATAAAACGCAAAGGGCAGAGAGCATAGGGCCAAAAACCTCTGTAGCGCCCTCATTTACTGAGGGCGGAAAATCGTCGTCGGCAATAAATGCCGACGCTACCTGGAGAAAATCGTCGTCGGCAATAAATGCCGACGCTACCTGGAGAAAATCGTCGTCGGCAATAAATGCCGACGCTACCTGGAGGATAGAAACCATGTACAAGATTGCTGTGATCCCTGGAGATGGAACTGGTCCTGAAGTGGTGATTGAAGGATTAAAAGCCCTGAAGGCGGTTTCTGAGAGATTCAATTTTAAATATCAACTGGAGCATTACGACATGGGTGGAGAGCGTTATCTCAAGACAGGAGAGACCCTTCCAGATTCTTTCCTGGAGGAATTCAAAAAGATGGATGCGATCTATCTTGGAGCGATTGGCCATCCGGAGGTAAGGCCCGGGATCCTGGAGAAAGGGGTTTTACTGAGAACCCGTTTTGAATTGGATCAGTATATCAACCTCAGACCTGTCAAACTCTACCCGGGAGTGGATACGCCTTTAAAAGATAAAAGACCTGAAGATATCGATTTCGTTGTGGTGAGAGAGAATACGGAAGGGGCCTATTTGGGAGCAGGAGGGTTTCACAAAAAGGGCACGCCCGATGAGGTTGCGATTCAGGAGGCAATCCATACCCGGAAAGGCGTGGAACGGTGCATCCGTTATGCGTTTGAATACTGCCGGAAAAGGAACAAAAAGAAAAAGGTCACACTCTGCGGAAAGACGAATGTCCTTACCTATGCCTTCGACCTTTGGGAGAGAACTTTCAAAGAAGTGGCAAAGGAGTTTGAAGATATTGAGACCGATTATGCCCATGTGGATGCCATCTGTATGTGGATGGTGAAAAACCCGGAATGGTTCGATGTGATTGTGACGGATAATATGTTCGGAGACATCATCACCGATCTGGGAGCGATGATTCAGGGCGGATTGGGAATTGCGGCGGGAGGAAATATTAACCCCGAAGGCGTTTCGATGTTCGAGCCGATGGGTGGCTCCGCCCCAAAATATACGGGGAAGGGGGTCGTAAGTCCTCTGGCGGCCATTGGGGCCTGCCAGATGATGCTCGAAAACCTCGGAGAAGAAAAAGCCGCAAAAAAAGTCGAAGAGGCTATCATGAAGGTTGTCAGGAATGATGTGAAGAGCCTGACCGCCGGCAAAATGGGGCATAGCACCTCCGAGGTTGGGGATTTGGTGGTGAAGTATATAATGGAATAATCACCAATATCCAAGCACCAATAATCAAATAATAACCAATGTCTCAATAACCAAAACTTTAAACATCATTTGTTAAATATTAGTTTGGTTATTTGAAAATTGGGATTTATTTGGAGCTTGGAATTTGGTTATTGGGATTTCAATCGTAACGTTTTCACAAGAATCGGACAAGAAATTTCAACTAAAAAGTGAAATGGAGGCGACAATGGAATGGGGTATGAAGAATCGTTTGGCACAGTTGGTTCAGTCCGACGGGCACTGCCTTTTCTTACCCATCGATCACGGCTACTTTCAAGGTCCCACTCGGAAACTGGAAAAGCCCGGAGAGACGATCAAACCTTTGCTTCCCTATTGCGATGCTCTCTTTGTGACAAGGGGCGTTCTTCGGGCTTCGATTGATCCTGAAAATACGAAACCCATCATCCTCAGAGTTTCAGGGGGGACGAGCATGGTTGGGAAAGACCTCTCTGACGAGGGTCTCACGACCTCTATGGAGGAAGCCATTCGTCTCAATGTGGCGGCTGTGGGCATCTCAATCTTTGTCGGAAGTGATCATGAGAAAGAGAATCTTCTCAATCTTGCCAGACTGGTGGATGAGGGGGAAAAGTATGGCATTCCGGTGATGGCTGTGACAGCGGTAGGGAAGGAGTTAGAAAAAAGAGACGCTCGTTACCTTGCATTGAGCAGCCGGATTGCCGCCGAATTAGGGGCAAGGATTGTGAAGACCTACTGGTGCGAGAACTTTGATAAGGTGGTCAATGGCTGTCCCGTGCCGGTGGTCATGGCCGGAGGGCCAAAAGTCGATACGGATATAGGGGTTTTGCAGTTTGTTCATGACGGGATGAAAAAAGGGGCCATCGGTGTCAATCTTGGAAGGAATATCTGGCAAAACGAGCATCCAGTGGCGATGATCAAGGCTTTACGCGCCATCATCCACAAGAAGGCGACTGTCCAAGAAGCGAACGAAATATTCGAACAGGAGAAAACCAAAAAAGTTCGGAGTAGTTAGATTCTTACACGTAAAGTCTGAGAATTTATCTCTAATCCCGCGATGCGCGGGAAAATGTTTCCCAAAACTTTCCCCTCCCCTCGGCGGGAGGGGATGAAGGGGAGGGGGGACCGAATGGTCTCTATTTTGTCCACCCCCACCCTAACCTTCCCCCGTCGAAGGGGGAGGGGATTATTGGGAAATTTCAAATATTTTTGGCTAGTTCTTAGTTCAGGGTGTTCTTTTATGTCTCCGAACTCTGAACCCCGAACTCATAACTTATTTTTGGATAAACCATGCGAGTCGCCATGTATTACAACAACAGGGATGTGAGGTTGGAGGAAATGGACATTCCAACCATCGGCCCTGGTGAATTATTGGTGAAGGTTTTAGCCAGCGGTATCTGTGGCAGTGATGTGATGGAATGGTACCGGATCAAAAGAGCGCCTCGTGTTCTTGGCCATGAGATTGCAGGAGAGATTGTTAAGGTTGGCAAGGAAGTGGATCAATATAAAGTTGGTGATCGTGTCTTTGTCTCCCACCATGTCCCCTGCAATGCCTGCCACTACTGCCTGAATGGTCATCACACGGTTTGTGATACCCTGCGCACGACTAACTTTGATCCCGGAGGTTTTTCAGAATATATCCGTGTTCCGAAGATCAATGTGGACCTGGGAACATTTATACTGCCCGAGGAGATCTCTTTTGAGGAGGGGGTTTTCATTGAGCCTCTGGCCTGCGTTCTCCGGGGACAGAGATTGGCAAAGATCAGACCCGGCCAGAGCGTCTTTGTTATCGGGAGTGGAATATCCGGAATTCTTCATATCGCACTGGCAAGGGCATCAGGCGTGGGGAGGGTGATTGCGTCCGATATAAATGAATATCGATTGAAATCAGCGAAACAGTTTGGAGCGGATGAGGCCCTCTCTGGAGAAGACGTGAGTCCTGAAAGGATTCGTAGGATCAATCACGGACGGTTGGCCGATCTGGTGATTGTCTGTGCCGGAAGCCTCTCGGCTTACAAACAAGGACTCGTAACCGTCGAGCGGGGAGGAACGGTTTTATGTTTTGGACTCCTTCAACCGGGAATCGATATTTCTTTCCCATTTTTCGATTTCTGGAACGATGGAATTACCCTTCTTCCTACCTATGGAGGAGCGCCCATCGATATCTCCCAGGCCATCGAATTGATACGGGCTCATCGTTTACCTCTCAAAGAGATGATCACCCACAGACTTCCATTGGCCGAAACAGGTCTCGGGTTTAAACTTGTTATGGAGACCAAGGAGTCCATTAAAGTCATCATCGAACCCCATCAATAATTAATTTGACAGGATAATAATATTTTGATAGGAATTTGGTCACCCATATTAACCCTCTTCTGTTAAGAGGGACCAGGAGTAAACGAAGATGGAAGAAAAAGTGCTTTTGAAAAAGGATCTGGAGGAAATATTTACAGGTTTTGAAAAACGCCAGGATGAGAAATTGAAGGGACTTGAGGTGCGGATAGACCAAAAGATGACTGGCCTTGAGGTGCGGATAGATCAGAAAATGACAGGCCTTGAGGAGCGAATGGATCAAAGAATGACAGGCCTTGAGGAGCGAATGGATCAGAAAATGACAGGCCTTGAGGAGCGGATAGACCAAAAGATGACTGGCCTTGAGGTACGGATAGATCAGAAAATGACAGGTCTTGAGGGGCGGATGGATGAAAAAATGACTACCCTTGAGGAGCGGGTCATCGATCAATTTCATATCATCTCTGAAGGGTTGATGGATCAAATAAAGCTTTTGGCAGAGGGACATGACGGGGTTATTGACCGGCTAAACAATATTGATAAACGCTTTGACCACATGGAAAAGGAGAATGAACGTCAACACTTGGAGACACGTGCGCTTGTCAAGCTTTCTTTTTCCGAGCTGGATAGACGACTCACTGATTTAGAGTCCCAGATGAAAGAAATGCAGGAATGGAGAAAACAGATTGGTTCAAGATTGACAATATAGTTATTCTCCTGCCTTATCTCACCTCCATGTCTCAAAATTTTCTTCCAATTCAAAAAGAGTATCTCCAAAAAGCCTGGGGACGTTCAATTCGGGAACTTGAGGAGTCACTTCCTGCCCGATATGACAGAAATTGTTTTCACTTCCAGGCATTCGGAGAGCCCTGTGAAATCCATCCACAGGAGATCATTCTGGGTGGCGAACCCCTTCGCAGTGCAGAAGGCATTCTTATTGCAATGTATGCGAGCTTTGTTACAAACGAGCCGGTCCAACTTAAACCTTTGAAGTCCTTCAAACAATTTCCTCTACCCACTCCCCCGTGTCGCCCTTTACTACATCTTCAATCTGCCCGATGAAGAGTTTCCGGCAAGAGTCACCTGTCTTTTCGCTTCCAATGCCGATCACATTTTGCCTGTGGCTGGCCTGGCCGATGTGGCGGAATACACCGCCAGGAAGATCATTCAACTGGTAACAGAATTAAAAAGTTAAAATTCTAAACACAAAACTCATAAATATTCCTGTTTCTTCAGGTTGATCATGAGGATGGAGAGGGCGGCAGGAGTGACGCCTGAGATTCTGGAGGCCTGACCGAGAGAGATGGGCCTGATTTTAATGAGTTTCTCCGACACCTCCGTGGTGAGGCCGATGATCGAATGAAAATCAAAATTCTCAGGAAAGTTCACCTCCTCCAGTTTTTTAAATCGCTCGATCAGTTCCATCTGTCTCTTGATATAACCGTCATATTTGACCTGAATCTCGACCTGTTCACTCACTTCTTTTTTAAGAATTTTGAGTTCCGGATCAAATTCTAAAAGATGTTCAAAATGGATTTCAGGCCTTTTCAATAATTCCCGGAGGGAAGTTTCCTTCTTCAAAGGCGAACACCCCCAACGATGGAGGATTTCATTGTTTTCCCTGGCGGGAGTGACTTTCAACTCTGAAATTCTAATAAGGGTCTTTTCGATTGCAGACTTTTTCTCTGAAAAGATCCGATCATCCCCTTCTTGTACCAATCCGATTTGACGGCCTATTTCCCTCAACCTCAAATCCGCATTATCTTCTCTTAAATGGAGACGATGTTCTGCCCTGGAGGTAAACATTCGGTATGGCTCCGAAGTCCCTTTTGTGACCAGGTCATCGATCAAAACACCGATATAGGCATCAGAGCGTTTCAGGACGAGAGGCCCTCTTCCCTGGATATAAAGAGCGGCATTGATTCCGGCCATCAACCCCTGAGCGGCCGCCTCTTCGTATCCCGATGTCCCGTTGATCTGTCCGGCGTGGAAGAGCCCTTCAATCTTTTTCGTTTCAAGGGTGGGTTTTAGTTCTGTCGGATCGACAAAGTTGTATTCAATGGCATAACCCGGCCTGACGATCTCTACATTCTCGAGTCCCTGAATTGACCTCAACATACGAATCTGGATGTCGAGCGGGAGGCTGGTGGAAATTCCATTCGGGTAGATCTCTTTCGTATCCCTTCCATCAGGTTCGAGGAAGATCTGATGTCTCTTCTTATCAGCAAAACGGACCACCTTGTCCTCAATGGATGGACAGTACCTGGGACCGATTCCCTTGATAATCCCACAATAGAGAGGGGACCGGTCAAGGCCGCTCTTGATAATCTCGTGAGTGGCCGGGTTTGTATAGGTGAGGTAGCAGGGGACCTGTTCTATTTCGATCTTTTCAGTTGAAAAGGAAAAAGGTATCGGAGGTTCATCTCCATACTGAGGAGTGAGTTCTGAAAAGTCGATGGTATTGCCATCGAGCCTTGGCGTGGTCCCGGTCTTAAGCCTTCCCATGCGAAATCCCAATCTTTTGAGCGATTCGGATAGGCCTATCGAAGGAGGATCCCCCATCCTTCCGGAGGGAAAATGGGTCAGGCCGATATGGACAAGACCGTTTAAAAAGGTTCCCGGGGCAAGAATCAGGGTTTTTCCATAGATCGTATCGCCTGCCTCTGTCCTTACTCCAATGACCTTATCCCCGTCAACGATGATCTCTTCAACGGTGGCTTGTTTGACGGTGAGATCTTTTTGATTCTCCACCGTCTTGATCATTCGGAGCCGGTAGGCCTGCCGATCCACCTGTGCCCTGGAGGAACGAACCGCAGGTCCTCTTGTGGCGTTGAGCTGTTTGAACTGAATGCCCGTCTCATCCGTCGCCCTGGCCATCTCTCCGCCCAAGGCATCGATCTCCTTCACCAGATGGCCCTTGGCCAGGCCGCCGATGGCAGGGTTGCAGGACATGTAACCGATGTGATCGACATTCTGAGTGATGAGAAGGGTAGGGTGGCCCATCCGGGCGCAAGCCAACAATGCCTCAATGCCCGCATGGCCTCCCCCCACCACAATCACATCGTAGTCATTAGTGGCTTCCATATTATTCATCAACGCGAGAATAAGTTATCCTCCGCCATATGAAATTCCAATAACCAAATTCCAAATTCCAAATAAATTCCAATCACCAAATTTTCAAATAACTAATAACATATTTAGCATTCTTTTTTGAGTTTTGGTCATTGGAATATTGGTAATTATTTGGTTATTGGTGCTTGGAATTTGGAATTTATTAAATCGCTATGCGCTATGCTCCATGCTCTATGCTATTTAAGTCCTCGGCAGGCTTTGACACAGATACCACAGATATTATGGCTGAAATGGAGGGTTTTAGTAAAGATCTTCAGTTGTTCATAGCATCGGAGATGATCGAAATCCTGCGGTCTCTCTTTAATGGCCTCCGCTGGGCAGACTTTTATGCAGGCATTGCAGGAACCGCAGTCTCTTGTGAGAGGAGAGCCTGCCTCAAGAGGGAGATCGGTGAGGAGGGTGAGGAGGCGAGTCCTGGAGCCAAACGTTTCATTGACGAGGAGATTGTTCCTGCCAATCCACCCCAACCCCGCGGCACGGGCCACATGCTTGTGTGAGAGATGGCCTTTCTGGTTTTTCCAATCCACGATCTGTGAGGCTGCAATGGGCATGGCCCGGTATCCTTTTTCCTGAATGGCTGAAGAAACGATGAGGCCGATCGTATCGAGGAGAATATTGACCCGCTGATAGTGATGAAAGTAATGAGGCGTAGGAGCGTCCTCAATTCCTTCGAGAATCGAATCGGAGAGATGATACCCCACGGCGATGGCAAAAGGGAGGCGGTCGATGGCGCCGGAGGGAAGAAGGATGTCTTCTTTTTTCAAAAGGCTAAGATCGGCAATCCCAAAGAGCGAGGCGCCCCACTGGCGACACAGGGACGTTATCTTTTCAACATTTTCCTTTGGGTTTGTCATAAAATGAATTGTGACTTTTCGTTGGATTTATTGCAAGAGGCCCCCTCCCCCTCTCCCCTATGAGACTGTGTCACAAGTCCGTTCATGGTTCGACAAGCTCACCACGAACGGACCACATCACATTGAAATTCAATTACTTAGCCGTTCGCCCTGAGCGTGTCGAAGGGGGAACGGTGATTTACGACACAGCCTCCTATGAGGAGAGGGAAGGGGTGAGGGGAAGATTTTCAGCGGGATTTTATTTTTAACTCTTTCATCTTCGTGCGTAGGGTGTTGCGATTGATACCCAGAAGCCTGGCGGCGGAGGTCTGAACATGGCCCACCTTTTCCATCGCCGATTTGATCAGGATCTTCTCCACGAGCGAAGTGATATCGTCGAGGAGGCCGGTCCTGCTCTTCGACTCCACATAGGGATCAATTCTGTTTAAAACCTCTGTCAATCTCTCTTCGAGTATCTCTTCCAATAAAGAAGTTTTTAATTTTGCCCTGCTCGATCCTCTATGATGTTCCGCTTTTTTCAGATGATAATTTCTGATGGTGGGGGAGAGAATAGCCGAAAGAATAGAAAGAAAATGAAAATCTTCGGAGAATTCATTCCTGGATCCATAAAGAGGATTGATATTCATGACTCCGATGGTTTCAGCCTCGACGATAAGAGGGATGCAGAGCAACGGCGGTTGTATTTTATCCATCTGTTTCGGACTCTCGATGGCCTCCTCATAAAGCGGCTCCTGGTTCACGTGCTGAATGGGCATGGGTTGCCGGGATTGAAGAACCTCGGCGATGATTCCCTTTTTGCCATGACAATGATGGGGATGGTTTTCCATTTCGATTCCATAAAGGGCTTCCACATGAAGAGAACCTTTCTTGGCGTCCCGTAGAATAATCGCCGCATAACCGATGGGAAAATATTGAGAGAGCGCGGTCATAACTCCAATAAAGTATTCCTGGAGTTGAATCTGGGGAGAGAGCATGGAGATCTCGTGGAGGCTTTTCAATTCGGGATTGATTCGGGGATTGGTAAAGAATGTAGAAGACATTTTTAACTCCTCAATCCTATGGAATCTTTACCCCGTTAGAAATAATGCCCCGCTGCTCTTTAGCAGGGTTAGGTTTTAGAATAATTCCACCGGGGTTTAATGCCCCGCTGGAATTTCTAACGGGGTAAACAGGTTTATCATCTGGATTAAACGGCCTTCCTGATGCAAAATGACCAGACTAATTTAATCAAACCGGAGTCAGATTTCAAGAAAATTTTTGAGAGTCTCTATATTCTTATGACGAGGTAATGCGTCACTCTTCCGTGGAAAATTACCGGCCTTCGGGCAGGCATGTTGGAGAAAATCTTATAGCGGAAACATTAGCTTGTTCGTAAACTAAAAGGATGATTCTGTATGACA
>Ga0207951_100531_pt1 | contig 18457 bp, 8 predicted proteins | sample Subbio12Aug_8Bad_FD_184830 | JGI IMG/M metagenome (GOLD analysis project Ga0207951, IMG submission 184830) | Serpentinite rock and fluid subsurface biosphere microbial communities from McLaughlin Reserve, California, USA - CR12Aug_8Bad (SPAdes) | ecosystem: Environmental > Terrestrial > Deep... | reverse complement strand
GCCCTGCCGATCGTCGGGCGGCTGTTCGGCAGCACGCGCGACAGCAACCTGCGCACCGAGATCGTGCTGCTGATCACGCCGCGCGTCGTGCGCAGCGTGCAGCCGCCGGACTTCGCGCGGCTCGAGCACCCGGCCGGCACCGCCGCCGACGTCGGCATCGCGCCGCTGCGGCTGTCGCCGACCGCGCCGGGCGCGCTGGCGATCACCAGCGGCACCGGTCGCCCCGGGGCGCGGCCCGCGGCGGCGCCGCCCCCGGCGCCAGAGGCCCCGGCCGAGCCGACGCCGGCGGTCGAGCCGCCGGCGCCCGCTGCCGCAGCGCCCGCTGCACCCGCCACGCCGGCCGCAGAAGCCGCCCCTGCCGCCGCGCCGCCGGCGCCGGCCCCCGGCGCCGTGCGCCTGGTGCCGCTCGCGCCGCTGCCGGCCACGCCGCTGCCCGGCCAGCGCGCGCCCTGAGCCCGAGGCCCTGCGCACCATGCAGCCCGTCGCCCGCGGCTTCACGCTGATCGAGCTGGTCGTCACCGTGGCCATCGTCGCGGTGCTGGCCTCGGTCGCGATGCCGCTGCTCGAGCTGCATGCGCAGCGCGAGCGCGAGGCCGAGCTGCGCCACGCGCTGCGCACGATCCGCGGTGCGCTCGACGCCTACAAGCGCGCCTACGACGAAGGCCGCATCGAGCAGCGCACCGGGGCCAGCGGCTACCCGCGCGATCTCGAGTCGCTGGTGCGCGGCGTGCCCGACGCGCGCAGCCCGCAGGGCGCGCCGATCATTTTCCTGCGCCGCCTGCCGCGCGACCCCTTCCACCCCGACCCCAGCGTGCCCGCCGCGCAGACCTGGGGCCTGCGCGCCTACGCCAGCCCGCCCGATGCGCCGGCGCGCGGCGAAGACGTCTTCGACGTCTACTCGCTGTCGCCGCGCAGCGGCATCAACGGCATACCGTACCGGCAATGGTGAACGCGATGCGCCGCCGCGGCTTCACGCTGATCGAGCTGATGGTCGTCATGGCCATCGTCGCGACGCTGCTGACGATCGCCGCGCCGCGCTACTTCGAGCACCTCGACCGCGCCCGCGAGGCCACGCTGCGCCAGACCCTGGTCGTCACGCGCGACGCGATCGACCGCTTCCACGCCGACCACGACCGCTACCCGCGCTCGCTCGACGAACTGGTCGAGCGGCGTTACCTGCGCCGCGTGCCGGTCGACCCGATCACCGAGCGCAGCGACACCTGGGTCCTGCTGCCGCCGCCGGCGCGCGCCGACGGCACGCCGCCCGCCGAAGGCAGCGTCTGGGACCTGCGCAGCGGCGCCGTCGTCGAGGGGCGCGACTTTGAGCAGTGGTAGCCGCCAGCCACCGCAGCCACGGCCGCAGGTGCAGCCGCCGCCGGCGCGCGGCGTGGCCTACCTGCTGGTGCTGTTTGCCGTCGCCGCGCTGGGCCTGACCGCGGCCGGCACCGGCCAAGTCTGGCAGACCGTCGCCCAGCGCGAGCGCGAGACCGAACTGCTGTTCGTCGGCGAGCAGTTCCGCCAGGCGCTGGCCGCGTACCGCGACCGCAGCCCCGAGGGCACGCCGAGCGCCCCGGCCAGCCTCGACGACCTGCTCGAAGACCGTCGCCAGCCGGTGCCGCTGCGTCATCTGCGCCGGGTCTGGCGCGACCCCATGAACCCGCAAGGCGAATGGGGCCTGGTGCGCGCCGGTGGCCGCATCGTCGGCATCCACAGCCTGCACGACGCACCGCCGCTGCGCACCCGCTTCGAGCCGCGCGACGCCGCCTTTGCCGGCGCCGCCTCGGTCATGCAATGGGTCTTCGTGCCGCCGCCGCGCGCTGCCGCCGACCCCGTCAGCCCAACCGCTGCCCCCGAGGTCACGCCATGAACGCCATCACCGCCCCGTTCGAGCGCCTGGATCCGCGCGACCTCGAGCACCTGCTGCTGACGCTCGAGAAGTCGCTGGCCGTCAAGACGCGCACGCACTTCTTCCTGTGGACGCAGGGCGCGCTGCAGGGCTTCGTCGCGCACGAGGCGCTGTGGTGCGCGCAGGGCGAGCTCGAGCGGCTGCGCCTGCACATCGAGCCGTTCTCGCGCGCGGTGCCCGGCGAGCGCGTGACCCGGCAGATGGCCGACCCGGTCGACGGCCTGCTGCCGCGGCTGGCCGACGAATGGCTGCGCCACGGCCGTCGCCCGCTGCTGCTGAGCCGCCACGGCGGCGAGCAGACGGCGCGCCGCCAGCTCATCGCCGAACTGGCGCGCTGCGGCTACGACCATGTCGCCGCGCACGGCGTGCGCGAGGCGCAGGGCGAGGGCGGCAGCTTCTTCGTCTACGCCGGCCTCGGCCACCTGCCCGGCGCGCGCGACGCCTGGCTGATCGACCTGCTGATGCCGCACCTGCACCTGGCCTGGCAGCGCGTGCGCCAGCACGAGGACGACGGCACCACCGCGACCACCCCGGTCGCCCTGCTGACGCGCCGCGAGATCCAGGTCCTGCACTGGGTGCGCCACGGCAAGACCAACCTGGAGATCGGGCAGATCCTGGGCATCAGCGCGCCGACCGTCAAGAACCACCTGCAGAACCTCATGCGCAAGCTCAATGTCGCCAACCGCGCGCAGGCGGTGGCCAAGAGCGCGACGCTGCGGCTGGTCGTGCACAGCGACCCGCGGCCGGCGGCAACGGCGCCGGTGCAGTGAGCTGCGGCGTGGACTGGGGCCGGCGGCGGATCCAGGCAAGACCTGACCCGGCCCACAGACTGGCCGACGCGGCGCCCGAACGGCGCGCCGGCCTCGCAGAGCGCCGCGACGGCGCCTGCGGACACAAAACCCACCAAACGGACTACGCCGCGACCCGGTGTGCCGAACATGGCCGCAATGTGCGCTGCCTACAGTTCCGCTCAACCCGGGCTGACTGTCCTTCGCCCCTGGTCGGCACGGGTCAGAAGAGTCTGTCATCCCACGCACCCCTGGGTGCACACCCTCATATCGCAAGGAGTTCCTCATGAAGACTTTGCTCAAGCCCATCGCCGTGGCCGTGCTGGCCTTCGCAGCGGTCGGCGCCGCGCTGGCGCAAACGACCCCCCGGATCGACCCCGGGAGTGTCACCGGCAACGGCCACTTCTTCTTCTCGGTGTGGGACGGCAACTCGTCGTACCTCCGCGGCACCAGCCTGCCGATGGACACGTTCCTCGCCGGCGTCGCCGCGCCCGGCCTCTACAGCTTCTCGCTGGCGGCCGACCCGCTGTTCCTCGACTGGCTGCGCGGCACCGCGACGACCCCCGCGGCGAACTTTTCCAACATCGAATGGGGCGCGACCGCGATCGACGTCGCCGGCGCGCGTCGCCAGTTCGAGACCCAGCAGCAGGGCGCGGCCAGCCCCACGCGAATCGACGATGCCAACATTCGCGGCTACCTTGGCAACATCATGAACTGGGTCAACTGGAACAACGACGACCTCCCCGGCCTCAGCCCGACCTCCTCGATCGTTGTCGGCAGCGCCGACCGCAGGTACGGCGGCAGAATCACCCACTACGGCCGCAACACGAACAATGCGATGGGCTTCTTCCGCCATGGCACCGAGCTGAACAACAGCATCGAGACCGGGCTGAACCTGCTGCGCGTCGACGCGCGGTCGACCGGCGTCGCGCTGGCCACGTATACGCTGCAGAACGACGGCGGCGCGGCCTTCCCGCTGCGCGTCTGGATCGACTTCGACAGCGCCTCGCCGACCTTCGGCCAGTTCAACGTCGCCGCGGTGCCCGAGCCCGAGACCTACGCGATGCTGCTCGCCGGCCTCGGCCTGATGGGCGCGATCGCCGCGCGCCGCCGCCAGCGCGGCTGACCCGCACCGAACCACGGCTACACCGGGTGGGGCGTGAAGCCTCGCCCGGCTCCCGCTGAGCCGCTTTCCGCATACACCCCATACGCCCCGCCAGGGGCCAAGGACCACAGCCATGACCACCTTCCGACTCAAGCACATCGCCGTCGCGAGCACGCTCGCCCTCGCCGCGCTCGGCAGCAGCCCGGCGCTGGCGCAACTCAGCGCCAACCCCGCCGCGGCGGCGATCGTCGCCGACGCCAACCTCAACGACCGCGTGCTGTTCGTTTCGGGCGCGTCGGCGGTCTTCGCCGGCTTCGGCCAGATCGCGACGACCCTGCTGCAGCCCGGCTTCGTGCGCTTTGCGCCGCTGGCCGGCACCGGCCGCACCGACACCGACTACGTCGCCTTCGCCGGCAAGCTGGCCGCCGCCGCCGGCGGCTGGGCCGCCGGCACCAACGTCATCATCATCAACCGCACGGTCGGTGGCTCGGTCTGGGGCGTCAACCCGGTGGCCCGCGCGACGAGCATCGAGTCGCTCGACGTCAGCGCCGCCTCGTGCACCGCAGGCTCCGGCACCCCGGCAGCGCCGTTTCGCTGCGGTCTGAACAACCGCGTGCCCAACGCCGGCGTCTCCGACGTCGCGCCGGCGCTGTTCGTCGGTGAGATCAACAACGAGGGCGAGACCCCGGCCCTGCCGCTGCGCCCGGACGAGCTCGCCACGCTGACCGCGCTGCCGATCTATACGCTGGGCTTCGGCGTGCCGGTGACCAACAACGTGCCCGACACCGTGCGGCTCAACCGCGCGACGCTCAATGGCATCCTGTCCGGCAGGATCCAGACCTGGGGCGACGTCCGGGTCGGCGCCGACCCCGCGCTGCCAGCCGCGCTCGCCGCTGCCGACATGCTGGTCTGCCGCCGCGTGCCGGGCTCGGGCACGCAGGCGATCGCCAACCTCTACTTCGGCAACCACCCTTGCACGGCGACCACGAACACCCCCATGAACCGCCTCGACACGCCGGCGTGGGACGTGGGGACGCGCACCTTCACGGTCGAGGGTAATGTCGGCGGCCTGAATGTGGTCGAGCTGAACACCTCGGGCCAGGTGCGGGCTTGCCTCAACAACGCGGTGGTCGCGTCGGGCCGGTCGTTTGTCGCCGCGGCGACGCCGGCGACGCTGAATACCGTCACCGGCGTGGTCACCCCCGGCACCGGCTACACCCACTTCACGACCGCTGACCGCAGCGGTCGCACGACGCTGGTGCAGTTCCGCGACGGCCGCGTGCACGCCGCGGTCGGCCTGCTCTCGCTCGACAGCCTGAGCGATTCCCGCACCGGCAACACCGGCTGGAGCTTCCGGCCGCTCGACGGCGCCGGCCGCATGACCTGGAACGCGCCCCCCGCCGCGCCGACCGTCAGCGGCAGCGGCCGCCACGCGACGGTGGCCAACCTGATCGACGGCACCTGGGACAAGGTCGGCGTGATCTCGTTCAACATCCCCGCCCGCACGACCGGCAACATGGAAGCGCTGGCCAACGCCGTCGTCACTGCGGCACGCGACCCGCAGATCCTGACCAGCCAGCCCGCGCTTCGCTTCGCCGCGGTGGCCGTCCATGGCTCGCCCGACCCGGCCAACACCGGCCAGGTCCAGCGCGTGGCGTTTGCCAGCAACGACCAGTGCGGCCCGCTGAACCTGCTGCCGTAAGCCGTCACCTCGCACCAGCCTGCACCAGGGGTCGCCCGAGCGGCCCCAAGCCCCGCAGCAATGCGGGGTGAGCGGCGAAGCACGGGCCCCACCCGTGCTTCGCCGATTGCGCTTTTCCGCCCCGGCTTGACGGGGCTGCTTCGATGCCCGACCCCGCGATGCCCCGCCTGACCCACCCCACGCCCCGCGTCCATTCCCTGGCCCGGCGCATTGCGCAGAGGCTCCGCAGATCGGCGCGCTGGCCCGCCGCCGTGGCGGCGCTGCTGCTGGCGCTGCCGACGGCCGCGCAGCCACCGGCGGCGCCGCCCGCACCCCCGGCTGCGGCGGCCGACCCGTCCGAGCCGCCACGCTTTGACGTCCTGGAATACCGCGTCGAGGGCAACACCCGGCTGCCGCGGATCGCGGTCGAGCGCGCGGTGATCGCGCACCTCGGGCGCGCGCGCACGCTGGCCGACGTCGAGCGCGCCCGCGAGTCGCTCGAGCAGGCCTACCACGGCGCGGGCTACCTGACGGTGGTCGTCGCGATCCCGCCGCAGCGCGTCGACGCCGGCATCGTGCGGCTGCAAGTGACCGAGGCGCCGGTCGAGCGGCTGCGCATCGTCGGCGCGCGGCACTTCCTGCCCAGCCAGGTGCGCGCCGGCGCGCCGACGGTCGCCGAGGGCCGGGTGCCGAACTTCCAGGACTTCCAGGCCGAGCTCGTCGCGCTCAACCGCCACCCCGACCGCCGCGTGACGCCGGTGCTGCGCCCGGGGCGCACCCCGGGCACGGTCGAGATCGACCTGCGCGTGCAGGACGAGCTGCCGCTGCACGGCAGCCTCAGCCTCGACGACCGCCACAGCCGCGACACGACCCGCACCCGGCTCGGCGCCAGCCTGCGCTGGGACAACCTGTGGGCGCGCCAGCACAGCCTGGGGCTGACGGTGCAGACCGCGCCCGAGCGCCCGCGGGACAGCCGCGTGCTGTCGCTGAACTACTCGCTGCCGCTGCCCAGCGGCGACATGCTCGCGCTCTACGGCGTGCGCTCGGACAGCGACGTCACCGCGCTCGGCGATCTGCAAGTGCTGGGCCGCGGGCTGATCGCCGGGCTGCGCTACATCCGCCCGCTGCCGATCGGCGAAGGCGCATTCCACAGTCTCAGCGCCGGCGTCGACTACAAGGACTTCGACCAGACCGTCGCGCTGGTCGGCGCCGGCGGCTTTGCCTCGCCGATCGAATACCTGCCGTTCACGCTGGGCTGGGACGCGAGCTGGTTCGGCGAGCAGCGCAACACCCGCGCCGGGGTCAGCGCCAACTTCCATTTCGGCGGGCTGGTCGGCGACCCGCAGCAGTTTGCCGACAAGCGCTTTCGCGGCCGGCCTTCGTACTTCTACCTGCGCGGGCAGGTCTCGCACGAGCGCGGCGACGCCGCTGGCGCCGGGCTTGCGCTGCGGCTGCGCTGGCAGCTCGCCGACCAGGCCTTGATCGCCAACGAGCAGTTCGTGATCGGCGGCGCCGACAGCGTGCGCGGCTACTACGAGTCGGCCGCGGTCGGCGACCGCGGGCTGAGCGCCAGCCTCGAGCTGCGCAGCGCCGACCTGCTGCGCCGGGCCACCGCCGGCCGCGGCGAGCCGGCTGCGGCCGGCGCCGCTGCCACTGCAGCGGCGCCCAGCCCCTGGCGGCTGCAGGCGCGCGCCTTCGTCGACGCCGGCACGGTCGAGGTCATCGACCCGATCACCGCGACCGACCACTTCACGCTGGCCAGCCTGGGCCTGGGCCTGAGCCTGAGCCACGCGACCGCGCCCACCGGCCGCGGGCTCGACGCGAGCCTGTACTGGGCCTACCCCTTGCGCAGCGTCGGCGCAACCGAGCGCGGCGACCACCGCCTGCATTTCAGCCTCAGCTACGACTGGTAGCACTGCTGTCACACAGCCGCAGCAAGCTGGCGCCAGGCCCAAGCTGCGGCCCTGCCCCCGCCCTACCCGCCCTGCCGCGAGCCCGCCATGAACCGCCACTGCCACCGCCTCGTCCACAACGCGCGCCTCGGCGCGCTGGTGCCTGCAGCCGAGTCCGCGCGCAGCCACGGCAAGCCGGCCAGCGGCAGCCGGCGCGCGCGCCGCGGCCCCCGGCTGGCCGCGCTGGCCGCTGCCGCGGTCTGCGCCGCTGCCGGCGGCGACGCCGCAGCCCAACTGCCGGTAGCCGCCCAGAACTTCGTCTCGCATGGGCAGGCGCAGGCGCAGGCGATCCATGCGCAGCGCATGCAGGTCGACCAGGTCGGCAACCGCGCGATCCTCAACTGGCAGCAGTTCAACCTCGGCCGCAACGCCGAGCTGCAGTTCCGGCAGGTCGAGGCGCCGGGTGGTGCCGCGGTCGCCGGCGCGGCGTTCACGACGCTCAACCGAATCCACGACGCCAACCCCAGCCGCATCGCCGGCGCGATCACGCAGGCCGCCGGCCAGCAGGCCAACATCATCCTGGTCAACGCCAACGGCATCGTCTTCGCGCAGGGCGCGCAGGTCAATGTGCACAGCCTGACGGCGAGCACGCTCGACGTCGCCGACCGCTTCGTGCTTGACCGCATGCTGGGCGGCGCGGTCTCGGAAGCTCAATTCGCCGGCACGACCAACGCGGGCGCCCGCATCGTCGTCGAAGAGGGCGCGCGGCTGACCGCCGGCAGCCAGGGCCGGGTGATGCTGATCGCGCCGCAGGTCGAGAACCGCGGCCACATCGAGGCCCCCGACGGCCAGGTCGTGCTCGCCGCCGGCACCCGCGCGTACCTGCGTGCCGCGGGCGCCGAGGACCCGAGCCTGCGCGGCCTGCTGGTCGAGGTCGACAACGCCGCCGGCAGCCCCGGCCAGGCGGTCAACCTCGGCACGCTGTCGGCGCCGCGCGGCAACGTGACGATGGTCGGGCATGCCGTCAACCAGAGCGGGATCGCGCGTGCGACCAGCTCGGTCTTCGCCAACGGCAGCATCTACCTGCGCGCGCAGGACAACCCGCGGGCGGATGGCCCCAATCTCGTTGCGACGCGCGGCGGCCGCGTCGAGCTCGGCGCCGGCAGCCGCACCGAGGTGCAGCCCGAGACCAACGATGCCTCGACCGTCGCCGACGGCGAGGGCGGCCGCGACCTGCCCAGGCCCGGCCTGGTGCGCGTGCAAGGCCAGCAGGTGCTGGTGCAGGGCGGCGCCGCGGTCGCTGCACCTTCGGGCCGCGTCGAGTTTGGCGCAGCCGACAACCCGTCGGTGGCGCGGTCGCCAAACATGCCGGCGTCGGCAACGGCCTGGGTCCACATTGCCAGCGGCGCGCGGATCGACGTCGCCGGGCTGCGCGGCGTGGCCTTGCAGGCCGGGCGCGGCACGCTGCCGGTCGAGCTGCGCGGCGACGAGCTGAAAGACTCGCCGATCAACCGCCAGGGCCCGCTGCGCGGGCGCAAGGTCTACATGGACGTCGAGCGCGCGCTCGAGCGCGCCGAGGCCGGCGAGCCGACGCTGGTCGCGCTCGACAGCCTGCGCGCCTATGCACAGCGCATCGAGCGCGGCATCGCCGAGCGCTCGACGCGCGGCGGCAGCGTCGACATCGCCTCGGCGGGCAGCGCGGTCATCGAGCATGGGGTGACGATCGACCTCTCCGGCGGCAGCCTGGACTTCGGGCAGGCCCGCGTCCGCAGCGACATGCTGTCGGCGCAGGGCCGGCTGGTCGGCGTGGCCGAGGCGCGCGCCGACCAGCGCTACGACGCGATCGTCAGCCGGTATGTCGTCGAGCACGAACGCTGGAACCGGCGCGACGAGATCGTGCTGCCCAGCGGCTGGCAGACCGTGCCGGGCTACACCGAGGGCCGCGACGCCGGCAGCCTCGCTGTCAGCGGCCCCGGTACGGTCGTGATGCAGGGCACCCTCGTCGGGGCGACGGTCACCGGCGCGCGTCAGCAGGCCCTGGGCCGGCCACCGCGCGGCCCCCGCCTGCAGGTCGGTCTGGAAGTCCTCGGTCCCGACGGCCGGCCACCGCCGGACCACACGCTGAACCAGCGGGTCGTGCTCGGCCGCAGGGCGCAGACGCTGGTCGGCCATGCCCCGGGCGCACCGCTGCCGCAGGAGCTGGTCGACGAACTGACGCTGGACATGGCGCAACTGCGCGCCGGCGCGGTGGCCGAGCTGACGGTGCTGAGCAACCAGGCGTTCGAGCTGCGCGAGGCGCTGCGGCTGCCGCAGGGCGGCACCCTGACCGTCGTGGCGCCCGAAGTCCTCGTGCGCGCCAACATCGACGCGCCGGCCGGCCGCATCGGGCTGACCGCGCGCGAGGTCGCGACGCAGCCGTTTGCCGATGCGCGGCTGCAAGTCGCCGACGGTGTCGCGCTGAGCGCGCGTGGCGCCTGGGTCAACCAGCGGCCCGGCGCGCCCGGCGGCGACGGCAGCCTGGCGATGATCGACGGCGGCAGCGTGTCGCTGCAGGCGCTCTCGCGCGTCGTCGATGGCAGCTACGTCAGCACCGGCCGCCTGCTGCTGGGCCGCGGCGTGTCGATCGACGCCTCGGGCGGCGCGCACCAGGCGGCCAGCGGCGCGCCGCGCGGCGGGCGCGGCGGCAGCCTGGTGCTGGAGGGCCACGACCTGCAGGGCTTCGACACCGCCAGCGTTCAGGCCTGGGGCTGGAGCCGCGGCGGCAGCCTGAGCCTGACCGCGCGCGAGGTACGGGTGGCCGACGCGGCGCCGGCCGAGGCCGCGACCCGGCCGGACCTGCTGTGGCTGGACCCCGGGCATTTCGGCCGCGGCGGCTTCGCCAGCCACAGCCTGCGTGCGCTCGACCGGCTCGAGGTGGCCGACGGCACGCGGGTCCTCGCGCAGGTGCAGCACCGCGTCGCACGCGCCGACGCCATGCTGCGGCCGACCGGGACGCCGATGGCGGCCTTGACGCAGACCGTGCTGCGCCCCGAGCACGAGCGCGAGGCGGCCAGGCTGACGCTGCACGCGCGCCAGGACGGCGCCGACACCGGCGAGCTGCGCATCGGCAGCGGCGCCCATGTCGAGGTCGACCCCGGCGGCAGCATCGGGCTCGAGGCGCGCCACCAGCTCGTCGTCGACGGCACGCTGCGCGCGCCAGGCGGGCGGCTGACATTGGCGGTGCAGATTCCGCCCGGGGGCTTTGAGCGCGAGGATCGGCCGCCGCACCTGATCTGGCTGGGTGCGCAGGCCCGGCTCGATGCCGCCGGCACGGCGCTGACCTGGCGCGACGCGCGCGGCCTGCGGCAGGGCCGCGTGCTGCCCGGCGGCGAAGTGCGGCTGTCGACCGGCGGTGCGCTGGTCGCCCAGCCGGGCGCGGTCGTCGACGTCAGCGGCGCGGCGGCGCTGCGGCTGGACCTGATCGACGAGGCCGGCCGCATCGGCCGCGTGCTGGCCGGCGATGCCGGCGCGATCGTGATCGACGCCCAGCGCATGGCGTTCGAGGGCCGCATGGCCGCGCAGGCCGGCGCCGTCGGCCAGCGCGGCGGGGTGCTCGACGTGCAGATCGGCCGCAACGCCCGCATCGAGTCGCAGGTCGGCTTCGACCCCGTCGCGTCCGAGCTGCGTCTGCAGCAAGGCGTCGCGCCGCAGACGGCAGCGCTGACGCCGGCCGTCAACCTGCCGGCCGACGGCGCGGTGATGGCCAGGCTCGACGCAGGCGCGCTGCAAGGCTCGGGCATCGAGCGCCTGCGCCTGGGCGGCAGCGACGCGCTGGTGCTGGCCGACGGCGTCGAGCTGGGTGCCGGGCGTGAGCTGCGCGAGGTCGTGCTCGACTTCGCGCGCATCGACACCGAGGGCCAGGCCCACCTGCGCGCCGATACCGTGCGGCTGGGCAACTACGACACGACCAACCGCGTCGGCTCGGCCGGGCGCGAGGGGCCGGGCAGCGGCACGCTCGAGGTCGAGGCAAGGCTGCTCGAGCTGGCCGGCAACCTGCGGCTGCAAGGCCATGCGCAGGCAAGGCTGACCGCGAGCGAGGAATTACGGCTGGCCGGCGTGACCCGCCCGCGGCTGCTGCCGACCGGGACGGCCTCGGGCGAGATCGAGCATTCCGCGACGCTCGACAGCGTGGGCGACCTCACGCTGCGCGCCGGCCGCGTGACCACCGGCACGATGGCCGACGTGCAACTGCGCGCGCCGGGGCGCAGCCTGCGCTTCGAGGCGGCGGGCGCGGCGTCGCCGGCGCCGCTGCTGGCCGCGGCCGGGCGACTGCGCGTCGAGGCGCGCGACATCGTGCAGGCCGGCCGCATCGAGCTGCCGGGCGGGCGCATCGAGCTGCGCGCCACCGACACGCTGAGCCTGGCTCCCGGCAGCCTGACCTCGGTCGCGCTGCCGCAAGGCGCGCTGCTGCCGCTGGGCCGGGTGCGCAACGCGACCGACTGGATCGTCGACATAAGCCCCAACGTTGTGCCTGCCGGGCAGTTGCCGGTGCGGGCGCCGCCGTCGCGCGAGCTGCGGCTCGACGGCGCCGACGTCAGGCTGGCGGCCAACGCGGTGGTCGACGTCTCGGGCGGTGGCGACTTGCAGGCCTGGGAGTTCACCGTCGGGCCGGGCGGCTCGCGCGACATGCTGGCGCAGGCGGGCATGCACGCCGTGCTGCCGGGCGCGCAGCCGGGCTGGGCCAACGCCGACCCGCAGCATGCCACCGGCCTGCCCGCGGGCGAGGCGATCGAACTGCGCGGCGTGCCAGGCCTGCCCGACGGCCGCTACACGCTGCTGCCGGCGCACTATGCGCTGCTGCCGGGCGGGCACGCGCTGCGGCTGGCACCCGCTGCAGCCACCCTGCTGCCCGGGCAGGCGCATACCCGCGCCGACGGCGTGCAGGTGGCTGCCGGCCGCGTGACCGACACCCGCCCCACCGGCGCGACCGTGCAGGGCGACTGGCGCGCGGTCGAGGTCTGGACGCAGGCGCAGGTGCGCGAGCGCGCCGAGTACACGCTGCGCCGCGCGTCCGACTTCCTGCAAGGCGGCGCCAGGCTGGCCGACGCCGGGCTGCTGGCGGTGCAGGCCCGCCACACGCTGGTGCTCGATGCGCAGTTACGCGGCGCCACCGGCGCCGGCGGCCGCGGTGCGGCGCTCGACCTGGTCGCGCCGCGGCTCGCGCTGGTCGGTGCCGGCGGCGCCGCGGTGGCCGACCCCGGGGCGGTGCGGATCGACGTTGCGCAGCTCAACGCGCTGGGGGCAAGCAGCCTGGTGCTGGGCGCGTTGCGCCAGACCACGGCCGACGGCGCCACCCGCCTCGAAGTCGGCACCGACAGCCTGACCCTGGCCAACGGCGAGGCCAGCGCGCTGCGCGCCGGCGAGCTCATCCTGGCCGCGCGCGACACGCTGACGCTGGCCGATGGCGCGCAGGTCCTCGCCACGACGAGCGAGGCAGCCGGCGACGCCGGCGTCTACCGCGTCGAGGGCGACGGCGCGCTGCTGCGCGCGGCCGCGAGCACCGCGCGGGTCGAACGCGATGGCGGCATCGCCCGCCTGCGCGGCAGCCTGGTCGGCGCGGCCGACAGCGTGGTGCAGGGGCGCTCGGTGACGCTGGATGCGACGCAGGACAACCGCTTTGCCGGCCAGACCCGGATCGACGGGCTGGACGGCCAGCTCGCGATCGGCGCGTCGCGGGTGCACTTCGGCTCTCCGGCCGGCGCGGCCGACGGGCTGGTGCTGACGCCCGACACGCTGGCGGCGCTGCCGGCGCTGCAGGCGCTGGCGCTGACCAGCTACTCGGGCTTCGACCTGCACGGCCCGGTGACGGTCGGCAGCGCCGCGCTGCGCGAGCTGCGGCTGCACGGCAGCGCGCTGACCGGCCAGGGCGCTGCCGGCGACGTGGCGACGCTGCGCGCGGCCGAGATCGAATGGGCCAACCCGGGCGGCGTCACGGCCGCTGCCGGCGGTGGCAGCGGCACGCTGGTCGTCGACGCACAGCGGCTGCTGCTGGGTGCGGGCGACAAGGCCGTGACGGGGTTCGGCGCGGTGCATTTCGGCGCCGCCGGCGAACTGCGCGCGAGCGGCAGCGGCACGACCGCCGTGCAGGCCACAAGCACCGCGACCACCGTCGAGACCGCCCGGCTGACCGGCAACGCCAGCGCGCAGCAGCGGCTGCAAGCCGACGCCGGCACCCTGGCCGTGCAGACCCCCGCGCAGCCGCCGGCGGCGCAGGCCGCGGCGTCCGGGCTCGGCGCCGGCTGGACGCTGGCCGCGCCTGCGCTGCGCTTCGACACCCGCGCCGAGCTGCCCAGCGGCAGCCTGGCGCTGGAGACGCTGGCCGGCAGCAGCGGCGACGTGGGGGTCGGCGCCAACGCCCGCATCGACGTCGCCGGCCGCGCCATGGACTTCTTCGACGTCTCGCGCAGCACCTGGGGCGGCACGGTGCGGCTGCACAGCGCCGGCGGCAATGTCACGACGGCCACCGGCAGCGTGATCGACGTCTCCGGCGGCCCCGGCGCCGACGCCGGCCGGCTGCTGGTGGCCGCGCCGCAAGGCGTGGCGGCGCTCGGCGGCACGCTGCGCGGCGAGGCCCGCGCCGATGCCGGCGGCCAGCGCGGTGCGGGTGGGCGCTTCGAGCTCGATGCGCGCACGGTCGGCGACGTCGCGGCGCTGGCCGCCGCGCTGCACAGCGGCGGCTTCGATGCGGTGCAGCGGCTGCGCCAGCGCAGCGGCGACCTGAGTCTGGCCGCCGGCAGCACGCTGCGCGCGCAGCAGATCGCGCTGGCCGCCGACACCGGCTCGGCCTTCATCGCCGGCACGCTGGCCAGCGCCGGCGCGGCCGGGGCGCGCATCGAGGTGCATGCGCGCGACCGCGTCGAGCTGCTGGCCGGCGGCCGCATCGACGCCGCGACCACCGACGGCGACGGCGCGCGGGTCGAGCTCGGCGTCGACCCGACTGCCGGCGGCCGCGTGGTGCTGCACGGCGGGTCGGTGATCGACGTCTCGCCCGGCGCTGGCGGCGCCGCCGGCCGCGTGCTGCTGCGCGCGCCGCGGGTCGGCGGCAACGAGGTCGCGGTCGATGCCGGCACGCCGGGGGCCGCGGGTGCCACCGTCATCGGCGCGGCCGCGCTCGACATCGAGGCCGTGCGCGTCTACGGCGGCGCGACGGGCGGCATCGCCACCCTGGCAGCCACCGGGGCGAGCACCGGCAGCACGCTGAGCCTGGCGACCGTGCGCAGCGACAACGCAGCCTACGCCGCGCACCACGCGGCGATCGGCGCACGCCTGGCCGCCGGGCTGGCCGGCGGCTTGCCGGTGCGGATGATGTCGGGCGTCGAGGTGCGCGCCAGCGGCGACCTGCGGCTGGGCAGCGTGGCCGGCGCGACCGAGACCGGCGCCAGCGGCTGGGCCGCGCAGAACTGGAACCTTGGCGACACCGCGGCCCCCGACGCTGCGGTGGCCGGCGTGCTGAGCCTGCGCGCGGCTGGCAACCTGAACTTCAACAGCCATCTGTCAGACGGGTTCGTGCAGGCCGGGCGCGTCGATGGCGGGCTGCCCGCCGCGCTGCTGAGCGCCAATGCGCGCGGCGGCCTGGGCTGGAGCTACCGGCTGGTCGCCGGTGCCGACCTGGCGGCGGCCGACCCGCTGGCCACGCGCGCCGGCAGCGGCGACGTGGTGCTGGCCACCGGCCGCCATGTCCGCAGCGGCACCGGCGACATCCGCGTCGCCGCCGGGCGCGACATCCGGCTGAGCGGCGCGGGGTCGGTGATCTACAGCGCCGGTGCGCCGGCTGCGGCTCTGCCGGGCTTCAGGTCACCGGCGCTGGGCCAGCGCGCGGCGTTCACGACCGGCGGCGGCGACGTCACGCTGCGGGCCGGCCGCGACGTCGTCGGCGCGATGCGGCCGCTGGTCGCCGGCACCGGCAACGAACAGTTGTTCAACGAATGGCTGTTCCGCCAGGGCCGGCTGGCCGGCGTGCAGGCCGACGACCCGGCCCGCTATTCGGCGGCGGTCGGCGGCAACCCGGCGTGGTGGGTGCGCTTCGACAACTTCCAGCAGGGCGTCGGCGCGCTCGGCGGCGGCAGCGTGACGGTGAGCGCCGGCCGCGACGTCGACACGCTGACCGCGGTCGCGCCGACCCAGGGCCGGATGGCCTCCGATGAACCCGACCTGAGCCGTCTGCACGTCAGCGGCGGCGGCAATGTGCAGATCGACGCCGGGCGCGACGTGCGCGGCGGCCAGACCCTGGCCGGCCGCGGCGAGGTGCGCGTCGTCGCCGGCGGCCGCATCGGCGCTGGCGGCACGGTGCTGGGCCAGCCGATGCACCCGATCGTCGGGCTGATGAACGACGCCACCGCGCGGCTGCAGGCGCTGGGTGACGTCCAGGTGCTGGCCATCGTCAACCCGACCCTGCTGCCGCAATCGGGCGGCGCGGGCTTCAACCTCGGTGGCGCCGGAGCCCCGCAGCCCTCGGTCTACTCGACCTACGGCAGCGACAGTGCGGCCACGCTGGTCAGCCTGGGCGGTCGCACGGTGCTGCATGGCCCTGCCGGCGGCAACCCCGGGCTGCCGGCGGCGACGCTGGGCGCGGTCAGCAGCCTGATGCGGTCGGCCGAGGCGACCCGCCTGCGGGGCGGTGTGGCGACGCACCTGCCGCCCTCGCTCGAGATGACGGCCTTCGGCGCTGACGTGGTGCTGGGCCGCCCGGGTGCCGGCGGGCTGACGACGATGCCCTCGGCCACGGGCCGGCTGGCGCTGCTGGCCGGCGAGTCGGTGCGCATCCGGATGTCGCTGAAGCAGAGCGACGTCGACCCCGCCCAGGCCGCCAGCGTGCTGCGTCCGGTGCTGTTTGCGCCGGACGTGCTGCCGGGCAGCCCGCTCGCGCAGGCCCGTGTGCCGCTGCGCCATGCGCTGCCCGACCCGGCACGGCTGTACGCCGTGCGCGGCGATGTCGCCGGGCTGTCCCAGGTCGAGCAAAGCGGTGTCAGCGTGAGTCTGGCGCAACCGGCCCAGGTGCGCGCCGGGCGAGACGTGCGCGACCTCAACCTCCGGCTGCAGCACGCCCAGGCGGCCGACCGCAGCCTGGTCGCGGCCGGCCGCGACCTGCGCTACGCCGTCGGCACGGTCCGCACCGACGGCGACGGCATCCGCATCGGCGGCCCCGGCCGGCTGACGCTGGCCGCCGGCCGCAACGTCGACCTCGGCACTTCCGAGGGCGTGCTCAGCCGCGGCAACCTCGACAACGTCAACCTGCCCGAGCGCGGCGCCGACATCGAGATTCTCGCCGGCGCCGGCACGCCGACGCTCGACGCCGCCGGCGCGGTGCAGCGGCTGGCCACCCGGCTGGCCGCGGCGGGCCCCGGCGGCGACGGCACCGACCTGTGGCTGGCGCGCTGGCTGACCGGCCGCGACGACCTAAGCAGCGCCGAGGCGCCAGCGGCGCTGGCCGCGCTGCAAGCCCTGCCGGTGCAGGCGCTGCACGACCGGGTGCGCGACTTCCTGTTCACCGCGCTGCGCACCGCCGGACGCGACGCACTGACCCCGGCGTCGGCGCACGCCGGCAGCTACGCGCGCGGCTACGCGGCGGTCGAGCTGGTCTTCCCCGGGCTGGCGCAGCGCGACGCGACCGGCACGCTGGCGCCGCCGCACGGCTCGCTCGACCTGTTTGCCAGCCGCGTGCGCACCGACCGCGGTGGCAGCATCGATGTGCTGGTGCCGGGCGGCGGCATCGCCGTCGGCCTGCCCGACACGCCGGGCGCGCTGGTCGGCCCCGAGGCCTTGCGCAGCAGCGGCGTGCTCGGCATCGTGACGATGGCCGGCGGCGGCTTGCGGGTGCTCACGCGCGACGACATCCTGGTCAACCAGTCGCGCATCCTGACCGTGGCCGGTGGCGACGTCCTGCTGTGGGCCAGCGAGGGCGACATCGACGCCGGCCGCGGCGCGAAGACCGCCACCGCGGTGCCGCCGCCACGGGTCGTGACGCTGGCCGACGGCCGGGTCGTGCTCGAGGTGCAAGGCGCCGCCCAGGGTTCTGGCATCGGCGCACTGTCGGTGCCCGGGATGCAGGCCGGCACCGTCGACCTGTTCGCGCCACGCGGCGCGGTCGACGCCGGCGACGCCGGCATACGGGCGGGCAACCTGTTCATCGGCGCGCTGGTCGTGCTCGGCGCCGACAACATCGCCGTCGGCGGTGCGGCCGTCGGCGTCCCTGTGCCCGACACGACCGCGGTGAGCGCCGCCGAGACCGGCGCGACGACCGGCGGCGGCGACGCCGATCGGATCACCGAAGCGATCGCCCAGGGCGCGGCAGCGGCCGCGCAGGCCGCGCAGCAACTGGCCGCGGCGCTGCGGCCGACGGTGGTCACGGTGGAGGTGCTGGGCTTTGGCAACTAGTCCGAACGGACCAACTTCACCGGGCTGTCACAGGCCTGCCGCGGCGCGGGCCTAGGCTGTCGCGGTTTTGTCCGGCCCCGCCGCTGGCGGCGGGGCCCCACTGTTGCGCCGCGCCGGCGCGCCCTGCGAACGATGCGTACGATGAAATACCTGCTGCTGATCCTCGCGTGCCTGCTGCCGGCCGGTGCGCATGCCTGGTGGAACGACGACTGGACGCTGCGCAAGGCGATCACGCTCGACGCGCGCGCGGCGCAACTGCCGGCCGAGGTGCAGGCGCTGCCGCTGCTGCTGCGGCTGTCGAGCGGCAACTTCGACTTCCTCTCGGCGCGCGAGGACGGCGGCGACCTGCGCTTCGTCGCCGACGACGGCGCAACCGTGCTGCCGCACCGCATCGAGCGCTTCGACCCGATCAACGAGCTGGCCTTCGTCTGGGTCCAGGTGCCGCGCGTCGCGCCGGGCGAGGCGCCGCTGCGGCTGTGGCTGTACTACGGCAACGCGCAGGCGCCGGCGCCGCCGGCCGCCGCGCTGCACGACGCCGCGCAGTGGGCAATCTACCCGCTGAGCGATGCCGCCGGGCTGCCGCAGGACGCGAGCGGCGCGGGCCACCATATCCGCGCGGGCAACCTGGCCTACGTGGCCGACGGGCTGATCGCCGGCGCCGCGCGGCTGGGC
>Ga0207951_100526_pt1 | contig 18549 bp, 21 predicted proteins | sample Subbio12Aug_8Bad_FD_184830 | JGI IMG/M metagenome (GOLD analysis project Ga0207951, IMG submission 184830) | Serpentinite rock and fluid subsurface biosphere microbial communities from McLaughlin Reserve, California, USA - CR12Aug_8Bad (SPAdes) | ecosystem: Environmental > Terrestrial > Deep... | reverse complement strand
GGGCATAGTCGTTCATTTGCTGGTCGACGATGCCCAATCGGGCAAGGTGAGCGATTTTTTTAACGTCATCAGTCGTTAAGGACATTGCTATAACTCCATGTTAAACGATGGAAATATCATACTTTATATCTTGCCCAACCGCCTGCTTGATTGATAAAGTAGCGCGATTTCAGGTACGGTCAGGTAAACCTATGTTCAAACGCATTCGGGGTCTTTTCTCCAACGACTTATCGATCGATCTGGGTACGGCCAATACGCTGATCTACGTACCAGGGCAGGGCATCGTACTCAACGAGCCATCGGTCGTGGCCATCAAGGAAGACAAGGTGCGCGGACAAAAAACCATTGCTGCGGTCGGTGCGGAGGCGAAAAGCATGCTGGGTCGCACGCCAGGCAACATCACCGCCATTCGGCCCTTGAAAGACGGCGTGATTGCTGATTTCGCCGTCACCGAACGCATGCTGCGTTACTTCATCAAGAAAGTTCATGAAAACAAGCTGTTGCGCCCCAGTCCGCGCATACTGATCTGCGTGCCCTGTGGTTCGACCCAGGTCGAGCGCCGGGCGATTCGCGAATCGGCGGCCATGGCCGGTGCGAGGGAAGTCTATCTGATCGAAGAACCCATGTCGGCGGCGGTGGGCGCGGGTCTGCCGGTCGATACACCGCACGGTTCCATGGTGCTGGACATCGGCGGCGGCACCTCGGAAGTGGCGGTGATTTCCCTCAATGGCATCGTCTATTCGGCATCCGTGCGGATTGGCGGGGATCGTTTCGATGACGCCATCATCAGTTATGTCCGCCGTAACTACGGCACACTGATAGGCGAAGCCACCGCCGAGAAAATCAAGCACGAGATCGGCGCCGCCTATCCGGGCAGCGAAGTGCAGGAAATGCAGGTAACCGGTCGCAATCTGGCGGAGGGCGTACCTCGCAGCTTTACATTGAACAGCAACGAGATTCTGGAGGCCTTGCAGGAACCGTTGTCCGGCATTGTCAGCGCGGTCAAGGTCGCCCTGGAGCAAACACCACCAGAACTGGGCGCCGATGTTGCCAGCCGTGGCATCGTGCTGACCGGCGGTGGTGCCTTGCTGAAAGACATCGATCGGCTGATTTCCGAAGAAACCGGTCTTCCGGTCTACATCGCCAAAGACCCTTTGACCTGCGTGGCCCGGGGTGGCGGCATGGTGCTGGAAATGCTCGACAAAAAAGGCGCGTCGGCTTTCTCGCTGGAGTAAAGGCCCACACTTTAACGTTGGCTGGCGTATCGACCTTCGGTATTTTGTCTGGGTGCCCTCGTTTCTGCTTCCCACGGTCTCCGTGGGAACCCATTACCAAGCCCGTTTTCACAGAACAGCGCAGGATGAACGGGCAAGTTCAGAATCGCATCCATCGCGCTGGATGCGCTGCGCGTTGTTTACCGTATCCTTAACGGCATTGCCTCTGGCACCTAGCAGCCCAGCCCAACGTCCCCGCTACATTTCTTCGAGGTTCCACCATAAAACTGCTATTCGCCCAAGGCCCTTCGCTGAATACCCGTTTGCTGGTTGCCGTCATCGCAGCGCTTGCACTCATCGTCACCGATATTCGCACCCCGCATCTTCACGCCGTGCGGGCAGCGTTGTCGTTGGTGGTTTATCCGCTGCAATTGCTGGCCAGTTTTCCGGCAGACACCGTCAAATCGTTTTCAGAAACGGTGATTTCCTATTCCGAGCTGCAACAGGAAAACCATAGGCTCAGGCAAGACCAGCTGGTCAACGATGCCAGGTTGCTGAAACTCGATGCACTGGAGAAAGAGAATATCCGGCTGCGGGTGCTGCTGGAGAATTCGTTCCAGTTGGGTGAGCAGGTTCTGGTGGCCGAACTGGTGTCGGTCAAGCTCGAACCTTACGCCCACACCGTGCTGGTGAACAAGGGCGCACGATTCGGTGTCCATCCCCAACAGCCAGTGCTGGATGCACATGGCATCGTCGGCCAGGTGGTACGCGCCTTGCCGTCCAGCTCCGAAGTCATGATGATTACCGACCCCAACCATGCCATTCCGGTCGAAGTCAACCGCAACGGCCTGCGCACCATCGCCTTCGGCACCGGTCAGGCCAATCGGCTGCATCTGCCGTTTCTGGCCAAGAATGCCGACATCGTGCCGGGCGATTTGCTGGTGACCTCCGGGCTGGGTGGCGTGTTTCCTGCGGGCTATCCGGTTGCGGTGGTCGACAAATTCGAAACCCGGCCCGACAAATCCTTCGCCAACATTTACGCCACTCCCAAAGCCAACCTGGAAACCAGTCGCGAATTCCTGATCGTCTGGAGCGACAGTGCCCCGGTGGTATTGGGCGAAAAACCCGCAGCCAAGCCCAATGCGGATCAAGACAAACCCCAGGATAAACCCCAAGATAGTCCCCAAGACAAGCCACATGAACAACCCTGATCCATCGGCAACACTCACCTTCCTGGCCACGCTGGGCGGTGCCATGGTGCTCAAGGCCATGGCTATTTCCCCGGCTGTCGACCTGTTCAATCCCGACTGGGTCAGTCTGCTGCTGATCTACTGGTGTATTGCGCTGCCGGAGCGCTTCGGTGTCTTCACTGGCTGGTTGGTCGGTCTGTTGATCGACGTGCTGGCGGGGCAATTGCTGGGGCAGAATGCCTTGATTCATGCGCTGATCTGTTATTTCTGCGTCAAGGAACATCGCCGCTTGCGCCAGTTTCCGTTGGCCCAGCAATGCCTGTTCGTGCTGTTTTGTCTGTTGGCCAGCCGCAGCATCGTGTTTGGCATCGAAAGCATGAAAGCCACCGCCCATCATCTGCCGCCGTCGTTCTGGTATCCCGTGTTGTCCGGCACGCTGCTGTGGCCTGCGGTATTTCTGCTGCTGCGCAAAATTCGTGTGCTGGCCCGAATCAATTGAACGCCATGGATTGGAGGTTTGCGATCAAGGATACGCTGGCGGAAAACCGTATTTTCCTGAGCCGTGTCGTCGCGGCTTTCGTGTTGATTCTGTTGATGAGCGTCGGTCTGGTGACGCGGCTGGCTTATCTTCAGGTCGTAGGTCACGAGCACTACGCCACCTTGTCGAAAGACAACCGCATCAAAATTTCACCGCTGCCGCCGACGCGCGGCATCATCTACGATCGTCAGGGCCGGATGCTGGCCGAGAACGTGCCGACCTACAGCCTGGAGCTGATTCCTGAACAAATCGATAATCTCGACGACACGCTGGCAAAATTGCAGCAACTGCTGAATGTGCCCGACGAAAAGATCGAACAGTTCCACAAGCTGCGCAAACGCAACAAAGCCTTCAATTCGACGCCATTGCTGCAAAACCTGAGCGACGAAGACGTGGCCAGATTCGCCGTGGTCAGGCCCTATTTTCCCGGTGTAGACGTCTATGCCCGTCTGGTCAGGCATTACCCTTACGGTGAACTAACTTCGCATGTCATCGGTTACGTTGGCCGCATCAACGAACAGGAACTGAAAAATCTGCCGGTCAACGACTATCGTGGCACCGACCATATTGGCAAGACCGGCATCGAAAAAACCTACGAATCACAGTTGCTCGGCACCGCCGGTTACGAGGAAATCGAAACCAACGCCCAGGCGCGTGCGGTCAACACCGTTGCCACGGTCGAGCCCATCGCCGGTTCCAACATTTACCTGACGCTGGACATCGAGCTGCAAAAAATCGCGCACGAGGCCCTGGCTGAATACGATGGTGCCGCCGTTGCCATCGACATCAAAACCGGCGGCGTACTGGTGTTCGTCAGCAAGCCCGGTTACGACCCCAACCCCTTCGTCACCGGTATTTCCGCCAAGGATTACAAAGCCTTGCAAGATTCGGAAAGCCAGCCCTTGTACAACCGTGCCCTGCGTGGCCTGTACCCGCCCGGTTCCACCGTCAAGCCGTTTTATGGGCTGGCGGGCCTGGAATACGGCGTGACCGATTTCGGCCATCGGTCGTTTTGCCCCGGCTACTACCGGCTGCCAGGCGTCGAGCACAAATACCGCGACTGGAAGAAGTGGGGGCATGGCGCCGTCGACATGAACGAGGCCATCACCCAATCCTGCGACGTGTACTTCTACGACCTGGCCATGGCGCTGGGCATAGACCGCATGACGGATTTCATGCACCAATTCGGTTTCGGCGAGAAGAGCGGTATCGATCTGGTCGGCGAGGTCGACGGCCTGATGCCTTCCAAGGCCTGGAAGCGCAGGCAGCGCAAGCAGGCCTGGTTCCCCGGAGAAACCGTCATTACCGGCATCGGTCAGGGTTACATGCAGGTCACACCGCTGCAACTGGCGCGGGCAACGGCAACGTTGGCCCATTACGGCAAGGTGGTCAATCCGCATCTGGTGCATCAAATCATTACGCCCGATTACGCCAAAGCGCCGGAACTCGACCCGGCATCGCAGATTCCACTGAAAAAGCAGCATGTCGACAACATCATTCACGCCATGACCAACGTGGTGCACGGTGCTCGCGGCACGGCAGGGCGGCTGGCCAAGGCCATCGATTACCAGATTGCCGGCAAGACCGGAACTGCTCAGGTTTTTACCGTCAAACAGGACGAAAAATACAGCGAAGACGCCATTGCCTTCAAAATGCGCGACCACGCGCTATTCATCGCCTTCGCCCCGGTGCACGATCCGAAAATCGCGGTTGCCGTGGTTGCCGAGCATGGCGGCCATGGCGGTTCGGTGGCCGCGCCCATCGCGGGCGAGATCATCGACGCCTATCTGAAACCCAAAAACACCGATGCACATGAAAACCGAATTCCGCAATGAAAGCTTTCAGTCGCCCTCGTTGCTGGGCAATCTGCTGCGCCGATTGCACATCGATATTCCGCTGTTTCTGTGTCTGCTGCTGATCTGCTCTTTGAGTTTCGTCATTCTGTACAGCGCCGGTGGCCAGAACATCCAGCTTCTGATTCGCCATGCCAGCCGCATGGCGCTGGCGCTGGTGGTGATGATTGTTCTGGCCCATGTCAACCCCCGGCAGTTGCAGAGTTTTTCCGTGGCGCTGTTCGGGGTTTGTGTGCTGCTGCTGCTGGCGGTAATGGCGATGGGGCAAATTAGCATGGGCGCACAACGCTGGCTTGATCTCGGCCTGTTTCGCTTCCAGCCGTCGGAATTCACCAAAATCGCCGCGCCGATGATGGTGGCTTGGTATTTGTCGGAACATGCGCTGCCGCCCAAACCCCGCCATGTGGTAACCGCTCTGGTGCTGCTGATCGTACCGGTATTGCTGATTGCCAAGCAGCCCGACCTCGGCACCGCGCTGCTGGTGGCCAGTTCCGGGGCGGCGGTGTTGTTTTTCGCCGGGCTGTCGTGGTGGTTCATGCTGGGCGCGGGCGTGGTGCTGGCGGCACTGATGCCGGTGCTGTGGCATTTTCTGCGGGAATACCAGCGTAACCGCGTACTGACCTTCATCAACCCGGAGGCCGACCCGATGGGCACCGGTTATCACATCATCCAGTCGAAAATCGCCATCGGTTCCGGCGGCATCAACGGCAAGGGCTGGCTGGGCAGTACCCAGGCCAAGCTGGACTTTCTGCCCGAAAGCTCGACCGATTTCATCTTTGCCGTATTCGCCGAAGAATTCGGTCTGTTCGGTTGTGTCGGCCTGTTGCTGCTTTACCTGCTGGTCATCAGCCGCTGCTTTTACATCGCGGTGCAAGCCCAGGACACCTACTGCCGTTTGCTGGCAGGCAGCCTGGCCTTTACCTTTTTCGTCTACGTTTTCGTCAATATCGGCATGGTGATCGGCATTTTGCCCGTGGTCGGCGTGCCGCTGCCGCTGGTGAGTTATGGCGGCACCTCGATGGTGACGCTGATGGCGGGCTTCGGCATTTTGATGTCGATACAAACCCACCGCAAATTGCTGCCGGTTTGATGCAACAGCCGGACGGTCACAGCGGCAAGGCGCTGGTTCGCTACCGGCGACGGTGGCTGAGTCGCAACCTGTGGCGCAATGGCCACCGTCTGCTGGCCTTGCTGACCGGGTTGCCGCTGGTCGTCATCGGCCTCAGCGGCGGTTTGAGCGTCTATCGCGACAGCATCGATCTGTGGCTGAACCCGGCGTTGTACATCGAGGCCAGCGATCAGCCGTTGCAATCGCTCGACAGCATCATGAGCGAGATTCGCAAAACCCATCCCAACCGCCACGGCAGCTGGACGCTGGAAATGCCAAGGTCGCCGCATGGCACGATCACCGCCTGGTTCGAAAAACCCAAGGAATCGGTCGGCCAGTTTTACGCGCCGTTGATGGTCTCGGTCGATCCTTACACAGGCAAGGTCGTCGCCAGCCGCTTCTGGGGCGACACCTTCGCCACCTGGCTGCTGGATTTGCACAGCCGCTTGCTGCTGGATGACGCAGGCGGCAAAGTCATGGCCGGGCTGGCCCTTGCCTTGGCCGTGCTGACCTTGAGTGGCCTGTCGCTGTGGTGGCCGACGGACAAGCCGCTCAAGTCGGCATTCGCCCTACGCGTGAATAGCGGTCTGATGCGTTTGCTGATGGACAGCCATCGCCTGCTGGGGCTGGTCAGTGCCGGTTTTTTGCTGTTGCTGGCATTCACCGGATTCCATCTCAGTTATCCCGAGGTGCTGGAATCACTCACCGCTGCCGAAGGCATGGCGCATGGCGATGCCGGGCCTAACGTCCGCAGCACGGCCATACCCAACGATCGCCCGGTCAGCCTGGCCGAAGCGGTCGTGGTTGCACGGGGTTTGTTTCCCCGTTCCGAAGTCAGACGCATTTCGACACCGCAGGGCGATCTGGGCACTTATCGCATCAATCTGCGGCAGGCCGGGGAATTGAACCAGCAACACCCGTTCACCACGGTGTGGATCGATCGCTGGAGCGGACAAATACGCGCCGTCAACAATCCGGGCCGCTTCACCCCTGGCCAGACCTTTACGACGTGGCAGTGGCCGCTGCATACCGGCGAGGCGCTTGGCAATGGTGCCAAAGCCCTCTGGTTGCTGACAGGGTTTGCGCCTTTGCTGCTGTTGGTCAGCGGCGTTTGCCACTGGCTGCATCGCAAAGGCTGGCTTCAGGATCGGGCAATCGACTGGCGCCGCACCGGCAAGCGTCTGGCGCACTGGCTGGAAAGCGTCATGCTGCGGCTGATGCTATTCGTCCGTTACCGGGTTTACCCCATCGTGCGCCGCCGCATGGCTGGGTTGCTTGCGGCAATCGGACAGAGGCTGCGCTAAAGGTGCTCATCATGCGCTGGCCTGTGCATCCGACCCTCAAACCTACAGGCGCCGTGGTGTGGCTGATGCCTACGGTGATGTGCGTTTACCACAAGGCGACGGTGTTACAATGCACACCTTCCGTATCGATTAGTTTTATAGCGACATCATGATGTTATCTCTGCGTTTTATCCCTGGTTTGTTCTTCGGTTTGTTACTGATGCTGGGGGGGCAGGCGGTTTTCGCCGCCGGGCCTGTTTTCACGCCCGCACCGCCCAGCGTTGCGGCTACCAGTTATTTTCTGATGGATTTCAACAGCAGCCGCGTTCTGGCCGAGAAAGACGCCGACAAGCGGGTATCACCGGCCAGTTTGACCAAGATCATGACGGTTTACGTGGTGTTTCGCGAGCTGAAGGCGGGTCATTTGACGCTGACCGATAACGTCACCATCAGCCAGAACGCCTGGCAAACCGGCGGCTCCAAGATGTTTGTCGAAGTCAACAAACAGGTTGCGGTCGAAGATTTGCTGAAGGGTGTCATCATCCAGTCGGGTAACGATGCCAGCGTAGCGCTGGCCGAACACATCGCCGGTAGCGAGGAAACCTTCGCCACGATGATGAACGAACAGGCCAGCCGTTTGGGCATGGTCAACAGTCATTTTGAAAATACCACCGGCCTGCCCAGCCAGAACCATTACAGTTCGGCGCGCGATCTGGCTTTGCTGGCGCAGGCGGTGATTGCCGAATTTCCGGAATATTACCGTTGGGATTCGCAAAAAGAATTCACCTTCAACGGCATCACCCAGCAGAACCGCAATCTGTTGTTGTGGCGCGACCCTTCGGTCGATGGTCTGAAAACCGGTTTTACCGACGATGCCGGTTATTGCATGGTGGCCTCGGCCAAGCGCGACGACATGCGGCTGATTTCCGTGGTGATGGGTACTGCCAGTCCCAATGCCCGCGCCAACGAAAGCCAGTCGTTGCTGAATTACGGCTTTCGCTTCTTCGAAACCCACAAACTCTACGATGCCGGTACGACGCTGACCGAGGCCCGTATTCGCAAGGGTGCGGCCTCGACATTGGCGGTGGGTGTGCTGGATGAGGTTTATGTCACAGCACCGCGCAAGCATTACAGCGAACTCAAGGCCGAATCCCAGATCGACAAAGCCCTCGTCGCACCGGTCAAAAAAGGCGATACCGTGGGTACGCTGAACGTCACGCTGGCAGGCGAAACTATCCTCAGCAAACCGCTGGTGGCGATGGTCGATGTAGCCGAAGGTGGCTTTTTCCGTCGGTTGTACGACGCCGTCATCGTCATGCTGGAGCGCAAATGAGCGAGCAAGTCTATTTGAATGGTCGCTATCTGCCGCTGGCAGAGGCCAATGTTTCGGTGCTGGATCGGGGATTTCTGTTTGGTGACGGCGTTTACGAAGTCATCCCGGTTTACAGTGGCCGTTTGTTCCGGCTGGAAGACCACATCGTGCGCCTCAATGTCAGCCTGGCGGGCATACGTTTGCTGCTCGACAAAACCGTTGCCGAATGGCAGGCCATCTTCATGCCACTGCTGGCCAGCGACAAGGATCAGTACATTTATCTGCAAATCAGCCGGGGCTATGCGGCCAAGCGCGACCATGGCTTCCCCGACCCTGTCGAACCCACCGTGTTTGCGATGTGTTCCGATATCAAACCCTTCGCAGGCCGCATCACCGGCATCAAGGCCCTCACGTTGAACGATACCCGCTGGGCGCGTTGCGACATCAAGGCTACCGCCTTGCTGGCGCCTGTGTTGCTGCGCCAGGAAGCGCTGGATCAGGACTGCGCCGAAGCCATTCTGCTGCGTAACGGCTATGTAACCGAAGGTGCCGCCAGCAATGTGTTTGCCGTGATAGACGGTGAATTGATTACGCCGCCCAGGAATGCAGACATACTGGCCGGCATCACCCGCGATGTCATCCTGGAACTGGCGCAAGCTCATGCCATCGCCTGCCGGGAAGGTATCATCGCCGAGGAAGCCTTGGCGGATGCCAGCGAAATTTGGGTGACCAGTTCAACGCGCGAAATCGTCCCCGTCATCGAAATCGATGGCAAAGCCGTGGGCGATGGCAAACCGGGGCCGGTATTCCAGCGCATGGATGCCTTGTTTCAAGCCTACAAGCAATCGCTGGCATGAGCGAAACCGAAAGCTTGCTGCAATTTCCCTGTCAGTTCGCCATCAAGGCCATGGGCCATCATCGCGCCGATTTCGATGCAATCGTCATCGAGATCGTCCGCCGCCATTGTGCCGACATCCGCGAAGGTGCCGTGAGCTGCCGCCCCAGCCGAACCGGCGCCTATCTGTCGGTGACAGTGATGATAGAAGCCACCAGCCGCCAACAGCTCGATGCGATTTATCAGGGCCTGACCGATCATCCCGACGTGCTGATGGCGCTTTAGCCTGCCGTCAACTCACTCTGGCCCAGCGTGAAACCGGAAACTGTCATCCGACGATTGGGTTTGTCGGATTATGTCGAGGTCTGGCGGGCGATGCAGAGTTTCACCGCCGGGCGCACCCCCGAAACAGCCGATGAAATCTGGATCACCGAACATGCACCGGTCTACACCCTGGGCTTGAACGGCCAGCGCGAACATATTCTGAATGCTGGCGCTATTGCGGTCGTTGCAACCGATCGGGGTGGCCAGGTGACGTATCACGGGCCGGGTCAGCTCGTGGTTTATCTGCTGGTCGACTTGAAGCGCCTGGCGCTGGGACCGCGCCAGGTCGTCAGCTTGCTGGAGGCCGCCATGATCGACACTCTGGCGCTGTACGGCCTGGCTGCCAGGGCGCGTGGCGATGCGCCGGGGGTTTACGTTGGTGAGCGCAAGATCGGCGCTTTGGGTCTGCGCATTCGTCACGGCTGCTGCTACCACGGCCTCAGCCTGAACAACGCCATGGATTTGACGCCGTTCCGCAATATCAACCCATGCGGTTACGCCGATATGCAGGTCACCCAGCTTGCCGATTGCGGTGTGAACATTCACAACCACGAGCTGGCCGTTCCGCTCGTACATCATCTCGTCAGGGCCATCGAATCATGAAACCGAATGCACCGTCGCGCTCGACCCCGCAAACTCACCAACGCAACGCCGACAAGCTGTCGCGCATCCCGATCAAAGTCGAAACGCCTGAAACCGTGTTGCGCAAGCCGGACTGGATACGCATCAAATTGCCGAGTGGCGACAAGGTCAATCAAATCAAGCAAACCTTGCGCGACAAGCGCCTGCATAGCGTCTGCGAGGAAGCCGCCTGCCCCAATCTGGGCGAATGCTTCAGTCACGGCACCGCCACCTTCATGATTATGGGTGACCTGTGCACCCGGCGCTGCCCGTTCTGCGATGTCGCCCACGGCAAACCCAAGGCGCTGGATGCGGACGAGCCGAGCAATCTGGCCGATACCGTCTTCGACATGGCGCTGAAATATGTGGTGGTGACATCGGTCAACCGCGACGATTTGCGCGACGGCGGCGCCAGCCATTTCGCCGCCTGCATCGCGGCGATCCGTGCCAAGACGCCCGACACCACCCTTGAAATCCTGACGCCGGATTTTCGCGGTCGCATGGAGGTAGCAATCGAAATCCTGGCATCTCAACCCTGCGACGTGTTCAACCACAACCTGGAAACCGTGCCCCGGCTGTATCGTGAGGCACGTCCCGGTGCCGATTACCAGGCATCGTTGCGGTTGTTGCAACAACACAAGGCGCGGCTACCGCAGGTGCCAACCAAATCGGGGCTGATGCTGGGATTGGGCGAAACGGAAGACGAGGTGGTTGACGTCATGCGCGACCTGCTGGCCCACGGTTGCAGCATGTTGACGCTGGGTCAGTACTTGCAGCCCAGCAAGGCTCACCTGGCAGTCAAGGCCTACATCCACCCCGAACAGTTCAAACGCTACGGCGAGATTGCACGGTCACTGGGGTTTGGACAAGTCGCCAGCGCACCGCTGGTGCGCTCGTCGTATCACGCCGACTTGCAGGCGGCGTCTATCATCGCCCGATAGCAGGCGCAATCGATCTCCCGCAAGGTAAAGCTGCGAAAAACGGTTTGTATTGGGTTATGACCAATAGCCGCTGTCGGGCCAGGAGGCTGTCCGAGCATGCCGCATAGGCTATCGGACAACGTGCGTCATATCGGCGGTAGAGGGTGGTCGATAGCAATGCCACACGCACTGAGCAGGCGACCGAGGGACGGTAACGCATGACCCAATCCGAGGCACAACCCCGGTCAGAGCTGATCGACCAGCAACTCGCTCAGGCAGGCTGGAATGTCAAAGACCCCTCCCAGGTTGTCGAGGAATTCGACATCCTCACCGACCAGCCCGAAGGAGTTGTCGATCTTCGCACCCCATATGAAGGCCACCAGTTCAGTGATTACGTCTTGCTCGGTAAAGACCGCAAGCCGCTGGCGGTGATTGAAGCCAAAAAAGCCAGCCGCGATGCCGCCATGGGCCGCGAGCAAGCCAAACAGTATTGCTACAACATCCAGAAGCAATTGGGTGGCGAGTTGCCGTTCTGCTTCTACACCAACGGCCACCAACTCTATTTCTGGGATCTGGAAAACGCGCCGCCACGCAAGGTTATCGGTTTTCCTACACGCGACGATTTGGAACGCTGCGCCTACATCCGCCGCAATCGCAAGCCGCTGACGCAAGAGTTCATCAACACCTCGATTGCCGGTCGTGACTATCAGATTCGCGCCATTCGCTCGGTGCTTGAAGGCATTGAGCAGAAAAAGACGGTCGGGTTCCCACGGAGCCGTGGGAACCCGGGAGGGCTTGAAGCCTGACTGCTGCCAGTATTCAAGCCTGCGCCTCATTGGCGTCGTGCATTGCGTTTCTTGCGGGTGATCGCGCGGCTGGCCTTGTTTTGCTTGTCTTTCAGTCGGACGCGCTCGCGCTCGGTGACCACGCCATCGGCTTGGGCCTGGTCTTTCATCTGGTCGATGCGGTTTTGCTGATGTTGCAGACGGGTTGATTCGCGCCCGGTCAGGTCGCCGGTTTGAATACCCTGCTCGATGCGCAATTGCTGGGCGGTCTGCCGCCTGTCGATATCCGGCGTGTCGATGTCGGCGGATGCCGGGCGCAATAGCGCCAACATCACCAGAAAACCGCTTGCCGCCAAACCTCGCGTGGTTGAAGTCATGATTACCTCGTATCGTATCGTATTGTGTCGTGGATAGTCGTCGCCCGTCATGCGTGGCGGTGGAGCGGGCATTCTATACCCATAGCACTGCAAATTTGGCTGCCGACCGTTGCCTGCATGGGCAGGGCCATCTGCGTTATGGGTGTTGCGGGCATTGTTGCGCATCATGCCCGCGCACAAACCCAGACATCCACCCGTTCGGCACCGGCTTTCCTCAGCGCCATTGCCAGCGCATTGACGGTGGAGCCGGTGGTCATGACGTCGTCGAGGATGGCAACATGGCGGTAATCAGGCAGGGCCGACGCGGCAAAGGCCCGCGTCATGTTTTTACGGCGCTGGCGGGCGGGCAGATTGGCCTGGTGCGGCGTGTCGCGTATGCGCGAACAGGCGTTCAGCGCCAGCGGCACTGCCAGTATTCGCGAAACATGACGGGCGATTTCCAGCGACTGGTTGAAGCCGCGTTCCACATAACGCTGGCGATGCAAAGGCATCGGGATCAGGCATTGCGGGCGTTCGGCGTTGCCTTGCAGCTCGTGCGCCAATAACTGCCCCAGCAGGCGGGCGTTACGCTGGCGGTGGCCGAATTTCAGTTGACCAATCAAATACCGCATCCCGGCGTCGTAGAGAAAAGGGGCATGGGTTTCCTCGAAGGCGGGTGCCTTGCTCAGGCAGCGGCCACACAGTTGCGGTGACGGCAACGCGGTTTCGAAAGGTTCCGCGCAGCGGTAGCAACAGGCCAGGTTGCGGTGCAAGTCCTGATAACAGGCAAGACATAAATCCATACCGTCAAACCCCGGGCGTTCGCACAACAGGCAGCGCGGCGGTAGCAAGTTGTTCTGTATAATGTTTGGCCAGTTGTTCACTAAAATACCCTGCCGTAGGTTGATGAGTGCCGTATGGGCGCTGCCTGCGGTGCATCAGGAGAATCGCCCGTATGTCTGTCAACCCGCAACCGTTCCAGCTCAACCCCGCCCTGCGCCACGACTGGTCATTGAACGCAGTCGAGGCCTTGTTCGATTTGCCGTTCAACGATCTGCTGTTTCAGGCGCAGACGCTGCATCGCGACCATTTCGATGCCAACGAAATCCAGATTAGCAGCTTGTTGAGCATCAAGACCGGCTCGTGCTCGGAAGATTGCGGCTACTGCCCACAAAGCGCACGCCACGCCGCCGATCTGGTACCAGAAGCTTTGATGCCGGTCGATGCCGTCATCAAAGCCGCCGAACGGGCCAAGGCCGAGGGCGCCTCGCGTTTCTGCATGGGCGCGGCCTGGCGCAGCCCGAAAGATAAGGACATAGAGCGCGTGGTAGACATGGTCAAGGGCGTCAAGGCCTTGGGGCTGGAAACCTGTGTGACGCTCGGCATGTTGACCGACAAACAAACCCAGGCGCTGAAAGACGGTGGCCTTGATTATTACAACCACAATCTCGACACCTCGGAAGATTACTACTCGGAAATCATCAGTACCCGCAGTTACCAGGACAGGCTCGACACCCTGGAGCGGGTGCGTGATGCCGGTATCAATGTCTGTTGCGGCGGCATCGTCGGCATGGGCGAATCTCAGACCGACCGGGCCAAACTGCTGATGCAACTGGCGAACCTGCCCAAGCATCCGGAAAGTGTGCCGATCAACCTGCTGGTGCAGGTCGAGGGTACACCGTTGCACGGCACCGAGGCACTCGACCCGCTGGTCTTCGTCCGCACCATTGCTGTGGCCCGCATCATGATGCCGCGATCGCGTGTGCGTTTGTCCGCTGGCCGCGCCAGCATGAGCGACGAAATGCAGGCCTTGTGTTTTCTGGCCGGTGCCAATTCGCTGTTCTACGGCGACAAACTGCTGACCACCGACAACCCGATGACGCAGCGCGACAAGCGCTTGTTCGACCGTCTGGGTATGCGCATGGGTGGTTCCCGCTACGCCGGATGAGCAACGCTTTTTACGCTTTCGACGCCGAACTCGAACGCCTGACCCAACACAATCTGTACCGCAGGCGGCGGCAGATCGACGGGCCGCAACAGGGCGTGTTGAATCTGGATGGCCGCCCGGTCGTCAACTTTTGCAGCAACGATTATCTGGGATTGGCCAACCATCCGGCAGTGGTTCAGGCCTTCAAGCAAGGCTGCGAGCATTACGGTGTCGGCAGCGGTTCCGCCCATCTGATTTGCGGCCACAGCACTGCGCACCACGCACTGGAACAGGAATTGGCCGCATTTACTGGCCGCGAACGGGCATTGCTGTTTTCGACCGGCTACATGGCGAACCTGGGCGTGGTGTCGGCCTTGGCAGGGCGCGGCGATTGCGTGTTACAGGACAGGCTGAACCACGCTTCGCTGATCGACGCCGCCGTGCTGTCGCGCGCCAAACTGGCTCGTTACCGACACGGCGACAGTCAGGATTTGTCGGCGCGTCTGGCGCAGACCGGGCAGCGGACGCTGATCGTCAGTGACGGCGTATTCAGCATGGATGGCGATCTGGCGCCGCTGCCGGAAATGGCGGTGCTGGCCCGGCGTTTTCAGGCGGGCCTGATGATAGACGACGCTCATGGCTTCGGTGTGCTCGGCCAGCACGGTGGCGGCATCGTCGAGCATTTTGGCTTGAACCAGGACAGCGTACCGATTCTGGTCGGCACACTGGGCAAGGCTTTCGGCACCTTCGGCGCCTTTGTCGCGGGTTCGGCGGCCTTGATTGAATACCTGATCCAGAAAGCCCGCAGCTATGTGTACACCACGGCCCTGCCACCGGCGGTTGCCGAAGCCACGCGTACCAGCCTGGCCTTGTTGCGACGCGAACATTGGCGACGCGACAAACTGCAAGCGCTGATTGCCCAATTTCAGGACGGTGCCCGGCATTATGGTTTGCCGCTGATGGCGTCGCCGACCCCCATCCAGCCCATCGTCGTCGGCGACCGCGACCGCGCAGTCACTATCAGCCAGCGCTTGCTGGCCGCCGGTTTCTGGGTCAGCGCCATACGCCCGCCCACGGTGCCGGCAGCAACGGCGCGTTTGCGCATCACCCTGAGCGCAGCACACCAGCCACGGCAGGTGGATGCTTTACTCACCGCGCTGGCGGCGGCGATGACATGACGGCCTGTCTGCACCAAACCGTGTTCGGCGACGGCAAGCCGCTGGTATTGCTGCACGGCTGGGCCATGCACAGCGCCGTCTGGTGCGACTTTGCCCAAATCCTGGCGCAGGATGCCCGCATCATCTGTGTCGATTTGCCGGGCCACGGCCTGAGCCAGACTGTGCAGCCCTACGACCTTGATCATGTCGCTGCTGCCGTGCTCGATACCATCGATGAACCGGTATTCTCCGTGCTGGGCTGGTCGCTGGGTGCCACCGTGGCCATGGCCATGATCGAACGGGCGCCAGAGCGCATCCAGCGCCTGTTCGTGCTGGCCGGTAATCCGCATTTCATTCAGAGCGTCGACTGGCCGGGCGTCAAGCCGGAAATACTGGATCGCTTCGCCGACCTGTTGCAGACGGATACCGAACAAAGCCTGACCCGCTTCCTGGCGTTACAGATCAACGGCCAGCCGCACGGGCGCCGCGTGTTGCAGGCCCTGAAACAGGGAGTGCGCCAGCGCCCGCCACCAACCCAGGCCGTGTTGCAGGCCGGTATCGACATACTCAAAACCAGCGACTTGCGCGATACCGTCATCCGCGCCACCTTGCCCATGCACTGGATACTGGGCGGGCGCGACGCGCTGGTGCCGGTCGAAGCCGGTGAGCGTCTGCACAGACTCAAGCGCTCGATGACGCTGGACATCCTGCCCGATGCCAGCCATGCGCCGTTTTTGTCACACACCGCCACCTTGCGGCCACTGATTAGCGGCAGGCTGTGAATGCAGGCTTTGTTATTCGACAAAGGCAAAATCAAACGATCGTTCAGCGCCGCCGCCGCCGATTACGATCGTTTTGCCCATTTGCAGCGTCAGGTGGGTGATGTATTGCTGGCCCGGTTTCCGCCGCGCGGCCAACCAGGCCGTGTGCTCGACCTGGGCAGCGGCACCGGCTTTCTGGCGCGGCGGCTGATGGCTATGCCCGGCGCTGCCGATGTCGTTGCGCTCGACATTGCGCTGGCCATGTTGCAGGCCAATCGCCGGTTGAATACGGACGCCGTGGCCTATGTCTGCGCCGATGCCGAATCGCTGCCGCTGGCTGCTGATGTCGTCAGCCATGTTTATTCCAATCTGGCCATGCAGTGGGTCGAGCGGCTCGATCACGCCCTGGCCGAATGCCGTCGGGTATTGCGTCCCGGCGGGCGGCTGGTGTTTTCCACCTTCGGCTTGCACACCTTGTGTGAACTGAAGGCGGCGTGGGCAGCGGTCGATGGCCATACTCACGTCAACCGGTTTTTATCGGCGGACGAGATTTCAGCCGTGCTGGAAAAAACCGGTTTTCACGGTCACACACTGCAACAGCAAACCTATTGTTGCAGCTACCCCTCGGTGCTGGCCTTGATGCAGGAACTGAAAGCCATCGGTGCCCACAACGTCAACCAGGCCCGCAAGCGCAGCACTACCACACCAAGCCAGTTGCAGCGCATGATCCAGCATTACCCGGCCAATGCCGACGGCAGCATCATTGCCACCTACGACGTTTTACTGATCGAGGCCACGACATGAACACAAAACCCGCGTTCTTCATCACCGGTACCGACACCGAAATCGGCAAGACCTGGTCGACGGCAGCCTTGCTGCGGGCGTTTCAGCAGCAAGGCAAGAGTGCGCTGGCGATGAAACCGGTGTCAGCCGGTTGCCAGTGGCTGGACGGTCGCTGGCAGAATGACGATGCCTTGTTGTTGCAGCGGCATTCGTCGCTGCAACTGCCCTACGACTGGGTGAACCCTTATGCCTTCGAACGCGCCATTTCGCCGCATCTGGCGGCCAACGGTGTCGATATCGACCTGTCGGTGATACGGGCTGCGTTCGCCAGTCTTGAGCAGCAGGCCGATGTGGTGCTGGTGGAAGGCGCGGGCGGTTGGCTGTCGCCGTTGTCCGATCACCTGAACAATCAAGGATTGGCGACGGCGCTTGATCTGCCGGTGATTCTGGTGGTTGGTATGCGGCTGGGCTGTCTCAATCATGCCTGTCTGAGCTATCAGGCGATTCGCGCCTCGGGCCGGGTTTGCGCGGGCTGGATCGCCAACAGCATCGATCCCGCCATGCAGGCGCTCGAAGGCAATCTGGACTATCTGCAAAACCGGATCGACGCGCCTTTCCTCGGACTGTTGCCGTTCGTGGCCCATGCGGATTTCGAACGCCTGGCGGCTGTCGTGCAACCGCAACTGTCGCGGCTGGAGGGGTGTTGATGACGTCGGGTTTGGGGTTAATGGTGTCCGCCCCATTTTTGTTTTTTCGCAGGGATTCTTAGCGAACCACGTACTGGCTTCATGATCGTTAGGCTGAGACAGCACCAGGCTGACAACGGCAACCAGGCAAAGCTACGCAACGTCTAATTCGCCGATCAAATCCGGGTGGTTGCCGATGAGCTTTAACAGGCACAACACGCCGCCCGGCGGCGCAAACCGGTTTTGGCGCGGGTGGATCGCACCAAAAGCTGTTCCGCCGTCGTTACCCGGCCTACGCCCGTTTGCATTTCAGTCAAACTTTGCCGGAGGTCGTCCAGCGTCATGCCCGCATCCGCTTCAATTGCCTGGGCTATTTTTTCAATGTCCATTGTTACACCGCCTTTTTGATGTTACTGGCTTGGATGTTGGCCTGATCCGCCTTCGTGTACAGCGTGACCAGTACCACAGTGCCTTGCTCAGTCAAGTTGAAATAAATCACGCGGACACCGCCGCGCTTGCCTTTGCCCGCTACCGACCAACGGACTTTACGCGCACCATCCGCGCCAGGGATGACATCGCCTGCCGTGGGATGCGAGGTACTGGACAGAGCAGTCGCAAGGCTCACGGGTGTCCCCATCAATAGACCCATTTCGTTCAGTCCGATTTCCTCATTCCCACGCTCTGCGTTCCGAACACTTATGCCCGCAGCGCTTAGGAACGCGAAATAGTTGCTGAGCCACAAGATTTGGTAAAGATTTCAACGCGACAACGCTTTACAGTGACTTGCGCTCGAAACGGCAATACTTCAACCGATTTCACAGGGACTGTCACATGGATTCCTATCTGATTGTTCGCACAGCCCTCGGCTCGGGTCAAAAACACCGGTCGTTCGCTAC
>Ga0207951_100525_pt1 | contig 18568 bp, 19 predicted proteins | sample Subbio12Aug_8Bad_FD_184830 | JGI IMG/M metagenome (GOLD analysis project Ga0207951, IMG submission 184830) | Serpentinite rock and fluid subsurface biosphere microbial communities from McLaughlin Reserve, California, USA - CR12Aug_8Bad (SPAdes) | ecosystem: Environmental > Terrestrial > Deep... | reverse complement strand
TCGCAGCGACGCAGTTACCTTCGGCTACCAGGAGCGAGCATCTCCTGGAAGAGGACTCTCACCTCTTAGATCACACCTGCTTGCAGGCGCACGGATTCCCGCCTTCGCGGGAATGACAGGAATCATTGGCCAGTGTTAGAGATAAATTCTCAGACTTCAATGTGTAAGAATCTAATTGACAATTGATAATTGCAAAATGGTTATTATGAAAAATCCTCTTTTGGAAGTTCGCTCTCTGACCACCCAGTTCTTCACAGAGGATGGCGTGGTGAGGGCGGTCGAAGATGTGAGTTTTGAGATTTTTCCGGGGGAAATCCTCAGTCTCGTGGGCGAATCCGGATGCGGGAAGAGTGTGACGGGTCTCTCTCTTCTGAGACTGATTCCAATTCCCCCTGGTAAAATAGTGAGCGGTGAGCTTCTTTTTGACGGAAGAGATATTATGGAACTGGAAGAGAAGGAGATGGAGAGGGTGAGGGGAAATGATATCTCCATGATCTTCCAGGAACCGATGACCTCGCTCAACCCTGTATTTACGATCGGGAATCAGATTATGGAGGCCCTCCAGCTTCACCAGAATCTCGATAAAAAAGAGGCCCGAAAGAGAGCCATCGAGATGCTCAACCGGGTGAGAATCCCCTCTCCCGAGGTGAGGATCGATTCTTATCCTCATCAACTGAGCGGAGGGATGAGGCAGAGGGCGATGATCGCCATGGCCCTCTCCTGCCAGCCCAAGCTCCTCATCGCGGATGAACCCACGACAGCGCTCGATGTGACCATTCAGGCACAGGTCCTCCGCCTGTTGAAAGAGATTCAGGGTGAGATGGGAATGGCGGTGATGCTGATCACCCATGATCTGGGAGTGGTCTCTGAGATAGCGGACCGGGTGGCTGTCATGTATGCGGGAAGGATTGTGGAGACCGGGCCCATCGAGGCAATCTTTGGGGAGATGCGGCATCCCTATACAAAAGGGCTTTGGGAGTCGATCCCCCAGCTTAAAGAGAAGAAAAAAAGGCTCAATGCCATCTCCGGTCAGGTCCCAGACCCGATGAAACTGCCCGCGGGCTGCAAATTTCATCCGAGGTGTTATCTGATGATCGAAGACTGTAAGAAAGAGGAGCCTCCTCTCTATCCGGTGAACGGAAATCACTTCAGCCGGTGTATCCGGTGGAAGGAATGTTGTTAAATTCAGTTTTAAGTTGGAAGTTTAAAGTTTCAAGTTAAAAAATAAACTTGCAATCTGAGACATGAAACTATTGAAATGAATGAATATGTCTGAGAACGATTTCTTACTTCAGGTGCAACAGCTAAAAAAATATTTTTACCGGGAAAGACTCTTCTCTTCGGACAGGGAGCCGATCCGGGCAGTGGATGGCATCACCTTCTCCATCCGAAGGGGAGAGACGCTCGGGTTGGTGGGAGAGAGCGGCTGCGGCAAGACGACAGCGGGCAAAGCAATCCTGAGATTGATTGAGCCGACCTCCGGCCAGATCTTATTCAAAGGAGGAAATATCCTCGACCTCAACCGGGAAGATCTACGGAGGTTGAGACCCCACATGCAGTTTATCTTCCAGGACCCCTATGAATCGCTCAATCCGAGGATGAGGGTGGGAGAGATCGTTGGTGAAGGCCTGGAAGTTCACCGGATGGCGCAGGGAAGGGAGAAGGCCGAAAGGGTCTCGGAGATCCTCGAGAAGGTGGGACTCCATCCAGGGGATGCGATGCGTTATCCTCACGAATTCAGCGGAGGGCAGCGCCAGAGAATTGGCATTGCGAGAGCCATTTCGCTTCATCCCGAACTGATCGTTGCCGATGAGCCCGTTTCAGCCCTCGATGTCTCCATCCAGGCCCAGATCCTAAACCTCCTGATGGATCTGCGGGATCAACTGGGCCTTACCTATCTCTTCATCTCCCATGACCTTCGTATCGTCAAACATATCAGTGATCGAATTGCCGTCATGTATCTGGGAAAGATGGTGGAAATCGCCAATGGAGAAGATCTCTTCCGCCAGCCGCTCCATCCCTACACTCAAATCCTGCTTCAGGCCATCCCCAAGCTGGACCCTTCGGGAAGAAGTCAGGAGCCCCTCCTTAGAGAGGAGTTTCGTCCCCATTCTCTGGAAAAGGGATGTCTCTTCCAGCCGAGATGCCCCCATTCAAAAGAGAGGTGTCAGATGGAAGAGCCCCTCCTCATGGACCAGGGAGAGGATCATCTCGTCACCTGCCATTTTGTCTCCTGACCGTTTGTTAGTGCCGCAATTACGAGGGGGTACAAAATTCCTGATAAAAATTTTAAGGGTCTTTTCCAAATCGAGTGGGTCATATCAGCTTTTTCTCTCCCCCTTTTAGCAAAGCTCTCCATTTCTTTCCCCCTCTTTGGCAAAGAGGGGGGAGGGGAGATTTTATAAATCATGTGCAACTCCGCATCTCTTCCATCGCTCCACCCATATTCTCAAAGACATCCCTGTCGGAAAACCTGAGAACCTTTTTTCAGCATCTGTCATATTTTTTTTGAGATGCTGAGATATTGCTTTCAACTGTTTATCATAGGAAAGCATTTGTTCTTAAAATCCCCCCTCACCCCCCTTTTCCAAAGGGGGGATATCAGTGTTTGCCCTTTTCCAAAGGGGGATCATGGGAGCAATTTATGATTTGCTTTTCTTCTAAAAAATATTCTAAAATGAAATGATTAAGGTTTAAGCTTTCTCCCGATGAAAGAGGTTTCATCGGATAGCCGGAAAGAAACAGAATGGATGAGGAGAAACTTCTCTATTTTAAAGGGTTCCTTGAGGGTCAGCTTCATAATTTGCTGATCGAAGCCGGAAAGACCTGCAGCGACATGCGTCATGATCGCAAAGGAGACTTTCCCGACCCGACGGACCGGGCCTCTCTGGAGTCGGACCGGAATTTCCTCCTGAGGATCAAAGATCGGGAAAGAAAGCTGATCCTGAAGGTGAAGGAAGCCCTCGATCGGATTGACAGCGGGACCTTCGGGATCTGTGATTCCTGCGGAAAATCGATCTCTGAGAAGAGACTGATGGCAAGGCCCGTCACCACGCTCTGCATCGAATGTAAAACCGAATTAGAGGATCAGGAGCGGAAAGCAAGGCTCAGGGGAACGAAGTCGAAGAAAAAATTCCCCTCTTAAGCGATACCATTCACCCAACATAAAACCCTATCATGCCTGAATTGAGAAAAGATCCCATCTATGGAAGATGGGTGATCATTGCGACGGAACGAAGCAGAAAACCCTCCGATTTTGCCCCGGAAGAAGGAAGACCCATCGGCGGGTTCTGTCCTCTCTGTGAAGGGAATGAAGACCGGACCCCCCCGGAAGTGCTGGCCTTTCGGGATAATGGAGCCTCTCCGAACTCGCCGGGCTGGTCACTGCGCGTCGTCCCGAATAAGTTCCCCGCTCTCCGCATCGAAGGGGAGCTGGACCGGGAGGGAGAGGGTATCTATGATAAGATGAATGGAATCGGAGCCCATGAAGTCGTGATCGAGACGCCTCAGCATTCCGAAACCCTGTCCACTCTCCCATTGAAGGGGGTGGAGAATGTCCTCTGGGCTTACCGGGAGAGGATTGTCGATCTGAGGCGGGATCAGCGGCTTCGCCATGTCCTCGTCTTTAAAAATTATGGCTCTGCCGCCGGAGCTTCTCTTGAACATTCACATTCCCAGATCATTGCCCTTCCCATTGTTCCCACGAGGGTGCGGGAGGAGATCGAAGGGTCGAAAAATTACTTTCTCTATAAAGACCGATGCGTTTACTGCGATATCGTCCGGCAGGAGCTTCGGCAGAGGAGTCGGGTCATCGCAGAGAACAGCGGATTCGTATCCATCGCTCCCTTTGCTTCACGATTTCCCTTTGAGACCTGGATTCTTCCAAAGATTCACCAGCCAAGTTATGAACAGATGGAGGCCCTCCTTTATGGCCCGGCCGCCGAAATCCTCTCCGATACCCTCCGGCGATTGAGACAGGTCCTCGACGATCCTCCTTATAACTACATCATTCACACCTCCTCCTATCCGGAACAGGACCGGAACTATTACCACTGGCACATTGAGATCATGCCCAAGTTGACCAAGGTGGCCGGATTCGAGTGGGGAACAGGGTTCTATATTAACCCCACCCCTCCGGAAGAAGCCGCAGAGTATTTGAGGGAGGCAAGGTAGTCGGTTATGTCCGCTCATCCCGATGGCTATGACCTTCTGAAAGCGACGATCGAACTCTCCACCTCCTCGCTGCCCATTGAGACCAAGCTGGAAAGGATGCTCCAGTCGATCACAGATGGTTTTCAATCAGATCGCTCGCTCCATCTGCGACCGGAAGCCATCCTTAAGGAGGGGTTTCTCTACCGGGTGGCAGAGAGGAGAAAACCCCTGTGGGTCGATGAGGAAACACCCTTTCAGGAAGAGAGGGTTCTTGCGGAGGAGAGGGACCTTCTCTGTTCAAGCTTTGCCTGCATCCCTCTCTCTGATGAAACCTCTTTTCAGGGAATATTTTATATCGGTTTCTCAAAGGGCCGGAAATTCTCATCCGGCGAAGTCGACCTCCTTCTCCTGCTGACAAAAGAGATCGGAGCGGCCATTCGAAATGATCAGCTCCACGGTGCGGCAGAGGATCATGAGAAAAGTATGAGACAACTGTCCATGCTCATGGAACTGAACAGGGCGTTGCTCACCACGGTGAATTTCGAACGGATCGTCCATATGACTCTGACGGCCATCACGATCGGCGATGGACTGGGATTCAACCGGGCCATGCTTTTTCTCGTCAATGATAAGGATCGCGTCCTGGAGGGGACGATGGCTGTAGGCCCGAATAATGCGGAGGAGGCAGGAGAGATCTGGTCCGCCCTTTCTCAACGGAAAGGCAACCCCTCTGAGCTGATCGCTAAGATCGAATCATCCACCGAGAACCATTCCGTCCTCAACTCCATGGTGAAGGGAATTCAAATTCCACTGGAACATGCGCAGTGTATTCTCTCCCGGACTGTTCTCGAGGGGAGAACCTTCAATATCGGGGTTCCCCATGACGAGGAAGAATGGCTCCAGACCCGGTGTGAAAGAGGATGCCACATCGGTTCGGAAGTGGGATGTTATGTGAGCGAGCATCTCAGCCGGGACCCTAAAATCTATGCCTTTGCAACAATTCCCCTCTGGGGAAAAGGAAAAGTCATCGGCGTGATCCTGGTCGATAACTTCTACAATCGGAATCCCATCACCGAAGAGGACATCCGTTATCTCGCCATGTTCTCAAATCAGGCAGGGTTGGCCATTGAGAATGCCATGCTCTATCGGAATTTAGAAGAGGTCCATCAGGAACTAAAAGAGGCCCAGACCTTCCTGGTCCATCAGGAGAAAATGGCGGCTTTAGGGGAACTCTCCACCTCGATTGCCCATGAGATCAGAAACCCCCTCGTCTCCATCGGAGGATTTGCGCGCCGCCTCGATCGCGCTCTTCCGGCCGATGCTTCGGAGAAGCGGTATGCTCAGACGATCGTGAAGGAGGTGGGAAGGCTCGAGAAGATTCTGAGCCAAATCCTCACCTATACCCATGAAGATGCCATGGCGCTCAAGGAGCTGGACCTGCGCGAGGTGGTGGAGGAGAGTCTCTCCATGATTTCAGAAAGTTTAAGAAACGGAGGGATTCAGCTTTCCAAAGAGTTCTCAGAAAAGGTTCCCGGAGTAAAGGGCGACTATTATCAGTTGAAGCAGGCCTTCTTCAATCTGATCAGCAACGCCTATGAATCGATGAACGGCAAGGGAAATCTCTCCATTCGCATCCATCCCCTTCTGAAAAATGGCTCCTCCTTCGTCAGGGTGGAGGTCGAGGATACAGGAGCAGGCATTGACCCCGAATCGCTTCACCATATCTTCAATCCTTTTTATACGACAAAGGATAACCGGTTGGGTCTCGGCCTGCCCATCATTCATAAGATCGTGACCTCTCATCAGGGTCAGATCGAAGTGAATAACCATCCCGGAAAGGGCGTGACCTTCCTCCTCACCCTTCCGGCGCAAGAGGAGAAACAGAGATGATGAAGATTCTGGTCGTCGATGATGAAGAAAGCATCCGCCTCCTCTACAAAGAGGAGCTGGAGGAAGATGGGTTTGTCGTGGAGGTGGCCAAGGATGGACTGGAGGCCCTCAAACAGGTTCCTCTCTTCAGGCCGGACCTCATCACCCTCGACATCAAGATGCCGGGGCTAAATGGGATTGACACGCTCAAGCGGATCAGGGAAATGGAGAGGCAGATTCCCATCGTCATGTGTTCCGCCTATGGAGAGTACAAGCAGGATCTGACGACCTGGGCCTCTGATGCCTATGTGGTGAAGGCCGCTGACCTGACAGAATTGAAGAACACGATCCGGAGACTTCTGAGGCTTCTATGAAAGTAAAAAAAGCGGTCATTCCAGCCGCCGGTTTAGGGACCCGATTTCTTCCGGCGACAAAGGTCGTGCCAAAAGAACTGTTGCCCATTGTCGATAAGCCTTCCATCCAATATATTATGGAAGAAGTAGCTTCGGCAGGCATCGAAGAGGTGATCCTTATTACCGGCAGGGAGAAAGGTTCGATCGAAGACCACTTCGACACCTCGATCGAATTGGAGAACCATCTCATAAAAAAAGGAAGGAGAGACCTCCTGAAAGTCGTCCGGGAAATCTCCGGAATGGTGACGCTTGTCTCGGTGAGGCAAAAAGAGCCTCTGGGCCTGGGACATGCCATCCTCTGTGCGAAAAAGGTCGTGGGAAATGAACCCTTTGCCGTCCTGTTAGGCGATGACCTGATCGATGCCAAAGTCCCCTGCATCCGGCAGATGATGGATGTCTATCAGAATATGGATGGCGCGCTCGTGGCCATTCAGAAAGTCCCAGGAGCAGAGACACATCTCTATGGGATCATCAAGGGTAAAAAGGTGATGGACCGGGTCTACTCCGTCGATGAAATGGTGGAGAAGCCAGAGAAGGGAAAGGCGCCTTCCAACCTTGCCATCATCGGAAGGTATATTCTTCCTCCCCGCATCTTTGATATACTGGAAAGGGTCAAACCCGACCGGAAAGGGGAGATCCAGCTGACGGATGGTCTGAAAGAGCTTAACCGGGAGATCCTCATCTATGGATATGAATTTATCGGCGACCGGTACGATGCAGGAGACAAATTTGGTTTTTTACAAGCCAATCTTTCTTTTGGTTTGAAACACCCGGAAATCGGCCCAAAACTGAAAAGATTTTTGAAAAATTTATCTTTGGCAGTGAAATAATTTAGAAATTATCTTTCTCCCATTCACGAGTCACGGTTACGGGGCAGTAGCTCAGCTGGGAGAGCGCCAGAATCGCACTCTGGAGGCCGGCGGTTCGATCCCGCTCTGCTCCACCAGAAAATCAGAAAGGGGTTAGGCAATTGAATTTGCCTGACCCCTTCGTCTTTTTGGCCGTTTTTGACAATGATAGGGTTTATATCTTGGGATGGTTAGACAGCTTTTTCCATTTTGACAGACTGAGATAAGAGATAGGTCACGAGTGCATTCAAACTGACACCCTCCTCCTCCGCCTTTCTCACTAATTCCCTATGGAGGTCCTTTGGGAATGGGGAACGTCCGTAAAATTTTGATATTTTATTTTGCCCTCCTTCCAACCGTCTTCCCTGCCTACCGGCAGCCAAAGCGCATGGGGTCACCCATTAAAAGGCACCCATTAAAAGGAACCTGTCAAGAGAAAAAAGTATTCCTACGTAATCCCTCAGTTATGGTTTGCTTAAGTTTACCACAACCTGTAACTCAGCCCTTTAGGGCTGAGTTTCCAGGGCTCCTGCTGCAGGGCCCTGAGTTACATATTCGACAAAGCATTAATCCCCCATAACTGATGCATTACATCCATCTCAATTTTCCACTTGCCTTTTAAATACATGATTTGTGGAATGGTGAGAAACATAAATGAGTAGAGTTATAAAAATTGTAAGAGGTGAAAAAAGATGCTGCAGAAACTAACCATGACAAAGAGTTTATTTGAAGATATTCTAAGGATCAGGGAAGAATTGGACAGTGTAGTTGAAACCATAGAAATGATGAACAACAAAGATCTCAGGGAAGGTATAGAGAGGTCCAGGAAAAATGTCAACGAGGGCAGGGTCAGAAAACTCAAGAGCGTGGATGATATAGACGCCTGGTGATACAAAGGTACTGTACACAGATGAGTTTCAGAAAGACGTTGCAAAGATAAAAGACAATCTTATCAGAAGCAGAATCAAAAAACTTGTGCAACGCCTGATTGATAATCCAATGTCTGGCAAACCCTTGAAATATGATTACACTGGATTTAGAAGTCTGAGAATTCCACCGTTACGTATTATTTATGAATTCAACGAAAAGGAAAAGACAATCATTCTCCACAAATTCGAGCACAGAGAAAGAGCTTATAAATAAAACCACGACCCTTTTTTCTCTGGGTTTACCTTTGAAAGTTAATCCAGAAACAAAAACATTGGTGTCTATGACTACCTTTGGTTTCGCGGTTTACTCTTGCGGTTCAATGTTTCTTTTTTACGATAGGCAATCTCCATCTCCTTGTGAGTGCATTCCTCGCACCAATATTCATTTCCTTTCTGGGAATAACCGTCGTATCCCAGAGAAATGATCACCCCGCATTTTGCACATTTGGTTGGTAAGTAGGCGGGAGGATTTTCCAGCTTCTCGAAGTTGTATTCATTTGTCCCATAATAGACGTACATCTCGGTCTCAAACCCATTCCGGCAGGCCAGACAGTCTTTCCATGAACCTTCGTGTTCTTCAGCATAGTGGCTTCCACAAAGCGTATATCGTTGATGATTCCTGGAACAACTGTTTCGTGCATAGGAAAAAATGACGTATTTATCCTCGTCATCACAAATCCACTGACTGCAACATTCTGTTTTCGTCAGTTTTCTTGTCTTTCCGCATAGCCCGCACCTCGGTTTGTCCTCCACCTTGTCCTTTCGGGTTTTTTTAATCTTTGTTTTGGCAACCATAACCCCTCCTTCTGTTGTGGAACAAGAAATTATTCAGCCCTCCTGCTGAGTTGATGAATCCTTGAAAAGAAGAAAGAAAGGATCTGAAAAATCAAACAGGACGATCACAAACACTCCAGGAACCCATCTCCTCCTCGGAGATGCCCAGGATGTAAAGGATATTTTTAAGACGGGCCTGGCCAAGACTCATATTGGCTGCGCGATCGAGCTTCCCTCTGGCATTGTAGGCGATTCCCAGACCGGCCTGGCCCAGCATCAGCACATCATTGGCTCCATCGCCAATGGCGACGGTTTGATCTAAAAGCACCCCTTCCGCATCGGAAACCACATTGACGATTTTCGCCTTGTAGGCATTATCGACTATCTTTCCCAAGACTTTTCCCGTCAACCTTCCATTTTTTATCTCTAATTGATTGGCGTAGGCAAAATCGAGACCCATCTTATCCTTCAAATAGTCGGCAAAGTAGTGGAATCCTCCGCTTACCACGCCCAATTTATAGCCCAATCGTTTGAGCGTTGCGACCAGTTCGTTCGCTCCTTCGGAGAGCCTCATCTCTTCTCTGATTTTTTCCAGTTCCTTCACCTTCAACCCTTTGAGTAGGGCCACGCGCTGAACGAGCGCCTCCTCGAAATCGAGATCTCCCCTCCGGGCCTTCTCCGTAATCCTCGACACCTCCTTAAAGACCCCTGCTCTCTCGGCCATCTCGTCGATGATCTCCATGTCGATCAATGTGCTATCCATGTCGAAGAAGACGATTCGTTTGTTTTTGCGATAGGCCTCCATCTTCTGAAGGGCCAGGTCGATATTGAGTTCGTGGCTCCTGGCAATCACCCTCTCTTTGAGGCGCGACAGGGTATGGACGCGATTCACATTGATCGTCAACTCCACACAACTGGCACAGTGGCGGGTGAGATTGGAGATCATCTCAATATTGGCATTCTCCTCTCCGAGGATGTTTGATATCTCCGCCAGCGCCCGGGTATCGCCGAAGTAAGTGAGAACGAATAGGTTCTTGCTGTTTCTGGCCTTCACCTCGGTCTCCGAATAGAGACGGAAGTTGAGTGTCAGGCCAAGACGGCTCGCTTCAAAGAGAAGGTCTTTCAGCACGCCATCGTTCGACTGCTTTGCGCCGCTCATATCGAGGAGGAAGGAGAGGCCCAGAAAATCCTGAAGGGAGGCCTGCTCGATGTCGACGATCTCGACCTGATTCTCCACCAGAATCCTGCTGAAGGAGGCCGTGATCCCCGGCCGGTCCGGCCCGGAGACCGTCACCAATACGAAGTCTTTCTTGTCATCCATTCGAACGTCCATACAATCTCTTATTGCTGATAGCCGAAGCGTTCTTCGAAGATGGGGGCGATCAGGTTGTCCACAGGCGCATAGTCATCAGTGAGGACCACCGAGCGGCGTTCCTTCAGATACTTTTGCAATCGTTCCTGTGGCATGACATGGGAAGTCATCTCCTCCCCTTTCTCCTTCTTCACCGCCTTGACAAAGTGATCCATATCGAGTTTCTGCGGGCTTGCCACTATGACGCACGTGCTGATCCCGATGCTGTCAAAATCGGAGCTGAGGGTGATGAGATGGACATTTCCCTTCCCGAACACCTCCTCCAGCGTCCGGATATAGGAGGGCATGAAGGCGCCATTCTTCATGCTATCGATCACATTGGCCAGAAGCAGTCCATCCGGTTTCAGGAGGGCCTTCAATTGCACGGCAAATTCTTTTGTCGTCAGGTGATAGGGGATCGAGAGGTCATTGAAGGCGTCTCCGAAGATGAAATCGAAACTCCCCTTCTCCTTGAAATTCATCACAAACCAGCGTCCGTCCATATTGTGAGACCGAATTTTCGATTTCTCTGAGATGCCCAGATGCTGTTGAACCGCCCGGGTTACCTCAGGGTCGATTTCCACCACATCCATCTCGGCCTCCGGATATTTCGATTCGATATAACGGGGGATCGTATATCCTCCTCCGCCGATGAAGAGGGCCTTAAAGGGCTTTCGGTTCTTCGCCTGCCACCTTACAAACTCTTCGTAAATCCGGATGTATTCATACTCCAGGTAATGGGGATCCTTCAGGTCCGTATAAGAGTGGACCAGATGATCGAGCACCAGCGACTCGAGGGGATTTCCGTGGTTTCCTTTGATGCTCCGCTTCAATTTAATCGTATAGAAATCGCTCTCCTTGAAAAAATAGGTGTCCTCATCGAGGGGTGGTTTGAAGGCATACCCATAGGCCATCCCGAGGGCCGGAAGAGGAGAGGTTGAAATGGAGATTTCACCCGGGCGAAAAGCCGCATATCCATAAAGCCCTGCAAGGGGGAGGACGAGAAAGAGGAGAACGAGGAGGATGGAGAAGAGGGCCAAGGCTCTCTTTCTTCCGAGGAAACCCCCGAAGATCAGGCCGGAGAGGATAAGGATAATCCCCATCGTGATCAGGATCTGGCGCGTTCCCAACCAGGAGACGAGATAGAATCCGGTGGCAAAAGTCCCGAGGATGGCGCCGAGGGTGGAGAAAGCGTAGATCTTTCCGACGACATTGCCTGTTTTCGCAAGGTTGTTGAGGGCCAGTTTAACCACCACAGGCGAGATCATCCCGAGGATACAGCCGGGGGCGAAGAAGACAATCGTGGTGATCAGAAGGATCCGGACCATCAAACTGGTTTCAAAGTGAACCCCACCGACCAGATTTGTCAGAGGAGAGATCGAAAACGCTCCTATCCCGGAGAGAAAGAGGAGCCAGCCGAGTGTGGAGGTTCGAGGATACCGATCCGCAAGCAATCCTCCCAGATAGGCGCCGATGCTGATGCCGGCAAGAATCACACCGATGATGCTCGTCCAGGTGTAGAGCGAGACGCCCACATAGGGGGCCATGATCCTTCCTGCCACCAGCTCGATGACCAGGGTGCAGAAACTGGCGATAAAGACGACGATGCTCGCTTTGATAACCTCTTTTCGCATGTTGTGACCTCACTCTGTGGATTCAGTTGGCGTAATTCTAAAATTTATCCCAAAAGAGTTCAAGGGTTTTAGGGTTTCTTGTGTTTCTTGGGTTGTTTGGGTCTATTGGGTTAACGAATGAAACTCAATAAACCCAAGAAACGGTCTAACCCAAAAAACATTTATATTCCTCTATATTTCGGCGTTCTTTTTTCGACGAAGGCGGCGATGCCCTCCTGAGTGTCCGGGGTACGGGTGATCCTTGCAATCGTCTGGCTTTCATACTCCATCTGCGTCTCCAGGGTTTCATTCCATCCGGTTTGCATCAGCCGTTTTGCCTCTCCGAACGATTTCGAAGGACCTGAGGCAAGCTGCATGGCCAACCGGTTTGCCTGGGCGAGCAATTCTTCACCCGGAACAACCTGGCTGACGATCCCTAATCCAAACGCTTCCTCGGCGGTGAGCATCCGGTTGGTCAATGTCAACTCAAGGGCCCTTTTGAGACCGACGGTGCGGGGAAGAAAATAGGACATGCTTCCATCGGGCGTCAGTCCCACGCGTGTATAGGCCACGCTGAAACGGGCGGACCGGGCGGCCAGAACAATGTCGCAGGCAAGGGCAAGGCTCATTCCAGCCCCCACTGCATAGCCGTTGACCGCGGCAATCACAGGCGCATCCATGCGTGTCATGCGGGAGATGGCGGCATGAAGAAAGGTGGTCACCTCCTTGATATGAAAAGGCAGGTCCTTGCCCTGTGAGGTGAAAGACTTCAGATCGCCGCCGGCACAGAAATGGTTTCCAGCGCCACTGATCACGACCGCCCTGATCGCGGGATCTTCATCGCATTGCAAGATGGCATACATCAGATCTCTGGACCACTCTAAGTTGATCGCATTGAGCGCCTCCGGCCGGTTAAGGGTGATGTGAGCCACATGATCTTTGACATCGAACAGAAGGGTGGTATATTTCATCTTCTCAATACCTCCTTTTCCACGGTATAGATGGGAAGTTTAATTTAGCCGAATCGATGCGTCAAATTCTTTAGGTCAATTGGGGACGGGTTCTCATTCCACACCATCGAAAATTGATAATATTGAACCTATCCCCAATTCTCTCTACCCTTTAACTCTCCGGAGCTCCATGACCACAGGGTTGATTGGATCCGGGCAAGCAATGGTGGTTTTGTCCCGATCCTCTTCCCATGGATATTCCCCTCCATGCCGGAGCACCCGCCACGAGGGAAAAACGGCATAAAATGCAGCCGGACAGATGGCCCGGGAGTCTCCGGATAATCCCAGGATAAAGTCCTTGCTCAGATCAAATTCCTGACCCGCCTGATGTCCGGCTGCACAGCTTCCCTTCACTGAGATAATTTTTAAGATTACCTTCTCCGGATTTGCCATGAATGAGCCTCCTTCCAATCCAATGTTTTTTTAAACTCCACTGAATTATCAATAGAAATCGAGTCGCTGTCAATATGAACTTGATCACCGGGGGGCAATTCCAAAAGTCCTTTACATGGAGCCTTCGATCAAATAAGATAAAGAGGTGATGACAGCCCGGAAGATATTGACCCGTGATTTCATTCTCTCTTTCTTTGCCCAGGTGGCCTTCTCCTCCGTCTTCTTCATCCTCATCCCCACCCTTCCCATCTACCTCTCCAGATTGGGGACGACGGAGGCGGGAATCGGCATCCTGATCGGAGCGCTCAGCGTCTCCTCGCTCATTCTCAGGCCTTTTATCGGAAGGGCCCTTCTCAAAGGTCGTGAGAGGGACTTTATGATCGCCGGAACCCTTCTCTACGCCGTCTCCTCTGCGGTTTACCTGATTGCCAAACCCTTCTGGCCTTTTTTAGTTGTCCGAATTTTCCAGGGCATCGGATTGGCGCTCTTTGCAACGGCCTCTTTCACCCTGGTTGCGCGGATCAGTCCATCGGCCCATCGGGGACAGAGTCTCAGCTATTTCTATCTCGCCATCAACATCGCCTTTGCCCTGGCTCCCTCTTTTGGAATGGCTCTCATCAACCATTTCAACTTCTCCGTTCTCTTTATTGTTTGCGCAGGGCTATCCCTTGGCTCCCTCTTCATCACTCTTAAGTTAAGGAGTGACGAAGTTGACTCATCGGATAGTCCCTCCATAAAAAATCAACCCCTCCTGAGCCGGAAAGCCCTTCCGCCTGCCATCATGGCTTTTATGGGAAGCTCGATCTGGGGCGCGGTGACCGCTTTCTTTCCGCTCTATTCGATCCTTCACGGAGTCTCCAATCCCGGCCTCTTCTTCGGCGCCTTAGCCATAACCCTTATCCTTGCGCGTGGCCTGGGCGGAAAGATACTCGATCTCTATGAAAGGGAGAAAGTCCTTCTCCCCTGTCTGGCCGCACAGATCGTCGCCATGGCCCTTCTCGCCTTTTCCACAAACCTTCCGATGTTCTTCCTGGTCGCTGTGATTTGGGGACTGGGCAATGCCTTCTTTTATCCCACTCTGGTGGCTTACGCCATTGACCTTTCGGAGTCTTCTCACGGACCAGCCATCGGCACCTATATGGCCCTTTCCGATTTCGGGGCAGGCATGGGAGCGGTGATCATGGGCATCGTCCTGCAGTTGACCAATTATCCCATTATGTTTCTCTGCCTCTCTTTCACAGGAGTCCTCAATCTCTTCTATTTCTTTTTTTTCGTCAGGAAAAAACCTCAAAACCCCCTCTCCCCGGCGGCTGTGTCGTAAAGGGGGAAACAAAAATATGTCATGCTGAACTTGTTTCAGCATCTAATAGAATCAACTACTTACGAGACCCTGGCACGAAGTGATGAACGAATGTGAATCAATAAATTCAGGGTGACAAAATAATTATTACGACACAGCCTCCCGGCGGGGAGGGGATAGAGGGGAGGGGAGCAATATGCCAATCTATGAGTATCAATGCCAAAATTGCGGAAAGGTTTCCGAGTTTCTTCTGATCCGAACCGATGAAAAGTTTACGCCCCAATGCAAACGATGCAACAGTAAAAAGATGACGAGAGTCCTCTCCAGGGTGAGGGTGATCCGCTCGGAGGAGAGCAGAATGGAGAGCCTGGCTGATCCATCGAAATGGGGAGACATCGATGAGAAGGATCCGAAGAGCATGGCTAAATGGATGAAGCGCATGGGCAAGGAACTGGGCGAAGACATGGGTGAGGATGTCGATGCAATGGTGGATGAGGGCATGGAAGAAGAAATGGCCCAGAGATCAGAAGAAGGCCTCGAAGGGTGAATCCCGCACAGCGCGGGACTCAGGACAGACTTATCGAAGCATGAAATCGATTTGAGCGACTGCCCATCAACATTCAACAGAGTGGTTTGAAGTCAGAGGAAAGATTATGAATCGGGATCGGCTTAAAAAACTGGCGGCGGACAAGCGGTTCATCTCGGGAATTTATAATTACTGTGACCGGTGGTGTGAACGGTGCCAGCAGACTGCCCGGTGTTTGAATTTCTCCATGTCAGAGAAGGAATTTTCAGACCCTGAAACCCGGGATATCAGGAATGAGAAATTCTGGAATAAATTATCGGAGACGTTTAGGGAAACTATGGAGTTGCTGAGGGAGAGCGCAAAAGAATGGGGAGTGGACCTCGATACATTGGATTATAAAGAGGACATCGAAGATAGAAAGGCAAAGGATGCGGCGGTGAAGAATCACCTGCTCTGCCGCGTCGCCAGGAGGTACAGTGATTCGGTAGAAGATTGGTTTAAAGAGAGGGAGTCGCTCTTCTTTGAAACGGTTTCTGCTGCAAGAGACGGAGTAGATCTCGATGACGCCGTTGAGGTGATCAGGTGGTATCAATACTTTATCTGTGCGAAGGTGATGCGGGCCGTCCGGGGAGAAATCGAGGATGAAGAGGAGGAAGGCGACGAATTTCCAAGGGACTCGGATGGTTCCGCCAAGATCGCACTTATCGCCATTGATCGTTCCATCGGCGCCTGGGCAGTGATTCGCGCCTATTTCACGGATGATGCTAAGGGAGTGATCGATATCATCGCCTTTCTCGACAATTTGAGGCAGGCAGTGGAGAAAACATTCCCCAGGGCGAGATCCTTCATTCGGCCTGGGTTTGACCAAATCGGCCCAAACGGTTAGAGCCAGGTAAACAATCGCAATCTGGTATCATCCATAAAAGTTGGAGTATTCAAATGCGGGTTGCTGATTGTGGAATGCGGATTTCCTAAAAAATGTGAATGATTTATTGGGTGACAGAGTTCAATGCTCAAATCTAAACTGTGGAACTTGACTGAATTTTTCAGTCAACTACTCCAGGGCTCCTCAACTCCTCGTTATCAAAGTAAAAAGAAATGGGAAGGCGGAAATGAATTGACGGAAAATTGAAACATCATCTGGTCAGAAATTCGAGGGCGCTCGCGGCATAGAGCTTTGCTGTGAGGCAGAGATCATCCACCGAGACCCACTCATCCTTCTGGTGGGGAATCATCCGCTTCCCCGCGCCCAGGGTGACAATTGGGATTCCCGCCCAGGCCATGAGAAAAGTGCCATTCGTTGCGCCGGGCACGCCGTCGTAAATCGGCTCTCCTCCGGCGACAGATCGATAGGCCCTTGATACGGCCTGAACAATCGGCTCTTCTCGAGAGGTCTTTGTCCAGGGACGGTCTTCAAATATATTGAGCATGGCTTGAAACGAGATCCCTTTTGAGAGTCCTTTCTCAAGGCTCTCTCTGATCTCTTTTGGGGGACCGGATTCGAAACTCTCACAGATCGATCTCTCCTCCTCTTTGACAATATCCTCTAACTGCTTCTTCAATGCCTCATGGGACTGGCCGGGAACAGTCCGTATATCGAGCAATGCCCTGCACTGAGAGGGGACGACATTGAGCTGGGGCTCCCCCTTCACGGGAGCCTGGAGTACGGTCGGAGTGATGCTGGGGTATCCCAGGAAAGCGTCTTTTCCCAGCCTTTCGATCTCCTCCTCTTCCAGATGTTTCATCTTTTCAAGAATGGATGCCATAGGAGGGATGGGATTGAATCCGGCCAGGGGCATGGCCCCGTGGCTCATCTTCCCCGTTGTGATCAATTCAACGCGAAGCGCTCCCTTCTGTGTGATGCAGAGATGGTTGTCCACCGGCTCGCAGATGATGGCCGCATTCACATTGTTGGCCCACCCATTGCGGATAAAATGCTTCACCCCTCTCATCAGCCCTTCCTCGTCAGCCAGAATGCCCAGGAGAATCTTCCCCTTAAAAGAGAGGCCCGATCGGCAGATCGCTTCGACGGCTTTTAGCGCCGCCGCCAAATTTCCCTTTGTATCGCAGGCTCCTCTTCCGTAAATTCGATTCCCCGCCAGCCTCCCCTCAAAGGGATCATATTTCCATTCCGAACCATCGCCCTCTGTGACCACATCGGTGTGGCATTCGAACATCAGGCAGGGCCCCTCCCCTTGCCCCTGCAGGATTCCGATGACATTCGGAGAACCGGGCTCCACCTCTTCGACGACCACATCAAGCCCCATCTCCTCCAATAGACGGGAAACGAAGAGGGCCACCTTCTCCTCTCCTCCCCGGTCTTGACGCCTGACGCTCGGAATCCGGATGAGCTCCTGAGTGAGTTTGACCAATTCGTCTCTCTTGATTTCTTTTAATACTTGATCGATCTTCACAGGCTCCTCCGCTATCTGATGACTCAATGATGGGGTGATGGGGAGATTGGGGGATAGGGTGAATACCAAATCTCCTTACCTCCCCATCTCCCTATCACCCTATCTCCCTATCCATCTTGACAGCTTCGGGTCGAGCATATCTCTCAATCCATCTCCGAGGAGATTGAATCCCAAAACAGCCAGAGCAATGGCGCATCCCGGAAAGATGGCCAGGTAAGGAGAGGTTCCCATAAATGTCTGAGCCTCGTTGAGCATCCTTCCCCAGCTCGCATGAGGAGGCTGGGTTCCCAATCCTAAATAGCTCAGGCCTGCCTCCGCAAGGATCGCAATAGCAAACTGAACTGTTCCCTGTATGATGAGAGAGGAGAGGATGTTGGGAAGGATATATTTCCGGATGATCCCTGCATCGCTTCTGCCGATGGCTCTGGCTGAAGTCACATAGTCCCTCTCCCAAATGGAGAGAGAGGTGGCGCGGGTCAGCCTCGCAAAGATGGGGATGTTAAAGATTCCGATGGCGATCATGCTGTTGATTGCCCCGGGCCCTAAGATGGAGGTGATGAGAATGGCGCTCAGCACAGCCGGAAACCCGTAGAGCACATCCGAGACCCTCATGATCACTTCATCCATCCACCGCCTGTAAAAGGCGGCAATGGAGCCGAGGAGGATGCCAAAACTCATGCCGATGGAAACTGCGACCAGACCCACCACGATCGAATTGACCGATCCTTTCATCACACGGCTGAGGATATCCCTTCCGTATTGATCCGTTCCCAGCCAGTGATATTTACCGGGAGCCTGGAATCGTTCGGAGAGGTTCATCCGGTTCGGATCATAGGGAGTAAAGATGAAGCTGAGAAGGGCGGTCAGAAGAATGATCAGGGTGATGAAAAACCCGATCGTAAAGTTGATGTTTCGAAAGGAACGACGAAGGCTCATCTATTTATTACCATTTTCCCACCAACTCCCCCTCTCCCCT
>Ga0207951_100524_pt1 | contig 18576 bp, 19 predicted proteins | sample Subbio12Aug_8Bad_FD_184830 | JGI IMG/M metagenome (GOLD analysis project Ga0207951, IMG submission 184830) | Serpentinite rock and fluid subsurface biosphere microbial communities from McLaughlin Reserve, California, USA - CR12Aug_8Bad (SPAdes) | ecosystem: Environmental > Terrestrial > Deep... | reverse complement strand
CTGGCTGGCTGGGCGCCAGATGCGCCACGTGGCGCAACACCGCGCCAGCGTGCCCGCCGCCTTTGCCGAGCGCATCGGGCTGGCGGCGCACCAGAAAGCGGCCAACTACACCATCGCCAAAACCCGCTTGGGGCTGCTCGAGGGCAGCTTCGGCGCCGCGCTGCTGATCGGCTGGACGCTGCTGGGGGGGCTCAATGCCCTCAACTTGGCCTTGCTGGCGTGGCTGGGGCCGGGCCTGCTGCAGCAGGTGGCGCTGCTGGCGGCCTTCACCGCCTTGGGCGCGCTGCTGGAGCTGCCGCTGTCGTGGTACCGCACCTTCGTGCTCGAGCAACAGCACGGCTTCAACCGCATGACGCCGCGCCTGTGGCTCAGCGACGGCCTCAAAGGCGCCCTGGTTGGGGCGGCGATCGGCCTGCCGGTGGTGGCCTTGTTGCTGTGGCTGATGCAGGCCGCCGGCCCGCTGTGGTGGCTGTGGGCGTGGGCGCTGTGGATGGCCTTCAACCTGCTGCTGCTGGTGCTGTATCCGAGCCTGATTGCCCCGCTCTTTAACCGCTTCGAGCCGCTGCAAGACCCGGCGCTCAAAACGCGCATCGAAACCCTGTTGGCGCGCTGCGGCTTCAAGGCCCAGGGCTTGTTCGTGATGGACGGCAGCAAGCGCAGCGCCCACGCCAACGCCTACTTCACCGGCTTTGGGCCTGCCAAGCGGGTGGTGTTTTTTGACACCCTGTTGCAGCAGCTCGCGCCCGGCGAGATCGACGCCGTGCTGGCGCACGAGCTCGGGCACTACAAGCGCCGCCACATCCTCAAGCGCATTGTGCTCATGGCCGTGCTGAGCTTGGGCGCCTTGGCCTTGCTGGGCTGGCTGGCGCAGCAAGTCTGGTTCTACACCGGCTTGGGCGTGACGCCCAACCTGATGCAGCCCAACGGGGCGCTGGCGCTGATCCTGTTTTTGCTGGTGACGCCGCTGGTCGGGTTTTTTGCCTCGCCTTGGATGAGCGCGCTGTCGCGCCGGCAAGAGTTCGAGGCCGACGCCTTTGCGGCGGCGCACGCCGACCCACGCGACCTCGCCAGCGCCCTGCTTAAGCTCTACAAAGACAACGCCAGCACCCTCACCCCCGACCCGCTCTACGTGCGTTTTTACTACTCGCACCCGCCGGCGAGCGAGCGCTTGGCGCGCTTGGGCGCATGAGGCTCCCACCGAGCGGCGCTTCCGGCGGCGCGGCGCTGAGCGACGAGCTGCAAGGCTTGGTGGTGGGCACCCACGGCCGCCACTGCTGGATCGAAACCGACGACGGCCGGCGCCTGCTGTGCCACCTGCCCGGCCGCAAAGACGCGCCGCTGGTGGGTGACCGGGTCTGCTGGCAGCCCAGCGGCGACGGCGGCTCGATCAGCCGCACGCTGCCGCGGCGCAACGTGCTGTATCGGCAAGACGAGCTGCGCACCAAATCCTTTGCCGCCAACCTCGACCTGGTGCTGGTGCTGCTGGCCGCCGACCCGGTGTTTTCCGAAAGCCAGCTCAACCGGGCGCTGGTGGCGGCCGCTGCGGCCCACATCGACGCGTTGGTGGTGCTCAACAAACGAGACCTGGGCCCGGCCTTCGACAGCGCCTGGCAGCGCCTCGCCCCCTACCGCGCCTTTGGCCAAAACGTGCTGCCCCTGTGCCTGCACGAGGGCAGCGACCCAAGCACGCTCGCTGCCCTGTGCCAGCGTCTAGAAGGCCGCACGACCTTGGTGCTGGGCCCCTCGGGCACCGGCAAAAGCACGCTCATCAACCGGCTCATCCCCAGCGCCATGGCGGCCACGGGGGCGGTGTCGCGGGCGCTCAATTCGGGCCGCCACACCACCACCAGCAGCAGCTGGTATTGGCTCGATGGGCAGCGGCGTTCGGCGCTGATCGACTCCCCCGGGTTCCAAGAGTTTGGCCTGCGCCAGCTCGAGCCGCAGCAGCTGGCGCAGCTGATGCCCGATTTGGCCGCGCACTGCGGGCTGTGCCGCTTCTACAACTGCACCCACCTGCACGAGCCCGGTTGCGCGGTGCGCGCCGCCGTGGGCCACGGGGTGCACGAGCAGCGCTACCGGCTCTATGTGGATTTGCACCACGAATTGAGCGCAGCGCCGCGCTATTGACGCCGGCGGTGGCTCGCACGGGCTTGCACACGCAAGGGCCATGGCCTACGCCCCCCAAACGCGCCCAGCCCAGCCCTTAGCCCCCACACCGGCTTTACCAAGCGCGGGCAAACAGCGCCAGCGCCAGCAACAGCAGCCACAGCAGCACGCCGCGCCACACCAGCCCCACCATGCTGGCCAGATGCGCCAGCTGGGGCACGCGCGCGTCCGACTCGCTCCAGCCCAGCTCGGGCGTGTACAGGGGCTCGCCCAGCGGGGGGCCGCTGCCCAAGCGCACGTTCATGGCCCCGGCACTGGCAGCCAGCAGCAAGCCGTCGTTGCCCTTGGTCAGGGCGCCCTCTTGGCGCCAGTTGGCGATCGCTTCTTCAAAATTGCCCACCACCGCAAAAGCCAGCGCCGTGGCACGCACCGGCAAGTAATCCACCACGTGCCAGCCGCGTCGCGCTGCCGCGGCCGAGGCGTCTTCGGCCTGCACCGTGGTGCGCACCGGCCAGTGGCGTGCCACGTGCAAGGCCATGCGGTACAACACCGCCCCCGCCGGCCCTAGGCCGATGGCGGCAAAGGCCACGAACGCCACCATAACGCCAAACACATGGCGGTGCGCGGCCAGCACCGAGTGCTCGATCACGTGCCGCAGCAGCTCTTGCGGCGGCAGTTCGGCCACCTCCACCCCCTGCCAGCGCGCCAGTTCGGCCCGCGCCGCGGCCTCGTCGCCCGACTCCAGCGCCACCCGGATGGTGGTGAAGTGGTGGCTGAACTGCCTGAAACCCAAGGTCAGGTAGAGCACCAACACCGCCCACGCAAAACCCAGCAGGCCGTGCACCCAATTGAGCAACCCGTAGATCAACACCGCCAGCAAACTGGGCCCCAGCACCGCCAGCGCCCACGCCAGCCAGCCGTGGTGCCATTGCCCGGCATCGAGCCAGCGCCGCGCCGCAGCCGCCCACGCGCGCAGCGCATTGTGCGCCGGGTTGTCGCCAGGCAAGGGGCGCGCCTGTTCGAGCACCAATGCAAAAATGAGGGCAAACAAGGTCATGGGTCGGCATCATAACCAGCGCGGGCGCTTTAGACCAGTTTTGGCCAGCCCTGTCCGGCAGGTTGATCCGGCGCCTTGGGCTTGGTGTGGTGTGGCCTCAGGCGCTCAAGAGCCGGTACAAGTTGCGCAGCATGGCCGCCGTGGCGCCCCAGATGTAGCACTCGCGTGTGCCGTCGTGCCACGGCATAGAAAACCACTGCCGGCGGCGGCCTTGCCAGAGCAGCTCGTGGCGGCGGTGGTGCGCCGGGTTCATCAGATAGACCAGCGGCACCTCGAACACCGCCGCCACCTCGCGCGGGTCGGGTTGCAGGCGCTGGCTGGCGGGCACCAAGGCCAGCACCGGCGTGACGATGAAGCCGCTGCCGGTGGTGTAGTCGGGCAGCTGGCCCAGCACCTCGACCGCCTGCCGCGGCAGCCCGATTTCCTCTTGCGCTTCGCGCAGGGCGGCGGCTTGGGCATCGGCGTCGCTGGCGTCGATCTTGCCGCCGGGAAAAGCGATCTGGCCGGGGTGGTCGGGCAACTCGGCGCTGCGCTCGGTGAGCAGCAGCGTCGGCTGTGGCCCCGTGCGCACCGCCATCAGCACCGCGGCGCGGCTGGGCGCGCGCTCGATGAAGCGGGGCTCATGCCACAGCTCGGGCTGCCACGGCGGCGGCGCCGCCAAACGGCGCCGCAGCGCCAGCGGCTGGCACTCGGCGGGCGCCACGGCGGGCAGATGCGCATCGGTGCCCAGCACAGGCACTTGGGTGGGGTCAAACATCGTCGGCCCAAAAAGGGGGGTGCAGTGGCGTCGCGGGCATCATGTGCACAAATCAGCCCCAACGCACCCCATTGCAGTTAATATCCTGCGCATTGTGCAGTGTCGGCGCACGCACCACAGGAGAGGCGGCATGGTAAACGCAGGCAGGGCAGGAAATCGTGTGGCGCTGCAGGGGCCGCTGCAGTGGCCATTGAAGCGACCAGCCTCATGGCGTCTGGTGGTGCCGTTGCTGGGTGCCGTTCTGCTGCTGTCCGCTGCCTTTGCCAGCGCCGTAGAGGCCAACCGCGCCTCGGCCTCCGACCTGGATGCAATCAAGGGCATCGGCCCGGTGCTGGTCGAGCGCATCGTGGCGGCGCGCCTAGAGCGCCCCTTTGCCAACTGGAGCGATTTTTCCAACCGGGTGCGCGGTGTCGGCCCCACCACCGCCGCGCGTCTGTCGGCCAACGGTCTGCGGGTCAATGGCAAAGCCTTGGGGCAGGATGCGCCGCTCACGCCCGTGCACTGGCAGCCCATGGTGCCGCAGCCGCTGGAGCCGGTGCGCCCACCCAGCGCCACCCCTAAAGCCCAAAACTAAGCGGCACAATCCACGCACTAAGCGCTCAAGTTGGCACACAACACTACGATATAGATAGCACGACCCGAGAATTTGTAAAGTTTTCATCTGGCCCTTCGAACCCCCTGCCCATCATGTCCACCATGCCCACTGACCTGCTCGAGCACTACCAAGCGATCGAAAGAACCAGCCAAGCGATGCTCGACGCCGCGCAAGCGCACGACTGGGACGCCGTGATGCGGCTCGAAAGCGCCTGTGCCGTGCTGATCGAACGCCTGCGCGAACTCGGCCAAGAGGATGACCTGACGCCCACGGAGCGCGCCCGCAAGCAGCGCATCATGCTCACGCTGCTGCGCCACGATGCCCAGATCCGGGAACTGGTTGAACCCTGCGTCGATGATTTGTGGGCCAATCTGGGGCCGACCAGGTCAACGCTGCTGCACTAAAAAGGCCCAAATGGCATCGGGCTGCACCAAGGCAGCCCGAACACAAACCCCAACAACCCCCCTTCTCTCAAGCCAACCCAGTGTAGGGTTCAGAAGGGTTTAGATGGTTTTATAAGCGCTTAGAAGCTCTCCCACTCCTGCTCGCCCGCGCGTTCGCTTTTGCCCAGTTTCGGCGGGGTGCCAGCAGGGGCAGCCGACGCGGCCGCAGGGGCTCGGGTAAGCGCCTTGGCCTTGGTGGCCGCCGACCCTGCGCCATGGCCGCGACCTTGCTGGGGTGTGCGCACGGGGGCCGTGGCGCTCTGTCCTGCGGCCAGCTTGAACACCGACACCGCCTCCACCAGTTCCTGCGCCATTTGCTCGAGGCTGGCCGCTGCCGCCGCGCTTTGCTCGACCAAGGCCGCGTTTTGCTGCGTCACCTGATCCATCTGGTTGATGGCCTCGGACACTTGCTTGATGCCCGAGTCTTCGCCCACGGCCGCGGCACTGATCTGGCTCATCAGATCAGCCGTTTGCTGGATCGACTGCACGATTTCGCTCATCGTGGCCCCGGCCTGATCGACCAGTTGCGTGCCCTGATCGACCTTTTCAACGCTGTTGCTGATGAGCTGTTTGATCTCTTTGGCCGCTTCGGCGCTGCGCCCGGCCAGGCTGCGCACCTCGGACGCCACCACGGCAAAGCCGCGGCCGTGCTCGCCGGCGCGTGCCGCCTCCACGGCGGCGTTGAGCGCCAAGATGTTGGTCTGGAAGGCAATGCCGTCGATCACGCCGATGATGTCGGAAATGCGGCGCGAGCTTTCGTTGATGCCGCGCATGGTCTGCACCACCTGCCCGACCACCTCGCCGCCGCGCTGCGCCACTTGGCTGGCGCTTTGCGCCAAATCGGTCGCCTGGCGTGCGCTACCGGCCGTGCGGTGCACGTCGTCATGCATGGCATGCATCGAGGCCGAGGTCTGCTCGAGCGCCGCCGCCTGCTCTTCGGTGCGGCTGGACAAATCGTTGGTGCCCATGGCGATTTCGGCGCTCGCCGAGGCCACCATGGCGCTGCCGCTGCGCACCTTGCTCACCACCTGCGACAGGCTCTCTTGCATGGCTTTGAGCTGCGCCATCATGCTGGCGCGGTCGCCCGGTTGCAGCCGCACCTCGGTGCTCAAATCGCCCGCCGCAACGCGGCGCGCCAACTCGGCCGCCTCGTGTGGCTCACCGCCCAGCTGGCGCGTGATCGAGCGCGACACCACCACCCCCAGCACCAGCGCCAGCAGCATCGCCAGCGCGCCAATCACCAGCACCAGGTTGCGCACCCGCGCCTGCGTGGCCTGAATGGCGGCATACGCCGCAGCCATGTCCTGCTCGTGGTACGCGATTTTTTCTTGCAAGCGCGTGATGATGAGCCGCGACGCCGGCAGGGACTGGGCAAACATGAAATCCCGGGCTTCGACCGCGCTGCCGGCCAGCGACAGCTCGATCACGCGGTTGTTGAGCGGGCGCGCCGCCACCAAGGCTTGCTCGATCGCGGCCAGCTTGGCACGGCTGGCTTGGTCGTCGCCGGCCATCTCCGCGACTTGTTTGGCGGCGGCGTCATAGCGGCCGCGCGCTGCGGCGATGCCTTGGCGCTCGCGCTCAATGGCTTCGGTGTTGCCAGCCAGCAGGGCAATGCGCGGCACCGTGTTGATCACGTCAGAGACCGCCATTTGCATGGCGGTGCTCAGGCGCACCTGCACCCCTTTGTCTTCGACGATGGTGCGCACTTCGCGCTGGATTTGCACCAGCCCAAACAGCGCCACCGCCACAATAGTCAGCAGCAACGCCAACACGCTGGCAAAAGCCAACAGCAAACGGGTTGAAACTTTGCTCTGTCGCAGGGACATGTCATGGACTCCGATCCGAGAATTACACACCAGAGGCGGGGCGATCTCGGCGCTGCCAAAGGTGACCGGCCGCGACTATAACCGATCAAACCGCACTCAAACTTGCATATTCATCACGTCGGTGTAAGCCTGCATCATGCGGTTGCGCACGTGCAAGGCGGCCTGAAAGCCGATCTGGGATTTTTGCATCGCCAACATGGTCTGCTCTAGGCTCACGTTGGGGTTGCCGAGCTGAAACTCGGTCTGCAGTCGGCCGGCGCGGTCTTGGGCGGCGCTCACGTTATGCAGCGCGGTTTTAAAGGCCTGGCCAAAGCCGCCGGCTTCGGGCACCGCCCCAGCCGCAGCACCCGCACCGGCTTCGAGGCCGGGCAGGCGCGCGGGGCGCGGCGCGCCTACGCCGACGGTCGTGGGGGGGGTGAGGCGCAATTCCATGGCTAGATCCTTGCAGGGCGGGGGGGCTCAATGCGATGAGTGGCTATGCTACGGCCGCGCAGGCCCCGACTTGAGGCCGATAAAGCGTCTGTTCGCAGGGCTTTTTCCGCTTTAGATTTGGCGCCGGGCCACACACAATGCCCTCAACCCCTAAAACCGTCCTCCCGCACCCACCCGCATGAACACCGCCGTCACCACCGTTGATGCCCCCCTCCCCCAAGCCTCGAATCCATCGAATCGCTTGGCGCAGGGCTTTGCGCGCCTCGACAGCGGGCGCAAGCTCATGCTCGCGCTGGGCGCGGCCGCCTTGTTGGCCCTGGTGGTGGCGGCCGCCCTAGTGGCCGGCCGGCCCGATTTCCGCGTGCTTTACGCCAACCTCTCGCCCCAAGACGGCGGCGCGGTGATCGAGCAGCTGTCGCAACTGGGCGTACCCTACCAGCACTCCGAAGGCGGCACCGCCATTTTGGTCCCCGCTGACCGAGTGCACGATGTGCGCTTGCAACTGGCAGCGCAGGGCCTGCCGCGCGGCAGCGTGGTCGGCTTTGAACTGATGGACACCGCCCGGCTGGGCATGACGCAGTTCCAAGAGCGGCTCAATTTTCAGCGCGGGCTCGAGGGCGAGCTGGTGCGCTCGATCTCTTCGCTCGATGCCGTGGCCGAGGCGCGCGTGCACCTGGCCCTGCCCAACCAGACCGGTTTTTTTAGGGAGCAGCAAAAACCCTCGGCCAGCGTCTTGCTCACCCTGCACGGCGGCCGCACGCTCGACCGCGCCCAAGTCGCCGGCATCGTGCATCTGGTGGCCAGCAGCGTGCCCGAAATGCGCCCAGCGGCGGTGAGCGTGGTCGATCAGCAGGGCAACCTGTTGTCGCAAAGCGCCGACGGCGCCCAAAACGGCATCGACTCGCGCCAGCTCGAATACCGGCGCACGGTCGAGCAGATGTACGCCCAGCGCATACTGGATCTGCTCGAGCCCTTGGTCGGGCGCCAAAACGTACGCGCCCAGGTCACGGCCGACGTCGATTTTTCGGTCACCGACCAAACCGTTGAGCAATTCCGTCCCAACCAAGCCCCCAACGAAGCCGCGGTGCGCAGCGCCCAGCTGCTCGAGAGCGGCAGCCAAACCGAACAAACGCCGGCTGGCGTGCCCGGCGCCGTGGCCAACTTGCCCCCGGGGGCCGCAGCGGCCCCGATCAACGCCCCCGACGCCGGCCCGCTGGGCGTGGTGCCGGGACTAAATGTGCCCGGCGGCAGCGCCGAAGCCAACCGCCGGCGCGAGCAAGTCACCAACTTCGAGGTGGACCGCACCGTGGCCGTAACCCGCGGATCCACCGGCAACATCCGGCGCCTGAGCGCCGCCGTGGTACTCAACCACGCCGAGGGCACCGATCGGCGCGGCGAGCCCACCAGCACCCCCTTGTCGCCCGAGATGATGGCGCAGATCAACGCGCTGGTGCGCGAAGCCATCGGCTTTAGCGAGCCGCGCGGCGACACCGTGAACGTGATGAACGCCGCCTTTAGCCGCACCGTGGTCGAAACGGTCGAGCTGCCGCTGTGGCAGCAGCCTTGGCTGCAAGACCTGATCCGCACCCTGGCATGGCCGCTGGGCTTGTTGCTGCTGGCTCTGATCGTCTTCTTGGGCATGGTGCGGCCCTCGCTCAAGCTCATGGCGGCGCCGCCCCCAGAGGCCGGCGCGGAGGGCGCACAACCCGGCAGCCAGCTCAACGCCTTGGTGGACGAAACGCCCCAGCGCCCCGGTTTGCCTGCTCCCGCCTCCAACGAACCGACCGTGGAGCAGCTGCGGCTCGAAGACGCGCGCCGGCTGGCGCGCGAAAACCCGGTGGCCGTGGCCAACATCGTGCGCGGCTGGATGACGGGCGAATCGACAGCGACGGCCAGCTGAGGCGACAATCAGGACCTCGACAAGCCCAAAGGTAGCGCGCAATGGCTGACACAGACGACGGACTGCAAGACGCGGCCATCTTCCTCATGTCGCTCGGCGAAGAGGAAGCGGCCGAGGTGTTCAAGCATTTCTCGCCCAAAGAGGTGCAGCGCTTGGGCGAGACGATAGCACGCATGCGCGCCGTGAGCAAAGACAAGGCCGACGGCGTGATCCACAAGTTCACCGCCGAGGCGGCCTCGCAAAGCCTGCTGGTCTCGGACACCGACAACTACGTGCGCGCCGTGCTCAAGCGCGCTTTGGGCGACGACAAGGCCTCGCTGCTGATCGACCGCATTTTGCAAGGCGGCGATGTGTCTGGCATCGAAAGCCTGAAGTGGATGGACCCAAACTCGGTCGCCGAACTGCTGCGCAACGAACACCCGCAGATTCTGGCCGCCATTTTGGTGCACCTCGACCAAGACCATTCCGCCAACATCCTCAAGCAATTCACCGAGCGCACGCGCAACGACGTCATGCTGCGCATCGCCACCATGGAGGGCATCCAGCCGATGGCCCTCAAAGACCTCAACGAAGCGCTCTACCAAGTGCTGGCTGGGGGCGACAAGATCCGCAAAAGCTCGCTCGGCGGCGTCAAGGCGGCGGCCGAGATCATCAACCTGCTCGGCACCAGCCTCGAGACCAGCGTGGTTGACTCCATCCGCGAGTCCGACCCCGATCTGGCACAAAAGATCATGGACAAGATGTTCACCTTCGAAGACGTGAACAAGCTCGACAACAAGGCGGTCCAGTCGGTGCTCAAAGAGGTGTCTTCCGATGCGCTGGTGATCGCCCTCAAAGGCGCGAGCAACGAGCTCAAAGAAAAAATCCTCGGCAACATGTCGAGCCGCGCCGCCGAAGCGCTCAAAGAAGACCTGGAGTCGCGCGGTCCGGTGCGTCTGTCTGAGGTGGAGGCGCAACAAAAAGAAATCCTCAAGGTGGTGCGGCGCTTGGCCGACGAGGGCCAGATCGTGATCGGCGGCGGAGGCGACGATGCCTTCGTCTAGCCGTGCCTCGCACTACCAGCGCTTCATCCCCAAAGAAGAGGTGCAAGGGGTAGAAACGGTGCTATTTGGCGCCATCGACGGCCAACCCGGCCGCGATGCCAAGGCCACCGAGGCCGAGCAGGTGCTCGATGCCCAGCAGGCACTGGCACTGCGCCAGCAGGCTTGGGACGAAGGCTACGAAGCCGGCCAGCTGGCCGGCGCCGAACGGATGCGGCTTGAGCTGCAGCAGCAAACCCTGCAGGTGCAGCGCGAGCAGGTGCAGCGCATCGACGCCGTGCTGCGCCAAGCGCAAGCGGGTTTTGATCTGCTCGAGCAGGCGCTGGCCGAGCAGGTGCTGCAACTGGCTTGCGCGCTGGCGCGCCAAGTGGTGCGGCGCGAGCTGAGCTCGCCGCTGCCGCCCTTGCGCAGCGTGGTGCAAGAAGCGCTGGCGCTGCTGATCGACGAGGGCCGCCCGGCCACCTTGCGCCTGCACCCGCTCGATGCCGCGCTGCTGACCGATCAAGCGGCCCTGGAGGCGCTCGGGATCGCGCTGCCGGTGCAGGTGCACCCCGACCCCACCTTGAGCCCGGGCGACTGCGTGGTCGAGAGCGCCCACGGCGGTGTCGATGCACGGCTCGAAAAGCGCTGGCAGCGGGCGCTGGCCAACCTAGGGCTCGAGCAGCCTTGGCAGCCCGGAGGACAAGCCGATGTCTGAATCTCAAGCCACTGAACCCCACACCGCTGAACCCTTGGCGGCAGCAGAGCCCCCAAGCCCGGCGCTGCCGCCGCGCTGGGCAGCTTTCATGGCAGTGGCGCAGCAAGCCGCCGCCCAGCACACCGCGCTCGAAACCAGCGGCCGGCTGGTGCGCTTGGCCGGTTTGGTGCTCGAGGCCCAAGGCGTGCGCGCACCGGTGGGTTCGCAGTGCGTGATCGACACCCCCGGTGAACCCGACAGCGCCGTGCTGGCCGAGGTGGTGGGCTTCAACGGCGACCGCGCCTACCTGATGCCAGCGGGCGACGTGCAAGGCCTGGCCAGCGGCGCTCGGGTGCGCCAACTGCCCCCCTACCGGCCACAGCCACGCTTGGGCGACCCGCTCAAGCCGCAGCCCCCCAACGACCGCGGCGTGCTGCGCCTGCCGCTCGGTGCCGGGCTGCTGGGCCGGGTGGTGGACGCGCGCGGGCAGCCGCTCGACCACCAAGGGCCGCTGCGCGCGGTGGCCATAGACCCGCTCGAGCGCAACCCCATCAACGCCATGGAACGCGCCCCGGTGCGCCAGCCGCTCGATACCGGCGTGCGCGCCATCAACGCCTTGCTCACCGTTGGGCGCGGGCAGCGCATCGGGCTCTTTGCCGGCTCTGGCGTGGGCAAGAGCGTGCTGCTGGGCATGATGGCGCGTTTCACCCGCGCCGACGTGATCGTGGTCGGCCTAATCGGCGAGCGCGGGCGCGAGGTCAAAGAGTTCATCGAAGACATTCTGGGCGCCGACGGGCTGGCGCGCTCGGTGGTGGTGGCGGCCCCGGCCGACTCGCCGCCGCTGCTGCGCCTGCAGGGCGCGCACTACGCCACCGCCATCGCCGAGCGCTTTCGCGACGACGGGCTCGACGTGCTGCTGCTCATGGACTCGCTCAGCCGCTACGCCATGGCGCAGCGCGAAATCGCGCTGGCCATCGGCGAGCCCCCGGCCACCAAGGGCTACCCCCCGAGCTGCTTTGCCAAGCTGCCGCAGCTGGTCGAGCGCAGCGGCAACGCCGCCCAAGGCAAGGGCTCGATCACCGCTTTCTACACCGTGCTGTCAGAAGGCGACGACCAGCAAGACCCGATCGCCGACGCCGCCCGCGCCATCTTGGACGGCCACATCGTGCTCTCGCGCAGCATGGCCGAATCCGGCATCTACCCGGCGATCGACATCGAGGCCTCGGCCTCGCGCGTGATGCACAACGTCACCAGCGCCGTGCACCAGCAGTGGGCGCGGCGCTACCGCCAGCTCTATGCCCGCTACCAAAAGAGCCGCGACCTGATCCAACTGGGCGCCTACGCCGCCGGCAGCGACCCCGAAACCGACCGCGCCATCGCCCTCTTTCCGGCCCTGCAGCAGTTTTTGATGCAAGACATGCGCGAACAAGCCCCCTTCGAGGCCAGCGTGCAACAGTTGGCCCAAGCCATAGGCGAAAACGCCCCCGGGCGCGGCACCCACTCCTTCAAGGCGCAGCCATGAAAACCGCGGAGCAAGACTTGAGCGTGGTGATCGACGTCGCACTGCGCAAGCGCGACCAAGCCTTGCAGGCGCTGGCCCAAATCCAGCACGAGCAACGCCAGGCGCTGCTGCAGCTCAACCAACTGCAAGGCTACAGCGCCGAAACCCACGTGCGCTGGAGCGAGCGCGCCGCCAACGGCTTCGATGGCGTGCAGCTGCACACCCACCGGGTATTCATGGGCAAACTCGAGCACGCGCAAAACTACCAGCAAACCGTGTTGCAGCAGATCGCGCAGCGGCTGCAGCAAGGCCAACAGAAAGTCTATGAAGCCGAGCGCGAGCTGGCCAGCCTGCGCAAATTTCAGCAGCGCCGCCACCAAGTCTGGCTGTTGCAGCAGCAACGCAAAGAGCAAAAGAGCAACGACGAAATGGCTGCCGTGCAACACCGCCTGCACGCCGATTCGCACCCTTGGAGGCCCACGCCATGAGAACCGATTCCCCCCAAAGCCCGCGCACGCCCGAGCCCATCCCACGCCGCCCTTCCACAGCAAACGCACCGGGCGTACCGCAGTCTGGCACCCCCAATGACGCCTTTGCCGCCTTGTTGCTCGCCGCCGACGCGGGCCACGAGAGTCAGGCCCATGCACCCTTGGCCCAATCCGACACCGATGCCGAGCTCACCCAAGGCAAAGCCAACGACCCCACCGCCACTGCCGCGACGCCGGCGCGCCCAAACCCCGCCGAATCCGCCGCATTCATGGCCCGACTCGAGCCCAAAGCCGACGCGATACCGGCTACACCCGCCACGCCTGCCACGCCTGCCACGCCTGCCACAGCGGATACTCAGGCGGCGTCCGCCACACCTGCCACACCTGCCACGCCAGCCAGTGCTGCCGGCACCGGGGGCGCTGCCGCACGCAAAGCCGCTGCCTCCCAAACGCCAGCCGCATGGGTGTCCACGCTGGCCAAAGCGCGCGCCACGGCCGGCGCCCCATCAGGCCCTGCAGCCGCGCTCAAACCAGGTGCCGAACTGCTCGCCCCCAGCGCCCACTTCCAGGCTGCCACAGGTCCCGCCGCAGCCGCTGCCCTGCGTTTTGCCGCTCCCGTGGCTGGGCCAGCGGTAGCGGCTGCCAACCACAACTTGGCCAGCGCCGACGCCGCCGCTTGGGCCGACGAACCCGGTGCCGGTGCCTTGGCCGCCTTGAGCGGCAGCGCACGCTCCGACGCTGGCTCGCGCGACGGCTCTGGCCAAGGCACGCGCGGCGGCGACGCCGCCCAAACCTGGGTCGACGGCCAAGCTGCAAGCGCAGGCGCGAGCGAAGCCTCGGTGGCCGGCACAGAGTTTGGCCAGTTGCTCGAACAGCAGGTCACGGGCCACGGGCTCGAGGCCGTCTTGGAACCCCTCAACCAGCACATCAGCCTGTGGCTGGCCGGGCAGGTCAAACGCGCCAACTTGGTGTTGCACGAGGGCTTGGGCCAGCCGCTGGAAATCGGCTTGCAACTCGACGGCAACCAAGCCCGGCTCGATTTTTTGACCGACGATGCGGCGCTGCTCGAAGCCCTACAAGCCCAGGCCCAAGAGGCCTTGAGCGAACTGCTGGAGCAGAGCGGGCTCGAACTGGTGGGCCTGTCGATCGGCTCTCGTGCCTCGGGCCAATCGGATCGCTCGGCGCAGCCGCGCCCCGAATGGGCTCAGGCCCGCTCCGAGGGCAGCACCCCAGCCGAAGCGGCGGCCCAAGCGCCCACGCTGCAATTCAAACCTGGGTCCGGTCGCGCTGGCCTGAGCGTGTACGCCTGATTGGCGCAAGCGGCAGTAAATCTCAAATAGCCGGCCCAAGCGCCTGCTTTTCCCACTCAAGCCGGTGCCGTCTGCCTGCACAATAGCCATGACACAATAAGACGGTCTGCGGCTTCGACCGAATCCGCGCCCTCTTTGTGCTTGCTTGAACCTAAAGGCAAAACCCATGGCTGCCAAACCATCCGCCCCCGCACCCGCCGCCAATGCCGACGCGGCGCCTGCCAAACCCAAGAGCAAGAAGCTGCTCATCATCATTTTGGGCGCCGTGGCGCTGCTGCTGGTGCTGGCGGTGGCCGCATTTTTCCTGCTGCAGCCAGCGGCTGAAGAGGAGCTGGGCCCCGATGGCCAGCCACTGGCGCCCGCTGCCGCTGCGGCCCCGCAGCCACCGCCGGCCTTTTTGCCACTTGAAAACATGGTCGTCAACTTGGCCGACCCGGGTGCCATGCGCTTTGCTCAGCTCGGCGTCACGCTGCAGCTGGCCGACGCCGCCACTTCCGACCGCGTCACCGCCTTCATGCCGGCGATCCGCAACGGCATGCTGCGCTTGGCCTCGCAGCGCACCGCCGAACAACTGCTCACCCCAGCCGGCAAAGACGCGCTGGCCGTTGACATCCTGGCCATGGTGCGCGAGACCACAGGCTTGCCCGACCGCGGCACCATCCCCAGTCCGGTGCAGGCGGTGTTGTTCACCAGCCTGATCGTGCAGTAAGCCGGCTGCCCTTTGCAGACACCTCAACCGCCCCGCACAGCCGCACCATGAGCGACGCTTTTTTGTCCCAGGACGAGATCGACGCCCTACTCGAAGGCGTCACAGGCGAGAGCCAAAAACTCGCCAAAGAGGAGATCGACTCCGGCGCGGTGCGTGGCTACGACCTCTCCAAACAAGAGCGCATCGTGCGTGGGCGCATGCCCACCATGGAGGTGATCAACGAGCGCTTCGCACGCAACCTGCGCGTCGGCCTGTTCAACCTGATCCGGCGCAGCCCAGAAATCTCGGTCGGCACGGTGCAGGTGCAAAAGTACAGCATGTTCCTGCGCGAGTTGGTGGTGCCCACCAACTTCAACATCATGGCGGTGCGCCCACTGCGCGGCAGCGGCATGATCGTGTGCGAGCCCACGCTGCTGTTTGGTGTCATCGACAGCCTGTTTGGCGGCAACGGCAAGTTCCACACCCGCATCGAGGGGCGCGACTTTTCTCCCACCGAGCAGCGCGTCATCAACCGGCTGGTCGATGTGGTGGCGGAAGAATACAAAAAAGCCTGGAAGGGCGTCTATCCGCTCGAGCTGGCGTATCAGCGCTCCGAGATGCAGCCGCAGTTTGCCAACATCGCTACCCCGAGCGAGATCATCATCAGCACCAGCTTCACGCTCGAAATCGGCGACATTTCCGGCTCTCTGCACCTGTGCATCCCCTACGCCACGCTGGAGCCGATCCGCGACCTGCTCTACTCCACCTCGCAGGGCGACTCGATGGAGGTGGATCGGCGCTGGGTGCGGTTGCTGGGCCAAGAAATCCAGTCGGCCGAAATCGAGCTCTGCGCCGAACTGGCGCGCACCCGCACCACGGTCGAGCAGTTGCTGGCCATGAAAGTGGGCGACTTCATCGAGCTCGAGCGCGAGCGCTTGATTGAGGCACGCGTCGATGGCGTGCCGGTGCTGCAGGCCGAGTACGGCACCCACAACGGCAAGTACGCCCTCAAGGTGGTGCAATTGCGGCGCGAGCAATCGTCCACTTGGCACGGAGATCCACATGAGTAACGAACAAGACCCCAACGACGCCATTGCCGACGACTGGGCCCAGGCACTGCAAGAGCAGGCGATCAAAAGCCCGGCCGACGACCTAGCCGCCGGTGCACCGCACTTTGATTCCAACCCGGGCAGCGCCGTCACCACCACCAACGACATCTCGATGGTGCTCGACATCCCGGTGCAGCTCTCGGTCGAGCTCGGCCGCACCAAGGTGCCGATCAAATACATCTTGCAACTGGCGCAGGGCTCGATCGTCGAGCTCGATGCGCTGGCCGGCGAACCCATGGACGTGCTCGTCAACGGCTACCTGATCGCCCAAGGCGAGGTGGTGGTGGTGAACGAAAAATTCGGCATCCGCCTGACGGACATCGTCACCCCCTCGGAGCGGCTGCGCCGCCTGAGCCGCAACTAAGATGCTCTGAGACCATCCGCTCTTACGGCTGCACCCGCTTAGCCCCCTTGTAATGAACCAATCGATCTTTACCGCCATGCTGCCGGCGCTGGGCTTGCTGCTGGTCATGGCGCTGCTGGCTTGGGGCGTGCATTGGGTGCGCAAGCGCATGAGCCCTGTGGGCAGCGGCTTGGGCGCCGATCTGCGTTTGGTGTCGCAGCTCATGGTCGGGCCGCAGCAGCGCGTGGTGGTGGTCGAAGTCCACGGCCCCACCGGCCCGGTGCAGCTCACGCTGGGTGTGACGCCGCAGCACATCAGCGCCCTATACGTGCAGGGTCTGGATGCTCCGGGGCTGCTTGCGACCGCGCCGGCTGCCATGCCAGCTGCCGCGAGTCCCGAGGCCTTTGCTGCCGCCGTACCCGCAGCCCCCTCGCCCGCCGCCCCCGAAACCCTGTACCAAAAACTGGCGCGTTCACTCAACCGCCCGGCCCCTGCGGAGCCTCGAAGGTGAGCGCCGTCGCTGCCCCCACCGGCTGCGTGCGCGCTGGCGCCAAGGCGGCGCTGGCGGCGCTGCTGCTGGGTGCCAGCGCGCTGGCGCTGGCGCAGGTGGCGCCAGCCACGGCCCCCGCCGCACCCCCAGGCGCGTTCCCGATCCTGATCGGCCAAGGCGCAGGCGGCACCAGCTTCTCGGTGCCCATACAAACCCTGCTGTTCTTCACCGCGCTGTCGTTTTTGCCGGCGGTGCTGCTGATGATGACGGCTTTTACGCGCATCATCATCGTGCTCTCGCTGCTGCGCATGGCGCTGGGCACGCAGGCCACGCCGCCCAACCAGGTGCTGGTCGGGCTGGCCTTGTTTCTCACCCTGTTCGTCATGGCGCCGACGCTGGACCGCGTGCACGCCGAGGCCTACCAGCCCTTCACCCGGGGCGAGATCAGCTTCGAGCAGGCGGTGCAGCGCGCCGAAGCCCCGATGCGCGAGTTCATGAGCAAGCAAACGCGCCAGTCCGATTTCCGCCTGTTCGCCAACCTGGCCGGCTTGGACGAAAACGTGACGGTGCAAAACGCCCCATTTCGGGTGCTGGTGCCGGCCTTCGTCATCAGCGAGCTCAAAACCGCCTTCATGATCGGCTTTTTGATCTTCATCCCCTTTTTGGTGATCGACCTGATCGTGGCCAGCGTGCTGATGTCGCTGGGCATGATGATGCTCTCGCCGGTGCTGGTGGCGCTGCCCTTCAAGCTGATGTTGTTCGTGCTGGCCGATGGCTGGAACCTGCTGATCGGGTCGCTGGCGGCGAGCTTCGCAGTCTAGCCACGCCCATTTTATCCAAAAATTGATAAAAACGCCATGGATACCCAAGCCGCCCTCGCCGTGGGTCAAAACGCTCTGTTCATCCTGCTGGCGGTGTCGGCCCCGCTGCTGGGGGTGATACTGGTGGTCGGGCTGGTGGTGAGCCTGTTTCAGGCGCTCACGCAGATCAACGAAGCCACGCTCTCGTTCGTGCCCAAGATCGTGGCGGCGGTGGTGGTGTTTGCGGTCGCCGGGCCGTGGATGCTGACCACGCTGGTGGACTTTCTGCGCCGCATCCTGATCTCGATCCCCGAGTACGCGGTCTAGGCGCAGGGGCAGCCGTGGATGGCCCCATGATCACTTTCACCGAGGCCCAGATCATGGCCTGGGTGGCGCCCATTTTCTGGCCTTTTTTGCGCATTTTGGGCGTATTCGCCAGCGCCCCGATTTTTTCCTCGCGCTCGGTGCCCATGCGCCTGAAGGTGGCGCTGGCGTTTCTGATCGCGGTCTGCATCCAGCCGGCCCTGCCCGCGCCGCCCATGCTCTCGCTCACCAGCCCCGAGGCGCTGGGCGCGGTGATCCAGCAGATCGCCATCGGCGTCTCGATCGGACTGGCGGTGCGCATCGTCTTTGCGGCGGTGGAAATGGCGGGCGAGATCATCGGCTTGCAGATGGGCCTGAACTTCGCCGGCTTCTTCGACCCCGCCACCAACGCCGCTTCGAGCCCAGTCGGGCGCTACTTCGGCAACATGGCGATGCTGCTGTTCGTCGTGCTCAACGGCCACCTGATGCTGATCATGGCGGTGGCCGCCAGCTTTCACACCTTCCCCGTGGGCGGCGACATGCTGGCGGTGGTGCAAACCATGCGTCTGCACGAGCTCGGCGGGTTGATCTTTTACTACGGCCTGTGGATCGCCTTGCCGATGATCGGCATGCTGCTGTTCGTCAACCTGGTGCTGGGCATCATCACGCGCATCGCGCCGCAGATGAACGTGTTTGCGATCGGCTTTCCGCT
>Ga0207951_100522_pt1 | contig 18584 bp, 14 predicted proteins | sample Subbio12Aug_8Bad_FD_184830 | JGI IMG/M metagenome (GOLD analysis project Ga0207951, IMG submission 184830) | Serpentinite rock and fluid subsurface biosphere microbial communities from McLaughlin Reserve, California, USA - CR12Aug_8Bad (SPAdes) | ecosystem: Environmental > Terrestrial > Deep... | reverse complement strand
GGTCGTTACCGTCGCCGATGATGATCGGCAGCCCGCGCTGGATCGTCTCAAAAGGTAGAACCGTCCACGACGGCGAGGCCGGGCCGTAGATCATGGTCGGGCGCAAGATCACCAGCTCGAGCCCGAGCCGCTGGGCCTCGTCGCGCGCGACCCGCTCGCCTTGCCCCTTGCTGTCGCCATAAAGATCGCCTACCGGCCAGGGGGCGCGCTCCTCAGTGATGACCCCCTCGCGCACTGGTCCGTAGACAGCGATGCTGCTAGCTAGCACCACCCGCTTAACCTGTGCAGCAGCAGCCGCCTGAACGACCTGCCTGGTCCCTTCGACGTTAATGGCGTGGGCCAGCCCACCCTTGGCCGGTTTACCCATCCAGGCCGCCAGGTGAAAGACTACCTCGGCACCGGACATTAACCGTGCCAGGCTCGAAGTGTCGCGCAGGTCGCCCATAACGGGCGTCGCCTTAAGCTGCCGCAGCGCTTCAGCGTCACGCTCGCGGCGCACCAGCCCAGCGACCGACCAGCCTTCGGCTACAAGCTGCGCCACTAACGCCCGCCCCAGCGAGCCGCCCGCGCCGGTGACGGCGGCATGCCGCGTAGCGGTATTAATCTCCCGCTCCATCACGGCTCCACAGGCCGCTGGGCAGCGGCACCGTAGCGCCGCCCTTTCCAGCGCACCCCATTGCCCAGGGTGTGGCGATAGGCTGAGTTAAGCAGGATACCGATTAGCACCAGCCCACCCAGGGGAAAACTAACTAGGTATCCCAGCGGGAGGTTAATCAGTGGGCGCAGGAGGCGGCCGGCTGCGGCCAACAGCAGCCATGAGACCGCTGCCAACCCCAGACCCATCACAGCAGTAGCACTTGGGTCGAGGCTCAGCTCGAGCACCGCCCATACGCTCAAAGCTAGCGGCCCACAACAGACCAGCGCCACCATCGCGGTAGCGCCCAAGGTCTCGAGCGGGCCGTTGCGCATGCCGAGAAAAGTGTTCTTCGACCACCCCTGCCAGATCTCGCCGAGCGAGGCATACATCCTGACCTGGGCCAGCTTGGCGCCGTTTAAGGTGACCGTGTTGTATCCCTGTCGGCGGAGGCGATAGGACAGCTCGTAGTCTTCAAGCACGCTATCGCGCACGGCCTGGTGTCCGCCCATCTTATCGTAGGCCCGGCGAGAGATCAAGATGAACTGGCCGTTAGCCGGCCCGGCAGTTAGGCTCCAGGGCTTCCTGATGCGCTGGAACATCTCGGCGTAGTAGTGCATAGCCAGGATCACCGACTGCACGGAACGCTCCCAGAAGCCGTGCAGATCGTGGCTGGGCCACAAGGAGAAGAGTGCCGCTTTATGCTCACGCGCACTGCGGTAAGCTGCGCTGATAGCGCCCGGCGCTAAGTTCACATCGGCATCGACAAACAGCAGCCAGTCGCCACGCGCTGCCCGGGCCCCCTGAAAGACCGCGAAGTTCTTGCCGGTCCAACCCTCAGCTAGCGTCTCGCCTTGAATGATACGCAGGCGCGGGTCGCGCGCCGCAGCCTGAGCTAGCAGGGTAGGGGTGGCGTCGCTCGAGTTGTCATCGATGGCGATAACTTCAAAGTTGGGGTAGTCCTGCCCCAGCAGCGCCGCTAAGGTAACTTTGAGATTGCGCTCCTCGTTGCGCGCCGGCACAATCACTGAAATCAGCGGCGCTCGTTGCGGCGGGGGGGCCTGCTTAAGCAAGGGCGAGCGCTTAAAGAGTAGGTAAAGTGAGATAACATAGCTTGCTAACACTAAGAAAACTACCAGGCCGAGGATTAGCATCAAGTGAGTCTAACTTAACCTCAGCGGCATAACAAGGTGCCCCGGTGGTTGTTTCATCTTAACCTGTCAGTAACCTCGTAGGGTGCGCTTGCGCACCGCTTAACTCAGCGGCATAACAAGGTGCCCCGGTGGTTGTTTCATCTTAGTAACCTCGTAGGGTGCGCTTGCGCACCGCTTAACTCAGCGGCATAACAAGGTGCCCCGGTGGTTGTTTCATCTTAGCCTGTCAGTAACCTCGTAGGGTGCGCTTGCGCACCGCTTTGGCGCGCGCCCCCTGGGCTGTGACCGCGAGCACTCCTGGCGGGATCGCGTCGGCGGCCTACGGCCTCGTCGCGATGACAGGATGGGGTCCAAGGGATTTTTCGAATGCCCTCTAGGGCAGGAGATCATCGAGAGAGAGCGTTAGCGCTGGCAAGGCGGTAGGGGTAAGGCGGTCGCCGGCACGCTTGGTTTGAACGCTTTGGTAGCCTTGCGGCGAAGGGTTGCTGAAGGTCGTAACCTGCCGCTGGAGCAGGTCCACGAGCCAGACTTCAACGACACCGGCACGGGCGTAGATGGGCATCTTGATGTTGCGGTCGTACAGGAGCGAGGTGTCGGCGACCTCGATCACTAGCAAGGCGTCAGACGCGCTTGGGGGGCTTTCGGCGTAGAAATCCCGGCGCGGCTTGAGTATGGCGACGTCGGGTTCAGGTTCGCTCTGGCCGCTGAGCCGGAGGGGATCTTGAATGCTAATAATCACCTCGTCGCCAAGGTGTTTGGAGAAGAGGCGATTGAGCTTCTTGACGCAGGCCATATGCCGGCTCCCAATAGGCGTCATATTGACGATCTCCCCTTCGATCAGCTCGACGCGGTCGTCCTCGTGGAGGATGCCTGCTTCAGCCATCTTGTAGTATTCGCCAACAGTAAACGTGCGCCGGGCTACCGCCATGTCGACCTCCTGGCCTCAGTATAGCCAGGCGCGCTACGCGGTGCCAAGGAGACAGCCTCCTATCGTGCGGCGAGTCCTGTTGCAAGCGGGCTAACTTAGGTCCGGTGAGGCTCGAGCACCCGCCGGATCCGTTCCACCTCCGGCAGCAGCGCGCCGGTTGAGGGGTCTACGCTCACCCGCCGGCCGTCTATCACCCGGGTGCGGATTGCTCCCCGCGCGTAAGCGTTCCCGTACAGGTGCGGCGCGTCAAACAGGCCGACCTTCACCGCTTGCTCCAGGGTCGCCGCGTCGGTCCAGGGATCACTAGCACCGGGCACCGCTAGCTCGCGGACGGCCGCCAGAATGAGCCGCGCCTCGGCCACCAGCTCGTCGCGGCGCTGGCGCACCGCCGGGTCGGCGGCCATCTCCGGCAGCCCTTGGAGGGTGCTCCGGATCACACCGTGGGCGATCTTACAGGCCTCGATGATCTCTGCGTCGGTGGCGGCGTGGTGGGCCTCGGAAAAGCAGACCACATGCACGATGTCGGGCTGCATCGCCATCTGGAGCATGATCGAGGCTGCCAGTTGCCCTTTGGCCAAATCGGGGTCGGGCACGAAAAAGTGGAGCCCGGCCCGGGTCTCGGTGTAGCTGGTGAAGTCCGGGCCCTCCAGCAAGCGGATGAGGTCCCGCTTGGCCAGCATCTTGGCCAGGTCCATGCGGAAGTGCGTATCCCGGGGGTTGTTGAACATGTACTGGGCGACATAATGCCGGACTCCGCAGGCTCGAGCGTTGTAGGCGCCCAGAACTGCCGCCGCCACGGCGACCGCGTCGGGAGCGTCGCGCAGGCTCCAGTGGTGGCTCTCATTCATCTCCACCGGCACACCCAACTGGGCGTGATAGCGCATCAGCTCCTGGGCTTCGGGAATCGATTGGGTGAGCGGCCGCTGCGACCGGCCGTCCAGGAGGCTGTACCAGAAAAGGGGCACCGCGCACCAGGCGTTGTTAATGGTCTCCACCAGCATCCGGCCCCACTGGAGCACGTCCTGCGTCCCCGAGTAGCAGCGCAGCAGCGGGTGGTTGCCGCGCCGGGCGGCGTCGCGGATGCGGCGCAGGTCGTCGGGGGAGCGCACCGGCACGCCGCCGGCGCCGTCCTCCTTGGGGTCCATCTGCTCCGGCCGGAAGAAGAACTCCTGGGCGTTCTGGTCCGGGCCCAGCGAGATCACGTCCATCACCCGCGCGTCAGCTAGCCGGGCGACGCCCACCACGGTCGCCTCCACGCTGGGCTGGCCGTAGTGGTGGCGCAACAGCGGATACGGCCGCTGCTCAACGATCCGCTCAGTCAGCGTCTGGGCCAGCGACTCGGGGACCGGGAGATACGGTCGGCCCTCCAGCCAGGCGGTGGTGGCCTCCGGCAGGCTCTCCTGGCTGAAGATCGCTTCGAAAAGGCCGATGGCCGCGGCCTCCCGGCAGACGGGCGGCGTCCCGCCAAAGATATAGCGTCGCCCGGCCAGCAGGCCCTCGGCCTCCAGTGCCTGGTGGAGATGCTCCAGCACCTGGCGCCCGGCCTCGGGCGTCAGCCGGTAGCTCACGGCCACGATGTCCGGATCCTCCGCCTTCACCGCCCGGATCAAGTCCTCCACCGCAATGGCCGGCCCCAGCATCCGGCAGCGATAACCGTAAGCCTCCGCCTGGTGTAAGAAGTTGACGATGCCACCAACATGGACGCACTCCCCGATGGCGGCGCCTAGTATGAAAGGCTTGGGACTGCTAGGCGCCGACGATGGCTGCCGGCTCACGGGCACTGGCCATCCCCCCCTTCTCGACCAGGGCGCGGATGCCGCCGAGTTCCAACCCGGCGAGACCGAGGCGCTCTACCGTCCGGCCTATAGCCCAATAGTCCACCGCGTGAACAGTGGAGGCTAGGGTGATGATGGCGTCCATCGTGGGTGTCGGAATGCTCAAGAGCCGCCCCAGCGACGCCATAGGGACCAGCCCGGCGGGCACATCCTCCGACAGATACCGCGTCTCCATCGAGGCCGGTGCCCGGATGCCGGCGTACCCCACGTTGTCCAGCACCGCCTCCCACAGGTTCTGCCCGGTCGCGCCGTAAGCGATTTCTAACCACCCCTGGGCGGTCATGACCTCGATACCCAGCGCCTGCCCCACCGCGACGCGCTCGGCATCCAGCGCCTCCATAACCCGCGCCACCGACGGAGTGATGCCGCCGTGGTAGTACTCGAACGCCCCATGGGTGTCTTCGATGCGGCCCGCGTTCAGGATGGTCGGCGCAGGGTGGAAGATGGCGCCCACATTGTCCAGACCGGTCTTAAGCACGCTCTTGCCCGCCACAAACTGCGGAAAAGCCACCACCACGCGCTCCAGGCAAGCAACAGTGTCTCCGGCCGGTAGGGCCGCGATGGGCACGGCGTTCTTGATGCGGAAGATGCGGGACATGGCCGGCCCCACACTCCGGCTGGCAAAGATGAAGGTCTGGGCTTCGGCGATAATGGCCCGGCCTTGGCACCCGGCCTGCTCCAGCACATGGCTGAACTCCAGCGCGCCACCGGTGCGGCCCGGGTTCAACAGCACCACCTGGCCGGAAGCTAGATGCGGCGCCATGGTGCGGGCTACCTCAGCATGGGCAAAAGCCGGGACAACCACCATGATAACGTCGGCGCCGTCGATCGCCTTCGCTAGATCGGTAGTGGCTTGCTCCAGCCGGGCAAAGCCCCGGACCTCGCCGTCCAGCTCGATGCCACCCCGAACGCGGATGGGATAAAGCCGGTGGGCCCGGCGATTATACAGCCGGGTGCGAAAGCCCTGGAGCGCCAAGTAGGCGGCCATAGCCTGGCCACCGTGGCCGGCGCCAACAACGGTGAATACCGTCCCGTGGCTGGTCAAGATGCTCTCCCTTCTCCAGAAAATCAGTATTCAAGTATACAAGTATTCGAGTAGCGGGTCTCCCAGACCCCCGATCCGGTTGGAGGTTGGCAATAGAACCCTCGCTACTGGTGGGTCATTTTACTGTGGAGTCCTAGTTCAGTCAACCGCCAACCCAGCTCTTGCTCTTGAACCGTACAGCGAATATCATGCCCGCTTTTCCAATAGCCGCCTGCAGGAGTTAGGTTTGCTCTGTCAGCGGATCTAGCAACTTGATCTCACTGATCCAGCGATAATCGTCTGTATTGTGGGTGACTAGAATCCGCCCATGTGCTACCGCCGTACCGGCCACAATCGCGTCACCCAGCGTCATCCGTCGCCTCTGACGCAACCTGACGGCCCATTGCACCACGGCCTCTGACAGCGACAGCACCTCTGCCGCTTGGAAAAATCGCTCTAGAAACTGGTGCTCTTCTTCGCTCAGACGGTGGTAACCGAGGACTTCAATGTAGCTAATCACTGAGACAGCAGGGTCACGCTCGGTGATAAACTGCCGAAGCGCGGTGTGCTCGGGCTGTGCAGCGTAAATAATGATGTTGCTATCAAGGAGCATTACCGCTCACGGGCAGGCAACGGGCGCTCGTGCCGTACCTCACGCTGCCAGGCGACAGGGTCGGTGATGGCGGCAAACGCCCCTCGGCTGGCCAGGGCAGCAAGGGCTTCGGCCATGACTCGCCCCCGTTCGCGCGCTGCTAGAGGGGTTTCCGCCAGCAGCGTAATGTGGACGGGCACCGGTTGGGTTTGTTCAGGAGGCCGGTCCAGCCACTCCACATGGTCGCCGTGCAGGATCGCTTTATAGGTGCGTAACATGGCCACTCCTCCATCCCAGGTGCCAAGGCCTCCCTCGGCATTGTACCCGGTCGATACCCCAGAATCTACCTGGCACCTAAAGATTCAGCAACTGGCCACCCTACCGCCACGGCTGAAGCCTACGGCGTGTCCGCCATGACCAGTCTCACAAAGGTCAGCAGGCGGGGGAAGCGGCGCCAGCGCTTAGGGTCAAGCCCTATCCGCCAGACCCACTCCAGCCCTAAGCGGCGCGTCCAGCGCGGGGCGCGCTTGACTGTGCCAGAGAGCACGTCCAGGGTGCCGCCGACCCCTATTGAGAGCGGCACGCCGATCTCCTGGCGGTGCTGGTGCAAAAACAGCTCTTGCCCCTCGCCCAGGCCCGCCAGCAAGAGCTGGGCGCCGCTGTCGGCAATGCGCCCGATCACCGTCGGTGTCTCGTCAGGGCCGTAGTAGCCGTGCTCTACGCCGGCAATCCGCGTGCCGAAGCGCTCCTGAGCGACCGCCGCCGCCCTTTGAGCGATGCCGGGTTTAGCGCCCAGGAAGTAAACGCTGAGCGCGCTGCCTCCTAGCTCGAGCACGCGCGTCACTACCTCGACACCGGGCACGCGCTCGGGCAGGGAGCACCCCAAGCGCCGCGCGGCCCACACCACACCCACGCCGTCCGCTACGGTTAAGTCTGCTTGAAGCAAAGCCTCTTTGAGGTCGGGGCGGGTCTCGGCCTGGACAATCAGCTCGGGATTGGTGGTGACCAGCAGCTTAGGCCTGGGGTCGTGAACTGCTTGCAAACACCACTGTGCGGCCTCTTCGAGCGTGACGGCGGCCACCCGGTAGCCAAGCAGCGGGACAACCGGGGGGCCGGCAGGGGCGTGGGACATCGCTTACAGCTTACAGCAGCCGGCTCAGCGGGGTTAGCGCATCTTCGGAGCAACCCAGGTGCTGGTTCTGGCCCCCTCATAGAGTGCCTCCATCACAGCGTTGCGGTAAGCGGCCTCGCTGGGAGCCACGAGCGGCACCGCGCTGCCGGCCAGCGCGTCGAGGAATAGCTCAAAGGCGTGTGGCTGCGCCTCGGGGAGAGCTTCCCAGGGTGTCTTACCATCTGCTCCCGCAACGTGCCGGCTCTGGAAGTAGAGCTTGCCGTCCACTGCGTGGGCATGACCTTCAGTACCGCTCACTAACACCTTCACGGGGTCGGCCAAGTCCACCCAGCCGGCCGCCAGGGTAGCAACAGCGCCACTCTTGAACCGGAGCAGCCCCTCACCGGACTCGTCGCAGCCTTCGTAGCGGCCCGTTACTACCTTGATCGAGGCCGTCACCGCCTCAACCTCGCCCAAGAGCCAGAGCAGGATATCCAGCGAGTGGGTACCGAGGTCGCCAAAGGCGCCACAGCCGGCCACTTTAGGATCGGCCATCCAGCGCCACTCATGATCGAACCAGCCCCGCAGCGACCCGGCGTGGCAGTTGGAGTGGCGAACGCGGGTGAGCTGGCCGAAGTGCCCCTTGCTTATCTGCTCTTTAAGGAAGCGGTGCATGGGTTGACCGCGCATGAAGTAGCCGGTCTGAAACAGCACCCCGGCCTGCTCGATGGCTCGAGCCATGCGGTAGGCGTCCGCAGCGGCGTAGCCCAGGGGCTTCTCCACAAACAGGTGTTTCTTGGCGGCAGCGGCGGGTAGCACTAACTCTTCATGTCGGTCGGTTTCGGAGCAGACCACCACTGCCGCCACCTCGGCGTCCGAGTAGATGTCAGTCAGATCCGCTACCTGGGCTGACAAGCGCTCAGCCGCCCGGGCCGCTCGAGCCCGGTCGTGATCCCAGACGTACTTAACCCTGATTTCGGCTCGCCGCGAGAGCCGGTTGATAAAGTCCGGGGTATGGATATGGGCGGCGCCCACGAGCGCCAGGCTAATCATGGGGTCCTCATAGGGCGTTTGGCCGCGTAGGGCTCCCAACCGGCGGCGCTGTCGGTGGCCCGCAGGATAAGCGCCAGCACCTCGCGGCTCTCCTCAACCGAGTGCAGCGGACGCTGCCCAGCCAGCACGCAATCGGCAAAGTAGGCCAGCTGCTCGGTGAAGGTCCGCACCGCCGGCAGCTCGATCCGCTCCGGTTCGGACGCGCCGAGCGGCAGGTGGTAGAGCACATTGTTGGTGCCGAACAGTTCACCCTGGTCGCCGATTAAGTGAATGGCATGAGTGCCATGCGGTCTGGCAAAGGCCCAGCTAGTTAGAATCTCGCCGATGACACCGTTCTCAAACAGCACCTGCACACTGGCGGTGTCTTCCCCTTCGATTGCCTGGCGGTAGCGCCCGAAGGTAGCGCGCACCTGCGCCACCGGCGCGGCGGCAAAGTACATCAGGTTATAAGCGGCATGATAACCGGTATCGATCAGCTCCCCACCGCCCTGGAGCTGCGACTTGCCGCGCCACGCCTCGGCAAAGTCGGCCTGGTTGACAAAGCAGTCCTGCGAGCGCAACCAGCGGAGTTGCCCAATGGCGCCGCTGACTAAGCGCTGCTTGATCTCGCGCACCATGGGGGCAAAGAGCTGGTTGTGACCGGGCATGAACACCAGCCCGGTGCCGCGGAGGGCGTTAACGATGGCGTCAGCCTGCTCTAAGCTGGTGCAGAGCGGCTTTTCGCAGAGAATGTGCTTGTTGGCGGCAACGGCGTCCAGGACCGCCACCCCGTGCAGGTGGTGGGGTAAGGCGATAATCACCGCATCGATCTCCCGGTAGTCAGCCAGCATCACGCGCCAGTCGTGAAACAGCGCCGGGTTGTGGCCGAGCTGCTCGCTGCGCAGCTTAAGCTGCTCGTCCGAGACATCGCACAGGGCCGTGCAGACGAGCTTGTCCGGGTGTGCCAGGATGCCTGCCGCGTGGGCTTGCGAGATGCCGCCGGCGCCGATGATGGCGAGTCGCAGTGGGGGGGTTGGTTGCTTCATGCTTTCCTCCTATAGCCGATCTATAGCCGATAGCGGACTTGCAGCTTAATCACGGCTGCCCGCCGAGCTTCAAGTTCACAACTGACGCGCCCGTTGTGCAGCTCGAGCGCTGCCTGGGGCCGGCCGAGCAGATCGCAGCGCGTGGCGCCGGTCAGCTCGAGCCACCCCGAGCCGATGACTGCCGTCTGGGGCGCATCTGAGGCATTCAGCAGCCGCACCGACAGGCACCACCCGTGCTCGGAGACCTGACCCGCCGGATCAAACTCAAGGTGGAGGGTCTGAACCGGCCCCTCCGGCAGCGACAGCAGCGCCCCCTGGCTGGGCAGCACGGTAGAGCTGGCAAGCTCGCCGAGATGTTGGATAAGGGGCGTAGCTTGCGCCGCCTCACGGCCCACTCTGTGCGCAGCTGTTTCGTTAAAAGGCCCGGCGTGCGGGTAGAGGCGGTAGCGGGCCATAACCTGTCCCGGCTGGTGCGCACGGAAGTTGGTCTCCCAATAGTTGTTAGTGACCCAGCCGATCAGGTACGGACGGCCCAGGACGAACTGGCGCTGGTAATGCCCGAAGTGAAAATCGCCTAGCTGCACCATCGGGTTCTCGGGCATGGTGATGGTGACGCCCTGCTGATCATTAGAGAAGTCCACCCAGTTTTGCACTGTGAAGTAGTCCCGGCAGACCCCAGGGAGCTGATCCACCTCGGGGATGATGGCCTGTGCGCCCACATCGATACGCGCAGTGGCCCCGGGCAGCTCGAACGGAAAGACGAGATAGGTAGCTTCGGGGTGGTCGCTGAGGCCCAGTTGCCAACGCGACAAGCACTCGAGGTAGTCGCCATCAGCAGGCAGGCTAACCTCTTGCGTCAGCGGACCGGCGCAACCGGGAGCCGCTATGGTCTGCACCACCGTGATCCCCAGCGGCGTGCGCCTCACCTGGTGGGCCAGGAGTCGGCTGGGAGCGCTGCGGCGCGCCCGCCAGCCCGGCCGCCAGCCCGGCGGGATCTCCGCTAGCGGGGCGTCCCAGTGCTGGTCGAACAGGAGCCGGCGCGGCCAGTCGTGAGTAGAGTCCGCTACCTGCTCGTGCAGGTACTGGTTTAGGCGATACGGCGCGTTAGTATCCACCCACTCATGCTCGAGCCGCTTATCGTAAAGCGAGACGATCCCGCCCCGCTCGCGATCAAAGGTGAGGCGGTAGCGGTGATTCTCTACCGTCGCCTCCTCGCTAAGCCAGGTCTCAAGCTTGACGAGCGAGCACCGCGGGACCACGGTGTAACCGCACCCCTCCACCGTAGTAGGCGGCAGCGCCCACTGGCCAGCCACCTCCTTGACTTCGTTCAGGACAGCGTCGCGATCCTGATGATGGCGGCCCGCGGTGGTATCGCTCGCTACTCCACGCGGGTTAAGGGTAAAAGCCGGGACCGGACCGCTCAGCGTGCGCCGCCAGGGGAGTGGATTGAAGACCAGTAGATCTTCAGGCTGCTTGCGCTCCACCAGCTGTGCAAAGTCCGCCAGGGCGTCGCGCCGCAACAGCCGGCTCAGGCTGCGGGCGGTATAGGCGTAACTGGCCTTGTGGTACCACTGGCTGTGCGTGTCCTCGCTTTCCGGCTGCCGGATGGAAATGTCAGCTCCCCAGGTATGCTCGTCCCAGAGGTGCAGGTTCCAGTAGGCAGCGTCGCGGTGCCGGGCGAAGGACTGCCGCGCCCAACGGCCCGCACCGCCGAGAGCGGCAAAGAGGGCATCGGCGTGGCGCAGCATCTCGCGGCTCCGGCGGTTGATGGCCACTTCGCGAGCCGAGCTAGCACAGCCGAAGTTCCAGAAGTCCGTCCAGTCGCCGCGAAAGGTCCTAAGCTCGCTCAGGTAAGGTTTAACGGCCTCCCACCAGATGCGGGGCGTCGCCATGACCAGGCGCGGCTGCTTGCCCTGGGCGTTCCAGGCCTCGATAAACGGCGTAAAATCAAAGGCCGAGCCGTTGTCGCCATACGGGTGATAGCTTTGCAACAGCAGGATCGGCAGGGGGTAGTCGATCTCCTGAAGGTAGGCTTGCAGGCGGGGCCAGCGCACGGCCTCAAACTCCTCAGCGTTGCGGCCGATCCCTTCGCGCCAGCCTTTATCATAGGGCCAGCCGTTGAAAACGGGCAGGCTGCGCCCCGATGGCCCCTGCCACAAAAACGGGTAGGGCCGGGGGGCCATGGGCCCGCCGAAGTGCGAGTTAATCGCCATGGTGAACCCTTCGATGCCGCAATCTAACAGGACATCGACAAAGGGCCAGTTGACGCCGTTCACATCGCAGTGCATGGCGTGCCTGACGGTGAAGCCGTAATCTTCTCGCAGCGTGCGCACGAACTGCAGCGACTCGATTAGCTGATCGGTGTCCACCAGTGGGGTCAGGTGGGCCAACATCCCGGTGATCTCGATCCGCCCGGCGCGCTCAAGCGCTTGCAGGCGCGCAATGTCCCGACTTGAGGCGTAGCGCAGCCAGGCTTGCAGCGTCGCCGTCGTCTCGACGGTCCAGCGGAAAGCCCCGTCCCCCTCATGGTCGGCATACCTGTCGGCTAGCTTAAGCGCCTCGTCGATAAAGCGGGTGGCCAGGTCCCAGAGAATCGGCTGATCGACGGTGTAGCCGATATCGGTATGGCTGTGGTGGATCAGGTAGATGGTCTGGATCTCCGGCATACCGACTCCCGCGCCGCCCCAGCAGCAACTCGCGCACGGTAGCGCTTAAGTCGCTAGACAACTGGACTAGTCCAATTTATACTGGCCTCATCCGCCTTGTCAACAAGGCCCAACTATGTTCTGGCGCCGCACCACTCAGCCCATCCTGCCACCCTGCCACAGCCCGGCTCCCGCGGGGCGTTACGACCTGTACCCGGCCTATCCCCTACCGGAGCGCAGTCACTCTGAAGGGCCCCCGCAGCAGATCGGACGCGGCTTTGCTGCGCTGGCCGAATGCTTGGCCGGGCGCCCGCGGATCGTCATTGACGGCTATGGCGGCGTGCTCTGGCCGGTGTTTCGCGAGCGGCTGGAGCGCGCCTTGGCGGAAGTGGAGGTAGAAGCTAGCTGGCTGGCAGTTGACCAAGCTCTCAGGCCAGAAGCGGAGATAGCGCGATTAGTGGCGCCGTTTTTAGGCGACGACCCGCTTTTTGGCACGCGCTTCACCGGGTCGCTTAAGGACTTCTTCGATCAGGCCAAACTTAATGAGTTGCGCCCCGCCTCGGGGGTGAGCATCCTCTACGGCACCGGCGCCGCGCTGGCCGGTTGGACTGAAGCGTTCCTGATATACCTCGACGTGCCTAAAAACGAGATTCAGTACCGAGCCCGCGCCGGCAGCATCGCTAACTTGGGCCGCAGTTCGGCAGACGACCCCAAAGCAATGTACAAACGGTGCTACTTTGTGGACTGGGTCGCGCTCAATCGGCACAAAGCCGAGCTGCTGCCCCACCTCGACCTGATCGTTGACGCGCAGAACCCCGACGATCCCGCCTTTATGACCGGTGAGACGCTACGCGCTGGGCTCGAGCGCATGGCGCACACCTACTTCCGGGCGCGCCCCTGGTTCGAGCCCGGCCCCTGGGGCGGTCAGTGGCTCAAAAAGACGATCCCCGACCTGCCGCAGGACGCTCCTAACTACGCCTGGTCGTTCGAGCTGATCACTCCTGAAAACGGCCTGGTGTTCGAGAGCACGGGCCAACGGCTGGAGGTCTCCTTCGATCTCCTGATGTACCAGAACCACCGCGCCGTCCTGGGCGATAGCGCCGAGCGCTTCGGTTACGACTTCCCTATCCGCTTCGACTATCTGGATACCTTCGACGGCGGCAACCTCTCGCTGCAATGCCACCCCCGACCGGAGTATATTCGCCAGTTTGGCGAGCGCTTCACGCAGGACGAGGCGTATTACATTATGGACGCCAAACCTGGCGCGAAAGTCTATCTGGGGTTTCAAGGCGGTATCGACCCGCAAGGCTTCGAACAGGCGCTGTCTGACTCCTTACCGCTGGAGGTCGAGGCCTTCGTGATGACCGTGCCGGCACGCCGGCACGCGCTGTACCTGATTCCCAGCGGCACCATTCATTGCTCCGGCCAGGATGCGTTGGTGCTCGAAATCAGCGCCACACCTTACATCTTTACCTTCAAGCTGTATGACTGGCTGCGGCCCGACCTAGACGGACGACCCCGGCCGCTCAACGTTGCGCGGGCCCTGGCCAACCTGGACTTCCAGCGCCAGGGCCGGCGCGTCCATCATGAGCTGATCTCGCAGCCACGTCTGCTCGCGTCAGGGCCGAGCTGGCAAGTAGTGCATCTGCCTACTCACCGGGAGCACTTCTACGATGTGCATCGCCTCGAATTCGATGATCGCGTGGAGGTCGCGACTGAGGGCTCCGTACATGTCCTCACGCTGGTAGCAGGCGAAGCTGTACTGCTCGAGGCCGGGCCAGGCGCCCAGCAACTGTTCAGCTATGCCGAAACCTTTGTGGTGCCCGCCGCCGCCAACACTTACCGCCTGACCAACCGGGGCACCGTCCCCGCCAAGGTCATCAAGGCGTTTATTAAACCCGGACCCCAACCGTGACCCGGCACGTCATCGCCATGGATGTCGGTGGGACCTCGCTCACGACCGGCCTCGTCCGGCAGGACGGCCAGCTAACTAACTTAAGCCGCATCGCCATCGACTCCTCCGGCACGGCGGAAGAGCTTCTGGGGGCCTTCACCGACGCGCTAAAGAGCTGCTTGGCCCGCGCTCAAGGGGCCCGGCTGACGCCGGTAGGGATCGGCATCGCTATCTGCGGACCCTTTGACTATCAGCGCGGTATCAGCCTGATGCAAAACCTCGGCAAGTACGACCATCTCTACGGGGTCAACGTTATGCAGGAGCTGCGCCGGAGGCTGGCGCTGCCACCATCGTTACCCCTCGTGTTCGATGTCGATAGCTGGAGCTTTGCTCGCGGCCAAGCCTGGTTGGGCGCCGCCCGGCGTTACCGCCGGGTTATCGCTTTTACCATCGGCAGCGGCGTCGGTAGCGCGTTTGTGGTCGATGGTGAGGTGGTCGCGGACGGACCGGGTGTGCCGCCGCTCGGTTGGATTGCCGGGCAACCCTACCAAGGCGGCATACTCGATCATTACGTCGGGCGGCATCAGCTGATCGCCCGCTATCAGGCGCTGACCGGGCTGAGGCTCGAGGTGGCGGAGATCGCCCAGCGGGCCAGCCAGGGTGAAGCGGAGGCGGCTAGCGTCTTTAGCGAGGTCGCAACAACGTTAGGCAACTTTATCCGCGAACGGCATGTCATCCCCTTTGGCGCAGAGTGCCTGGTGTTTGGCGGGCGGATCGCACAATCGTTCGCCCTGCTGCGCCCGGCGCTAACGCAATCGCTTAAGGGGGTCTCCGGACTCAAGGCTATTCTGGCTGTCAACAACAGTGTGCGCAGCTCTTTGCAGGGGGTGACAAGGCTGGTTTTGATCTTGTCTAGCGGTTGTCGGTGATAAGATAATTAACGTTTGGGTCGCGCCCGATGCCGGCCAGTAAAGGATGCCCTATGACCATTTCCACTCCGCAACGGCTCGAGCGGCTCAAGGTCCGCCTCGATGAGCTCCGGTTCTGGCTGGTCCGTGATCACCTAGACCTCACCCAATGGTCGTTTAACGGTCTGCCGTTGGCGCTGGGCGCTCCCTGGCCCGAGCGGGACGCCGTGCAGCAGTTAGCCCACCCCGAAGTTGCTATCCCCGCGGCCTGGCCCATCGCCGAGACCTGGCTCGAGCTCGACGTCGGCGGCGAAAGCCTGTTAACCGTCGCCTACGCCCGCAGCCAAGAGCAGTTCGGCCTCGACCCTTACCATCAGCGTTTCCCGTTGCAGGCCGACACTTTTAGCCTTAAGATCGAGATGGTCGCCCGGCTCCCGTTTGGCGTTCCGCACCCCGACCCGCGCCTGCGCTTAGCCCGTGCGATCTGGCTCGATACAGCACTAGACAGCTACTGCCGCCTGCTCAGCCTGGTTCTCGAAACCTCCCAAAAGCTCGCCGAGCAGGAGGTGGCACCAGTCTTGCTGCGCGCCGCCGAACGCTCGCTCACCATCCTCGACTGGCCCAGCCACACCCCGGACTATCTGCCTCGCTTACAGGGGAGCGAGCTGTTTAACCGCCTGTGGCAAGCCCCGAGCGGTCTAAGCAGCCATCCGCCGGCCTTGAGCGAAGCTCAGCGCGGCAGCGTAATATCGGCTCACGAACAGCTTAAGCGCGAGCTGCGCGAGCTGCAAACCCGCTATCCGCCCCAGGGGAGGCTACTCCTCTCGGGCCACGCCCATATCGATCTGGCCTGGCTGTGGCCGATTGAGGAGACCCGTCGCAAAGCGCAGCGGACCTTCTCTGGGATGCTGTCTCTGCTGGCACGCTACCCCGAGTTCACCTTCAACCAGTCGCATGCGCAGTACTACGCCTGGCTGGAAGAGGATGACCCGAACCTGCTAGCCGGCATCAAGGCTTATGCGCAAGCGGGCCGCTGGGAGCCGATCGGCGGCATGTGGGTCGAGCCTGACACCAACATGCCGACCGGCGAGTCGCTAGCGCGGCAGCTCCTGTACGGCCAGCGCTACTTTGAACAGCACTTCGGCCACCTGCACCGCGTCGGCTGGCTACCTGACTGCTTCGGCTTCGCCCCGGCGCTGCCACAAATCTATAAACTAGCCGGGATCGACAGCTTCTTTACCACCAAGACCAACTGGAATGAGACCAACCGCTTCCCCTATGACCTGTTCTGGTGGGAAGGCCTCGACGGCACCCGCCTCTTGGCCCACACCTTCTTGAACCCGCGGGATGGCTATAACGGCCTCTTCGAGGCCGAGACGCTGCACGCGGTATGGAGTAACTACCGCGGCAAGCAGCATCATCCCGAAGGGCTCCTGACCCTCGGCTATGGTGACGGGGGCGGTGGGACGACTATCGAAATGCTCGAGCGCCAACGCGCTGCCGAAGTGCTACCGGCGCTGCCCCAGACGCGCTGGGGGCGGGTTGATGACTACTTTGCGCGCCTCCACCAGACCGCTCAGACCGAAACGCTGCCGGTCTGGCTGGGCGAGATCTACCTCGAGCTGCACCGCGGCACCCTGAGCAGCCAGGGCCGCACCAAGCGCCTGCACCGCCAGGCCGAGCGCAGCCTGCTGGCTGCCGAAGTAATGACCAGCCTCATCGCTCTGCAAGGCATCAACCTCCCGATGCTGCAAGGCGGCAAGGCTCCGGGATCGCTCGAGCCCCTCTGGCGCGAGCTGCTAAAAAACCAGTTTCACGACATCCTGCCAGGCTCCTCCATCGGCGAGGTCTACGCGCAGGCCGAGCGCGAGTTAGCCACGGTAACAGCCCAAGCCGCAGCCGTAGCGCACGATGGGCTTCAGCAGCTAGCCGGTGCGGTGGCGCCCGGCGAGCGCCCCGGCCTCTTGATCGTCAATCCAGAGCTCACCGAGCGCCCGGTGCGGGTGGAGCTTAGCGAGGCCGTTCCCGGTGCCCAGGCAGTAGACGGCGGCTTCGTTGTCAGCGACCGGCGCCCAGTGCCCGGCCTGGCCGCCTCCATCCGCCTGGACTGTGCGCCGCCGGCAGGGCTAAGCGTCTCTCAGCGCCATCTGGAGAATGCCCTGGTGCGCATAGAGTTAGCTGAAGACGGCACCCTGGCTCGGATCTGGGACAAACGCGCCGGGCGCGAGGTGCTGGCTGGGCGCGGCAATCAGCTCTGGGCCTACGTCGACAAGCCGCGCAACTGGGACGCTTGGGACATCGATGTGGACTATCGGGCGCAAGGTCAGGAGATTACCGACTTAGCCGGCAGCGAGGTCATCGAAGCCGGCCCCCATCGGGTCGCACTGCGCCTAACGCGGCGCTTCCGCGCTAGCCTGATTACCCAGGAGCTGCGGCTGTGGGCTAACTCGGCGCGCCTGGAGTTCGCTACCCACCTCGCTTGGCACGAGCGGCACTGGCTCTTAAAAACCCGCTTTCCGGTAGCGGTGCGCTCCGAGTACGCCACCTTTGAAACGGCCTACGGCGTAGTGCGGCGCCCTACCCACAGCAATACCACCTGGGACGCCGCCCGCTTCGAGGTGGCCGCTCACCGCTTCGCCACTCTGAGCGAGCCGGGTTACGGGGTAGCCCTGCTAAATGACGGGCGCTACGGCCATCACGCTCTGCCTAGCGAACTGGGCCTAACCATACTGCGCTCACCTGTCCTCCCCGACCCCTATGCCGACGAAGGTGAGCACCGTTTCCGCTACGCCATCTATCCTTACAGCGGTTCCTGGCTGGAGGGCGGCGTACTGATGGAGGCTGAAGACCTTAATCAGCCGCTAAGGGCGCACCCTGTGAGAGCAGCGCGCGAAACGGCCTGGCAACCGCTGCGCCTGGAAGGGCTGCCGGTAGCACTGGGTGCGCTCAAGGGCGCGGAAGACGGCCATGATCTGATCCTGCGCGTCTACGAACCGCAAGGGGCGCGGGGAGGGCTTAAACTGACACTACCCGAGGGCTGGCAGCTAGCCGGCGAGGTCGATCTGCTCGAGCGCCCCCTGGCCGAGTCGCCAGACATCCGGCCGTTTCAGGTTAAGACCTGGCGCCTCACCCGTGCCCCATGACCCACCGCGCCAGGTCATCCTGCAGGCAACCGCTCGCGTAGCTGCCGCTTGAGGCGGGCCAAGATGGCGGCCATCCCGCGCAACCGCAGCGGCGAGATCACTTCGGCTAGCCCCATCACGGTGTAGAACTGCTCGGGGGTGTTAAGCACCTCCTCCGGGCTTAAGCCGCTGAGGCCCTCGCTCAAGATGCCGGCAAAGCCTCGGGTAGTAGGCGCCTCCGGAGGGGCGTAAAAATACAGCCTGACCCGGCCGTCTTGGACCTCGGTGGCCACAAAGAGCGGCGTCTGGCATTCATGCACCTGCTCCATAGCGTCGAGCCGGCCGGCTAAGTGCGGCGGCAGCGAGGCGACCTTGTTGGTGTAATCAAGCAGCAGCTGCAACCTAAGCGGCTTGGGCGTCTGTTTGAACGCCTCCACAATGGCTTGTAGTTTAGAGGGTACGGCCATAGCGCCAGCATACGCTCTTGTCACCGGCTAAGACGTGGTTTACGCAATTACTCGGGCGAAGCCTTATTACTCGGGCGAAGCCTTATTACTCGGGCGAAGCCTTATTACTCGGGCGAAGCCTTATTACTCGGGCGAAGCCTTATTACTCGGGCGAAGCCTTATTACTCGGGCGAAGCCTTATTACTCGGGCGA
>Ga0207951_100520_pt1 | contig 18650 bp, 12 predicted proteins | sample Subbio12Aug_8Bad_FD_184830 | JGI IMG/M metagenome (GOLD analysis project Ga0207951, IMG submission 184830) | Serpentinite rock and fluid subsurface biosphere microbial communities from McLaughlin Reserve, California, USA - CR12Aug_8Bad (SPAdes) | ecosystem: Environmental > Terrestrial > Deep... | reverse complement strand
GTCCATGTGTTTGGCCGCGCCGATTTCACCGTGTCGTTCTATGGCGCCAACATTTATCCGGAAAACATCACCATCGGGCTGGAGCGCCCGGCGTTTGCCTCATGGCTCACCGGCAAGTTCGTGTTACGGGTCGATGAGAACCAGGGCGGCGACAAGGTGTTGGCCATTGCGGTCGAGCTGCTGCCAGGTGTCGGCCCGGCACCCGACATGGCCGCGATGATCGCCGATTCGGTGCGTCACCATCTGCTGCGGCTGAACAGCGAATTTGCCCACTACACACCACCAGAGCGGCAAACACCGGTCATCAGCCTGCATGACTTTGGCGATCCGAATTTTTTCCCGGTCGGTGTCAAGCACCGCTATACCCGGCAGTGATGCCAACCCTTTCCCTGTAGCAAAAAATTCAGGGGTAAATTGTTCAACGGGATTTGTCTGGATTGCGCTTTCACCCGCCCTGGTAGATCGTGGAAATTCATATCTACCATCGAACAGACATGACGTGCAGTGGCTGAAAAATGGTTTTGCGGGTATTGGTCGCCGTCGTATTCGGGCTTGAATTACCCGAGATATTGGCTATTGATGCTTGGCATCGATTACGCCTCATACTCGTTCCCGCCTGAGAGCGTGGAACGAGTTTCAAGGTCGGCGCAACCAGTCAGTGACTGTGCTGGTTGCCAGCCTGCAAGCTTGCAGGCTGGTTCCCCGCAACTTATTCCAGAAATGGCGTGCCTGCTCCCCAGTAAAGCAAGTTTGCAGGTAGGTTGTGCCAAGGTTTTTAGCCATGGCCACTGCGTCGTGATAATACGAAGTCGGCAGCCACATTTGATACAGGCTGAGGCCAATCTGAAAATTCAGCGACAACCCCATCAGCCCCCCGCTAATCACCAGCAAATAGGCAAAGACTGGCGTTTCGCGTGTCAAGTACCAGGCAAAAATGTCGGTCAACATGCTCAGGAATGGGATGCCGATGGTCAGTCGCTTCAGCCATACCGGCATGTCGCAAAGCACGAAAAGTTTGCCGACAAAGAACAGGATCATGGCAATCCCGAACAGGTGAATGTGCGATACCCGAACCAGCGCAGGGATGGACGCACCGCGATCGGCTTCGGTGAGTTTGACCACCTCTGCATAACGGGTCAATGGCGGTACGCTCATGCCACTGGCAGGTGAATGACAACCCAGACAATCGCGCTGCAGGATGGGGGCCACTTGGGTATCGTAAACGGCTTGTTGGGCGCCGCCGTCTATCCAGTCAAGTATCACGGTTTTGTCTGCTGACGACTTGAGGTTACCGGCCATCGGCCCATTGATGGCCGAACTCAACCGGGTTTGATCGGGGCTGCCATGGTAAGCAATCACCACATCGTCTATCGATAGTCCGGGTCGACCATCGCGACCCTGGTGGCTGAAATAGATTTGCCCCAGGGAAAACGCATAACCTATCGCAATGCTCAACAGAAACATGCTGCTGAGTATGCGCTCCGAAACCGAAATGTCGGTGAATCGTTGGCAGTTTTGCATTGCACACCTCGCAAATCGTGAAAGGCGATTTTCAAGCAAGCAATATGTGCGCCATGGCTTGACCAGTTACTGTGATCGACAGAAAGTTTTGCGCATTATTCTTATTAACAATCAATAGCATGCGGTATTTTGCTTAAGGCCGGATTGGCGTCGATATACGCCGACAGTGGGCTTCCGCAAGCCGCACTGAGACTGGTTCGGCATGGCTGTGGTGCGATCTGCACCGATGTGTGTGATTCTCTCACCATTGCAGTACCAGTCCTGTAATCGGGCGGCATTTCCTCGTTTCCTCGTTCCCACGCTCCGCGTGGGAACGCAGACCGGGCGCAATCGACTCGGTATGCGCTTTGGGCTAACGCAGTTCCCCCCTACAGATTCTGCTTTTTTATTCCACCGGTTTTCCCGCCATGGCTGGCAATACCAGCAGGCTGCAAATAACAGTCAGCGAAATGCCGATGGCCAGCAGCAAGCCCATGCTGGCGGTACCGGCGTGGTTGTTGAATGCCAGGCTGGAAAAACTGCAAAATGTGGTCAATGCACTGAAAAACACGCCTCGCGCCGAGCTGGATTGCAGCAGGGCATGGTGGTCATCGTGGTGCTGCATTCTGTGTACGATGTGAATTGCACTGTCCACTCCCATACCCAGCAGCAAGGGCAGCACGATGATGTTGGCAAAATTGAACGGGTTGCTCAGCCAGACATTCACCGCCGCCGTCAGCAACGCCGCCAGCAACAGCGGCAGCAGGATGAGGCATGTGGTTTTGCCGCTTCGGGTTTGTAGCAACAGAAACACCACGATCATCACCAGCGCAGCGCTGAAGGCCTGGACGAAGGCGGTCACTACGGCCTGTCCCGTGGTGACATCGCCTATCGGCAGACCGAACGAGTTGGGTTCCGTTGCCAGAATCTGCTCGACGAATACTTTAAGGTTTTGCGTGTCATTCAAATCCTGCGCTGGCATGGCCAGTACACGGTACTCGCCGTGTTTACCTACCCAATGCTCGCGCACCTCGGGCGGAATGTCGTCGATAGTGAAAGCCGTTGCCGTCAGCCCGTCACGCAGCATCAGCATGGTGTGCGGCAACAGCTTCAATACGCTGTTTTCCAGCCGCGCATACTGTGCGGCGGGCTGGGCTTGGGCATCGGCATGTTGCACGAAGTCGGCAATGGTTTTGCTCAAACGGTTGAGTATCTCGACATTTACTGCGCCATCCGGCCTTGCGGCGGCCACTTGCAGGGTTTGCTGCAAGCTCAGCAGCGCGGCACGGACATCCGACGATGCAGGTTCGGCAGCGAAACGGTTCAGTTGCACCGGCATGATGAGGTTCAGGTGGTCGAGAATTTCCAGCTTTGCCTCCTGCTGTTCGGCCACCAGGCTGCTTAAGGTCATGGCTTCATGAACGCTGGATAGTTGGCCGAATTTCGCCGCCAGCGCATCGGCTTCCGCCAGGCTGCCGGTCAGCGCCGAGGTGGCGAATGGTGAATCGGTCTGGCTTTTCAGCAATTGTTTGAAGGCGATGACCGATGGCGCATTGGGGTAGCGCAGATTGATCGGGCTGGAATCAAAGGTCAGGTGTGTCAACGAGAAACCGGCGGCAATGGTGACAGCAACCGCGCCGATGAGAATGGCCCGTGAATGGCGAAACGGCAATAAATAGACCTGTTGCGGCAGCAAGCGGTCGCTGTTCCTGGGCAAAGGCTGAATCGGCAGCCATTTCAGAATGGCAGGCAGCAAAGTCAACGATACGACCAGGCCGATCAGGATGCCGCCGCTGGAAATAATGCCCAGTTCGGAAACTCCCCGGAAATCGGTGGGTACGAAAGCCAGAAAACCCAGCATGGTGGTCATGGCGCACATGAACAGCGATTTGCCCATGCTGTTCATGCTGTCGATCAGGGCCGCGTCGGTCGATTCGCCCTGCTGACGGCATTCCTGGTAACGCAGACAGAAATGCGTCGCAAAATCCACTCCCAGGCCGATGTACAGCACGGCAAAGGCAATCGAAATCAGGTTCAAATGGCCGACGGCAACGGTGGCGAATCCAGCCGTCAAAATCAGGCCGACTACCAGACAGACAAAGGTGGCGAACAAAAGACGCAGCGAACGCAAGCCAATGAACAAGGCTATCAGCACCAGTACCAGCGATACGGCGCCGGAGATCAGCATGTCCTGGTTGACGGTTTCCATTTCCTCGTGCTCCAGCGCAACTTCGCCGGTAAGGTTCAAGCTTACGCCGGGAAACTGCGTGGCGGCTTCCTGTTGCAGGTTGCGCAGATAGCCCATGGGCTTTTGCGCAGGCAGCAATTCCTGGAAATCCAGATGCGGTCTGGCAACGACCAGGCGACGGGTTTGTTCGGCACCGAAACCGTCTGCCGCCAGCAAGGTTTGCCACGACAGCAAATGCTGGTGATTGCCTGCCCTGACCGCATTCATCGATGTCGCGAAGGCATCGAGCAATGGATCCAGCGGCATGGCCAAATCCCGCTCCTTGCCTTCGACGGCCAGGCCGATGATGTCGGTCAAACCGGCAAAATGATAATGCGCCGACAGATAGCCGATGAAGGGCTGGGCATCGATCAGCCTGTTCGATAGCGCTTCCAGCTCATCCAAGGCCAGAAACAGCAAGCCTTGTTGGCGAAAAAAACCGTTGTCGACCGGAATGTAACTGGACTGAAACAAGGCCTGTTCAGCGTTCAGACGCCGGTTGACCCATTGCGCCGCCATGGCCGTCTGCTCTGGCGTCGGCGATTCCACCACCACCAGAAAAGCCCCGGCATCCTTAGGGAAAGCTCTGTCCAGTTCGGCACGTATCCTGACGAAAGGCAAGTCATCCGCCAGCAAATCGCTGGTATTGGTGTTCATCACCAAATGGTTGGCGGTGTAATACCCGCTGGCAACGCTCAGCAGCAGAAACAAAGCGATGATCCAGCCGGGGAAACGTACCGGGCCGTTGTTCAGGTGCGCAAGCAATCGGGTTTTCAATGAAGCAGGGTTTGAGGTCATGTTTTAGGAGAAATCAGGCTGAACGCGGAGGAGGCAGGCAGCAGGGTCGTGAAATGGATGGGATGATTTTTGGGACTACCGGGAATTTTCGATTTTCAAAAATCGAAATGCAAGCGGCTTGGTCACTATTCAGCGTAAGCGGTTTCGCTGCCCCTCATTACAGCACAGGGGTTTTAAAATAGCGCCGTATAGCGAATCACTCTGGTTTGACTCGTTCGCTGCATCGCTGCAAACTGGGCGCGTCGCTTTTCCATTTTGAAGAGGTATATGCCATGAGTCGAACCACACCTTTGCGTTGGGGCATCGTCGGCGCCGCGCGCATCAACGAACGGTTGCTGCCGGCGATCGTGCAAGCCAGCAATGCCGAATTGGTCGCCATCGCCAGCCGTCGTCCGGGCGCGGCGCAAGCAACCCTGGACAAATACGCGCCCGGTCAGCCTGGCGTTCAAACCTATGATGATCTCGATGCGGTACTAACCCACCCCGATGTAGAGGCCGTCTATCTGCCCATGGCCAATCACGAACATGCCGAATGGGCCTTACGCGCCATTGCCCAGCGCAAGCATGTGCTGGTCGAGAAGCCGATGGCGCTGACCGTGGCCGACATCGATGCCATAGCAACCGCCGCGCGGCGTCATAACGTCAAAATCATGGAAGGCTTTATGTACCGCTTTCACCCACAACATGCCCGGGTACGGGAAATCCTCGACTCTGGCGTCATCGGCGACATTCGTTCGGTACGTGCCAGCTACTCGTTCATGATGCGGCCTGCCCGTATGTACCGTTTGAGCGAATCGGTCGAACGCGGTGGCGGTGCAATGTGGGACATCGGCTGTTACGCCATACATTCGTTGCGCCTGTTCTTCGACGAATTGCCGACATCGGTCACGGCCATGGCTAACTATGTTGCCAGCGGTGCCGATAGTTCAACCAGTGGCGTACTGGATTACGGCAATGGCCGCTACGCGCAATTCGATTTCAGCTTTGAACGTGCACGTCGCTGCGAGTATGAAATCGTGGGTACGCAAGGTGGCCTGAAATGTCATGTCGTCTGGCAATTGCCAGGCGATGTGCCGGTCATTTCCTGGTGGAGCGAAAACGGTAGGCAAGGCGAGGAGCGTTTGCCAGCGTCCAATCATTTTCTGCTGGAAGTCGAGCATTTCAGCGACTGCGTACTCAATGACAGAGCACCGTCCCTGTCGCTGGACGATGCTCGCGACAACTGCCGCGTCATCGTCGCGGCACTGAAATCGGCCGCCGAAGGTAGAACTATCGCCCTCTGAGTCACACGCCAGGATGCGATTGCCCTGTACCGGCTCAGGGCAATCGCGCCCTGGCTGCCTGGTCGAAACGCCGATTCAACCGTCAGGTTCTGACGCTGCGGAAGGCACCAGGGATGCAGGCAAAATACCCGGTGACGCCTGAAAATCAGATGAATCCGGGCGACACAATTCTGTAATACTGCGCACCTAGACTCCGGCCCTATCTCTACAACGACCCCCCAAAGACACCTCCATGATTGATGACACCCCCGTAATCGATGCGGAACGAATCCTACACGAGACTTACCCTGATTTTCCGATGGGTAAGCAGAATAAACTCGCGACCAAGGCCTTGAAAAAACTGCTGCATGAGGACGATTTAAACGAATTTATCCTAAAAAACAAGCATTTGCGCGGCTTTGTTTTTCTCGACAAGTTGTTGGGTTATTTCAACTTCAGTTACCAGGTCAGCAGTCAATCGTTCAACAACATTCCGTCGGAAGGGCGGCTGTTGATTATCGCCAATCATCCGATCGGTACGCTGGACGGTCTTGCCCTGTTGAAGCTGATCCGCACGGTGCGCCCGGATGTGCGCATCGTTGCCAACCGTGTGCTGTCGCATATGGAGCCGTTGCAGTCGGTTTTCCTGCCGGTCGATGTGTTGTCGGGTGGCAAACAGCTCAGGGAAAGCTACAAGGCCATGCTGGCGGCGTTGGAAAACGAGGAGGCTGTCATCATTTTTCCGGCGGGCGAAGTTTCTCGCATCACGCCGAAAGGTGTGCGCGATGGCAAATGGCAATCGGGCTTCATCAAGCTGGCTTTCAGGGCGCACTGCCCCATTTTGCCGGTCAACATCAAGGCCAAGAATTCGGCCTTGTTTTACGGTTTGTCGACCATCTACAAGCCGCTCGGTACGCTAATGCTGGTCAAGGAAATGTTCAACAAGAACGGCCAGGAAATCAGATTCAATGTCGGGGCGCCGATTTCTTTCAGCGTTGTGGAAAATAGTGAGTTGTCGAACAAGCAACTGGCACAGCGCTTTCGCAAACATGTGTTGAATCTGGGCAGAAAAGGCAAACCTTTGTTGTTCGATACCTTCGAGACGGTGATCCACCCGGTCGATGCCAAGGCGGTCAAGAAGGGCTTGCTGCAATCGCGGTTACTCGGCGAGACGCGCGATGGCAAGAAAATTTTTCTGTACCGGTTTCAGGACGATTGTCCGGTGATGCGGGAAATTGCCCGCCTGCGCGAACTGACATTCCGGACGGTGGAAGAAGGCACGGGCGCCGCGCTCGACCTCGATCCGTTCGATATGTATTACAGCCATATCGTGCTGTGGGACGACAATGATCTGGAAATCGTCGGTGCCTACCGGGTGGGGGAAGGCCCGACCATCATGAAAGAACGCGGTATCGACGGTTTTTACACCAGTACGCTGTTCGATCTGAGCGGTGCCTTTTCCGCTTATCTGCCGCACAGCATCGAGCTGGGTCGCTCGTTCGTGCAGCCGCGCTACTGGGGCCAGCACAGTCTGGATTATCTGTGGTACGGCATAGGCGCTTATTTGCGCGAGCAAACCGACATCAAATATCTGTTTGGGCCAGTCAGCCTCAGTAATGCCTATCCACAAACGGCGAAGGAGTTGATTATCGGCTTTTATCAGCAGCAATTTGGTGATGATCAGCTCACCGCCAAAGCCAAGCAGCCGTTCGAAATTTCCGAACAAGGGCTGGCTTTTGCCCGCGAAACTTTTAGTAGCGACTACTCGACCAGTTTCAAACTATTGAACAGCGAACTGCGGAAACTGGGCGTCAAGGTGCCCACGCTGTACAAGCAATATGTCGAGCTTTGTGTCGATCGCGGTTGCCACTTCATCGACTTCAATGTCGATCCGACCTTCAACAATTGTGTCGACAGCCTGATCATGGTCGAACTCGACAAGATTGCGCCGAAAAAGCGCCAACGCTATATCGAAAATTCATTGACGCAAGTCCATTGACATAAAACCCATCGACCCACTCATTCAATGTCGCAAAAGGCATTCGACGAACTCGATCATTTGCAGGCCTTGATCGCGCAAGCCGGTCATCGGATCGAGGTCGATATCCTGCTCGATGTGCGCTACCACAACCAGGTATTTCCGGTGCATTGCATTACGCTGGGTTCGAAGCGAGTCGACGCACCGGTACTGGCCTTTTTTGGTGGCGTGCATGGCCTGGAAAAAATCGGCACCGAGGTGATTCTGGCTTATCTGACCACCTTGATCGAGTCGCTGGACTGGGATTACGAGCTGATGACACGGCTGGAACAGTGCCGCCTGGTGTTCGTACCCATCGTCAATCCGGTCGGCGTTTACCGGGGCACCCGCAGCAACGCTAATGGCGTCGATCTGATGCGTAACGCCCCCGTCGACGGCACCGGTCGATTCAGGCTGTACAGTGGCCACCGGCTGACGCGGCGCTTGCCCTGGTATCGTGGTGACGAATCGCAAATGGAGGCGGAAGCCGAGGCCTTGTGCCGCGTCGTTCGCCAGCACTTGTTTTCCGCACCGGTGGCGATGGCCATCGACCTGCATTCCGGTTTCGGCATCCAGGACAGGTTGTGGTTTCCCTACGCATCGAAGCGGGCGCCGTTCCCTCATCTTGCCGAAACCTTCGCCTTGAAAGCGTTGTTCGACCGCACTTACCCGCAGCACGTTTACCGCATTGAACCCACCAGCAATGAATATGTCATTCACGGCGACTTGTGGGATTACCTGTACGACGAATTCAATCTGAATCGCAGCGATGACCAGTTTTTTTTGCCGTTGACGCTGGAAATGGGGTCCTGGCTGTGGCTGAGGAAAAGCCCGCTGCATCTTTTTTATCGACATGGCTGGTTTCATCCGCTGCTGCCACACCGGCGGCAACGGATTTTACGCCGCCACCTGATCTTGTTCGATTTCCTCATCCGCGCCTTGCTGAATCCTGCGGCATGGGCGCGTTCCAGCGCGTCACTCAGAAAAACCCACCACGAACAGGCAATGAGACTTTGGTATGGCCATGACTGATACTCACCCGAAAAATTGGCTGCTTCTGCGCGGCCTGGGCCGACAATCTGCGCATTGGGGTCAATTTCCCGAGCTGTTGGCGCAGGCTTTTGCGCCCGCTTCGGTTCACACCATCGATTTGCCGGGCACCGGTATCTATCATCGTGAGACCAGTCCCAAAACCATTCCCGGCATCATGACGAAAACTAGGGCACGCGCCCTGGAAAAAGGCCTGCTATCCCAGCCGACCTGGCTGATAGGGTTTTCTTTGGGGGGTATGGTGGCTTGGGAGTGGCTGCATCGGCAGCCTGATGATATTGCCGGTGTTGTTTTAATCAACACCAGCCTGGCCAGTATCAGCCCGTTTTATAAGCGCTTGTGCTGGCAGAATTACCCGGATGTGCTGCGCATTTTGTTACAAGGCAATGTATTGCAACGCGAAACCGAGCTGTTGAAACTGGTTTCGAATCTGCATCGTCATTCCGAAACCGTGGCGCAGGAGTGGACATCGATCCAGATAGCCCGGCCCATGAGCTTGCAAAATGCCTTGCACCAGATGATGGCAGCCGCCCGATACCGGCCCGAACTGGCTGCGCCAACCTTGCCGGTTCTGCTGTTGGCTAGCCGGGAAGATCGATTGGTATCCAGCGAATGCTCGACGAAAATTGCCGAACAGTTGAATTTGCCACTCATGCAACACCCATCGGCAGGCCACGATTTGACGCTGGATGACAGCCCATGGGTATTGACGAGCGTGAAGCAGTGGCTTAATACAAGGCCTTACTGAATTTCAAAGTCAGCCTTGGTTTTGCCCGCCGCCAGCAAATCACGCATCCACCGGGGCGCCAGGCCTCTGCCCGTCCAGATTTGTGATGGATCATTCGGGTTACGGTATTTCGCCGACACTTTCCCTTGCCTGCGTTCAACCGTCTTTTTGTCAGTATCGATGATTTCAATGGTTACACCAATCGATGCAGCCAGTTCCTTGATTTGCGCAATCACTTCCTTGCGCTTGCCCGTTTGTTTTTCCTTCAGTGCTCTTTCAGCGCTTTCAATGAGCGATTGAATTTCATTTTCCGAAAGATTGGTAAAGTCAGTCATGTTTTTCCTCGTAGTTTAAAAAAGCGGCGCGATTATATCATTTGAAAAAGGTATTACTGTGAATCAATATAAAAATTCACTTCGCTGAGCAGTTTACCTTCTTTATCAACTAATACAACCTTCCATTGCCCAATATCTTTGATGGTAAAAACACGGCTCGATACCAATTTTCTCCGTCCTTTCTTGACATCAAACGGTTGTTTTTGAATAAGCCGACCTTCCTTCAGCCAATGATGAGAAAGTATTTTGTCTTTTGAATTCTTTGGTTCGCTGAAATAAAACAATTCTGTCTTGTCGGCTTGGGTAAGGCTGACAGGCGAATCAACCGGCAATCCTGGCTCACCGCTTACCGGTGCCTTGCCCAATGCAGCCCGAATCACCCGTTTGTCAAAAATGACGGCGGATAAGGTTTTTTGTTTATACGATACTGTGGCCACAGTATCGACAGCCTTGACACCCGCTTTTGCTTGTCCGGTATCATGGGTAACGGGCGCTGCAATATTTTGTGAATCGGATTGAACCTGCTCGGAGACCGGGTTGTCGGATGGCGCCAATTCATCGGTAAAAAGCCATTTACCCATAAAAAACAGGATAATTAAAACAAGTGCCAGCGCACAGACTATGCGCTGAGTATGCCAAACCGTGATCATCTTGGGGTCGATCAATGCTTTTCGGCGCCGATTTTCGCTACCGTAGTTGACTTTAACGACCAATCTGTTTTCCGACATGAGTTCTCTCTGGATAATAAATCTGCCCGAATGCCGGATGACATCAACGGGGCATCTTGGTGTTGCCTGTATTTTTTGCCTTGGTAATATACCATCTTGCTTCTACCCTACTAGCCACCACTTTTATTAGGAACCAGGACGTCGCATGAGCACGCTGTTAGAGCAGTTTCAAGACACTTCGGCACTATACGGTGGAAACGCCAGCTATATTGAGTTTCTCTACGAACAGTATCTACAAGATCCGAATCGGGTCATAGCCGAATGGCGACAGCGATTCGACGAGGTTCACACTGGCGCCACCGACGACACACCGCACAGCGTCATTATCGAGCGCTTCGAGAAACTCGCCATTGCAGAACCCGGCAAGCTGGCGAAAATGCAGGGGTTTACCGAACAAAGCATCAAGAAGCAATCGGCTGTCGCCCGGCTCATTAACCATTACCGGGTAAAAGGCCATCAAATAGCCGACAACAATCCGCTCGGTCAAAAAAGGGTCATCCCTGACGACCTGCAACCTATCTATTACGGCCTGACCGAGGCCGACATGAATACCGTCTTCGATACCGGCGGCTTGTGCGGCACCGACCGTCTGCCCCTAAAAGACATCCTGCAAACCCTGCGTGAAATCTACTGTGGCAGCATAGGCAGCGAATTCATGCACATCGTCGATGCCGAGGCCAAAAGCTGGATACGCCACAAGCTCGAAGGTGCCAAACCCGATTACGCCAGTCATGCCGAAAAGCGATTATGGCTGCTCAAACTGCTGACGGCAGCCGAAGGACTGGAGAAGTACCTGCACCGCAAATACGTTGGCCAGAAGCGTTTTTCGCTGGAAGGCGGCGAATCGCTGATACCCATACTCGATGAACTGATACAGCGCGCCGGTGAGTACAAAGTCAGCGAAATGGTCATCGGCATGGCGCATCGCGGCCGCTTGAACGTACTGGTCAACATTCTGGGCAAAAGCCCGGCCGCGTTGTTTGGCGAATTCGAAGGCACTCACACATCCGCTCCGGGCGCATTGACCGGCGACGTCAAATACCACATGGGCTTTTCGTCGAACATTGCCACACCGGGCGGCCCGATTCATCTGACGCTGGCATTCAACCCGTCGCACCTCGAAATCATCAACCCCGTGGTCGAAGGCTCGGTCAAGGCAAGGCAGGACAGACGGGGCATAGCCGGTGTCAATGCCATCGTGCCGGTTCTGATTCACGGCGATGCCGCCTTTGCCGGCCAGGGCATCATCATGGAAACCCTGAACATGTCGGAAACCCGGGCGTTTCATACCGGCGGAACGATACACATCGTCATCAACAACCAGATTGGCTTCACCACCAGCAACCCGTTCGATGCGCGCTCCACGCTGTACTGCACCGATGTTGCCAACATGATTCAGGCGCCGGTGTTCCACGTCAATGGCGACGACCCGGAAGCCGTCACCTTCATCACCCAGTTGGCACTGGAATACCGCATGGCATTCAACAAGGATGTCGTCATCGACCTGATCTGCTACCGCAGGCTAGGCCACAACGAAGCCGACGAACCGGCGGCCACCCAGCCCATGATGTACAAGGCCATACGCAACTTGATGCCGACGCGCCAACTCTACGCGCAGAAACTGATCGCCGAGGGCGTCATCAGCGAAGAAGCCGTCAACGCCATCGAGCAGGACTATTACCAACGGCTGGGTGCCGGTGAAGTCGTATCAAGACCCATCATCGAGAACAAGAACTACTCCTACTCGGCGCGCTGGGAAAAGTATTTGCACAAGGAATGGAACCAGCCTACCGATACCACGGCATCGTTTGAAACCATCCGGTTCTGCAACCAGCGCCTGCAAGCCTTGCCCGACGGTTTCGAGCTGCATCCGCGCGTCGCCAAGGTCATGGAAGACCGTAACAAAATGGCGGCAGGCGACCTGTCGATGGACTGGGGGTTTGCCGAAATCATGGCTTACGCCACGCTGCTGGTCGAAGGCTACGACATCCGCCTGACCGGACAAGACGTCGGTCGGGGTACCTTCTCGCACCGTCACGCCATACTGCTGAATCAGATCAATGGCGACAATTACATACCGCTGAAGCATCTCAGCGAAAATCAAGGTCGTCCGCAGATTTTCAACTCCTTGCTGTCGGAAGCCGGTGTGCTGGGCTTCGAATACGGCTACAGCTCGACCGTTCCTGACAAACTGGTGATCTGGGAAGCCCAATTCGGCGACTTCGCCAACGGCGCTCAGGTCGTCATCGACCAGTTCATCAGCTCGGGTGAAACCAAATGGGGCAAGCTCAGCGGCCTGGTGATGCTGTTGCCGCATGGCTTCGAAGGCCAGGGGCCGGAACACTCCTCGGCGCGGCTCGAACGTTATTTGCAGCTCTGCGCCGATCACAACATCCAGGTGTGCTACCCCACCACACCGGCGCAGATTTTCCATTTGCTGCGTCGGCAACTGCTGCGTGAATACCGCAAACCCCTGATCGTCATGAGTCCGAAAAGCCTGTTGCGCCACAAACTGGCGGTTTCGACGCTGGAGGAACTAACCAGCGGTGGCTTCCAGACCGTCATCGGCGAAATCGACGACATCGATCCTTTCCACGTCACCCGTCTGGTACTGTGCAGTGGCAAGGTCTATTACGACCTGCTGGAAACCCGGCGGCAAGACGACCTCAAACACGTCGCCATCATCCGCGTCGAACAGCTTTACCCGTTTCCCAATGACGCCTTCAAATGCGAGATCGACAAGTATCCCAATCTGGAACTCGCGGTCTGGTGCCAGGAAGAACCCAAGAATCAGGGCGCCTGGTACCAAAGCAAGCATCATTTTCATGACATCATTGCCGACAGGATACCCATACTGTACGCCGGTCGGGTGCCATCAGCCGCACCGGCGGTTGGCAGTTACAAAACCCATTTAAGCGAACAAAAGCATGTCGTTCACACCGCACTCTACGGCCATAAAACGCAAGGAAACCAACATGAGTTTTGACATTCTGACCCCCAGCCTGCCCGAATCCGTCAGCGACGCAACCCTGGTCAAGTGGCATAAACAGCCCGGCGAGCGCGTCAATGCTGGCGACAATCTGGCCGACCTTGAAACCGACAAGGTCATACTGGAGGTTCCTGCCCCCACCAACGGCATACTGCACAGCGTCGTGCGTAGCGAGGGCGACATCGTAAAAAGCGGCGAACTGCTAGGGCATTTCGAGGCCATCGCTCATGGCGGCGTCGTACCGCAAACACAATCGACTGAGCCAACGCCAATCGGTGCCCCCCTCAGCCCGTCGGTTCGCAAACTGGTGGCCGAAACCCAGATAGACCCTGCTCACATCGCCGGTACCGGCAAGCATGGCCGCGTCACCAAAACCGATGTACTGGGCTTCATCCATCAACAGGAACAACAACACGCCACCCCGGCACCGGCACTGGAAAAACCACGGCCCGATGACAGCAGTCACTCGCCGCTGTCGGCCACCGCCATCGCCAGTCTGCGACCGGAGCAGCGGGTACCGATGACACGGCTGCGCGCCAAAGTCGCCGAACGCTTGCTGCAAGCCCAGCAGAATGCCGCCATGCTGACGACGTTCAACGAAGTCAACCTGAAAGCGGTGATCGATCTGAGAAACCAATATAAAGACCGCTTCGAGAAGAAACACAGCGTCAAACTGGGCTTCATGTCGTTTTTCGTCAAAGCCTCGATCGAAGCCCTGAAACGCTTTCCCGCAGTCAACGCATCGATCGACGGCAGCGACATCATCTATCACGGCTATTACGACATCGGCATCGCCGTCACCACCCCGCGCGGCCTGATCGTGCCCATACTGCGCGATGCCGATCAGCTCGATTTTGCCGGTATCGAAAAAGGCATACACGATTTCGGCGAAAAAGCCCGCAACGGTTCGATCAGCGTCGAAGACCTCAGTGGCGGCACCTTCACCATCACCAATGGCGGCATTTTTGGCTCCATGCTGTCCACGCCGATACTCAACCCGCCGCAATGCGCCATCCTCGGCATGCACGCCATCAAAGAACGTCCTGTCGTCGAAAACGGCGAAATCGTCATCAGACCCATCATGTACGTCGCCCTGTCGTACGATCACCGTCTGGTCGACGGCAAGGAAGCCGTGCAATTCCTGGGTATCATCAAGGAAAGCCTGGAAGCGCCCGCCCATCTGCTGCTGAATATCTGATCGCCCCGCCCCTCTTGTCCTCGCTCCCACAGCCTTCCGTGGGAACGAGGGCATCAATACACCCCATCACAAGCCAGCGTCCACACACTGCACCAGCACTGTGCAATCGACCGGGTTTGTTGGCTCAATGAAGTGCATCCGCACCCATCCAATTCACACGCATATGCTGAGATGCCACGCTGAACATAACGGTAAAGCATTGATAGTATTTATAAAAAATCAATAAAACTCAAACTGGCATCTTAGTTGCTAATAGATAATCAGTACTCCATCGCAGGAGTCTGAATCGTTGCTCAGCGTTGAGCAAACCAGACAAAGGCGTCTGTCGTGCATTGCATCGGGCAATGGCACGCAGACGCCTTTTTTATTTTCCGCCGTTTTTTGTTTGGGACGTGTCATGAAAACCATCATTCAATCAAGCTCGAAGACATTATCGATTGCACTGTCGGCTGCGCTGGCCATTTCGGGGCTGGCACTGAGCAGCGATGTGAGCGCCGCAGGCAAACTGGAAAAGGAGGACCTGAAATTCGGCTTCATCAAGCTCACCGACATGGCGCCATTGGCCGTGGCGGCCGAGAAAGGCTTTTTCGAGGAGGAGGGCCTGTTCGTGCAACTGGAAGCACAAGCCAACTGGAAAGTGGTGATGGATCGCGTGATCAACGGCGAACTGGACGGCTCGCACATGCTTGCTCCGGCGCCATTGGCGGCCAGTGTCGGCTTCGGCACCAAGGCCGACATCGTGACCGCGTTCAGCATGGGCTTCAACGGCAACGCCATCACTGTGTCCAACGACATCTGGCAACAAATGAAACCGAACGTGCCAATGGACGGTGGCAAACCGGTACACCCGATCAAGGCCGATGCGCTGAAACCCGTCGTCGAAAAATATAACGCCGGGGGCAAGCCGTTCAACATGGCGATGACCTTCCCGGCCGGCAGTCATAACATCAAATTACGTTACTGGCTGGCCGCCGGTGGCATTCACCCCGGTTTCTACGCGCCGCCGCAAGACATTTCCGGCCAGATCGGTTCCGACGTGCTGTTGTCGGTGACGCCACCGCCGCAAATGCCGGCGACGCTGGAATCCGGCACCATCTTTGGTTACTGCGTCGGCGAACCCTGGAACCAGCAAGCCGTATTCAAGGGTATTGGTGTACCGCTGATTACCGATGAAGAGCTGTGGAAAGACACGCCGGAAAAAGTTTTCGGTGTGACCCAGGCATGGGCGGAGAAACACCCCAACACCTATCTGGCCATTACCAAGGCATTGATTCGCGCCGCCATCTGGCTGGATGCCGACAGCAACAAAAACCGCAAGGAAGCCGTCGAAATGCTGTCGCAAAAGCAATACGTCGGTGCCGATGTCGAGGTGTTGGCGGCCAGCATGAACGGCACCTTCGAATATGAAAAAGGCGACAAGCGTCCGCTGCCCGACTTCAACACCTTCTTCCGCCACAACGCCAGCTACCCGTCCTGGAGCAGCGCGGTGTGGTACCTGACCCAGTTACGCCGCTGGGGCATGATCGCCGAGTACAAACCCGACAATTGGTATCTGGAAACCGCGAAAAAAGTCTACCGCCCGGACATCTACCTGGCTGCGGCGAAAGAGCTGGTCGCCGAGGGCAAGGCCAAGGCTGAAGATTTTCCAGCCGATACCCGTATCCAGCCGTCACAAAATTTCTTCATCGACAAAATTCCATTCGACGCCAATAAAGCCAACGACTATCTGGCCAAGTTTGCGATTGGCCTGAGAGGCAAGCAAACCATCGCAGGCGGCAAGGTTGTCGAATAACCCGTGCTCTGAGTGCGCCGAAGGGGGCTGGATGCAAGGACGCATCCTTTTTTTGAATGCCCTCGATCAGGCTCATTCCCCTGTGGGGAGCCTGGGAGCGAACGAGCAAACCCACTTACACCGTTCTGGAGCTGATTACGATGACTCACACACTCATCAAATTCTTCAACATCACCGGCCTGACCTGGTTCGTACCTCTGGCCAAGATCGCCGCTGGCGAAAACCCTGCTCAACAATTGCGCCAACTGTTTCTGGTCATGGGCGTCCCCATCATTGCTTTCGTGCTGTTCTTAGGTCTGTGGAGCGTATCGGCATCTGGCGTCAACACCAGCCTGGGCGCGATTCCGGGGCCGGTCGCGGTGTGGAGCGAAGTCGGTGGTCTGATGGCCGAACATGTGGCGGAACAGGCCAAAAAGGCCGAGTTCTACCAACGCCAGGCCGAGCGCAACAAAGCGAAACTGGCTGAAGATCCGAAGGCCGAAATCAAGCTTCGCCCTTACACCGGTGCTCCGACCTATCTCGATAAAATCCTGACCAGCCTGCGCACCGTGTTCGCCGGTTTCCTGATTGCCACCCTGATCGCGGTGCCGATCGGCATCTTGTGCGGCATGAGTCCTGTCATCAACACCGCGTTCAATCCGCTGATCCAGATTTTCAAGCCGGTATCGCCCCTGGCCTGGCTGCCCATCGTCACCCTGGTGGTCAGCGCGGCCTACATCACCGGCGATGACGCCTGGTTCGAGAAATCCTTCATCACCTCGGCCATCACCGTCACCCTGTGTTCGCTATGGCCGACGCTCATCAACACCGCCGTCGGCGTGTCATCGATCGACCGCGATCTGGTCAACGTCGGCAAGGTATTGCGCCTGGACTGGGCCACCGAGATCAAACGCATCATTCTGCCGTCGGCACTGCCGTTCATCTTTACCGGCATGCGTCTGTCACTGGGCGTGGGCTGGATGGTGCTGATTGCCGCCGAGATGCTGGCGCAAAACCCCGGGCTGGGCAAATTCGTCTGGGACGAATTCCAGAACGGCAGCGCCAACTCGCTGAGCCGCATCATGGTGGCCGTGTTCACCATCGGCATCATCGGCTTCGTACTCGACCGCATCATGCACTCGCTGCAAAACCTGTTCTCGTTCCAGAAAGCTTAAGGACGCCGCCATGATCGCCACCGCCAAAATCATCGAAATCTCCATGCAAAAATCAACCAGGCAAGAATCAACCCGGCTTGCACCCGCCAACGATGCCGCGAACCCTTTGGTGGAGCTGAAAAACGTCTGCAAATCCTACGGCGAAGGCAAACATAGAACCTCTATCCTGAAAGACATATCGCTGGACATCCGCGACGGCGAATTCATCGCCATCGTCGGTTTTTCCGGCAGTGGCAAAACCACGCTGGTATCACTGCTAGCCGGGCTGATACACCCTGACAGCGGCGAATTGCTGAAAAACGGCCAGCCCATCACCCAGCCCGGCCCGGATCGTGGCGTCGTGTTTCAAAACTATTCGTTGATACCCTGGCTGACGGTATACGAAAACGTCGCGCTGGCGGTGGATGCCTTGTTCAAGGACTGGACACCCGCACAGCGCCGCGCCCACACCGAAAAATACGTGAAGATGGTGAATCTGGGTCGGGCGATGGACAAGAAACCGGCCGAACTGTCCGGCGGCATGCGCCAGCGTGTCAATGTTGCCCGCGCCCTGGCGGCCAACCCCGACATCCTGCTGCTCGACGAACCGCTCAGTGCGCTGGACGCCCTGACCCGGGGTAACTTGCAGGACGAAATCCTGCAAATCTGGGATCAGGATAAAAAGACGGTGATTCTGATTACCAACGATGTCGATGAGGCCATCTACATGGCTGACCGGGTGATTCCGCTGAAACCCGGCCCCGATGCCAGCTTTGGGCCGGATTTCGTCATCGATCTTGAGCGTCCGCGCGACCGCACCGCGCTGAACCACGACCCAAAATTCAAACGTCTGCGTACCGACATCACCCGTTATCTGATGGACATCGGCATGCA
>Ga0207951_100519_pt1 | contig 18707 bp, 16 predicted proteins | sample Subbio12Aug_8Bad_FD_184830 | JGI IMG/M metagenome (GOLD analysis project Ga0207951, IMG submission 184830) | Serpentinite rock and fluid subsurface biosphere microbial communities from McLaughlin Reserve, California, USA - CR12Aug_8Bad (SPAdes) | ecosystem: Environmental > Terrestrial > Deep... | reverse complement strand
CCCCCCCCCCCCCCGCCCCCGGCACATGCGGCCCCCGCGGCCCCCGCCGCCGACCCCCTCATCCTCTACGGCCAGCATTTTTCCAGCCGCTTGTTGCTGGGCACGGCGCGCTACCCCTCGCCCGCGCTGCTCGAGCAGGCCGTGGCGGCCGCGCAACCGGCCATGCTCACGGCTGCGCTGCGGCGCCAGAGCGCCGCCAACGCCGAGGCCAGCCGCAGCTTCTGGACGCTGCTGCAAAACATGCAGACGCCGCTGCTGCCCAACACCGCCGGCTGCCACAGCGTGCAAGAGGCCATCAGCACGGCCGAAATGGCGCGCGAGCTCTACGGCACCGACTGGATCAAGCTCGAAATCATCGGTGACGACTACACCCTGCAGCCCGACACCCTCAACCTCGTCGGCGCGGCTGACCAGCTGCTGCGGCGCGGCTTCAAGGTGCTGCCCTACAGCACCGAAGACTTGGTGCTGTGCCTGCGCTTGGTGGATGTCGGCTGCCAGGCCGTGATGCCGTGGGCGGCGCCCATCGGCACCGGCAAGGGGCCGCTGAACCCGCTGGCGCTGCGCACCCTGCGCGAGCGCGTGCAGGTGCCGCTGCTCGTCGATGCCGGGCTCGGCCTGCCCTCGCACGCTTGCCAAGTGATGGAGTGGGGCTACGACGGCGTGCTGCTCAACACCGCCGTGGCGCTGGCGCTCGATCCGGTGCGCATGGCGCAGGCCTTTGCCGCCGCCGTGCGCGCCGGGCGCGACGCATTTCTGGCCGGCACCATGACCCCGCAAGACAGCGCCCAACCCAGCACGCCGGTGCTGGGCACACCGTTTTGGCACCAACCCTAAAAGGCGTCAGAGCGCTCTTGCCCGCCCCGATGCACCCCAACTCCGCCGTGGCCTACGCCCTCGCCACCCCCGCCACCCCCGCCACCCTCGACGCCTTGGTGCGCCAGCACGCCGCTTTGGCGATCGAAGCCCAAGCCGACCCCAGCGCCACGCCCGCCAGCGACAGCGCCTACGACGTGGCTTGGGCGCTGGCGCGCCGGCTCGGCTTCATCGAGGCCGACGCCGCCGTGATCGCGCAGGCTTGGGATAGGCGCAGCGCGCGCGAGGGCCACTGGCGCGCCGACTGGCCCGACGATCCGCTGGACTTTGGCCTAGGCACGGCGGCGGCTGCAACCCAGCCCGGCAGCGCCGCCGCGCGCCCAGCCGCAACCAGCAGCCCCCCGCCCTTTGCCCCCCACCCCGACGGGCTGGGCCTGTACGCCGTGTTGCCCAATGCCGCTTGGGTGCAGCGCATGGCCGCCGCCGGCGTGCCGACGCTGCAGCTGCGCTACAAACCCAGCGCGAACCCCGGCCCCGGCACCCCGCCCGAGGCCGCATCGAGCGCAACAAACACCCCGAGCGCATCGAGCGCCCAAGCCGCTGCCCAACCATCCACCGAAGTGCAGGCCGACGTTCTGGCACAAGTGCGCGCCGCCGTGGCCGCCGTGGCCGGCACCACCAGCCGCCTGTACATCAACGACCACTGGCAAGCCGCCATCGAAGCCGGGGCCTACGGTGTGCACCTAGGCCAAGAAGACCTCGACGCCCTGGCACCCGAGGCGCTGGATGCGCTGCGCGCTGCCGGTTTGCGGCTGGGCATCAGCACCCACGGCTACGCCGAACTGCTGCGCGCCGCCGCCCTGCGCCCGAGCTACATCGCGCTGGGCGCCGTGTTTCCCACCACCCTCAAAGCCATGCCCACCGCACCCCAAGGCTGCGCCCGACTGCGCGCCTACGCCCAACCGCTGGCGCGCCTGCGCCCGGCCATCCCCACGGTGGCCATTGGCGGCATCGACCTCGAGCACTTGGGCGCCATCGCCGCCAGCGGCGTCGGCTCCTTTGCCGTGGTGCGCGCCCTCACCGCCAGCCCCGACCCCGCCGCTGCCGCCCATTCGTTGCAGCGGTGCTGGGCTGAACTTAGCCCCCTGACGGGCGCTTGAGTCCAAACCGGTGCCGCAGCTGCTCGATCAGGCGGCTTGGCTGCGTTTTTTCCACCAATCGTACTGCGACTGACTCGCATTTGTCTTACAATGCGGCTTAAACAGCACCCTGTCTATGCCGTCCACCCACCCATCGACCCTCGTGGTCAACCCCGCCGAATTGCCGCGCCAGCCGGTGCACGCCGGGGCGGCGCAGCGCTGCATCCTGCTGTCCTCATTGCAACCCGGTGGCATCGCTGCGCTGACCGAAATCCCGCCCCACGGCCGCATCGCGCCCCACGGCCACGCGCACCCCGACTGGGTGCTGCTGCTGGTGGTGCGCGGCCCGGTGCTGTATGCCGACGGCACCCACTTTGACGCCTCCGCGCTGCGCCCGCACGAAGCCGGCACCCTGCTGCTGATCCCGCGTGGCAACACCCACTACTTGGCTGCACAAGAAAGCGGCGCGCTGCTGCTGGCCATCCCGACGCTGCGTGGCGCGCTGCCTGCAAGCCTGGTGGCGCGCCTGCCCGCGCTGGAGCCTACAGACCCCCCGACCGCTGCAGCGCAGCCCTGAGGCGCCACGCGCTGCAGCCATTTGCCTTTAACCCCTAGGAGCCATCCGATGAGCTTGTCCCGCCGCCACCTTCTGGCCAGCAGCGCGCTGCTGGCATTGCCTGCGCTGCCCGCATTCGCCCGCCCCGGCGAACTGGTGCTGTGGGGCCCGCCTTCCACGCCCAGCGCGGTGCTTGCCGTGGCGGTGCAACAGGGCTTTCTGTCAGCGGTCGCGGGCCAGGTTTCGGTGCGCGTCTGGCGCGACCCGGACGAGCTGCGCGCGGGTCTGGCCGCCGGCAGCATCCAGGCCTCGATCGTGCCGACCGTGACGGCGGCCAACCTGCACAACCGCGGCTTGGGGCTGCGCCTGCTCAACGTCATGACCGATGGCCTGAACACCATCGTCGCCGCCGAACCCATGGCCGACCTGAACGCGCTGCGCGGACGCACGCTCGCCCTGCCGTTCATCAACGATTCGCCCGGGCTGGTGTTTCGCCGGCTGGCCCGTGCCGATGGGCTGGACCCGGCGCGCGACCTGCGCATCCAGCCCGCCGGCACCCCGGCCGAGGCGGCGCAACTGCTGCTGGCCGGGCGTGTCGATGCCGCGATGCTGCCCGAGCCTGCGGCCAGCGCCGCCCTGATCGGCGCTGCGCGCGCCGGCCGCACGCTGGTGCGCGCCTTCGACGTGCAAGCCGCCTTTGGCCGGCACTTTGGTCATGCCAGCGTGCCCCAAGCCGGGTTGGCGCTGCGCGACGGCTGGCGCACCGAGCACCCGCAAGCGGTCGAGGCCCTGCAAGCCGGTCTGGTGCGCGCCGTCGCCTACGCGCGCGCCCACCCAGCCGCGGCGGCCCAAGCCGCAGCCGGCGTGCTCGGCCTGCCGGCGCCGGTGATCGAGCAGTCGATTGCCCACTCGCTCCTGGTCGCGCACCGTGCACGCCAGGCGCGACCGGCGCTCGAAACCTATCTGCGCGTGGTGGCCGAAGGCGATATCGGTCTGATCGGCGGCCGCCTGCCCGCCGATGACTTTTACCTGTGACTTGGCTCGGTCGGCTGGGCAACTTTTTGTGGTCGGGCTGGGCCGGGCTGGCGGGGCTGTGCCTGCTGGCTGCGGCTTGGCAGGCCGGGCATGAGGCCTACGGCAGCTTCATCCTGCCGGCCCCGGTCGCGACGCTGGAGCAGATCGGCGCGACCCTGAGCGACCCGCTTTTTGCCGAGGCAACCAGCACCACGGCGCTGCGCGCCGCGACCGGCTTTGCAGTCGCCGCCAGCATCGGCGCCGTGGTCGGCATCGCTGCCGGTTACTCGATGGCCACGCTGCGCGCCGCGCGGCCGCTGATGACCGTGCTGCTGGGCGTGCCACCCATCGCCTGGATCGTGCTGGCGATGATCTGGTTTGGCGCCAGCGACGGCACGGTCGTGGCCACGGTGGTGATCGCCGCAACGCCGATCGTCTTTGGCGCCGCCGCCCAAGGCATCGCCACGCGCGAACGCGGGCTCGACGACATGGCGCGCGTCTTTGGCGCTTCGGCGCTGCAGCGCTTTTACCACCTGGCGCTGCGCCATTTGGCTGCGCACCTGTTCCCGGCGCTGGCGGTGGCGCTGGGCACTGCGGTCAAGGTGGCGGTGATGGCCGAGCTGCTGACCAACACCGGCGGCATCGGCACCGAACTGGCCAACGCGCGCTCGCGCCTCGACGTCACGGCGGCGATGTCGTGGGTGCTGATCGCCGTTGCGCTGCTGCTGGTGCTCGAGTACGCGCTGCTGCAACCGATCCGCTCGCAGCTCGAGCGCTGGCGCAGCGCCGCCCAGCCTTGGGGGGTCAAGCGTTGAGTCGGCCGCCCGCACTGGTGCTCGAAGGCATCGGCCACGCCTACTTTGGCCGCTACGTGCTCGAAGGCGTGCGGCTGCGCCTGCACGCCGGCGAGGTCGCGGCGCTGCTCGGGCCTTCGGGTTCGGGCAAATCGACGCTGCTGGCGATCGCCGCAGGCATCCTCGAGCCGCTGCGTGGCACGCTGCAGCGCGGCTACCGCCGGCACGCGATGGTCTTTCAGGAACCGCGCCTGCTGCCCTGGGCGACTGCGGCCCAGAACATCGCCTACCCGCTGCGGCTGGCCGGACTGGGGCGGGCGGCGCGGGCCGCGCGCGTGGCCGAGGTCGCGGCGCTGGCGCATTTCGACCCCGCCGACCTCGGCAAGTACCCGGTCGAGCTCTCGGGTGGCATGCGCCAGCGCGTGGCGATCGCGCGGGCGCTGGCCCCAGCACCCGACTTCGTCTATTTCGACGAACCCTTCACCGCGCTGGACCCGGGCTTGCGCCGTGCGATGCAAGATTTGGTGATCGAAGCCGCCAGCCGCCACGGCTTTGGCGCGCTGTTCGTGACCCACGACGTGCAAGAAGCGGTGCGCATCGCCCACCGCGTCTTGGTGCTCGACGCCGGTGGCCGTGGCTTGGCCGGCGAGCGGGTCGTGCCCGGCGTTCCCGGCGCACGCGATGCGCGCACAGTGTTCGAGACCGCCCACGGCTGGCTGGCCAACGATGCGTTGTTTCAAGCCGTCGAGGGCAGCGACGAAAGGACGGCCGGATGGAGTTGAAACCGCGCCTGCAACGCATGGGCGCGGGCCTGACGTTCGAGGCCTTGCGCCTGTTCTTCCCGCTGGCGGCGTTGCATGCCGCGCTCTGGCCGCTGCTGTGGGTGCTGCTGCTGGGCTACACCCTGCCCAGCGCTGCCGGCATGCCAGCGGCGCTGTGGCACGGCAAAGAGATGATCTACGGCGCCTTTGGCGCAGCGCTGATCGGCTTCGTGCTCTCGGCCATGCCAGAGTGGACCGGCACCGCCCGTCTGAGCGGGCGCGCGCTCTGGGCGCTGGCCAGCGCTTGGTTGCTGGCACGCCTGATTGGGCTGTGGGGCGCCGAAGCGCTGCTGCCGCTGGCTGCGGCCCTAGACGCCTTGCTCTACGGTGGCTTGGCGGCCTATGCGAGCTGGCTGGCGTGGAGGCGACCGGTGGCGCGGCTGTGGGCCTTTGCCGGCTGGCTGTGGGCCTTTGCTGCGGTGGCGCTGGGGCTGCGCTTCGCGTTCTGGCACGACGACGTCGCGCTGGCTTCGGCGGCGCTGCACGCAGCGGTGCTGGTCTTTCTGGCACTGATGGCGCTGTCGCTGGCGCGCATCTTGCCAGCGGTGCTGAACCTAGTGCTGGACCCGACGCAGGCCAGCACGCCGTTTCGGCCGCACCCGGGCCGGCGCAACCTCGCGGCCGGTCTGGTCGCGGTGGCGCTGGCGGCGCATTTGCTCGGCCTGTCGAACGCGGTGCAGGCCTTCTTGCTGCTGGGCGCCGGCGCGGCCTTCCTCGACCGCATTGGCGACACCTTCATCGGCTGGCGCTTCTTCAGGCCCGAGGTGCTGGTGCTGGCCGGCGCGGCCGCACTCGCCGGCCTCGGCCTGATTTTGATGGGGCTGGGGCGCCTAGGCAGCGGCGCGGCGGCGCTGGCCGGGCTGCACGTCACCGTCATGGGCGGCCTAGGCCTGGCGGTCATCGGTGTGCTGGCGGTGGCCGGGCGGCTGCACACCGGGCAGTCGGTGCAGCTGCCGCCCAGCGCCGCCGCCGCTGCCCTGCTGCTGGTGGCGGCGACGGCGCTGCGTGCGGCACCGGCGCTGGGCATGGACGCGGCTTGGGCCTACGCCGCCGCCTCGGTGCTGTGGGCGGCGAGCTTTCTGCTCTGGCTCACGGGCTACCTGCCCGCCATGGCCGATCCGGCCCGGCGCGCGCACGACAAATGCGGCTAGGGCTGGCGGCACCGGCGCCGCAGCCACGCACGGCAGCCACTGCCCAGCGCAGTAAAATGCGCGCCACCCTCAACCCACTGCCCCTACCACCATGTCCCTTTTTGCTGCCGTCGAAATGGCCCCGCGCGACCCGATTCTGGGTCTGAACGAGCAGTTTGCCGCCGACCCCAACCCGCACAAGGTCAACCTCGGCGTGGGCGTCTATTACGACGACAACGGCAAACTGCCGCTGCTGCAGTGCGTGCAGCAGGCCGAGCGCGCCATGCTCGAACACCCGGCCGCGCGCGGCTACCTGCCCATCGACGGCATCGCCGCCTACGACAACGCGGTCAAGGCGCTGGTCTTTGGCGCCGACAGCGAACCCGTGCGCAGCGGCCGCATCGCCACCGTGCAGGCCATCGGTGGCACCGGCGGGCTCAAAATTGGCGCCGACTTTCTGCGCAAACTCAAGCCCGGCGCCCAGGTGCTGATCAGCGACCCGAGCTGGGAGAACCACCGCGCCCTGTTCAGCAGCGCCGGTTTTGAAGTCGGCAGCTACGCCTACTACGACGCCAAGCGCTTGGGCATCGACTTCGAGGCCATGCTCGCCAGCCTGCAAGCCGCCAGCCCCGGCAGCATCGTGCTGTTGCACGCCTGCTGCCACAACCCCACCGGCTACGACCTCAGCCCCGAGCAGTGGGACCGCGTGGTGGCGGTGCTGCAGGCGCGCGGCCACACGCCCTTCCTTGACATGGCCTACCAGGGCTTTGGCCACGGCATCGCCGAAGACGGCGCCGTGATCCAGAAGTTCATCCAATCCGGGCTCGACTGCTTCGTCGCCACCAGCTTTTCCAAGAGCTTCAGCCTCTACGGCGAGCGCGTGGGCGCGCTGTCGGTGCTGTGCCAGAGCAAGGACGAAGCGGCGCGCGTGCTGTCGCAGCTCAAGCTCGTGATCCGCACCAACTACTCCAACCCGCCCACTCACGGCGGCGCGATCGTGGCCGTGGTGCTCAACGACCCGACCCTGCGCGCCCTGTGGGAGCGCGAACTGGCCGAGATGCGCCTGCGCATCCAGTCAATGCGCTCGAGGTTAGTGGCCGGCCTCAAAGCCGCCGGCGTGCAGCGCGACATGGGCTTCATCACGCAGCAGATCGGCATGTTCAGCTACTCGGGCCTGAGCAAAGAGCAGATGGTGCGCCTGCGCAGCGAGTTCGGCGTCTATGGCACCGATACCGGCCGCATGTGCGTGGCCGCGCTCAACAGCAAAAACATCGAGCACGTCTGCCGCTCGATTGCCGCGGTGCTCTAAAGGCTGGCATGGGCCAGCGCCGCCCACCCGTGTTGTCGCTGAAAGGTCAGGACAAAATCAGCGCGGCCTGTTATATTGTGCTGCACTGCAATATTTTTACGAGGTGAGCCCAGATGCTGTACCAAATTTATGAAAATCAGCGCTCGCTGATCGAGCCTTTTTCCGACTTTGCGCAAATGACCGCCAAGTTGTTTGCCAACCCGCACTCACCGCTGGGCCAGGTGCCGATGGCGCAGCGCATCGCCGCCGCCTACGACCTTGTGCACCGCTTGGGCAAGGACTACGAAAAGCCCGAGTTCGGCATTCGCCACGTGGACATCGAAGGCCAGCACGTGGCCATCGACGAGCGCGTCGAGATCGACAAGCCCTTTTGCGAGCTGCGCCGCTTCAAGCGCTTTTCCGACCACCCGGCCACGCTGACCCGGCTCAAAACCCAGCCCGTGGTGCTGATCGTGGCGCCGCTGTCGGGCCACTACGCCACGCTGCTGCGCGACACCGTGCGCACCATGCTGCGCGAGCACAAGGTCTATATCACCGACTGGAAAAACGCGCGCATGGTGCCGCTGTCCGAGGGCGATTTCCACCTCGACGACTACGTCAACTATGTGCAGGAGTTCATCCGCCATCTGCAGCAAAAATACGGCAACTGCCACGTCATCAGCGTCTGCCAGCCGACCGTGCCGGTGCTCGCGGCCTGCTCGCTCATGGCCAGCCGGGGCGAACTCGCGCCGCTGTCCATGACCATGATGGGCGGCCCGATCGATGCGCGCAAATCACCCACTTCGGTCAACAACCTGGCGGCGCAGCGCAGCTTCGAGTGGTTCGAGAACAACGTCATCTACCGCGTGCCGGCGAGCTTTCCCGGCGTCGGGCGGCGCGTCTATCCGGGCTTTTTGCAGCACAGCGGCTTTGTCGCCATGAACCCGGACCGCCACGCCAGCAGCCACTACGACTACTTCCGGGACCTGATCAAAGGCGACAACGAGAGCGCCGAAGCGCACCGCCAGTTCTACGACGAGTACAACGCCGTGCTCGACATGGACGCGCACTACTACCTCGAAACCATCAACACCGTATTCCAAGAGTTCAAACTCGTCAACGGCACTTGGGATGTGCGCAACGAACAGGGCGAACTCGAGCGCGTGCGCCCGCAAGACATCAAGCACACCGGCTTGCTGACGATCGAGGGCGAGCTCGACGACATCTCGGGCTGTGGCCAGACGCACGCTGCGCACGGGCTGTGCACCGGCATCGAAGACCCGGAGCAGCGCCACTACGAGGTGCCGGGCGCCGGGCACTACGGGATTTTCAGCGGCCGGCGCTGGCGCGAACAGGTCTATCCGGTGGTCAAGGCCTTTATCCTTGAGCACGAACCGAAGTCGGCCGCGGGCATCGAGGCAGCACGCTTGGGCGCGGCAGAACTCGACGACGGCGATTCGGATGAGACCACTGCCGCCCCAGCGCAGGCTCCAAGCACGGCCGCCCCCGCCGAACCCTCAAGCGCTGCACGCCGGCGCACGGTGCGCAAACCCGCTGCCGGTGACTGATAGCCTGGTCGAACACCTCGACGCGCTGCTGCCGCAGACGCAGTGCCGCCGCTGCGGCTACCCAGACTGCCGCAGCTACGCCCAGGCCTTGGCCGCCGGTGCGGCCGAAATCAACCAGTGCCCGCCGGGTGGCGAGGAAGGTGTGGCTCGCCTAGCTGCCCTGCTGGGCCGCCCCGCCCTGCCGCTGAACCCGGCCCACGGCCTCGAGGGCCCCATGACGGTGGCGGTGATCGACGAGCAGTGGTGCATCGGCTGCACCCTGTGCCTCAAGGCCTGCCCGACCGACGCCATCGTGGGCGCGCACAAGCGCATGCACACCGTGATCGACGCCTATTGCACCGGCTGCGACCTGTGCCTGCCGGTGTGCCCAGTGGACTGCATCCAGATGGTTCCGGTGGCCACCACGGCCACCGGCTGGGCCGCCTGGAGCCCGGCGCAAGCCGAGCAAGCCCGCCAGCGCTACATTGCCCGCCAAGCGCGCCTGCAGCGCACCGAGGCAGCGCACCAAGCGCGCCTGCTGGCCAAAGCCGAGGCCAAACTGGCCGATCTGCCCGCGCACTCCAAGCACACCGACCCGGCGGTGCTGGAGCGCAAACGCGCGCTGATCGAGGCGGCGCTGGCGCGCGCTAGGGCCGCTCAGCAAGAGCGGACACTCAACGGAAATCAACCAGCCACTTGATCTGGCGCTGATTCCGTTGCCTCGGGCGCGGCACCCTGCGCGCGCAGCCCTAGGCGGGCAAACAAGGCGCGGTCGCGCGCCGCCTGCGGGTTGGCGGTGGTGAGCAGCCGATCGCCGTAAAAAATCGAATTCGCCCCGGCGGCAAAGCACAGCGCCTGCAGCGCGTCGTCCATCTGCTCGCGCCCGGCCGACAGCCGCACCAGCGCACGCGGCATGGTGATGCGCGCCGCCGCGATGGTGCGCACGAATTCGAACGGGTCGATGGGCTCGGCGTCGGCCAAGGGGGTGCCGGGCATGGGCACCAGGTTGTTGATCGGCACCGACTCGGGGTAGGGCTCGAGGTTGGCCAGCTGCGCCAGCAAGCCGGCGCGTTGCGCCCGGGTCTCGCCCATGCCGACGATGCCGCCGCTGCACACCTTGATGCCGGCCGAGCGCACGTGCTCGAGCGTGTCGAGCCGGTCTTGGTAGGTGCGCGTGCTGATGATCTGGCCGTAAAAATCGGGCGCGCTGTCGAGGTTGTGGTTGTAGTAATCGAGCCCGGCGTCTTTGAGCTGCTGCGCTTGCTCGGCCTCGAGCATGCCCAGCGTCATGCAGGTTTCGAGCCCGAGCGCGCGCACGCCCTGCACCATTTCGGTCACGCGCTGCAGATCGCGCATCTTGGGGCTGCGCCAAGCCGCGCCCATGCAAAAGCGGCTCGCACCTTGGGCCTTGGCGGCGCTGGCGGCTTGCAGCACCTCGTCGAGCGGCAGCAGCTTGCTGGCCTCGACGCCGGTGTCGAAATGCGCCGACTGCGGGCAGTAGCCGCAGTCTTCGGCGCAGCCGCCGGTCTTGATCGACAGCAAGGTCGAGAGCTGCACCGCGTTGGGGTCGAAATGCTGCCGGTGCACCTGCTGCGCTTGGTGCAGCAAGTCCATAAACGGCAGTTCAAACAGGGCTTCGATGGCGGCCACCGACCAGCGCTGCGGCGCAGTGGCTTGGGCGGCAGCTGTAGAAGCAGACTTGGTGGCCGCGTGGCGGGCGTCTGCACCCGGCGCAGAGCCGCCGGCACGGCGCAGGGCAGAGACATCGATCGGGGTGGCGCAAGTGCTCATAGGGTGGGTTCGTAGGGCTAAAAAGAGGGGCTTAGGCTGGTGCCAGGCCAAAGAGGCGGCGCAGCGCGGCGTCATCTAGGTGCGTGGCCGCGGCTTGGGCCATTTGGGCTGCACCTGCTGGGGCTAGGCGCGGCAGTACGCCCAGGCATGGGCTCTGGTGGCGGCGGGCAAACTCGTGCTGCAGCGTGGCGATGTTCTCGGTCAAAAAAGGCATGTCGGCATCGAGCGTGTTGGCCACCCAGCCGCCCAAGCGCAGGCCGCGCGCAAGGATGGCTTCGGCGGTGAGCAGCGCGTGGTTGATGCAGCCCAAGCGCAGCCCCACCACCAGCACCAGCGGCAGACCGAGGGCGCGCATCAGGTCGGAGCTGTCCCAGTCGGGGCCCAGCGGCACGCACAGGCCGCCTGCCCCTTCGGCCACCACGCAGTCCACCTGCTGCGCCAGCGCGTGGGCGCCGTCGCGCAGGGCGGCGAAGTCGATCTGCCGGCCCTCGAGCGCGGCAGCAATGTGTGGCGCGCAGGCAGTGCGCAGCTGCAGCGGCCCCACCTGCTCGGGGCGCACCCCGGGCCAGCCTGCGGCCCACAGGGTCTGCACGTCTTCGTTGAGCCAGCGGCCGTCCACCTGCTCCATGCCCGAGGCCACCGCTTTGTAGCCAGCGGCGCGCAGGCCTTGCGCACCCAGCCAATGCAGCAAGCCGGCGCTGACGCGGGTTTTGCCGACTTCGGTGTCGGTGCCGGTGACGAAGCAGCCTTTAAGGAGCTGGCGGGGGGTCTGACCGGGAGTGTGACCGGCAGAGGATGGAAGGGTCATGAAGGCAGTTCCTGCAAAGACGCGGCCAGCGCCGCCAACAAACGGTCCAGTTCGGCCTGGGTGTGGCTGGCGCTGAAGGTCAGCCGCAGGCGCGCGCTGCCCTCGGGCACCGAGGGCGGGCGAATGGCCGGCACGCGCAGGCCACGCGCCTGCAAGGCGGCGTCTAGGCTCAGCGCACGAGCATTATCGCCGACGATCAGCGGCTGGATCGGGGTGCGCGACTCGAGCAGGTGCAGCCGCGCCGGTGTACCGCACTGCCCGCCTTGACCACTCTCCCCGCCCTGCCCGCGCTCCATAGGCTCCAGCAGGGCTTGCACGCCAGCGCGCCAGCGCCCGATCAGGGCCTCGAGGTGTGCGCGGCGCACAGCGCCTTCGGGGCCTTCGATCAAATCCAGGCTGCTCTGCAGGGCGTGCGCCAGCGCGGGCGGCAGCGCCGTGGTGTAGATGTAGGTGCGGCCGCGCTGCAGCAGCCACTCGACGATGCTGGGGTGCGCGGCCACGAAAGCCCCGTAGGCGCCCGCCGCCTTGCCCAGCGTGCCCATATAGATCAGGCGCTCGCTGCGCAGCCCAAAGTGCTCTAGGCTGCCGTGTCCGCGCGCGCCCAGCACGCCAAAGCCGTGCGCGTCATCGACGATCAGCCAGGCGTCGTGCTGCTCGGCCAGTTGCAGCAGTGCGGGCAGGTCGGCCAAGTCGCCGTCCATGCTGAACACCGCATCGGTGGCGATGAGTTTGAGCGGCGTGCTGCAGCATTGCAGCTGCTGCGCCAGCGCGGCGAGGTCGGCATGGGGATAGCGCTGCACCGCGGCTTTGGACAGGCGCGCGCCGTCGATCAGCGAGGCGTGGTTGAGCTGGTCGCAAAACAGCGTGCTCGAGGCGTCGCCCAAGGCCGTGAGCAGCGCCAGGTTGGCCGCGTAACCGCTGCCAAAGAGCAGCGCGCGCGCGCCCGGTATGTGCGCTGCCTGCCAAGCCGCCAGCCGCTCTTCGAGCGCCGCATGGGCTTGGGTGTGGCCGCTCACCAAGTGCGAAGCGCCGCTGCCCACGCCCCAGCGCCGGGCGCCGTCGGCCAGCGCTTGCGCCAGCGCCGGGTGGTTGGCCAGCCCGAGGTAGTCGTTGCTGCAAAAGGCCAGCAGCGGGGCCTCGCTACCTAGCAACTGCAGCTGCGGCTGGCACGGAGTGGTTTGGATGCGCAAGCGCCGCCGCAGCGCCGCGGCGTCGAGTTCAAGCAACTGACGGTTCAGGTGTGCGATCAGCATCGGGGGGCAGTGCGGCACCGGGGTCAACCGATGCCGCAGGGTTTAGGGTCTCGTTCAGGGTATCGATGAGGCGCGCGCCCAGCCAGCGCGCCAGCGCTTCATCGAGCACATAGGGCGGCATCAGATAGACGGTGCGCCCGATTGGGCGCAGCAGCAGCTCGTGCCGGCGCCCGACCAAATGCAGGCGCTCGGCAAAGCGCGCCAGCGCGTGTTCGGCGCGCACGTCGAAAGCCCAGATCATGCCGCAGCGCCGCAGGTGCTCGAGGCGCGGGTCGTGGGCCAGGGTGCTCAGTGCCGCGTCGAGCACCGCCGCCGCGCGCGCGTTGTCGCCCAGCACATCGCGCTGCTCAAAGCGATCGAGCACCGCCAGCGCGGCGCGGCAGGCCAGCGCGTTGCCGCTGTACGAGTGCGAGTGCAGGAAGCCGCGCGCCACCTCGTCGCTCAAAAAGGCGCGGTAGATGGCGTCGCGGCACAACACCACCGACAGCGGCAGGAAGCCGCCCGTGATGCCCTTCGACAGGCACAGCAGATCGGGCCAGATGCCGGCTTGCTCGCAGGCAAAAAAGCTGCCGGTGCGGCCAAAGCCGACGGCGATTTCGTCGGCGATCAGGTGCACCTGGTAGCGCTCGCACAGCGCGCGCGCACGGCGCAGGTAGTGCGGGTGGTGCATGGCCATGCCGGCCGCGCCTTGCACCAGCGGCTCCACGATCAGCGCCGCGATGTGCGCGTGGCGCTGCGCCAGCAGGGCTTCGAGCGCGGCAGCGGCGCGCTCGGCCACGGCGGCGGCGTCTTCACCCGGCTGCGCCAAGCGCGCATCGGGCGATGGCACGAGGTGCGCACCGCCATAGAGCAGCGGTGCGTAGGCGTGGCGAAACACCGGCACGTCGGTCACGGCCAGCGCGCCCAGGGTTTCGCCGTGGTAGCCGCCTTGCACGCAGACGAACTCGCGCTTGTCCGGCTGGCCGCGGTTGCTCCAGTGGTGCATGCTCATCTTGAGCGCGATTTCCACCGCCGATGCGCCGTCGCTGGCAAAAAACAGGTGCCCGAGCTCGCCGCCGGTGCGCGCGCTCAGGCGCTCAGCCAGCTCCACCGCCGGCGCGTGGGTGCAGCCGGCCAGCATCACGTGCGGCAGCTGGTCGAGCTGGGCCTTGATGGCAGCGCCGATGCCGGGGTCGGCGTGGCCGAACAGGTTCACCCACCAGCTGCTGCTGGTGTCGAAGTAGCGCCGGCCCTCGTGGTCGTGCAGCCACGGGCCGCTGGCGCGCGCCACGGCCAGCGGCGGCACGGCGGCGGCGCGCTGCATCTGGGTGCAGGGGTGCCAGACGCTGGCCAGACTGCGCTGCTGCCAGTCGGTGTGGGGGCTGGGCATGGTGGGATCGGGCAACGGCAGCGGCGCCGTCACGGCATGGTGGGCGGTGTGAGGCGCTGCGCCAAGGGCACCGAGGGCGGATCATCGAGCTCGATCGCGATCTGGGTGCAGACGTTGCGGCACAGGTTGACGGCGCGCGCGCTCTGCACGCGGTAGATCACCTGCGTGCCCTCTTTGCGTTTGGCCAGCACGCCGGCGCGGTAGAGCATGTTCAGATGCTGCGACAGATTGGGCTGGGTGGTGTCGATTTCTGCCAGCAGTTGGCTCACGGATTTTTCCTGATCACACAGGGCGCTCAGGATGCGCAGGCGGATGGGTGTGGACAAGATGCCGAACAACTCGGCGGCGCGCTCAAACACACGCGCATCGTCGGCACCGGCCGCGGCTTCGCTGGGGGTTTGCATCAAAATGAACCGTTAGTTGTTCGAGTGACAGATGATAACCTCGCGCAACCTCAGCCCCTCAGCCAAGCAAATCGCGGATCTGCTGCAGCACCGCCGGGTCGTCCATGGTGCTCAGGTCGCCGGGGTCGCGGCCCTCGCACACCGCCTGCATGGCGCGGCGCAGCAGCTTGCCCGAGCGCGTCTTGGGCAGCGTGCCCACAAAACAGACCCGCGCCGGGCGCGCCACGGCCCCCAGCTGCGCATCCACGATCTGCATGATGGCTTGCTCTTGCTCCCGCGCCTGCTCGGCCGAAGCCGCCAGCGCCGGGTTTTTGAGCACGGCAAAAGCCACCGCCACTTGGCCCTTGAGCGCGTCGGCGCGGCCCACCACCGCCACCTCGGCCACGTTGGGGTGGCTGGCGATGGCTTCCTCGATCTCGCGCGTGCCCAGCCGGTGGCCGGCGACGTTGATCACGTCGTCGGTGCGGCCCAGAATGAAATAGTAGCCCTCGGCGTCGCGCAGGCCCCAGTCGAAGGTGTTGTAGAGGCTGCGGCCTTGGATGCTGGACCAGTAGGTTTTGAGGTAGCGCTCGTCGTCGCCCCAAACGGTTTGCAGGCAGCCCGGCGGCAGCGGCCCGGCGATGGCCAGCACGCCCTTGTGGTTGGGCTCGGTGATGTCGGCCCCGGTGAGCTCGTCGATCAGGCGCACGTCAAAGCCATAGACGGCGCGCCCCGGTGAGCCGATCTTGCCCATCGCCGTGGGTTCGACGCCGCTGCACAGCGCCAGAATCGGCCAACCGGTCTCGGTCTGCCAGTAGTTGTCGATGATCGGTTTGTTGATGGCGGCGCCGATCCAGCTGGCGGTGGGCTCGTCCAGCGGCTCGCCGGCCAAAAACAGGGCCTTGAGGCTGGAGAGGTCGTAGCGGCTCAGGTAGGCGGGGTCTTGCTTTTTGAGCACGCGCGCCGCCGTGGGGGCCGAGAACATCACGCTCACGCGGTATTTCTCCACCAGCTGCCACCAGATGCCGGCATCGGGACGGATCGGCAGCCCCTCGTACATCAGCGTCGCCATGCCGTAGAGCAGCGGGCCGTAAATGATGTAGCTGTGCCCCACCACCCAGCCGATGTCCGAGGTGGCAAAGAAGGTCTGCCCCGGCTCGCCCAGGTAGATGTGGCGCATCGAGGCCGCCAGCGCCACCGCGTAGCCGCCGGTGTCGCGCTGCACGCCTTTGGGCTTGCCGGTGGTGCCGCTGGTGTAGAGGATGTAGCTCGGCTCGCTGCTCTCGAGCCACTCGCACGGCACTTGGGCGTGCAAACAGCGCTCGCGCGCGGCGGCGTAATCCACATCGCGCCCCGGCACCGGGTGCAGCTCGGCTAGGCCGCGGTTGACCATCAGCACCTGCTTGGGCGGGTGCTGGCTCAGGCGCAGCGCTTCGTCGAGCAAGGGCTGGTAGGGCAGCACCTTGCCGGCGCGCATGCCGGCGTCGGCCGTGACGATCAGGGCCGGGCGCGCGTCGTTGATGCGGCTGGCCAGCGCATGGCTGGCAAAACCGCCAAAAACCACCGAATGGATGGCCCCGATGCGCACGCAGGCCAGCATGGCAAAGGCGGCCTCGGCGATCATCGGCATATAAATCAGCACCCGGTCGCCCTTGCGCACGCCCAAATCGAGCAAGATGGCGGCCATGCGCTGCACCTCGGCGTGCAGCTCGCGGTAGCTGTACACCCGCTCAAGCCCGGTTTCGGACGACACGCAGATGAGCGCGTTTTGCTCGGCGCGCTCGGCCAAGTGCCGATCGACCGCGTTGTGGCACAGGTTGGTGCGCCCGCCCACGAACCAGCGCGCAAAAGCCGGGTTGCGGGCGTCGCAGACTTGCTCGTAGGGCTGCTGCCAGTCGATCAGTTGCGCCTGCTCGGCCCAGAAGGCCTCGCGCTCGTCGATCGAGCGGCGGTAAAAATCGGCGTATGGGGTGCTGGAAGAAGTGGGGTCGGTGGCGTGGCTGGCGGGCATGGGGTCTCCTGAGGCGGTCAACGCGGCGGCTGCTTTGAGCGGCTGGGCACGAAAAACTTCGCAATTTTGACCGCACGGCTTGCGTGTGCCTGACGCCCAGCTCGCAGGGATCCACTGCGGCGCGCGCTCAAGCGCTGAGCACGGCGCGGTCGCGTCCCTCGTGCTTGGCGCGGTACAGGGCGGCGTCGGCTAGGCGGATGCAATCGGCGCTGCTGGCGCTGTGCGCAGGCACGGCACTGTAGCATCCGATCGAGAGCGTGAGGTGCGCCGCAGTGGGCGAATCGGCGTGCGGGCGCTGCAAGGCGCGCACCGCCTCGAGGATGCGCTCGGCCACCAGCAACGCGGCGGCGGGTGCGGTATTGGGCAGGATCACGGCCAGCTCTTCACCGCCATAGCGGGCCACGAAATCGGTCGAGCGCAAGATCGCACCCTGCACCGCCTGCGCCGCCGCGCGCAAACACTCATCCCCCGCTTGATGCCCGTAGTAATCGTTGTAGCGTTTGAAGTGATCCACATCGAGCAACAGCAACGCCAGCGGCTGTTGCTGGCGCTTGGCCAGTGCCAAATCGTTGGCCAAGCGCTGGTCGAAATACGCCCGGTTCGGGATGCCCAGCAAGCCGTCGGTGCGTGAAAACGCTTCCAGTTGCGCATTGGCGGCCTGCAGCTCTTGGGTGCGCTGGCGCACCCGCTCTTCGAGCAGTTGACCAGCCTGCAGCAGATCGCGGTTTTGCTCCGACAACACCCGGTACAGGTTGCCGACCAGACGCAAAAAAGTCTGGATGCACTTGTCGGACTGCTCCTGCTCGCACTCAAAAGCCTGGGCCGCGCTGCTGCCCAGTCGCACGGCCTCGATCTGACGCGCCATCGACTGGTCGATGCCCATGATGTGCAAACCCAGCCAAGCCGTAAGGAAACCGATGATGGTCTCACCCGGTTGGCTCAAATGCTGGCGCATTTGCCACATGCTGCGCACCTGTTCGTCGAACTGCTGGTGCAACAGACAGTGTGCATCCACATGGCGCGCATCGAGGCCGTAATCGGCCATGAGCGCTTCTTCGTCGCTGAAATGCCGCTGCGCGTAATCGAGCAGGCGCTGAAACACCTCCTCCGGCGCAGCCGCCAAAGGGTCGTGGCGCTCAAACACCGCCTCGTTGAGCTGATTGAACAGCTCGACCAAGGACTGGTGCTGCCGATCGACCTCGGGCAGACCGGTCACCATGTTCTGGTCCCAGACAAAGGCTTCCATGCGCTTGCGTCCCTGCACTGTGATAACAACCCCTCAAAAAACGGGGGAATTGCGCGTAGTGTAAGGGCAGATGCATGCGCCCCAGCGGCGCCTGAGACACGGTTGGGCTATACCGCCTTCAGGCTCTCAGGGCGCCACAAGCGCAAACTGGAACTGCCCCGGGGCTTGGATCGGATCGACATCAACGGTGATCGTGCTCTTGGGGGCAAAGCGCCCTTCGAGTATCTGGCGCGACAGCGGGTTTTCGATCCGTTGCTGGATCGCGCGCTTGAGCGGGCGCGCCCCAAACACCGGGTCGAAGCCCACCTTGGCCAGCTCGGCCAGCGCCGCCTCGCTCACTTGCAAACCCAATTCGAGCCGCGCCAAGCGCTCGGTGAGCACCTGCAGCTGGATGCGGGCAATGCGCGCGATGTGCCCGGCGTCGAGGCCGTGGAAGAGCACGGTTTCGTCGATGCGGTTGAGGAACTCGGGGCGGAAGTGGTTTTTCAGTTCGCCCCACACCGCCTCCTTGATGTCGTCGGGGTCTTGCCCGACCATGGCTTGGATCAGGGGCGAGCCGATGTTGCTGGTCATGACGATGACGGCGTTTTTGAAGTCCACCGTGCGCCCTTGGCCGTCGGTCAGGCGGCCGTCGTCGAGCACTTGCAGCAGCACGTTGAACACATCCGGGTGCGCTTTTTCCACCTCGTCGAGCAGGATCACGCTGTAGGGCTTGCGCCGCACCGCTTCGGTCAGGTAGCCGCC
>Ga0207951_100518_pt1 | contig 18775 bp, 17 predicted proteins | sample Subbio12Aug_8Bad_FD_184830 | JGI IMG/M metagenome (GOLD analysis project Ga0207951, IMG submission 184830) | Serpentinite rock and fluid subsurface biosphere microbial communities from McLaughlin Reserve, California, USA - CR12Aug_8Bad (SPAdes) | ecosystem: Environmental > Terrestrial > Deep... | reverse complement strand
GGCGGCCGGCCGCGCCGGCGCGCTCGTCGAGCCAGCGGTGCAGGCGCGCCAGCACCGGGCGCCACGGCGCCTGCCCGGGGGCATCGCCAGCGGCCTCCAGGCCCAGCGTCTCGGTCGCGCCGGCGGCCGTGCGCACGACGACACGGTCGTCAAGCAGCGCGACTTGCAGCGTCGGGCGCAGGCCCAGCCAGCCGGCGATGCGCTCAGCGTACGACACGGTCGAGCTCCTGCAGCGTCGTCTCGCCACGGCGCACGAGGTCGAGCGCGACCTCGCGCATCAGCCGCACGCCGCGGCGGTAGGCGGCTTCCTTGATGCGGCGCACCGGCTCGCGGGCGACGATCAGCTCGCGCAGCTCGTCGTCGAGGACCAGCACCTCGGCGACCGCCTTGCGGCCCTTGTAGCCGCTGCCGCGGCAATGCGCGCAGCCGCGCCCGGCGCGCAGCCTGAGCCCCGGCGGCAGGCCATGCGCCTCGAGCAGCGCGGCCGGCGGCGTGTCGTCGACCGTGCACTGCGGGCAGTTGATGCGCAGCAGCCGCTGCGCGACGATGCCCTCGAGCGCGGCGACCAGCCCGTAGGGGTCGACGCCCATGTGCGTGAAGCGGCCCAGCACGTCGAAGGCGTTGTTGGCGTGCACGGTGGTCAGCACCAGATGCCCGGTCAGCGCGGCCTGCACGGCGATCTGCGCGGTCTCGCCGTCGCGGATCTCGCCGACCATGATCTTGTCGGGGTCGTGGCGCAGGATCGAGCGCAGCCCGCGCGCGAAGCTCAGGCCTTTCTTCTCGTTGACCGGGATCTGCAGCACGCCGGGCAACTGGTACTCGACCGGGTCCTCGATGGTGACGATCTTGTCGTGGCCGTGGTTGATCTCGTTGATCGCCGCGTACAGCGTGGTCGTCTTGCCGCTGCCGGTCGGGCCGGTGGCCAGCAGCATGCCGTAGGGCCGCTGGCACAGCGCGCGCAGGGCGGTCAGCGTGGCCTCGTCGAAGCCCAGCGCGGCCAGGCGCAGCCCGGTGACCTCGTCGGACAGGCGCTGCTTGTCGAGCACGCGCAGCACCGCGTCCTCGCCGTGGATGCTGGGCATGACCGAGACGCGGATGTCGATGTCGCGGCCGCGCGCATTGACGCGCAGCCGGCCGTCCTGCGGCACGCGGCGCTCGGCGATGTCGAGCTCGGCCATGACCTTGATGCGCGAGATGACCTGCTCGGCATGCTCGAGGCCGTGGATCGCGCCGACCGGGGCTAGCACGCCGTCGATGCGGTACTTGATCTGGATGCCGCCGGGCGCGGTCTCGAGGTGGATGTCGCTGGCACCGGCCTTGAGTGCGTCGTGCAGGGTCGAGTTGACCAGCCGCACCACCGGGCTGCTGTCGCCGGCGATGCCGCGCATCGAGATGTCCTCGGCGTCGCTGCCGGCGGCGGCGGCCTGCGGCATCGGCGCGAGCGCATCGAGCGCGCGCAGGCCGTCCTCCTGGCGGGCGAGGCAGGCCTCGAGGTCGGCGCGCCGCGCCAGCCGCGGCTCGAACGGCCGGGCCAGGCGCTGCGCGGCCCAGTCGTGCAGCGCGCTGTCGAAGGGGTCGGCGATGATCAGCAGCAGCGCGCCCTCGGGCGTGCGCATCGGCAGGCACTCGCGCTGCAGGGCCTCGGCAAACGGCAGCAGGTCGAAGGCCGGCGCCAGCGCGTGCAGGCCGTCCATGTCGATCCAGGCCATGCGCGCGCTGGCCGCCAGCCGCGGCACGGCGGCCTCGCCGGCCTCGGCCTCGAGCTGCTCGATCAGCCGCAGGCCCTGTGCGGCGGCCTGCGCGCGCGCCTGCGCCAGCTCGGCGGCGGTGTAGGGCACGGCAGCGGCCCAGCGCAGCTCGGTCGGTGCGTTCACCGGATGCCCTCGGCCAACTGGAAGATCGGCAGGTACATCAGCACGACGACGGTGCCGATGACCACGCCCATGGCCAGCATCAGCAGCGGGCCCATCAGCCGCGTGGCCCACTCGGCCCAGCGCGCCAGCTCGTCGTCGTGGAAGGCCGCGGCGCGCTCCATCATCTCGCCCAGGCGGCCGCCGCGCTCGCCCACGCGCAGCATGCGCGCCGCGACCGGCGTCGACAGCCCCTGCGCGTCGAAGGCCACCGACAGCGGCTGGCCCTCGCGGATGCTGCGCGTGGCCTCGGCCAGCCGCGGCCGCAGCGCCGGCGACAGCAGCCCGGCGACCATCTCGAGCGCCGGCACCACCGGGATGCCGCCGCGCAGCAGCATGCCCAGCGTGCGGTAGAGCCGCGCGAGCTGGAAGATGCGCATGCGCTCGCCGACCGCGGGCACGCGCCAGAGCTGGCCGAGCAGCCGCTGCCCGAGCCAGCGCCCGCCGCCGGCGGCCAGCAGCACGGCGCTGCCGAGTGCCAGCGCCAGCAGCAGCGGCCAGTGCTGGTCGACCGCCTGCCCCCATTGCAGCAGCAGCCGCGACAGCCACGGCAGCTCCTGCATGTCCTCGTAGATGTGGGCAAAGCGCGGCACCACGTAGCCCAGCAGGAACAGGATGACCAGCGTGCCGACGCCGATCAGGATCGCCGGGTAGGTCGCCGCGCCGATCAGGCTCGCGCGCAGCGCCTGCACCTGCTGCGCGTAGGCGACGTAGCGCCCCAGCGCCTCGCCCAGGCTGCTCGTGCGCTCGCTGGCGCGCACGCTGGCCACGTACAGCGGCGCAAAGGCCTGCGGCAGCGTCTGCATGACCGCCGACAAGGTCAGCCCCTGGCGCAGCCCGGCGAGCAGCGCGGCGAGCACCCCGCGCGTGGCCGCCGAGCCTTCCTTCTCGGCCAGCGTCTCGACGGCCTCGACGATGCCCAGCCCCGAGTCGAGCAGCGCGAGCAGCTCCTGGCTGAACAGCAGCAGCGGGAAGGCCTGCGCGCGCGCGCCGCGCGGTGCGCGCTGCCAGCGCACCGGGCTGACCGCGACCACGCCATGGCCCTGCGCCTGCGCGCTGCGCCGCGCCTGCTCGGCGTCGGGCGCATCGAGGGTCAGCGTGCCCAGCGCGAGGTCGGGCTGCAAGACCTTGACGTGAAAGCGCATCGGCTCACCAGCTCACGATGTCGGCGCCGTCGCCGCTGCCGCCGGGCTGGCGGTCGCGCCCGAGCGAGAGCAGGTCGTACTCGCCATGCTGGCCCGGGGCGCGGTAGACATACGGCTGGCCCCAGGGGTCCAGCGGTACCGCGCGGCGCAGGTACGGGCCGTTCCAGCGCGTCTCGCCGGCCGGGCGCTGGTTGAGCGCGGCCAGCCCCTCCTCGGTGCTCGGGTAGCGGCCGACGTCGAGGCGGAACTTGTCGAGCGCGCGGCCCAGCGATTCGATCTGCGCGCGCGCGGTCTGCACCTCGGACTCGGCGAGCTGGCCGAAGAAGCGCGGCGCGACGAAGCCCGCCAGCAGGCCGATGATGACCATCACGACCAGCAGCTCGAGCAATGAGAACCCGCTGCTGCGGCGACCGGCCCCGCAGCGCAAACGACAGCGATCCATGGCGATGACGACAAGCCAGGCTTGCCGGCGGCTATCTCGACCGGGCGCAGCGTAGGCCCCCTGTGTGAACGGGCAGTGAAAAACACCCGCGCAGGCAGGCCGTTCGGCGCAGGCCGCGAGGCCACGCACAACAAGCCATGGTCCGAACGGACCATGCGGGCCGCGGTCTGCTGCAACAAAGCTGCAACAAAAGCCCGGGGCCGCGGGCTCGCTGGCCTTCAGTCGAAGGCCTGCAGCCCCGTCACCGTCAGCCCGGGGGCGACGAAGCTGTAGCCGCTGCCGCGCACCGTGCGTATCCAGCACTGCTGCAGCCCGCCGGCGGCCAGCGCCGAGCGCAGGCGGCTGACCATGACGTCGACGGTGCGCTCGTCGCCGGAGAACTCGCGCCCGCGCACCTGCTCGATGAGCTGGGTGCGCGAGTACACGCGCCCGGCGTGCGTGACCAGGAAGTGCAGCAGCCGGAACTCGGTCTGGCTCAGCGCGAGCGGCACGCCATCGATCAGGGCGCAACCGCCGACCGGGTCGAGCGCGAGCGCGCCGAACTGCACCTGCGTGTCGGCCAGCAGCGGCGTGCGCCGGCGCAGCACGACACCGATGCGCGCGATCAGCTCGCGCACCGAGAACGGCTTGACGACATAGTCGTCGGCGCCGGCCTCGAGGCCGGCGATGCGGTCGCGCTCGTCGGCCCGCGCCGACAGCAGGATCACCGGCAGCTCGCAGGTGGCCGGCCGCGTGCGCAGTGCGCGCAGGTAGTCGATGCCCGACATGCCCGGCATCATCCAGTCGAGCACCACCAGGTCGGGGGGGTGGTGCTCGACGAAATCGCGGGCCTGCTCGACATTGCAGGCGCAGTCCACCGGGTGCCCGGCGTTCCTGAGGTTGACGCTGAGCAGCTCGCGTATCGGTTCTTCGTCGTCGACGACGAGGACATGGGCTGCCATCCCTCTGACCTTTCTTCGGCATTGTGGTCAAGCGAAACGCTGCACGCTAAGCGATGGCGATGACGGCTTGATGGCAGCGCCTGCGTTGCGCATCGGCATCGTCACAGAACTGACGCCGAGCGTGCATAGAGTGCGTCCGGCTCGAGCGACACCGGCCTGTGGCGGGTGGTCGCGGCCTGCATCGTTGCCACTGCCCCCAGCCCCCAGCCCCCAGCACTTGCCATGAGCACCCGCACACTGCCTGCCTTGCCCGCGATGTCCACGCTGCCGCCGCCGCGCCTGCTGCTCTGCCTGACCGCGCTGCTGGCCCTGGCCGGCTGCGGCAACCCCGACGGCGCTGCGGCCGGTGCCGCAGGCCCGGCCACGCAGGTCGCTGCGCAGGTCGGCGGCAGCGAGATCTCGATCCACCAGATCAACCAGGTGCTGGCCCGCGCGCAGATCGACACCAGCACCAAGGAAGTCGCGCAGGCCGCCAGCCGCCAGGTGCTCGAGCGGCTGATCGACCAGCAACTGGCCATCGACCAGGCCATGGAGCAGGAGCTGCACCGCACGCCCGAGGTCGTCGCGCAGCTCGAGGCGGCGCGCCGCGAGGTCATCGCGCAGGCCTTCGCGCGTCAGGTCGCGACCACCGCTGCCCGGCCGACGCCCGAGGAAGTCCGCGCCTATTACCAGGCCCATCCCGCGCTGTTTGCCGAGCGGCGCATCTACAACCTGCAGGAGCTGCAGATCCCCGGCGGCGCGCCTCTGGTGCCCGAGCTGCAACGTCTGGCCCAGCAGGGCCGGCCGATGGAGGACGTGGTTGCGCTGCTGCGCGCGCGCGAGCGGCCCTTCACCGGCAGCGCGGCCACCCGTGCGGCCGAGCAACTGCCGCTGCAGCTGCTGCCCAGCCTGCACGCGCTGCCGGCCGGCCAGTCGCTGGTGGTGCAGATCGGCGACAACGTCACCTTCGTGCGTGTGGCCGCAGCGCAGCGCGCGCCGCTGACCGAGGCGCAGGCCGGCCCGCGCATCGAGCAGTACCTGGCCAACCAGCGCGCGGCCGAGGCCGTGCGCGCCGAGATCACGCGGCTGCGCGAGACCGTGCCCATCGTCTACAAGGGCGAGTTCGTGCGCCCCGCGCAGGAGGCCGCCGCCAGCGCCCCGGCGGCCGCGCCTGCTGCCGCTGCCGCTGCCGCGCCTGCCGAGGCCGGCGCCCAGGACGCCGCCGCACCGCCCGCCGACGCGATGATCGAGCGCGGCCTGCAAGGCCTGCGCTGAGCGGCCCTCCACCCCATCACTACCCCACAAGCCGATGAAGCCCTTGATTGTTCGCGGCGCGGCTGCGCTCGCGCTGGCGGCCGCGCTGGCCACGACCGGGCCTGTGCTCGCGCAGGTCGCGTCACCGGTGGCGTCCTCGGCGCAGGCCCAGGCCACGGTGCCCGACTACGTGATGGCCGCCGGCGACGTCGTTCGCGTGCAGGTCTTCCAGAACCCCGACCTGACGCTCGAGTCGCGCATCAGCGAGAGCGGCACCGTCACCATGCCGCTGATCGGCGCGGTACGCATGGGCGGGCTGAGCGCCGCCGAGGCCGAGCGGCGCATCGCCTCCGCGCTCGAGGGCGGCGGCTTCCTGCAGCGCCCGCAGGTCACCGTGCTGCTGCTGCAGATCCGCGGCAGCCAGGTCTCGGTGCTCGGCCAGGTCGGGCGGCCCGGGCGCTTCCCGCTCGAGACCGCGCGCACGCGGTTGAGCGACATGCTCGCGCTGGCCGGCGGCACGCTGCCGGCCGGCGACGACGTCGTCGTCGTCACCGGTGTGCGCGACGGGCAGCCGTTTCGGCGCGAGGTCGACCTGCCCGCGCTGTTCCTGCCCGGTGGCGCCGCCGACGCCGACCTCGTGCTGCAAGGCGGCGACGTGATCTTCGTGCACCGCGCGCCGACGATCTACGTCTTCGGCCAGGCGCAGCGCCCGGGCGCCTTTCGCATCGAGCGCGAGATGACCGTCATGCAGGCCCTCGCGCTGGCCGGCGGGCCGACCCCGCGCGGCTCGCTCAACCGCCTGCAACTGCACCGCAGCAACGGCAACGGCGGCATCGCCACCGTGGTTCCCCAGTTGAGCGACCCGGTGCGCGCCAACGACGTGCTCTACGTCCGCGAAAGCCTGTTCTGACCCCACCGCCCCCTGCCGGAGTACGCCGATGACCCCGCAACAGTTCTTCGCCACGCTGCGCGCGCGCTGGCTCGTCGTGCTGCTGGCCTTTGCCGCGGTCGTCGTCAGCGTCTCGGCGCTGACCCTGACCGCCGAGCGCCAGTTCACCGCGGCGGCCTCGGTCGTGCTCGACGTCAAGTCGCCCGACGCCGTCACGGGGGCGATGCTCGCCGGCATGATGAGCCCGGCCTACATGGCCACCCAGGTCGACATCATCCGCAGCGACCGCGTCGCCCGCCGCGTCGTGCGCGCGTTGCGCATCGACCAGAGCCCGGCCGCGCGTGCGCAGTGGACCCAGGCCACCGGCGGGCGCGGCGAGTTCGAGGGCTGGATCGCCGGGCGCCTCCAAGGCGGGCTCAACGTCAAGCCCTCGCGCGAGAGCAACGTCATCGCCATCGAATACACCGCCAACGACCCGGGCTTCGCCGCTGCGGTCGCCAACGCCTTTGCCCAGGCCTACATCGACATCAACCTCGAGCTGCGCACCGAGCCGGCGCGCCAGTTTGCGGCCTTCTTCGACGAGCAGACGCGCGACGCGCGCCAGCGCCTGGAGCAGGCCCAGCAGGCGCTGACCGCGTTCCAGCGCCGCACCGGCATCACGGCCACCGACGGTCGGCTCGACGTCGAGGCCGCGCGCCTCAACGACATCAGCGCCCAGTTGAGCGCGCTGCGCGCGCAGACCACCGACAGCGCGAGCAAGCGCCGCCACCAGAACGGCGACACGGTCGCCGAGGTCATGCAGAGCCCGCTGGTCAACGGCCTGCGCGCCGACCTCGCGCGGCGCGAAGCCAGCCTCAACGAGCTCAGCGTCAACTTCGGCCCCAACCACCCGCAGGCCCAGCGCGTGCGCAGCGAGATCGCGACGCTGCGCAACCAGCTCGACGCCGAGACGCAGCGCATCCAGACCTCGATCGACACCACCTACGAGATCAGCCGCCAGCGCGAGCGCCAGCTCGAGGCCGCGCTGGCTGCGCAGCGCTCGCGGCTGCTCGACCTCAACCGCGAACGCGACCAGATCGCCGTGCTGCAGCGCGACGTCGAGTCGGCGCAGCGCACCTTCGACGTGCTCGCCCAGCGCGCCGCGCAGACCACGGTCGAGAGCCGCACGACGCAGACCAACATCACCGTGCTCAACCCGGCCATGCCGCCGACGCTGCCTTCGGGCCCGCGCGTGCGGCTCAACATCGCGGTCGCGATCTTCCTCGGCGGGCTGCTGGGCGTCGTGCTGGCGATGGGCCTCGAGCTGGTCAGCCGCCGCGTGCGCTCGCTGCCCGACCTCGACGCGCTGTCGGGCGTGCCGGTGCTCGGCGCGGTCGGCCCGGCGGCGTCGATGTTCAAGCCCTTGACCGCCTGGGGAGCCCGCTGATGAACGCCCCTGACCTGCTGCGCCCGCCCGCGGCCGGCGCCATCGGCGCCCTGCTCGTCGAGCGCGGCGTGCTGCACCCCGACGCCATCGCCCGCGTCATCGAGCGCCAGCGCACGAGCGGCCAGCCCTTCGGCGAGGCGGCGATCACGCTGGGCCTGATCAAGCGCAGCGACCTCGACGCGGTCCTGGGCGTGCAGTTCGGCTACGGCCACCTGGCCTCGGCCGAGGCGCCGCTGGCGCGCGAGCTGGTCGCTGCGCTCAAGCCGAGCTCGCGCGTGGCCGAGGAGCTGCGCGCGCTGCGCAGCCAGTTGCTGCTGCGCTGGTTCTCGGGCGACCTGCGCCAGCGCGTGCTGGCGGTGGTCAGCCCGCGCGCGCGCGACGGCCGCAGCTTCATCGCCGCCAACCTCGCCGTGGTCTTCTCGCAGCAGGGCCAGCGCACGCTGCTGATCGACGCCGACCTGCGCCAGCCCGCGCTCGGGCGGCTGTTCCACATGCCGCACAGCGCCGGGCTGGCCGGGGTGCTCAGCGGGCGCGTCGGTCACGAGGTCATCGAGCCGGTCGGCGGCCTGCCGGGCCTGCACGTGCTGCCCGCCGGTGCGGCGCCACCGAACCCGCAGGAGCTGATCGGCCGCCGCGCCTTCGGTGAGCTGCTCGACCACGCCGTGCAGCACTACGACGTCGTGCTGATCGACACCCCGGCCGCCGAGACCTGCGCCGACGCGCTGCTGATCGCCGCGCGCGCCGGCGCCGCGATGCTCGTCGCGCGCCGTCACCGCAGCCCCTTGCGCTCGGTCGGCGATCTGTCGCGCCGTCTGCAGGACGCTGGCGCGGCGGTCGTCGGCTCGGTGATGAATCAGCCCTGATCGGCGCGCTGCGCGCCGTCCTCGGCCTCCAGCCTGCGCCGCTCACGCCCATGCAGCCGCACGCCCAGCACCGCCAGCGCGGCCACAGCGCCGGCAAAGTTGGCCAGCAGGTCGTCGAGGTCGGCCTGGCGGTCCGGGTCGAGCAGTTGCAGCGCCTCGTCGACGCCGCCAACGGCCATCGCCAGCACGAAGGCCAGCGCCAGGCTCCAGCCGCGCAGGCGCTGCCAGCGCTCGAGCACCAGGCCCAGGGCCAGCGTCAGCAGGCCGTAGGCGGCGATGTGCACCAGCTTGTCCCACGGCGACACCAGCACGTCACGTACCTGTGCGTGAATAGCGCCACCCGCCAGCCACAGCAGCAGAGGTAAACCGATGGCCAGCACCCACGCGAGCCGGCTGCCCGCCGATGCGCCTGCAACCACCGTCGATCGCTTGTCGTCCATCCGCCTCTCCGGCGGCCCGGGTGGCGACGTCGTCGGCCGGGCCCTGCTGTGGGCGCCGATCGTACTGGGCCTGTGTGTCCTCTATGTGCCGACGCTGCACGACCTGTTCACCGGCATCTGGGCGCAGCCCGAGCAGTTCCACGGCCCGGTCGTGCTGGCCATTGCGCTGTGGCTGTTCTACCGCAACTGGGCGACGATGGAGCAGGTCGCCGAAGGCCGCATGCCCTCGGCCTGGGGCTGGCCCGTGCTGGTCATCGCGCTGCTGCTCTACGCGGTCGGGCGTTCGCAGCAAATCGGCATCTTCGAAGTCGGCTCGGTCATCCCGCTGCTGGCCGGGCTGATCCTGCTGCTCTACGGCGCGGCGGCACTGAAGGCGCAGTGGTTCGCGCTGTTCTTCATGCTGTTCATGGTGCCGCTGCCCGCCGCGGTCGTCAACACGCTGACGATGCCGATGAAGATCGCCGTCTCGTACGTCACCGAGCAGGTGCTGTACCTGCTCGGCTACCCGGTCGGGCGCACCGGCGTGATCATCCAGCTCGGCCAGTACAAGCTGCTGGTGGCTGACGTCTGCGCCGGCCTGCACACCCTGCTGACGCTCGAGGCGCTGGGCCTGCTCTACCTCAACCTGGTGCGGCGCGACTCGCTGTTTCGCAACGTCACGATGGCGATCCTGATCGTGCCGATCGCCTTCACCGCCAACGTCATCCGCGTGCTGGCCCTGGCGCTGATCACCTTCTACTTCGGCAACGAGGCCGGCCAGGGCTACATGCACAGCTTCGCCGGCATCGTGCTGTTCATGAGCGCGCTGCTGCTGATCATCGGCTTCGACAGCCTGCTGCAGTTCGTCGAGGGCCTGCGCCAGCGCCGCGGCAAGCCGCCGGTCGGCCCGGCTGCTGCCGCCTCCCACACCGCCTGAACCCGAGATTGGCCCGCGCCATGAACCACGCCCTCAAGCTGCAAGCCGTCCCGCTCGCGCACTGGCTGCTGCTGCTGCTGATGCTCGGCACCGCGATGCTCGCCTCGGCGATGCGCCCGACCATCGTGCTGGCCGACGAGCGAGCGCCGATCGATCTCGAGGCGATGGTGCCGACGCAGTTCGCCGGCTGGCGCGAGCAGCCCAACGCGGCGATGCACATCATCGACCCCGAGCTGCAGGCGACCATCGAGCAGATCTACACCGAGGTCCTGACGCGCAACTACATCGGCCCCGGCGGCGAGCGCATCATGCTGTCGATCGCCTACGGCCGCGACCAGCGCGACGGCCTGCAACTGCACCTGCCCGAGGTCTGCTACCCGGCGCAGGGCTTCCGGCTCAAGGACATCGAGGAAGTGCCGCTCGACCTGCCCGGCGGCACCATCACCGTGCGCCGCATGTCGACCCAGCTCGCCCAGCGCTTCGAACCGGTGACGTACTGGACGGTGGTCGGCGAGCATGTCACCACCGGCGGCCTCAGCAAGAAGCTCGTCGAGATGCGCTACAGCCTGTTCGGCCTCATCCCCGACGGCATGCTGGTGCGCGTCTCGTCGATCGACCGCGACACCGAGCGCGCCTACCGCATCCACGCCGAGTTTGCCGCGGCGATGGTCGCGGCGATCGCCGCCGAGCACCGCCCGCGCTTTGCCGGCGTCAGCGCCGAGGCGCTGGCCGCGGCCGCCGGGCCCGCTGCGGCCGGAGTCGTCCGGTGAGCGCCGCGGCCACGCCCGCCAGTCGCCGCGTCGCGCTGATCACCGGCATCACCGGGCAGGACGGCGCCTACCTCGCCGAGCTGCTGCTGGCCAAGGGTTACGCGGTGCACGGCATCAAGCGCCGCGCCTCGTCGTTCAACACCGAGCGCATCGACCACCTCTACCAGGACCCGCACGAGAGCGACCGCCGGCTCGTCCTGCACTACGGCGACCTCGCCGACAGCTCCAACCTGATCCGCATCGTGCAGCAGGTGCGCCCCGACGAGGTCTACAACCTCGGCGCGATGAGCCATGTCGCGGTCAGCTTCGAGAGCCCGGAGTACACCGCCGACGTCGACGCGCTGGGCACGCTGCGACTGCTCGAGGCGATCCGCCTGCTCGGCCTGCAGCGCGACTGCCGCTTCTACCAGGCCAGCACCAGCGAGCTCTACGGCCTCGTGCAGGAGACCCCGCAGCGCGAGACGACGCCGTTCTACCCGCGCAGCCCGTACGCGGTGGCCAAGCTCTACGCCTACTGGATCACCGTCAACTACCGCGAGGCGTACGGCATGTACGCCTGCAACGGCATCCTGTTCAACCACGAGTCGCCGCTGCGCGGCGAGACCTTCGTCACGCGCAAGATCACGCGCGCGCTGGCCCGCATCGCGCTTGGCCTGCAAGACTGCCTGTACCTCGGCAACCTCGACGCGCTGCGCGACTGGGGCCATGCCCGCGACTACGTCGAGATGCAGTGGCTGATGCTGCAGCAGCAGCAGCCGCGCGACTACGTCATCGCCTCGGGCGTGCAGCACAGCGTGCGCTGCTTCGTCGACCTGGCCGCCGCCGAACTCGGCATCAAACTGCGCTGGCGCGGCGAGGGCGTCGACGAAATCGGCACCGTCGCCGCCGTCGCCCGCACCGATCTGCGCTGCGCCGAGGGCGACGTCGTCGTGCGCGTCGACCCGCGCTACTTCCGCCCGACCGAGGTCGACACCCTGCTCGGCGACGCGTCCAAGGCCCGCCGCGACCTCGGCTGGCAGCCGCGCACGAGCTTCGACGAACTGGTGCGCGAGATGGTGCAGGCCGACTTGCGCATCGCGCGGCGCGACGCGCTGGTCAGGCTCGCCGGCTTGCCGGCCTACGCCAGCCACGAGTGAGCCCGGCATGCACCCCGAAGCCCGCATCCACGTCGCCGGCCACCGTGGCCTGGTCGGCTCGGCGCTGGTGCGCCAGCTCGAGGCGCGCGGCTACCGCAAGCTGCTGCTGCGCACCCACGCCGAGCTCGACCTGACCGACGCGCGCGCCACCGCCGCGTTCTACGAGCGCGAGCGCCCCGAGTACGTCTTCCTCGCCGCGGCGCGCGTCGGTGGCATCCTGGCCAACCAGTCGCAGCCGGCCGACTTCATCCGCGACAACCTGCTGGTCCAGAACAGCGTCATCGACCAGTGCTGGCGCACCGGCGTCAAGCGGCTGCTGTTCCTCGGCTCGAGCTGCATCTACCCCAAGCTCGCGCCGCAGCCGCTGCGCGAGGAATACCTGCTGACCGGCCCCCTCGAGCCGACCAACCGGCCCTACGCGCTGGCCAAGATCGCCGGCATCGAGATGTGCTGGAGCTACAACCGCCAGCATGGCACGCGCTTTCTCGCGGCGATGCCGACCAACCTCTACGGCCCGGGCGACAACTACGATCTGCACGCCAGCCATGTCATCCCGGCGCTGCTGCGCAAGTTCTGCGAGGCGCGCGAGCGCGGCGACCCCGCCGTCACCGTCTGGGGCAGCGGCGAGCCGCGGCGCGAGTTCATGTACAGCGACGACATGGCCGCCGCCTGCGTCTTCCTGATGCGCCTGCCCGACGCCGCTTTCGACGCCCTGCTCGGCAGCGACGAGGCGGTCAGCGGGCGCTTCGAGCCGCCGCTGATCAACATCGGCGTCGGCCACGACCTGAGCATCCGCGAGCTGGCCGAGACCGTGCGCCGCGTCGTCGGCTACCCCGGCGAGATCGTCTACGACCGCAGCAAGCCCGACGGCACGCCGCGCAAGCTGATGGACGTCAGCCGCCTGCACGCGCTGGGCTTCAGCGCCGCCACCCCGCTCGAGGACGGCCTGCGCCTGGCGCTGCACGCCGCACCGTTCCACCGCCGTCCCGACCCGCCATGAACCCCCTGTCGCTGTTCCGGCGCGGCCGCGTCCGGCCCGCGCTGCGGGTGGTCGTCGCAGGTCGCGCCGTATCGGGCCTGGTCCCACCGGTCGCCGGGAGGCCGTGAGCGCCATGACCCCGCTGCCACGCGACATCCTCTACCTCGGCCCGCGCAGCGGCACCTGCCTGGACCGCGCACAGGCGCTGCGGCGCATCGGCTGCACGGTCGAGCACCTCGACCCGCGCGAGCTGCTGCCGGCCACGCGCTGGGTCGACCGCTGGACCTGGCATGTCGGCGGCCACCACTTCGGCCCCTGGCTGCGCCATGCGCTGGCGGCGCGGCTGCGTGACCAGCGCTACGACCTGTGCCATGTCGACGGCGGCGAGTGGGTCACGCCGGCGGTCGTTGCGCTGCTGCGCGAGCACGCGCCGCGCGTCGTCAACTACAACATCGACGACCCGACCGGGCCGCGCGACCGCGCGCGCTTTGCCGCGTACCGGCGCGCGCTGCCGCACTACGACCTGGTCGCCGTCGTCCGCGACGACAACCTGCCCGAGCTGCATGCGCTCGGCGCGCGCCGCGCGCTGCGCGTCTGGCGCAGCGCCGACGAAGTCAACCACCGCCCGCGCGCGGTCAGCGACGAGCAGCGCCGCCGCTGGGCCAGCCAGGTGTTGTTTCTCGGCACCTGGTTTCCCGAGCGCGGGCCGTTCATGCTCGAGCTGCTGCGCCGCGGCGTGCCGCTGATGCTGCGCGGCCCCAACTGGCACAAGGCGCCCGAATGGCCGCAGTTGCAGCCGCACTGGGCCGGCGGCGCGATCGGCGGCGACGACCACGCGCTGGCCATCCAGTGCGCGCGCGTGAGCCTGGGCCTGCTGTCGCACGACAACCGCGACCAGCACACCACGCGCTCCCTCGAGATCCCCGCGCTCGGCGGCCTGTTCTGCGCCGAGCGCACGCCCGAGCACCTGGCGCTGTACGACGAGGGCCATGAGGCGCTGTTCTGGCGCGACGCCGACGAATGCGCGCGCGTCTGCCTCGCCGCGCTGGCCGACGAGCCGCGGCGCGCGCGCATCGCCGCCGCCGGCCACCAGCGCTGGCAGCGCGACGGCCACCGCAACGAGCGCGTGATGCGCCAGTTGCTGCAGGCCGCGTTCGAGCCGGTCGGCATCTCCGGCGTGGCCACCGCGCAGGAGCAAGTGGCATGACTGCCGGCCTGCGCGATCGTGTCATCGCCGGCTTCGGCGCCAATTCCTTCGGCATGGCGCTGAGCATCGCGATCCAGCTCGCGTCGCTGCCGCTGTTCCTCGCCGTCTGGGACCTGCACACCTACGGCGTCTGGCTGATGATCTCGGCCGTCCCGGCCTACCTCGCGATGGCCGACGCCGGCATGGTCACCGCGGCCGGCAACCGCATGACGATGGCGCTGGGCGCCGGCCGCGTCGACGAGGCCCGGCGCGTCTTCCACAGCGCGCAGGCCTTCGTGCTGGTCGTCGGCGGTGCCGTGGCGCTGCTGCTCCTGCCGCTGCTGCTGTGGGCGCCGTGGCCGCTGGCCGCCAGCCTGGACCTGCGGCTGGCGCTGGCCGCGCTCGTCCTGGGCGTGCTGCTGGCCTTCGTCGGCGGGCTGTGCGATCAGTGGTTTCGCTCGACCCACCGCTACGCGCAGGGCACGATGCTCGGCCACGCTGCGCGGCTGGCCGAATGGGCCGGCGGCATCGCCGGGCTGTTCCTGCACGGCAGCTTTGCCGCGGTCGCCGCCGGCATGCTCGCCGGCCGCCTGGCCGGCACGCTGCTGTCGATGGCGCTCGCGCGCAGCGGCTGCGCGTTGCTCGACTGGGGCCTGGCCTCGGCCGACCGCCGCTGCGTGCGCGAGCTGCTGCGCCCGGCAGCGGGCTTCCTGGCCTTCCCGATGGCCAACGCCTTGAGCCTGCAAGGCGTCACGCTGGCGGTCGGCGCGCTGCTCGGGCCGGCCGCGGTCGCGGTCTTCAACACCTACCGCACGCTCGCGCGCATCGCCATTCAGGCCAGCGGGCTGTTCAGCCATGCGTTGTGGCCCGAGTTCTCGCGGCTGCACGGCGAGGGCGCCACGGTCGCACTGGCGCGGCTGGCCTGGCGTGCCAGCGGCGGCACCGCGCTGCTCGCGCTGCTGCTCGGCGTTGCGCTGTACCTGGCGGCGCCGGCGCTGCTGCAAGTCTGGACGCGTGGCGAGATCGGCTTCGACGCCACCGTCTTCGCGCTGCTGATGGCCTACGCCTTCGTTGGCGGGGCCTGGAATGTGCCGCGCGTGCTGCTGATGGCGACCAACGAGCACCTGCGCCTTGCGCTGTGGGCGCTGGGTGCAGCGCTGGCCTGCGTCGCGCTGTCTGCGCTGCTGGCCGGCACCCACGGCCTGGCTGGCGCGGCGGTCGGCATGCTGGTCACCGAACTGGCGCTGGCGCTGGTCTGCGGCGTGCTCGCCTGGCGCGGCTTCGCGCCGCGGCCGCCGGCGCGGCTGCAAGAGGTGGCGCCATGACCACCATGACCGCCGTACCCGCGATGCCCGCACCGCGGGTCGTGCTGTCGGTGCCGGGGCGTTTCCACACCTTCGACCTCGCGCGCCAGTTGCACGCGCGCGGCGCGCTCGCCGCGGTGCTGTCGGCGTACCCCTGGTTCAAGCTCGAGCGCGAGGGCCTGCCGCGCGCGCTGGTGCAGACCCGCCCCTGGCTGCACGCGCCGTACATGGCGCTGGGCTCTTCGGGCTGGCTGCACCGGCTGCCGCGGCCGCTGCAGCGGCACTGGGAGCATGCCACCCGGTCGGACTTCGGCCGCTGGGTCGCGCGCCGGCTGCCGGGCTGCGACGTTTACGTCGGCCTCTCGGGCAGTTCGCTGGCCGGCGGCCGGCGCGCGCAGGCGCAGGGCGCAAGCTACGTCTGCGACCGCGGCTCGAGCCACATCCGCGAGCAGGACGCGCTGCTGCGCGCCGAGCACGCCGAGTGGGGCCTGCCGTACGTCGGCATCGACCCGCGCGCGATCGACGCCGAGGAGGCCGAGTACGCCGCGGCCGACGCCGTCACGTTGCCCTCGGGTTTCACGATCCAGACCTTCCTGCGCCACGGTGTGCCGGCGCACAAGCTGCGGCGGCTGCCGTACGGCGTCGACCTGACGCGCTTCCACCCGGTCGGCGAGCCCGCCGCCGACCGCTTCGACCTGCTGTTCGTCGGTGGCATGTCCTTGCAGAAGGGCTTGCCATACCTGCTGCAGGCCTTTGCCCGCCTGCGCCACTCGCGCAAGAGCCTGAGCCTGGCCGGCGTGCCGTCGCCACTGCTGATCGATCGCATGCGCACGCTGGGGCTGTGGAGCGGCGACATCCGCGTGCTCGGCCATGTGCCGCAGCCGCAGCTCAAGACGCTCTACAGCCGCTCGCACCTGCTGGTGCTGCCCAGCGTCCAGGAAGGCTTCGGGATGGTCATGGCGCAGGCGCTGGCCTGCGGCTGCCCGGTGGTCGCCAGCGAGCACACCGGCGCGCGCGACCTCTACCGCGACGGCAGCGAGGGCTGCATCGTGCCGGTGCGCGACGCGCCAGCGCTCGCCGAGCGGCTGCAGGCGCTGGCCGACGACCCCGGCCGGCGCGCCGCGATGTCCGCCGCCGCCCTGCAGCGCGTGCGCGCGATCGGCGGCTGGGCCGACTACGGCGAGCGCGCGCTCGGCATCTACCGCGAACTCTGCGCGGCGCGCCATCGTGCCGACGTCGCTGTACCGGTGGCCGCATGACCTACTCGCGCTTTGTCATCGGGTTGCTGCTCGGTGCCTGCCTGCTTGCGCTGCTGGCGCAGATCGCGGTCGGCTTCGACAGCGTCAACCTCGCCGCGGCCAGCATCGTGTTCGCCTCTTCGGTGGCGATGCTGCTGTACCTGCTGTGGACGCCGGCGCTGCGCACGCACCCCTTGTCGACCTTCGCGCTGCTGGGCTTTTGTGTGACCACGCAGATGGGCGCGCTGCTGATGCAGTCGGTGCACCTGACGCCGGTGGCCGACAACCTGCGCCAGCCACTGCTGACCTTCGGCCTGCTCGCCGCGTTCCAGGCGGTGGCGATGCTGATGCATGTCGCGCACCGCTGGCTGCTCGCGCCCGGCGGCGGCAACCCCGATGCGCTGGCGCGGCGCGCTCTGGCCTGGTTCGGCGTCTACGACGCGCCGGGCCCCGGCGCGCTGTGGTTCATGGGCTGGGTCGGGCTGTTTGCGCTGTTTGTCGGCGGGCTCGGCGACAGCCCGACGCACAAGGTCTTCGAGGCCATCGCCTTCCTGGCCTGGGCGCCGTACCTGATCCCGATGTACCTGCTGCGGCTGGGCCGGGCGTACTGCAAGCCCGCGCCGCAGGTCGTGCGGCTGCTGCTGTACTCGGTGCTGATCGTGCTGCTGGGCATCGCGATCAACTCGCGGCAGATCATGCTGCTGGGCTTCACCACCGTCGGGCTGTTTGCGCTGCTGATGGTGCTGCGCTCGCAGGCACCGCTGCAATGGCGCCGCGTCGGCCAGGTCGCCGGGGTCTTTGCGCTGCTGGGTGTGCTGGCGGTCCCGGCCAGCCAGCTCGCCACCGCGATGGTCGTCGCGCGCGACGCGCGCGGCCACGCGACCCTGCCCGAGATGGTCGCCAAGACGCTGCGCTACGCGACGGACCCGCAGGCGCTGGTCGAAGACCGCGAATACCGCGCGCGCCAGGCGCTGGTCGCCCGCTACGACGAGCATTACTTTGCCAACCCGCTGGTCGCGCGCTTCGTCGAGACCAAGTTTCACGACAACGCGTTCTTCTTTGCCGGCATGCTGACCGCCGCCGAGCGCGCGCTGCTGGCCGATACGACCCAGCGCTGGCTGTGGACGATCCTGCCGCAGCCGGCGATCGATGCGATCGGCATCGACGTCGACAAGACCGAGCTCTGGTTCACGATGGGCGACTACCTCGCGCACCTGGCGCAAGGCGGGCCGCTGGGCGGCTTTCGCACCGGCTCGGCGCTGGCCCAGGGCCTGGCGCTGATGAGCGTGGGCTTCTTCGTGCTCTACGCCGCGCTGTGCCTGCTGATGTACGCGCTGTTCGACCTGCTCTCGCGCCGCGGCCAGGGCGGCGAGGTCGCCGTCTCGGCGGTCGGCATGCTGCTGATCTGGGAGTTGTTCAGCAACGGCGTGACCAACGAGTCGCTGCACGCTTGGCTGGGCTTCGTGATCCGGCTGCTGCCGCAGGCGCTGCTGTTCTTCGTGCTGCTGCTGCTGTTCACGCGCATCGTCGCGGCGGTGTTTGCGTCGCCGCTGGTGCCCAGGCCGGCGGCGGCTGTGCGCCCTAGCGCCGCAGCGGGGGGCTGGTGATGCGCACCGGGGTGTTCGGGCCGCGGCCGCGGCCGCCGGCTGCCCCGGCCGGCGCCGGCATGACCCCGGCACTGCCCGGCCCGGGTGCGTCAGCGCCTGCGGGGTCCGCGCTGCATGCGGCACGGTCAGGCGCATCGCGGGCCGCCGGCGGCCTGACGTATTCGCGCTTTTTCATCGGGCTGCTGCTCGGTGCCTGCCTGCTTGCGCTGCTGGTGCAGATCGTGGTCGGCTTCGACAGCGTCAACCTCGCCGCGGCCAGCATCGTGTTCGCCTCTTCGGTGGCGATGCTGCTGTACCTGCTGTGGACGCCGGCGCTGCGCACGCACCCCTTGTCGACCTTCGCGCTGCTG
>Ga0207951_100517_pt1 | contig 18807 bp, 18 predicted proteins | sample Subbio12Aug_8Bad_FD_184830 | JGI IMG/M metagenome (GOLD analysis project Ga0207951, IMG submission 184830) | Serpentinite rock and fluid subsurface biosphere microbial communities from McLaughlin Reserve, California, USA - CR12Aug_8Bad (SPAdes) | ecosystem: Environmental > Terrestrial > Deep... | reverse complement strand
GCTACCCCGGCCACGCCGTAGAGCCAGAGCGGGCAGCCGGCGGCAGCGCGCAACTCGGCTAAGTCTTCGCGGGTCCGTGGCCGCCACTCGGTGCTGCCAAAGGGTGGCGTGTCGGCCAGCACCGTCATGTCGATGGCCAGCGCCTGATGGCCACGCGCCGACCAGAGGCGCATGCGCGGCACCAGCGCCGCCATCTTTTGCGTCTTGATAAGCGGAATCAAGCGGCTTAAGTCGGTCTCGCTCAACCCCTCCAGCAGCTCTTCAGCAACCAAGCTAAGGTGTTCTCCCTGGGTCAGAGCCGGATCGAGCTTGGTAGCGAGCAGGGGGATGATTGGGACCTCGAGGCGCCGGCCGAGCAGTTCACAGTGGGTATTAGCCTCATTAATATCGTGCAGCAACCGGGGGATGAGCTGATAACGTGCCAGCGCAACAAGATCGTGGTGCATTGCGGTGATGATAGCATTCTGTGCCGAATGTCGTTGCGCCGTCGCTAGGTAACGATAACAATGGGCTTATAAGGAGAGCACATGCGCCTGTTTAAGCTTGCTGTTTTGTCCGCTGCGCTCCTGGCCAACCTCGCGCCAGCTCAGAGCCTGCCGCGCGAAACGCGCCAGAGGATACTGGAGGCCGTGGTGCAGATCGTCCCCTTTGACCCGGCCAGCAATCAGCTGGTGGATTGGTCGGGTTCAGGGACTATCATCAGCCCGGACGGTTACATCCTGACTAACTTTCACGTCATCGGCGACGAGGCTACGCGCGAGCATTACCAGTGGCACGCCGTCTTTACCACTCTGCCGAGCGCCCCCGATCAGCCGCCGCGGCTCACCTACTGGGCGCGTTATGTCGCCTCTGACGCCACACACGACCTGGCGCTGATCAAGATCGTGGAGTACCACGACGAGACGCCGGTACCCCCCACCGTGCGCTTTACCGCCATGCCGGTAGGCGATTCCAATCTGCTGTTGCCGGGCGATCCGCTCTTCGTGGTCGGCTATCCCGGCATCGCCGGCTCGACCATTACCTTCACCTCCGGCATCATGAGCGGTTGGCTGGGTGAAGACCTTGAGGCCGGCGGCAAGCAGTGGATCAAGACCGACGCCAAGATCGCCCGGGGCAACTCGGGCGGCGCCGCCTTCGATGAGAACGGTTACCTGATCGGCGTGCCCACCGCGCTGCTGCAATCGACCGAGGGAGGAGTGTTCGAGGAGCAGTTCTACCTCCGCCCGATCAGCCTAGCCTGGGCGATTATCGGCCCCCATGTCGCTAATGTGCAGCGGGCCCCCGGTGTGCAGGTACAGCAGCCTGTGGCGCAACCCACGACGCAACCGTCGCCGGGCACCGCGCCGGTGACGGGGGCCGGGCAACCTAGCGGCAACTACGGCGCCATCAGTATCGGGGCGTCACGAAGCAACATCGTCGCTGCCGCTACCGCAGAGACGCTGGTCTATCACACCTATACCGTAGCTGTTCCGGCGGGTTTAGCGAGCCTGACTATCAGCGTCGATGGCAAAGGGAGTGACCTCGATCTAGCCGCACGCTTCGGCACGGAGATCACCAGCTACCGGACCAAGGAGGAGGGGGGCGATTGGGACTTTCTGGACTTAAGCGCTGTTCCTAATCCGAGTTTTACCTATAGCAACCCGCCTGCCGGCACGCTCTATATCGACGTGATCAACGTCATTACCCAGCCGAGCGCCTATACCGTCAGCGTCACGACCGGCCCCGGCCATCCGCCGGCACCCGCGCAACCCGCAGGCACGGTGACGGCCAACACCGCGCAATCAGCGGTCATCGGCGCGCTGCCGCTCGGCCAGTCGGCACAGGGGCAGCTCGCAGGCATGGCCGACAGCGCCAGCTTTCACACCTATTACGTCGAGGTGCCGGCCGGCGTGGCGCAGCTCACCATCACCATGAGCGCCGACATCGATCTCGATCTGGCCGTTAAGTTCGGCAGCGAAATCATCAGCTATGCCGACCGCGAAGAGGGCGGCGACTGGCTCTACCGTGACAACAGCGCCACTCCGGGCGCCCAGTTCAGTATCCCCAACCCGCAACCGGGGCGCTGGTATATCGATGTGTTCAACGCCTTGGGGCCGGGCCAGACCGGGCGCTACACCCTCAGCGTGCGCTAGCTTTGCCGGCTTTGCGTGCGGCGAGGGCCAGCCTATCGACCTGCTCGTTCCCGGCATGGCCGTTATGCCCTCTGGTCCAGCGCCAGTGCAGCGTATGCACTTCGGCCAGGGCCAGTAGCCGCTCCCACAGGTCGCGGTTCTTGACCGGCTGCCGGTTGGCCGTCTTCCAGCCGTTGCGCTGCCAGGTGCTTAGCCAGCCGTCGGTAAAGGCGCGCTTGAGGTACTGCGAGTCGGTGATCAGGGTAACCGCGCACGGTTCGCTGAGGGCCGTAAGCGCTCGCACCGCGGCGGTCAGTTCCATACGGTTGTTGGTGGTGCCGGCTTCAAAACCACCGGCGCTCCTGGTGGTGCCGCGATAGTCGATGAGATAAGCCCAGCCGCCCGCGCCTGAGGCGGTGTCGCAGGAGCCGTCGGTGTAGATGGTCACGGCTTTTAAGGGCGGTGGAGGCGTGAAAGCCATCTCAGCTCATGCTAGCACGCAGGGGCTCACCGCTTTAAGTCAACCGCCAGGGGCCCTCCCTCGTTGCTTGGCCTCTGTTGCCAGTTTGGTTATCGCCAGATACACCAGGACGATAGCCAGCATAAACAGCAGTACGGTAATGATGGTCTGCACAAGGTCCACGCCTACCACGCGTAAGAACATGACCACCAGTGCCGTCATGGTGACGGCCAGCATGAAGAGCATCGGGTACAGGACAAACCAGGTGCTTTTACCTGATCGCGCTAGCCAGACAGTGATAGCCAGTAACGCCAGCGCGCCAATAAGCTGGTTAGCCGTGCCAAACAGCGGCCAGAGCGTCCTCCAGCCACCGCCCAGCGCCAGCCAAGCACCCAGAACCACGGTAATCGCGCTGGCCACGTAGCGATTAGCCACCACGGCAACCACGGCGGAGGGCCTCCCCTTCTCCTGCCCGACCAGCTCCTGGAGCATGAACCGGCTCAATCGGGCGGCGGTATCCATGGTAGTCAGGGCAAAAGCGGACAGCACCAGACCAGCAAAGGCAGCTCCGGCCTCAAGCGGAATCCCTATGGCGGTCAGGAAATTGCCCGCACCGGACGCGAAGATGCCTCCCCATCCCTTCTCTGCCAGCAGCCGGGTGTAGTCCCCCATTAGCAGGTGAGCCGCAGTGATGAGGGAGATCACCGCTAGCAAAGATTCCAGCAGCATACTGCCGTAGCCGATCGGCTTAATGTGGCTCTCGCTGCTGAGCTGCTTGGCGGTGGTCCCTGATGCGGCCAGCGCGTGGAAGCCGGAAATAGCGCCGCAAGCAACGGTAACGAAAAGGATCGGGAACAGGAAGCCGAGGTCGGTGGTAAAAGTGGTGAACGCCGGCAGCTGGATGGTCGGGTTGGCAACGAAAATGGCGATCAAGGCGCCACCCAGGAACCCGTACAGGAGGAACGAGTTCAGATAGTCGCGCGGCTGCAGGAGCAGCCACACTGGCAGGGTAGCGGCCACCAGGGCATATAGCAGCAGAATTGGAATCCAGGTGTCTCTTGGTAGCGCGATCGGAAACAGGGTGCCCAGCCAAACACAGAGCGCCAGGAGAACCACGCCGACTATGGTGGATAGCAGCACGGGGGCGCCTCGGCGCTGAACAGCGTAGCCAAAGGCAACCGCCAGCACAATGAACAGCGCCGAGGTGGTAGCCACCGATGGGGTGCCGGCAAAGGTCGTGGCAATAATAAAGGCAAAAGCGCCGACGAGGAGGACCAGCGTGAGCCAGGCAAAGGCGGCAAAGAGCATCTTGCCGCTGATGCCAACATTCTCCAGCAAAACCTCAGCGATGGACTTCGCGCGGTGTCGAATAGAAGCATAGAGGGCGCTTACGTCGTGCACCGCGCCAATGAATATCCCGCCCAGGAGGATCCACAGGAACACCGGTACCCAGCCGAATACCGCCGCCACGATTGGACCTACGATAGGGCCGGCGCCTGCGATGGTGGCGAAGTGATGCCCTAGCACAATCGGAAGCGGTGTCGGGACGTAATCCACATCATCGCGCAGAGTATGGGCCGGAGTTTTTGCCGTCGGATCTATCCCCCCTAGTTTTTTGATGATGAACGACCCGTAGACAGCGTAAGCAGCAACTAAGACCACTATGGAGATGAGCAATAACCATACTGCACTCATAAGTAATTACCTCCGCTGGCTTGATTTCGAGCCCCCCGACATCCTAGGGGGATACTGCTGCTCTGGGCTGGTAGATTCTCATCACCTCCTTGCCCTTACGGCTGGCATAGACTTTGCCGGATGAGAGGTCAACCAGCAGCAGCCGAACCGAACACCATCCGCGCAGTCCAAACCAGAAGCTACGCTCGTATTTGAATCCGGTCCCGAGGCGGATGGCTTCGGGCTCAAAGCCTCGCTCAGAAACCAGGATCCCAGAGACTATACTGGACATATGCTCCTCATGAGGCTTGACCAGCTCATCGACAACTCTCACCAAGAAGGCAGCGAAATCCCCGACCTGGTCTGCACTAAGAGCAGCACGGTGGCCTTCGACCAGGCAATATTCGCTCGTCTCCCAGGCGCCGAGAGTTGCCTTCCTGGAGAGAAAAAACTTCTCGTACCTAACATGGCAGCGAGCAAAAAGGCCTATCGTGCGCCCCTGGAGGGGATAGTCCGGGGAGGTGTCAAAGTATGCCTGGTATCTTGCTCGTAACTCTTTTAAGTATTCCTCGTAGCTATCCACGAGCACCCTCCATCCCTCCAGCGAGCGGTGTCCGATTCGGGCGGCACGTCTCTGGTAAATCGGGCGGCACGTCTCTGATAAAATTGATTATTAGACAGCTCTGCTTGCTGCCTCCAGAGGCATATGTCCCCTAGGACTGAGGCACCTTTAGCATTGCCCCACTTGACAATGTACAAGGTTTGTGGATATGATTAGACCAAGGTTGTACAAAAGCTCTACCCACCAACGTGTAGAGCTACTGAAAGGCAAAGGTTGTGGCTATCGGCAAATACACTGTCAACGAAGTCGAAGAGCGCACTAAGATAGGCGCCAGCACGCTCCGCCAATGGGAGCGCCGCTACGGCTTCCCCAAGCCCGAACGAACCGAGTCGGGCTATCGGCTCTATAGCGACGAGGACTTACGGCAGATCGAGGCGATGAAGCAGCATATCGCCGAAGGGATTCCGGCCTCGCGCGCAGCCGAGTTGGTCAAGAATCTGACGCCCACGCCAAGCGGCCCGCGCTCGCTAGCCGTCCTAAAGCACGAACTGGTAGAGGTGCTTAGCAAGCTGGACGAGGTCGCAGCGGATCGTATCCTCAGTGAAGCTCATGCCCTGCATACCGTTGAGGCGGTGATGCTCGAGCTCTTGCAAGCCAGTATGGTCGAGATCGGCCACCGCTGGCACGACGGCAAGGTTTCCACAGCAACCGAACACTTCGCCAGCAGCTATGTGCAGGGGCGGCTCCGCTCGCTGCTCAGTATCACCGCGCACGTCAGAAACGCCCCCGCGGTGATTGTGGCCTGCGCCCCAGGCGAACAGCACGAACTCGGCGCGCTGTTACTAGCGGTAATGTTACGCCGCGCCGGCTATCGCCTCTACTTCCTGGGAGCTAATACCCCGCTGGCAGATCTGCGCGAGATGGCCCGGCAGGTCAAGGCAACCGGCGTAATGATCTCGGCCTCAAGCAGCGAAGCGGTGCAGCGCCTTATGGCAGAGCGGGGGCAGCTCATCGGTATAGCGCCGGTGCTGGCCTTTGGCGGCCTGGCCTTTAACGAGCACCCCGAGCTGGCCAAGGCACTTGGCGGGGTATACCTGGCTGCCTCGGCGGATCAGGCGGTAGCACAGTTTCATGACCTGGTGCAAGCGCAAGGGGCGCTCCAGGCATGAGAGCGATCTCGCGTCGGCGGACGCCTCAAGTATCGCTGATTCATCACTCCGCACCGCCACGCGCTATCTAGCGCAGCATACTCACCGTCTCTCGCAGCCTACCAAGGAGGCAACGCTATGAAAGAGATCACCCACCTCGAAGCCCCGAGCCAGACGCTTAAGTTCCAGCGCAAGCAGACCCTTTACTTAAACGGCGATCCGGCCCAGTCGGTCTACCGGGTACGTGACGGGCTGATCCGCATTACCCGCATGACCCCCGAAGGTCGTACCCTGACGGTGCGCCACCTCATGCCCGGCGACTTTTTCGGCGAAGAGGCCTTCATCAACAGCCAGCGCGAGGAGATCGCCGAGGCACTGACTCAGGCTCAGATTGAAGCCATCGATCCGCAGCGCATCAACCATACCGACCTGATTAAGATCACCCGCTCGCTCTCGCAGCAGATGCAGCGCCTGATGGACTACGAGTACCACCTGCAGACCGGCGATCTGCGCCAGCGGGTGACCCGCTACCTGCTGAAGTTGGCTGATACGCCGCTAGGCGCCATCAACAACGAGGGGTTTATGGTGATCGCTGCCACCCATGAACTGCTAGCCGAAGGGACGGCCAGCACCCGCGAGAGCGTCTCTAAGATCATCACCGAACTGCGTGCCGAGGGCCTGATCGAGTCGGGCTATCGCAGCATCGTACTGCTCCGCCCAAACGAGCTTGCCGAGATCGCCGAAGGGTTCTAGAATGAGGTGCGAGGGGTGAGGAGTGCGTGAAAGTCCTAGTCACCGGCGCTAGCGGCTTTGTCGGTCGGCATGTGCTCGAGCAGTTGCTGGCCACAGGGCATCGCGTCATGGTGCTGTCGCGCCACCGCACCAACTTTCCGGTAGAGGTTGAGGTGGCGCTCGGCGACGTGGTCTCGGGTGAGGGCCTAGCCGCCGCCAGCGCCTCAGCTGAGGCGGTGATCCATCTGGTGGGGATCATCCGCGAGACGCGCGGGCAGAGTTTTGAGCAGGTGCATACCGAGGGGACGCGCAACGTGGTGTCGGCCGCGCGCGAGGCAGGGGTGCAGCGTTATCTGCAAATGAGCGCGCTAGGGGCCGCTAAAGGGACGGGGAGCCGCTATTTTCAAACTAAGGCCCAGGCTGAGGAGATCGTCAAAGCTTCCGGGCTAGACTGGACCATCTTCCGGCCCAGCCTGATCTTTGGCCGTGGCGACGAGTTCTTTGGCCTGGTGATGAAGGGGCTGGTGAGCGCGCCCCTAATCCCACAGATCGGCGACGGCCGCTTTCCGTTCCGACCCATTTACGTCGGTGACGTAGCCAGCGCTTTCGAACAGGCGCTATCACGCCCGGCTACTATCGGGCGCAGCTTTGACTTAGTTGGCCCGATCGAGTACACCTTTCGCGAGCTGCTGCTGCTAGTCAGGGAGACACTCGGGTCGCGCAGACCCATCCTGCCGGTACCGCTGTGGGCCATGAAGCTGGCAGTGCCGCTGCTGCAAGTCTTGCCCAACCCGCCGATTACCCGCGATCAATTTGCCATGCTGCTGCAAGGCAATACTGCCGACCCTGGGTTGATGCAACAGCACTTTGACCTGCCCCTGGAGGCGCTGCCCGAGCACTTGCCGGCGATCTTAGGGCTACGGCGCTAGGGGGAACCCAACTCCACCCAGCGCCGACTTACCACCATCAACAGCCGATAGAGCGCTTGAACATCCTCCCACAGCGCTTCGATCATCTCATGGTGAGGCGCGGGACGGAGCTTATCAGTCAGCGCCTCGCGCCGGAAGCGCCAGCGCCGGGCTTCGCCGGGTGACACCTGCGCGAGACGGGTCTCAAGCCGCATAAGCTCGAGCGGCAGCCGCCGCAACTCACTGAGCAGACGGTAACGCTCGCAGAGAAGAGGGGTGGTAACCGGCTGTTGCCAGAAGCTGCTTGGCTGCATATGGTTAGTCTAGGTAAGGTTCGGCCCTTGACAAAGGGACAAATGTCTTAGCCCTGGACGTGCGACTCCAGGAAGTAAAGGTTCTTGTCGATAACCCGGGAGATCTCGGTGAAGAGGTCTTCGCTAGTAGGATCGCCTAACTCGCCGGCTCGAGCCAGCGCCACCCGGTTGGAGGCCGCGTAGGCGGCATAGCGCTCAATAAGGGCTTTGACGCAGGCCATCCCGTCCTTGATCTCAGTGCCGAACTCCTTGAGGGTCGATTGCTCGGCCGCCATGCGCACGGTTCCTAGAGCCACGCCACCCAGAGCGGTCACGCGCTCGGCGAGAGTATCGACATAGTCCTCAATGCTCTCGGCCAGAGCGTCGAAGAACTTGTGGAGGCTATAGAAGTCCTGCCCTTTGACGTTCCAGTGAGCCTGCTTGGTCTGCGAGTAGAGGTCGAAGGTATCGGCCAGTTGTTGGTTCAGAATGCCAACTAACTCTTGGCGGACTTCTTCGCCGATATCGATCTGGCTGCTGTAAAGTGACTGGTTGTGATGGCTAACGCGAGGTTTTTTCATTGCTCCTCCTTAAAGCCTTGGTCAGTGCGTGTCCGCCGCCGTTAGCGACAGGCGCCGCAACTATTTGGTAGCCTACCATGACACAGGGCATACTTTGGTAGCGGCAGCTCTGTCAGCATAAACAGGCTGCCCCAAGCCAGGCTCGGGGCAGCGACGCTGGCGGAGAGAGTGGGATTCGAACCCACGGTACGGCCAAGCCGTACACCGGTTTTCGAGACCGGCCCGTTCAACCGCTCCGGCATCTCTCCAGAGCCTGAGTATACCGCGGCAGCCGACGGCAAGCAAACTAGAACGCTTGCAGCACCGGAGCGACACCCAGCTCGATTAGCACCTGGCGGATGCCGCTCGGCCCCAGCCCCAGCGCTTCGTGCTGAATGACAGGGTCACCGTGGGGCACGAACCGGTCGTGGATACCGAGGCGGCGCAGCGGCACCTTGAGACCGTGATCTTGCAGCGTTTCGGCCACCGCCGAGCCGAGCCCGCCTGTCACGGCGTGATCTTCTACAGTAATTAGGGCTCGAGCGCTACCGGCTAGCTTAAGCAGCATGGCCTCATCGAGCGGCTTAATAAAGCGAGCATTGACCACCCCGACGCTAGGCAGGTCCTGGGTGGCTTCCAGGGCGTAGGTTAGGGTAGGGCCGAGCGCCAGCACATAGGCGTCTTGACCGGGCTTGAGCATCTCCCAGCTGCCCCAGGTGATCTCGGGCCAGTCGGCCACCGCCGCCTCGGGCGCCGGAGCAACAGCCCCGCGCGGCCAGCGCACCGCCTTAGGTCCACCTAAGGCGAGCGCCGCCTTGAGCATGGCGCGCAGCTCCTGAGTATCTTTGGGCATGGCTAGTGAGATATTGGGGATGGGCCGCAGGTAGCCGATATCAAACACCCCCTGGTGGGTAGCACCGTCGCCGCCTACCAACCCCGCCCGGTCGATGGCAAAGATGACGTTTAAGTTTTCCAGGCAGACATCGTGGATAACCTGGTCGTAGCCCCGCTGCAAGAAGGTGCTGTAGATGGCGACGATCGGCTTTTCACCGCGCAGCGCCAGCCCGGCGGCGGTAGTGACCGCCACGTCCTCGGCGATACCGACATCCAGGTAGCGCTTCGGATGCTGCTGGCTATATGCCACCAGGCCGCTCCCCTCGCGCATGGCCGGGGTGATCACCCAGACGCGGTCGTCTGCTTTGGCCAGCTCGATCGCCGCATCGCCGAAGGCGTTCGACCAGCTGTAGCCCTTGCCCATCTTGACCGGCTTGGCAACATCGAACTTGGGCGGGCCGTGCCAGTAGATCGGATCAGACTCAGCGATCTTGTAGCCCTTGCCTTTAGTCGTGACGATATGCAGCAAGGTCGGGCCCTCAAGCTCGCGGATGTGCTTGAGGTAGTAGATGAGCTGATTTATATCGTGACCATCAACGGGGCCGACATAGCGCACGCCCATGGCGTGGAAGGGGTTGGCGCTGGCCGGATCGAAGAAGTGCCGGGTGGCATCCTTGGCGCGGCTGGCTAACTCGCCAAGCGGCTTCCAAAGGCCGGATAGAGCTCGCTTGCCACTCTCCTCGGCCTCCTGAAACCAGCGCTGGACTTGCAGCGTGCGCATGTAGCGGTTGAGCGCCCCGACATTCTCGCTGATCGACATCTCATTGTCATTTAGGACGATGGTCATCTTGGGTTTGACGTGACCGATCTGGTTCAGAGCGGCTAGCGCCATACCGCCGGTCAACGCACCGTCACCGATGATCGCCACTACCTCGTAGTCGTCTTGGCGGGCGTCACGCGCTAACGCCATGCCGAGCGCCGCCGCCAGGCTGGTGCTGGCGTGACCTACCGTAAGGGCGTCGTGCTCGGACTCGCTAGTCGAGGTGAAACCGGCCAGTCCGCCGGGTTTGCGGATGGTGTCGATCAGATGTTTGCGGCCAGTTAAGAGCTTGTGCGCATAGGCCTGATGGCCGACATCCCACACCAGGCGGTCTTTGGCCGAGTCGTACAGGTAGTGCAGCGCTACGACCAGCTCGACCGCCCCTAGGCTCGAGGCGAGGTGCCCGCCTCCTAGGGAGCAGACCCGGACGATCTCGCTGCGCAGCTCCTCAGCTAACTGCTTAAGCTCCTCGTGGGAGAGCCGTTTGAGATCTTGCGGCCAGTTGACTTTGGCCAGAACGGTGGAGGTGTCATCAGGTAGCTGACCAGAGCTTGACATAACGCCAGTTTAACAAAGCCGCGGCGCAGCACTTTGTGAGTCACGATAAGATGTCGCTGTGCCGGGTAATGAGGGATGGGTGATGGGTAAGACGTGAGGCGTATAAGTGGGCCCGCGCCGCTAGTTATCCCGGGCCAAGAAGTTGGCATCGACCAAAAAGAAGTCGAGTTCATGGCGCACCTTGCCGACATGGGGGGAGAACCATATTGTCTGCCGGAGCGTATCGGTCACGATCCCTTGGGCATCGAGGCTATTGCTCTCAAAGTTGATCACGAACACCTCGAACTCACCGGCTACCACGCGCACCGTGCGCCTATCGACCACGGTAAAGCGATAGCTGCTAGTCCCACTTAGGCGCTGGTTTTCCGGGCGAGCGTTGGGGTAGAAAGCGGTGACAGTAGTGGTGCCGCCCCAACTGGCGCCTACCCGCAGAGCGGACTCCGCCGGCAGCTCCTGCAGCGGAGGGTCGAAGTTGACCTGGAGGCCCGGCAACTTACGCTGCACCAGAAAGACGCCGTCGCTGCGATGCTCCCTAAAGTCGAGCTGCTCGATACCGCGCCCGACTAGCCGCGTGGCGATCAGTACCTGTCCTTGTAGTACGGTCGGGCCTTCGATCCGCTTCTCCACCGGCATAGCGTCCAACCGCTCGCCGTCGGGCAGGTACTGCCAGATCACACCGGTCTCTTGGGGGTAAAAGCTCAGGTTCTCGAAGAGCTGAACGACCTGCACACGGCCGGGGTCGGCCTCGGTAGGCACGCAGGCCGCCACCCCCAACAGCAATAGCAACCAGAAGTGCCGCATCATGGCCGCAATTCTATCGCAATTCTACTCGGGTTTACAGGACCGAAGTGATCCACCACTGCGCAGCGCCGTCAGAGCACCAGGATATCGGCTCGAGCCCGCCCCGCTACGGTTACCGTCGGCCAGCGGGGGTCTAGGGTGAGGTTCTCTAACCCCCCGTCGCGGCACAAGAAGGTGTCCTCGGCCTTGGCGTGCGGCAGCGACGGGTTCCAGGCAAAGGCCACGTTGGCTAGCACCGGACGCCGCTCACCGGGAGTGGCCAAGAAGTCGCGGGTCAGGTAGCCGGTCGGCCCGCCCTGATGGTGCTCTTGCCAGGCGTTGGGGAAGCCCACCGCGGCATAAGCTCGCTGCGCCGCCGCCAACACCTCGCCGATGGGCACCCCAGGCCGGGTAGCGTCGAGGATGGCCGCCTCGACCTGCCAGACCTTCTCAAGTCGCTCGCGGTTAATCTGGGGCACCGCCCCGAAGGCCACCATCCGCGACAGCGACACGATCAGGCCGCGCCGCTGGGCACAGATTACCAGCAGCCCGGCGCGTCCGAAGGGAACCTCTTGGGGCAATGGATGGCGGTGCTTACCGAAGCGCTCTTCCCCGGCAATAAGCACCACTGGCAGGTTCATGCCGCGGTCGCGCAGGGTGAAGTGGAGCTGTGCCGCTACCTGTTGCTCGGTCAGTTCGGGCGAGATGTCCATGGCGGCATCGGTGAGAGCAGCCGAGGCCAGTCGGCCCAACTCGCGGCAGCGCTCGAGCTCAACCTCCAGCAGCGGGCTGCGCACCAGGGTGAGGTCAAGTTCGCGATCCGAGAGCACGTTAAGGCCTTCGGTCAAGGCTCTCAGGCGCTCGGCCTTGCTGGCCGGGTTGAACCAGTCGAAGACCACCACCGGTATCCCCTCGGGCAGCTCCTCTTGGCGCAGGCGCTCGGCCTCGATCTGGTTAGTCAGCAGCCACACCCCCCGGCGGGTCACCACCATCTCGGCGATCGGGCTCCCCTCGCGGTTGATCAAGAAGTCGCCACCGCCGCTGAGCCAGGCCAGGTTCTCGGCGCGGGTCAGCTGCAACGCGCCCGCCTCGCGTTCGTCAAGGAGCGCGTGCAGGCGGGCTAGTTTGGTGGTTAGTTCGGTCGTTGCTGGCATTATTTTCCACCTTTCTTTGCTCTTCTCTCTTTCATCGACTCGCCCAGCACCCTAGCAGTAACCCCCCCTGTCCCCCCTCGGCCCCCCCAAGGTTAGTGGGAGTGAGGGGGTAACTCTTAGGGCTAACGGATAGGTCTGATGTCGATGCCAAGGGTCAAGCGGCTCCATTCACGATCAGCGGTATAGACGCGCCAGCCTTTCTCGAGGCCGAGCGCCAAGCAAGCCCGGTCGCCTAGCGACAGGCCGAGTTGCCTGGTCTCGAAGTAGAGGCGGGCGGCGAGCTCCGCAGTGCTGGGTGCAAACGGCTCAACGGTCATGCCAAGCTGCGCGAACAGTCCGCGCAGCGGTCCGGCGTCACGGCCCCTCCCCTGCACCTTCTGGACGACTTCCAGCCAGTTGACGCTCGAGATGAGGCTGCCGCGCAAGGCAGCGCGCACCACTGCCCCGCCGGGCTCATTAAAGGCCAAGGCGAGCAGGCTAGAGGCGTCGTGGACAACACTCACGCAGCAGAACCCTTAGCAGCAGGTAGCATCTGGTTGGCAGCAGGTAGCATCTGGTTGGCAGCAGGTAGCATCTGGTCACAACCGCGCGTCGCTAATGGCATGACCTAAGGGTTCCTGGCCATCTCGCGCGCTTCTCGCTGCGCCTCTTCCCGGCGCTCGAGCAGCAGCTCTTCGCTCACGAGCACACCCCCCTCGGTTGTGCCGATAAGCTCATGCAGCCGCGCGATGACCGCCTCCTCGGTCTGAAGGACCAAGCGACTGTGCTGAGGCTCGACGGTAAGCAGCAGGGTATCGCCCTCTTTCAGGTGCAGGGCTTCACGCACGGGGGCGGGGATGACGATCCGGCCATGCTGCCCTAAGCGAATGCTGGCGGCCTGCCTCATAGGTCTAACTTTACCATAAACTCGGCATCTGGCAAAGCTACCCTTTGTACCACCCAAGCCTTTTGTGTCAAGTGCTCAGCTGTTTGGTGCAGGACAAGAGCGCCTCCAGGTGGTAACTAGAGCTGACCTCAGCGCAGTCCGCCTCCCCAGAGAACGGCTCGAGCCGGTGGCCGTTACGCCGCGTCGTTATGCTGGGTGCGGCGGTTGACTGCCAAGAGCGCGTTATATTATTCATCATGAGCGAGCGCAGCACCAAAGTTCGTACGCCCTTGTTCCCACTCTACTCTGAGGTGCGAAAACTCCTCCCGATCTGGCAGGGTGTCTCCCAAAGCGACGTGCGTGGCATGATCAATGCGATCCACGCGCAGGCCGGTACGCCGCAGAGCCCGGTGGACTGGAGCGACCCGGATACCTGGATTCCAGAGCGCTTAACAGGCAAGGAGCGCGAGCTGGCTCAGCGCATTTGGGAAGAAACCGGCAAGACGGTCAACCCCAGGCACGTTTACAACTCGTACCTATTTATCAACGGCTTCAACCTGCTCCTAGCTGACAATATGGATGTGTATCGCCTCTCCGAACGCGGCCAGGGCTTCTGGCGCGACGATGCCAAGGCTGTGCGCGAGATCGATGAGCTTGAGGGCCTGCCGGATCTCTTGGCAATTCTAGCGACCAAGCCGCAGGCCCGCCGGGCGGATCTGCTTGAGGAGTGGGGAGAATTCCTGCGGCAACACTCCACCTACGGCACCGCCTCAACCATTTCAGAGACGTTGCGCAAGCGCCTGCTAAACCTGATCGAGCGGGGTTTTGTCGAGCGGGAAGGTAGCGTCTACCGCATCACTAAGAAGGGCATGGCCTACGCTGCTGCCCCCGCTAAACGCGCTGATGATCCCAAGCGGGCAGTCATGGACGCTGTACGGACGTTCAACACGGCGCAATTCCAGAAGCTCAGCGATCTCCTTTTGAAGATGCCCCCCTATAACTTTGAGAAGCTTGTGCGTGACCTGCTCGAGGCGATGGGGTACGAGGACGTGACTGTTACCAAACAGAGTGGCGACAAGGGCGTGGATGTGGTGGCAACCGTGCAGTTCGGCATCACCACCGTCACCGAAGTGGTACAGGTCAAGCGGCCGCAAGGAAATTTGAATCGCACCGTCATTGACCAGCTTAGAGGCGTGCTGCCCTTCCACCGAGCGATTCGCGGCACGATCATCACAACAGGCGGTTTTAGCAAGGGGCTGATCGAGGTTGCCACTTTTCCAGGAGCGGCACCGATTACACTTATCAACGGTGAGAAGCTGATAGAACTCCTGCTCGAGCATCAGATTGCAGTCAACAAACGGCCCGTGCTCATGTATGAGTTGGACGCAAGCTATTTCGAAAAGCCGGATGAGCTTGCCGCAGTAAGCTCGCCAGCGGTGGATTAGCGGGCGCTCTTCGGGACAAAAACTTCACGGCTCGCCCCTAGTTAATATGAATCCGCAAGTTGCCGCCAGCTTCCCGGCAGTAAGATGTGCCAATGAATCTCCTAAGCGCCGCCAAACGTCACCCTAAGCTCAGCCTCATCGCCCTGGCCTATATCGCCTTTGTGGCGCTCGGGCTACCAGATGGCCTGCTTGGCGTCGGCTGGCCCTCGATCCGGACCGGCTTTGCCCTTCCGCTGGACGCCATCGGCCTGTTGCTGGCGGCTTCGGTCGTCGGCTACATGACCTCCAGCTTCCTGAGCGGCCTCTTGCTCTCACGGATCGGTGTAGGCCGCGTGTTGGCCGGCAGTTGCTTCCTGACCGGGTTAGCGCTGATCGGCTATACCCTGGTCCCGCAATGGTGGCTGATGGTCTTGCTAGGCGTGTTCGCTGGGCTGGGGGCCGGCGCCATCGATGCCGGCCTCAATACCTATGTGGCGGCGCATTTTGGCGAAAGGCCGATGCAGTGGCTACATGCCAGCTGGGGGGTGGGGATTACCCTGGGTCCGATCATCATGACCCTGGGACTAACGGCCTTTAACACCTGGCGGTTTGGCTACCAGGCGGTGGGCGGGTTTCAGCTAGCGCTGGCGGCCGGTTTTGTGCTGACACTGGCGCTGTGGAACCAGCACTAGGCGCCGCCGGGCAAGCAGGCGGTGAAGAGGTTGACCGATTACCAGACCCCGCTGTTAAAGACATTGCGACAGCCGCAGGTATGGCTGAGTATGATGTTGTTTTTCCTCTATGTGGGGGCGGAGACCGGCCTTGGCGTGTGGACTTATACCCTGCTGACCGAGTCGCGCGGGGTGGATAAGACGCTGGCGGGCTTCTTCGCGGGCAGTTACTGGTTTACCTTCACCGTTGGCCGGATCTTAGCGGGAGCGGTCGCCAACCGGGTAGGGAGCAACCAGCTCGTCCTGGGTGGACTGGTGGGTGCGCTGCTGGGCACCGGGCTGCTAATTTGGAACCCTGCTGAACTGGCCAACGTGGTTGCGGTGACTATCATCGGCCTGTCCATTGCGCCCATCTTCCCGGCGCTGATGTCTGGGACCAGTGCCCGGGTAGGCGATCTTCATGCGGCCAACACTATCGGTATGCAGATGGCGGCGACCGGCCTTGGGACCGCCATCATCCCTAGCCTCATGGGTGTAATGGCACAACGGCTCTCGCTGGAGATCATCCCGGTCAGCTTGTTAGCGGTGTATGCCGGACTACTCGGTTTTTACCTCCTGGCAGCCAGATCTCGCTTGTAGGCGGCTACCGGTTCGGCAGCCAGCCAGCAACCCTCAACAGTTCCATAACCTCGGCTCTGGTAGGGAGCCCTTCCCGGCTCACCGCCCGGCACTTTAGTGCTGCCGTGACCGAAGCAAAGCGGGCACACTCAAGGTCGTCCCAACTGTGTGCCACCGCGTAGGCATAAGCGCCGTGGAAGGCGTCTCCGGCGCCGTTGGTATCGACCACTTCGACCGGCAGGGCCGGCAGGTGGCGGACTGCGGTGCCGTGTTGGTAGATAAAGCCCCGCTCGCCCAGCGTGACCCCTACTAGCTGCTCGGGGAACTGGCGGAGCCTTGCCAGCGCCGCCTCAGGTTCGTTGCGGCCCAGGATCTCCGCCGCACACTCTTCTGAGACCAGCAGATAATCGATATAGCGCGTCAGCTCCCAATGCCGGGTGTTGCTCCAGTCGCCCACGGTGGGGATGCCGCGCTTACGGGCCGCCCCTAAGAGCGCCCGGCTCATGGCCGGATGGCGTCCGTCGCAGAGCAGGCAGCTGACGCCGTCAAGCAGCGTGCTGCTCAGCCCTTCGGCGCTGTCGATCAGCCCTGCGCCGCGGTAGGGGAAGATATAGCGCTCGCCGTTCGGGGCTACCAGCACGGCACTTACCCAGCTCGCTGCCCCTGGGATGACGCGGAGCTGCGAGCAGTCAACCCCGTAGCGCTCCAGCTCGGCTAAGGCGGCCTGCCCGTTGGCATCGTCGCCGTGTAGCGCTACTAGCGCCACCTGAGCGCCGAGCCGGGCCGCGGTAACTGCCGCAGTCGCCGCCGGGCCGCCCCCCTGAGTGCGGTAACTATGAGCGTGGGTGCGGGAGTTGGTGGGCGGGAAGTGCTCGACCTGCCAGATGTGATCAAGACACGAAAGACCGACCATCACCAGTCGCGGAGCTGCCATCATAGGCTACAGCGTAGGCCGCGGCGGGCGAAACGGCAACGGCTCGGCGCCCAGCCAAGCGCAGAGCTCGAGCAGAGCCTCCTCCCAAGCGCCCTCACCGAAGGCGGCGTGATGCGGCAGGCGGTAGTCAAGGAGGTTATGGACGAAAGCCTCGCTGCCTAGCGGGGTGCCTGCCCAGCGCAGCTCGCTCAGCCAGCCGCGCACCCCGTCAAAGCCAGGCTTCTCGCTGCCAACAAAGCGGCCCGCAAAGACCAGCGCGCGCCGACCGCCCGCTAGCAGCCGGAAGCCGGTGGCCGGGCCGGGTTGAATGGTCATATCGCGCACCACCCCTAGCTCGCGGTTGAAGTGGCTCGCCAGCCGCATCCCACGCTGTCCCGCCCAGCTCAGAGGGGCGTTGCCGCAGTGCCAGAACAGCAGGCTGTCGTCATCGGTATCAAGGTCGGATAAATCCATCAGCATGGCCGGTCTATGGCTCACCCCCTGCACGACCAGCATCGACAGCGCCCCCAACACGTCGCCCTCGCAAGCCGCCGGAATTGCATAGTCGCCCAGCCTCCCCACCGCTGCGCAGGCCATCGCCCCGCAGACCTCCGGCAGCTCGGGCCAGCAGCGCAGCGCCAGAGCGTGATAGCCCCCTTCGTGCGCTAACTCGGCCAGGGCCAGCTCGAGCCGGGCAACGCGCATAAGCTGCTCATCATTCACCCCTGAGCCGCCTGCTGCCTCCTCCAGCCAAATCTTGGCCCTAGCGTGCGCTGCCAGCTCAGGCACCGCCGCCACGCGCTCGTAGAGGGCCGGTAGCGGCGCCGTCTCGACCGTCACCCCTGCTAACTCCGGGTACTCCTTAAGGCCGTAGAAACCGGGGGCAGTTCCCCCGATCTGCAAGATGCGGGCTGCCTCCAGCGCCTTAAGGCCACGGAGCGCGGCCACCGTAGGGCGTAGGCGTCGTTGGAAGCGCTCCTCCCCGACCGCGCCGTAAAACCACTTGACCGGCACACACTTGCCAACTTCGGGGCATTTGAGCAACGAGAGCGTCATGGTCAGGCCGCACAGGGCATTCAGCGGCAGCGGCCCGCTCTTGACCTCGGGCTCGGGGAGGGCCCACACCCCGACGCGCTGCGCTGCGTTCACCAGCGGCGCCAACAGCTCCCCGGTGGCAAAGGTGGCGTGCTGAATGAGCAGCAAGTCAAGGTTGCTATCAGATAGCTGCTGAGCCGCCTGCTGAGCCGTTTCCGGGCTGCTCACGGCAGCAGCAGGAAGCTCCTGTCCGGTGGCTAGGTGGCGGTCGGGGTTAGTTACCGTTGGCGTCACTACCGTAAAACCCCACTCCTGACCAAGCGCCGTGAGGGCCACCAGGCTCTCGCGAACCAAACGGGGCGCGTCACCCTTAAAGAGCGGCCTGATCAGCGCCACAAAGCCGATGCGCAGCATAGTCCTCCCCTCCCTTACTACCTGACCGGTCCGGTGCTCCGGCGCACCACCAGACTGGTGTCGAGCACCAGCGACTTGGCCGACTCATGCCTCATGAGCCGGATCAAGGTCTCCATAGCCTTGGCTCCCAACTCCTGCACCGGCTGGCGCACGGTGGTCAGGCCCAGCAGCGCGGCGGGCATAATGTCGTCGAAACCCACTACCGAAAGATCCTCAGGAACACGTCGGCCCCGCTCTTGCAGCTCGGCCAGGACGCCGAAGGCCATCAGGTCG
>Ga0207951_100516_pt1 | contig 18811 bp, 20 predicted proteins | sample Subbio12Aug_8Bad_FD_184830 | JGI IMG/M metagenome (GOLD analysis project Ga0207951, IMG submission 184830) | Serpentinite rock and fluid subsurface biosphere microbial communities from McLaughlin Reserve, California, USA - CR12Aug_8Bad (SPAdes) | ecosystem: Environmental > Terrestrial > Deep... | reverse complement strand
AGGCGTTGCCGATGGCGCCCGCCGCGCCGCCGCGATTGACGATCGGCACGGGCACGCGCCAGACGCGCTCGAGCGCGGCCGCGACGGGACGTCCCACCACGTCGGCCTGGCCGCCGGGGGGGAAGGCGACGACGACGGTCACGGCGCGCGCGGGGAAGGCTTCCTGCGCGACGGCCGGGAATGCGGCGGCCGCGGCGGCGGCGCCGAGAAGCACGCGACGTTTCATTGGTGTCTCCTCCCTTGGTTGGCCGATGGTCAGGTCACGCGACGGGGTTCTCCAGCACGCCGATCCCCGGCACCTCGATTCGCACCACGTCGCCGGGCCTGAGGAAGCGCGGCGGGGTGAAGCCGATGCCGACACCCGCCGGCGTGCCGGTGGCGATGATGTCCCCGGGTTCGAGCGTGATCGCGGCGCTGATCGTCGCGATGATCGTCGGGATGCCGAAGATGAGGTCGGAGACCGGCGCGCGCTGGCGCAGCTCCCCGTTCACCCAGGTCGAGATGGACAGCCGCGGCGGCACGCCCGCGGCATCGGCGGTGACGATGGCCGGGCCCATCGGGCAGAAGCCGTCGATGCCCTTGCCCAGGATCCATTGCCGGTGGCGGTGCTGCAGGGTGCGCGCCGTGACGTCGTTGACGATGGTGTAGCCGAAGACATGCGCGTAGGCCTGCGCCTCCGTGATGCCGCGGCCGCCCTTGCCGATCACCACCGCGATCTCGCCCTCGTAATCCGTGCTGGCCGAGGAATCGAGGAAGGAGGGGATCGGCTCCTGAGGCCCGATCACGCTGGTGGGCGGCTTCGAGAACACCACCGGCGCCTCGGGCACGACTTCCTTCGCGGTGGCGTCGAAGCCGCTGCTCGCGAACTCCTTCGCGTGCTCGTGGTAGTTCTTGCCGACGCAGAAGATGTTCTTCGCCGGGCGCGGGATGGGCGCGAGGATGGTCGCGCCCTCGGCCACCGGCGCCGTCGCCTGCGCCGCGCGCGCGGCACCGAGCGCGGCATCGCCGTCCGCGATCAGCGCCAGCATCTCCCGCGGCAGCGCGGCATCGGCGGCGGCGAGGTCGAGCACCCTGCCCGCCTCGTCCAGTGCGCCGATGCGCGTGCCCTTGCCGTCCCGGAACGTGACCAGCCGCATGGCCGCCTCCTCCCCTATCGCCCCGAGGGCATCTGGCCGGTCTCGGCGGGTTTCGCCAGGGGCATGGCGGCCGCGCGCTCGAGCGCCCGCGCGCCGCGGAAGGCGAGGTCGTCGCGATACAGCGCCGCCACCACCTGCACCGCGCGCGGCATGCCCTCCGCGTCGAGCGCGACCGGCACGCTGATCGCCGGCTGGCGGGTGAGGTTGAAGGTGAAGGTCCAGGGCGCCCAGTCGCGCCACAGCGCGAGTTCGGGCTGCGTCGTCGGCTGGTCTGCGGCGAAGGCGGCGCTCGGCGTGCAGGCGGTCAGCACCAGGTCGTATTTCTGGTGGAATCGCGCCATGGCGTGCGCGGTCTCGAGCCGCATCGCCTCGGCGGCGAGGTAGTCCACCGCCGTCATGTCGCCGTTGCGGCGCGCGACATCGAGCATGCCGGCATCGAGCAGCGCCCGCTTCTCCTCCGGGACCATCGCGACCGCGCGCGACAGCGCCACGCCCCAGACGCGCCCGAAGATCGCGCGGGTGTCGGGCAGGCCGGGGTCGGCCTCCTCGACGATCGCGCCCTGTTCCTCGAGCATCCGCGCCGCGCCCGCGAGCACCGCCTCGCCATCCGCATCGAGCGGGGGTTCGAAACCCATGCGGCGGACGATGGCCACGCGCATCCCGCCGACGCCGGCCTCGATGCCGTGGCGCCAGTCCCGCGCATCCTCGGGCAGGCAATAGGGGTCGCGCAGGTCATGTCGCGCCATGGCGCCGAACATCGCCGCCGCGTCGCGCACCGTGCGCGTCATCGGCCCGGCCACCGCGACATGCCCGAAGACGCCGAGCGGCCATTGCGGGATGCGCCCGAAGCTCGGCTTCACCCCCACCAGGCCGCAATAGGCGGCGGGGATGCGGATGGAGCCGCCGGCATCCGTGCCGATATGCAGCGGGCCGAAGCACGCCGCCCCGGCCGCGCCCGCGCCGGAACTCGACCCGCCCGGCGTGCGCTGCGGGTTCCACGGATTGCGCGTGATGCCGTGCAGCGGGCAGTCGCCGGGGGATTTCCAGCCGAATTCGGTCGTCGTGGTCTTGCCGATGATGACCGCGCCCGCCTCCTTCAGCCCCATCACCGCAGGCGCGTCCTCGGTGGCCGGCGCGGCCTCGGTGGCGCGGGAACCGCGGCGCGTCGGCAGGCCCGCCATGTTCAGCAGGTCCTTCACCGTGGCAGGCACGCCGTCGAGCGGGCCGATCGGGCGGCCTGCCATCCAGCGCGCCTCGCTCTCGCCGGCGGCCTGGATGGCGCGCGGATTCATCGCGGCGAAGGCGTTGACCCAGGGGTTGTAGCGCGCGACGCGCTCCATCACCGCCTTCAGCGCCTCGACCGGCGAGAGCGCGCGGCGGGCATAGAGGCCGAGCAGGGTTTCGGCGGACATCAGGGCGGGATCTGTCTCGGTCATGCGTCTTCCGGTCGGGGCGGGTCGGGTGCAGCATGGCGCCGCATCGGGCGGAGCGATACCCCGCATGGCCGAGCGGCGTCAGCGCCCGCCGGGCCCCGCCGCGTCGCCGAGCAATGGGTTGAGCGCCAGTCGCCAGGCCGCCGCCTCGTCCTCGTCGGCGAAGCCGAGATGCGCGCCGAGCAGCGTGATGCCGCGCACCACGACCAGGAAGCGCCGCGTGCCCAGCCGCGGCACGCTCAGCGCCACGATGTCGCCCTGGATCAGGCCGGACACCCCGCGCAGCATCGCCCCGCCGGCCGAGACGTCGCGCAGCACGCCGCTCACGACATGCGGGCCGTAGAGCACCACGCAGGGTTCCTCGACGATCACGCGCGGGAAGGCGCGGCGTTCGCCCAGGCTGTGGCTCAGGGCCGCGCGCATCGCCGCATCCTCGGGGCGAGGTTCGGGCGACGCGTCATTGGCCGGGGCCGGTGGCTGCCCCGGATCGCGCTGCCTGTCGGACATGGCCCTCCCGCGCCTCGTTGTCGTGCGAATCGAGATCAGCCTAGTGCGGCCGGCCGTCTCGCGGAACGAAGATCGTCACGGGGCCCGCCCCTGGGCCCGATCGCGCCGCGCACTACTGCGCGAGGGCGGCGCTCCAGGGGCTCATGGCATCGGTGATGCCCTCCCGGGTGCCGTCCGCGGCGATGCGGATGAGGTTCGGGCAGGCGAAGTTCACCGGCAGGACGGCGTGCTCCACCGCCGTCACCTCCGCCTCCCGCGCCAGCGCCGCGATGGTCTCGGCGCCGAGGCGGATGTCGGCCGTGACGCCCTCGGGCCCCGAGACGTCGAGGCGCGGATGGTGCGCCGCCTGCTCGGGGCTCATGCCGAAATCGGCGACGTAGGACAGCATCTGGAACACCGAGGCCATGATCCGCCGCCCGCCCGATGCGCCGAGCGCGATCGAGGGCGCCTCGCCATCCGCCGCGATCACCGGGCACATGTTGGTCAGCGGCCGCTTGCCCGGGGCGATGGCGTTCGCCGCCTCCGGCCGCGGGTCGAACCACATGATGCCGTTGTTCATCAGCACGCCCGAGCGCGGCAGCACGACGCGGCTGCCCATGCTCGACAGCAGCGTGGTGGTCATCGCCACCATCATCCCGTCCTTGTCGCAGACGGTCAGATGCGTGGTGCAGGATTCGGCCGCCTTCGGCTCGGCATCGCCGAGGCCCGCGAGGCGCTCGGCATAGGCCGCGCGCATCACGCGGGCGAGCTGGGCATGCCAGCCGGCCGAGGGCGCCTTGCCCGAGAAATCGGCGCCGCGCATCCCCTCGAACACGCGCAGCAGCGTCGGCGCCGCGGTCAGGCCATTGGCGAGGAACACCCGCCTTCCGCGCCATTCCGCCGCCAGCGCCGGCCGCACGACCGCCTTGCAGCCGACGAGGTCGGCGGCGCCGATCGGCGAGCCCATGTCGCGGAAATCGGCGAGCAGCTCGCCCGCCACCTCGCCTTCGTAGAAATCCTGCAGGCCGGCATGGGCGAGGCGCTCCAGCGTCTCGGCGAGCCTGCCCTGGCGGAAGAATCCCGGCGCACCCTGATAGGGCGGCACCGGCGGCAGGCCGCCCGGCAGGTAGATCCGCGCGCTTTCCTCATACAGCCGCAGCACCGCCGCGCTGTTGGCGACCTTCAGCGTGGTGAACCAGTCCTGCGCGAGGCCGCGCCTGGCCAGTGCCACCGCCGGCGCCATCACCACCGACAGCGGCAGCTTCCCGTGCCGCTGGTGCAGCGCGGCATAGCCCGCCACGGCCGAGGGAATGGCGAAGGACAGGGGCCCATGGACGTTGCGGTCGGCTTCCACCTCCGGCCAGGTGAACAGGTCGGCCTTCATCTTGCCGGTCATGGGGAAGGCCGAGGGGTCGAGCGCATGGGGGGAGACGGGGCCGAAATCGAAGGTCTGCGCCGGCAGGCCGGGGCCGGCCACCTGCGTGAAGCCGATGCCGCCGAGACCGGAATTCCAGGGCTCGACCACGGCCAGCGCGAAGGCCGTCGCGACCGCCGCATCCGCCGCCGTGCCGCCTTCCTCGAGGACGGCGAGGCCCGCCTCGGCCGCATCGCGCGCCTGGGAGGCGACCATGCCGCGCCGGCCGGTCGCACCCGGCTTGCCGACGTGCCAGTGCTGCGTGACATGCGGGGGCGGCGTCCAGGCCATCGCGGATGTTCCTCGTTCGTGGTCCAGGCCGAGCCTCGCGCCGGGGGCGGGATCGGGCAACCCCCGTTTGCCGAGCGGGGCGGTTTGCGCCTAGAGCAGCGACCGGCCGGGTGATTTCACCTGACCGGTTATTGCTCTAGGAAGCGACCCGAAAGCGCCGCCCGCCAAGGCGCAGAACGTTCAGGAGACTGTGTTCATGTCCGCAACGAAGGGCCTCCTCGTCGCTCCCGTGCTGCAGGCGTTCATGGAGAACGAGGCGCTGCCCGGCACCGGCGTCGAGCCCGCGCGCTTCTGGGAGGCGATGGAGCGCATCCTGCGCGAGCTGGCGCCGCAGAACGCCGCGCTGCTGGAAAAGCGCGACGCGCTGCAGGCGCGGATCGACGCCTGGCACCGCGCCCATCCGGCGAAGCCGGTGGACCTCGCGGCCTATACGGCTTTCCTGAAGGAGATCGGCTACCTCCTCCCTGAACCGGGCGAGGTGAAGGTCGGCACCACCGACGTGGACGCCGAGATCGCTACGCTTGCCGGCCCGCAGCTGGTCGTGCCGGTCTCCAACGCGCGCTATGCGCTGAACGCGGCCAATGCGCGCTGGGGGTCGCTGTACGACGCGCTGTATGGCACCGACGCCATCCCGCAGGACGGGCCGCTCGCGAAGGGCTACGACCCGGCGCGCGGCGCCGCGGTGATCGCGAAGGCGCGGGCGGTGCTGGACCGCGCGGTGCCGCTCGCGCGCGGCGGCCATGCCGAGGCCGCCGGCTACCGGCTCGAGGCCGGGGCGCTCGAAGTGTCGCTGAAGGATGGCGGGACGACCGGCCTTGCCCGGCCCGGCCAGTGCGTCGGCTTCCTCGGCGAGGCCCATGCGCCAGCCGCGCTGCTGTTCGTGAACAACGGGCTGCACATCGAGGTGAAGTTCGACCGCGCCCATCCGATCGGCAGGACCGATGCGGCGGGCATCAGCGACGTGGTGCTGGAATCCGCGCTGACCACCATCCAGGATTGCGAGGATTCCGTCGCCGCGGTGGATGCCGCGGACAAGGTCGGCGTCTATCGCAACTGGCTCGGCCTGATGAGGGGCGACCTCACCGCCGAATTCGACAAGGGCGGGCAGGTGATGGTGCGGCGGCTGAACGCCGACCGCGTGTTCAACAGGCCCTCGGGCGGTGCCGTCACGCTGCATGGGCGCTCGGTGATGCTGGTCCGCAACGTCGGCCACCACATGATGACCGATGCCGCGACGCTCGATGGCGCCGAGGTGCCCGAGACCGTGCTGGATGCTCTCTGCACCGCCGCCATCGCGCTGCACGACATCCGCGGCAAGCGGATGAATTCGCGCGCGGGCAGCGTCTACATCGTGAAGCCGAAGATGCACGGGCCGGAGGAAGTGGCCTGGGCCGATGCGCTGTTCGCGCGCGTGGAGGATGCGCTCGGCCTCAAGCGAGCGACGCTGAAGATGGGCATCATGGACGAGGAGCGGCGCACCACCGTCAACCTCAAGGCCTGCATCGCGGCGGCGCGCGACCGCGTGGTATTCATCAACACCGGCTTCCTCGACCGCACCGGCGATGAGATCCACACCGCCATGGAAGCCGGCGCGGTGGTGCGGAAGAACGACATGCGAAAGGCCGCCTGGATCGGTGCCTACGAGGATTGGAACGTCGATACCGGCCTCGCCTGCGGGCTGCGCGGGCGCGCGCAGATCGGCAAGGGCATGTGGGCGATGCCCGACATGATGGCCGCCATGCTGGAACAGAAGGTGGGCCACCCGAAGGCGGGTGCGAGCACCGCCTGGGTGCCCTCGCCCACCGCCGCCACGCTGCACGCGCTACACTACCACGAGGTGGATGTCGCGGCGCGCCAGGAGGAACTGCTCAAGGGCGGCCGCCGCGCGAAGCTCGACGACATCCTGACCGTGCCGCTGGCGCGCGACACCAACTGGTCGCCGGCCGATGTGCAGGCGGAACTCGACAACAACGCCCAGGGCATCCTGGGCTATGTCGTGCGCTGGGTGGACCAGGGCGTGGGCTGTTCCAAGGTGCCCGACATCAACGATGTGGGCCTGATGGAGGACCGCGCGACGCTTCGCATCAGCAGCCAGCACATCGCCAACTGGCTGCGCCACGGCGTGGCCACGCGCGAACAGGTGATGGAGACCATGAAGCGCATGGCCGCCGTGGTGGACCGCCAGAACGCGAGCGACCCCGCCTATGTGCCGATGGCGCCCGGCTTCGACGGCCCGGCCTTCAAGGCGGCCTGCGACCTGGTGTTCGAGGGCGCGAAGCAGCCCAATGGCTACACGGAATTCGTGCTGACGCGCCGGCGGCGGGAGGCGAAGGCGGCAGCCTGAAAAGACCGCGGCGATGAGCGACGGCGTCTTCACCATCGTCGATCCGCGCACGCCGCCCGAGGCGGCGGAGCAGGTGGCCGCACGCCTGCTCGCGTGGCCGCGGGCGGAAGGCGTCGTCGGTCCGCAGGAATACGGTGGGGGACATCCACCGGCGCTGGCTCGCTTCCCTCGGCGGGGCGGACGACCCCGTGCTGACCGGAGATGATCGGGCGTTCCATCGCCCCGGCAGCGCATGTCGGCGGGCCTGCCTGGACGACCATCCGGCCGGCCTCGTGTCCAACAGGATCGAGGTGCGGGTCGGGCGGCGGGCCTCCTTTGCGGGGGATCTTGGCCTCGGGAGCCATTGCCCGTCCTGCGGAGCCGAGCAGACCGGGCAGAACGGGGACCGGACCGGGGCGGTCACCGCCCGGTCGAGCCACGGAACGGGCGACACGCTCGCCTGCCATGCCCGCGGCTTCGCGGCGCCACTGCCGGAATACCGCTTCGATCCGATCCGTGGTTTCGGCCGCCTCGGCTCCGTCTTCGCCGATTGGCGGCTCGGCGCTCGGTCCGTCGCGGCCTTCGCCGAACGGCTCGGCCATGATGTCGTGCTGGTCCGTGCGCGCGTCTGACCGCGGCGGGCTGCGCCCGCCCCACCCGCCCGCACGCCGTCAGGACTTCATGCAGAAAGGGGAACACCCGTGACCGATGCCCTGCCCGACCGCCTCTCGACCGACCCCGCGAGCCCCTATTTCAACGGGGAACTGCTCGCCCGAGGCGTCGGCATCCGCTTCCGCGGGCAGGAGAAGACGAATGTCGAGGAATACTGCATCTCGGAGGGCTGGGTCCGCGTCGCCGTGGGCAAGGCGGTGGACCGGCGCGGCAGGCCCTTGACGATCAAGCTGAACGGCCCGGTCGAGCCCTACCTGCGCGCGCCCGAGCAATAAACCCGGCTTCCTTCGGCATCCGGGTTTGCCGGCGGAGCGGTTCCCTGACCGGCCCGCCCGCCCGAAGGGCGCCCCGCCGAGTGGCGCGAAGCCAAGCGAAGCGCAGGTTCGCGCCAGGCGTCTGAGCGGAAGAAGCCGATGCCGGCGGCCGAAACATTGGAGTGCTGGCATAACGCGGACATGCGAAGGGCCGGGCGCCCCCCAGCGCCCGGCCCCCGCGGCAAGTCGCGAAGCCGGAGCCTGCGGGCCCGGTCGCCATCCCCCAACGGCGACCGGGCGCGGCTTTCACATCTCCTGCGACCTGTAGATGCTGACCCCGCCCACCAGCGTGGTCAGCGCGCCGACCGCGGAGAGGAACATCCCCACCATGTCCCGGTCCGCCGCGGCGAAACCGCCCGGCAGGGCGATCTTCGGCATGCCGCCATACAGCGCGATGTAGGCGCCGGCGGCGACGGCCGCGAAGCCGAGCACCAGCGCGATCATTCCAAGGGCGAGCGCGGCACGCCCGTCGGGCGACATCCCGAATTCATACACTTCGCGCCTCTCGCGAAGCGCCTTGTTCCCCTCAACCCCCATATCACGTCCCCCTTGTGCAATCGGAACGTGCATAGGGAACACTAAGCCCGCTTTGCGTGCGATAGCTATTATTATACTAAAATTTAGACTATCTTGCTTTCTATCTATATATAGTGCTTGATTCGCCAAAGTTAACACTATATGTAGAATAACGTTGAAATGACGGAAAATATCATAAATTGAGACATGCGACACGTGTGAGGGATGTCCCTTCGGGCCGGCTTTCAGCCGCCGCCGCACCCAGCGCGAGCAACCGTACGGCGCACGAAACCCGCCGCGCACCATACCAGCCGGTCGTGTCCCGCGCCTCACCTGGGCCGCCGTCAGGACCCCGCCAATGCCATACCGGCTGCTCAAACCGGCTGAAGTTGGCACGTAGGCAGGTAGCGCCTTGGATTGAAACCGGGCGCGAAAGGACGATGTCCCGACTTGCCCGCATCGGGCAAGGAGATCACCGGATGCCACTTCATCGTCGCGGCGCGCTCGCCGCAGTGTCGCTCGCCGCCCACGCCCTGTTGACGCGCGGGCGCGCCGCAAATGCCCAGGCAGCACCGCCTGCCGCCGGGCCGCCCTTCCACCGCTTCCGCGTCGGCGCGCTGACCGTCACGGTGGTGACCGACGGTACGGCCCTACGGCCGGACGTGACGCAGGGCCTGGTGGTGAACGCCACCCGCGAGCAGGTGGCCGCCGCGATGCAGGCGGCGGGCATCGCCGGGACCGCGATGCGCAACCCGTTCAACGTCACCTTCGTCGAAGGGCCTGCGGGCCTCGTCGCGCTGGATGCGGGGACGGGCGGCTTCCCGAATACCGACACCGGCGCGCTGCACGCGAACATGCGGGCGGCCGGGCTCGATCCCGCGCAGGTGACGCGCATCGCCATCACGCATTTCCACGGCGACCACATCGGCGGGCTGACGCGCGGCGACGGCACGGCGGTCTATCCGCAGGCCAGCGTGGCGGTGCCCGAGCGCGAATGGAACTTCTGGACCGATGCGGGCGAGGAATCGCGCGCCTCCGAGGCCCGCCGCCCCGCCTTCGCCAATGCCCGCCGCCGCTTCGCGCCCTATGCCGGGCGCATCACGCGCTTCGGCCCGCATGCCGAGGTGGCGCCCGGCATCCGCGCCGTGCCGACCAGCGGCCACAGCCCCGGCCATACCTGCTTCCTGATCCACGACGGCAACCAGCAGGCGCTGGTGATCGGCGATGCGATCACCACGCCGGTCTTCTTCCTCGTCCATCCGGAGTGGTACCCGGTCTTCGACATGGATCCGCCGATGGCGGTTGAGACGCGCAAGCGCCTTCTCGACCGCGCGGCGAGCGAAGGCATGCCGGTGGTGGGCTACCATTTCGACATGCCGGCGACAGGGCGCGTGGAGCGCGCGGGCACAGGCTACCGGCTGCTGCCCGCCGGCGCCTGATCGGGTCGGCGGCCTGCCGCGCCCGCCCGGCCGGGGCATTGATGCCCCGGACCGGAGCGGAGGCGCGCCATGGCGGCGACCTGCACGACCGCGTTTCGCGTGCGCGCGGCGCAGCTGGAGCGGTTCCACGCGCTGCCCGGCGGCGTGCCTGGACGCGATGGGGGCGAAGGCGGACTTCATCTCCGCCGGCGCTCACGCCGACCCGCAGGATCCCCGCCGCTTCCTGCCGCACGAGACCTGGCGCGACCATGACGAGGTGGTCGCGGTCGGGATCAAGCGCCCCTCTCGCGACGCCTGGCATGCCGCGCTGCCGGACCTGCTGGAAGCGCCGCGCGAGACAGGGATGCGGACGCCACCGCGCGAGGACCGCCGCGGCTGATCATTCCGGCGCTCGCATTCTCCGACCCCGGGCCGGGCGCGAACCTCCGGTTCTCCTGGCTCCGCGCCGCCATGCGGACAGGACGGGTTCGTCAAACGTGGAAGGATTCGCCGCAGCCGCAGCGGCCCTTCTCGTTCGGGTTGGTGAAGGTGAAACCCGCCGTCATCGCCTTCGTCTCGTAGTCCATCACCGTGCCGATCAGGAACAGCGTGGCCTTGCGGTCGATCAGCACGGTCACGCCCTTGTCGGTGATCACCTCGTCGCTCGGTGCCGCGGCGTCGGTCCAGGTGAGGTCGTAGGACAGGCCCGAGCAGCCCTTGGTCTTGACGCCGATACGCAGCAGCCGACCCTGCTCGCCCCTGGCGTAGAGCGCGCGAAGGCGGTCGGCCGCGGCATCGGTCAGCGCCATCAGCGGCGGCAGGGCGCGGGACTTGCGGGGGGCTTCGGTGGTGGTGCTCATCGGCTCGCCTCAGAACATGTTGAGGGCAAGGCGCGCGTCCTCGCTCATGCGCGACCGGTCCCAGGGAGGATCCCAAACGACCTCGACCAGCACGTCGGTCACGCCGTCCACGCCGCGCACCGCGTCCTCGACCTGGCTGGGCAGTTCCTGCGCCGAGGGGCAGGCGGGCGTGGTCAGCGTCATCTCGACCTTCACGCGGCCGTCGTCCTCGATCTCGACCGCGTAGATCAGGCCGAGCTGGAAGATGTCCACCGGGATCTCCGGGTCATAGACCGTGGAGATCGCGGCGATCACCGCTTCCTCGGCCACCTTCGGCGCGGGCGGCCTCACCTCGCCTTCCGGTGTCCAGGCGGCGCGGGTCTCGGGGCGGTTGACGGCGGCGTCCTCACTCACTGCTCGCCTCCTTCGTGCCGTCGAGCGCGGCGTTCAGCGTGTGCCAGGCAAGCGTCGCGCATTTCACGCGGGAGGGGAATTCGTGCACGCCCGAGAGCGGCGTCAGTCGCTCCATCTCGTCCGCGAGCGCCGCGTCGCAATCGGGGCAGGCACCGGTCATGGCCAGTTCGCGGAACGCCGCGCCGAGCGCCCTGGCCTGTTCGGGCGCCTTGCCCTTCACCACCTCGGTCATCAGGGAGGCGGAAGCGGTGGAGATCGCGCAGCCGCGTCCCTGGAAGGCGGCCTCGGCGATGGCGCCGTCCGGTGCGCGCCTGAGGAACAGCTCGATCCGGTCGCCGCACATCGGATTGTCGCCGCGCGCGGTCGCGTCCGCGTCATCGAGCCGGCGGAAATTCCGCGGGCGGCGGCCGTGATCGAGGATGACCTCCTGATACAGGTCGCGCAGGTCGTCGAACAGGCCGCTCATCGGAAGAACTCCCGCGCCTCGATCAGGGCGCGCGCGAGGAGGTCCACCTCCTCCTTCGTCGTGTAGAGGCCGAAGGAGGCGCGGGTGGTGCCGTTCTCGACGCCGAAGCGGGCGTGCAGCGGCTCGGCGCAGTGCCGGCCCGCGCGCACCGCGATGCCGGCGCGGTCGAGCAGCGTCGCGAGGTCGTGCGGATGCGCCGCGTCCATCGCGAAGGCGAAGACGCCGCCGCGGTCCTGCGCGCGCCCGAGCAGGCTCAGCCCGGGAACCTCCGACAGCGCGCCCATGGCGTGATCCACGAGCGCGCGCTCATGCGCCTCGATCGCCGGCATGCCGATGGCGGCGACGTAGTCGATCGCGGCATGCAGGCCGACGGCTTCGACGATGGCGGGCGTGCCGGCCTCGAACTTCGCCGGCGGCGGCGCCCATTCCGACTTCTCGAAGGTCACGGAGGCGATCATGTCGCCGCCGCCGAGGAAGGGCGGCATGCGCTCCAGGTGCTCGAGCCTCGCCCACAGCACTCCGATGCCTGTCGGCCCGTAGAGCTTGTGGCCGGTGAAGCAGTAGAAGTCGCAGCCGATAGCCTGCACGTCCACGCGCCGGTGCACCGCGGCCTGGGAACCGTCGAGCAGCACCTTCGCGCCATGCGCGTGGGCGAGTGCGACGATGCGCTCCGCCGGCGTCACGGTGCCGAGCACGTTCGACATGTGGGCGACCGCGACCAGCCCGACCTTGCCGTCGGAGAGCTTGCGCTCGAGATCCGCCATGTCGAGCTCGCCGGCATCGGTCACGCGGCAGACGCGCAACTCGTTGCCGCGCCCGTCGCGCAGCATCTGCCAAGGCACGATGTTGGCGTGGTGCTCGAGTTCGCTGATCAGCACCGCCTGGCCGGGCTTCATCACGCCCCGGCCCCAGGAATGGGCAACGAGGTTCATCGCCTCGGTGCTGTTCCTGGTGAAGACGATCTCGCGCGCATCCGCGGCGTTCAGGAAGCGTGCGGTCGCGGTGCGCGCGGCCTCGTAGGCGTCGGTCGCGAGTTCGCTCAGACGGTAGGCGCCGCGATGGACGTTGGCGTAGGCGGTCTCCATGCAGCGGACCATGGCGTCGATCACGGCGCGCGGCTTCTGGGCCGAGGCGCCGGAATCGAGGAAGACCAGCGGCCTTCCGCGCGCCTGCGGCTGCGACAGGATCGGGAAATCCCGCCGGATTCGCGCAACGTCGAAGGGGGCCGCGGTCACGCCGTCCATCACGCCGCCCTTCCCTGGCGCACCCACCAGGCGTCGAGCGCCCGCGTCAGTGCGGTGCGCAGCGTGTCGTCGGTCACGGTCTCCACCGCCTCGTGCAGGAAGGCCTCGACCAGCATGGCCTTGGCCTGCGCTTCGGGGATGCCGCGCGAGCGCAGGTAGAACAGGCTGTCCGCATCCAGCGCGCCCACCGTCGCGCCATGGCTGCACTTCACGTCGTCGGCGTAGATCTCGAGCTGCGGCTTGCTGTCGATCTCGGCCTCCTCGCTCAGCAGCAGCGCCTGGTTCATCTGGTAGCCGTCGGTCTTCTGCGCCACCCGATGGACGTGGATCTTGCCCTGGAACACCCCGCGAGAGCGGCCGGCCAGCACCGTCTTGTAGGTCTGGCGCGAGGCGCAGCCGGGTGCGGCGTGATCGAGCGAGGTGGTGGTGTCCACATGCTGGCCGTCCGCGGCCATCTGCGCGCCGTTCATGTGGCAGGCGGCCCCGGGGCCGGTCAGCGCGGCGTGGATCTCGTTGCGCGTCAGGCGCGGCCCGGCGGCGACGGTGAAGTTGTCGTAGGTGCCGCCCGCCGCGATGGTCGCGTAGATGGTGGACAGGTGGAAGATGGTCGCCTCCTCCTGCAGCATCCGGCCGTGGGTGAAGGCGGCACCCTCCGCGACCGCGATCTCGAAGACCGGATTGTGCAGGCACTGGCCGCGGCCGGCCGCGGTCTCGATCAGCGTCAGCCGCGCGCCGGCGCCGAGGCGGACCAGGTGCCGCGGATGGAAGGCGAAGGGACGCCCCGGATCCACGGCGACCGAGACAAGCTCAAGCAGCCCGCCATCCACGCCCTCGGGCAGGTCTATGAACAGCCCGTCCTCGAACAGCATGGTGTTGAGCGCGGCGAGCGGCTCGGACTCCGGCTTGGCGAGCGCGCCGAGGAACGGTTCGGCGGCGCCGAGGTCCTGCGCCAGCCCGCCGGCGCGGTACGCCAGCCCGTCCATCGTCGAGAGGTCCGCTCGAAAGCGGCCATCGACGAAGACCGCGCGATGCGGGGCATTCGCCGGCGGCAGCGCCAGCGCCCCCTGCACCATCGTCAGCGGCTCGGCGAAGGAGGCCTGCGCGACAGGGGCGAGGTCGGTGTATTTCCACTGCTCGACGCGCCGCGTGGGGAAGCCGCGCGCGGCGAAATGCACGGCGGCTTCGGCACGCATCGCGTTCAGCCAGGGCCTGCGGGCGCCGGGCAGATGGTCCTTCAGCCCCTCGAAGCGCGCGAGGAAGCCCGCGGCGCCGGTCTGCGCGGCAGCCGTCATGCCGCAGCCTGGAAGGCAGCGTAGCCCTGCGCCTCCAGCTCCTTCGCGAGTTCCGGCCCGCCCGACTTCACGATGCGCCCGTCCATCAGCACATGCACGCGGTCGGGCACGATGTAGTCGAGCAGGCGCTGGTAGTGCGTGATGACCAGCGCCGAGAAGCCGGGGCCGCGCATCGCGCTGACGCCTTCCGCCACGATCTTGAGCGCGTCGATGTCGAGGCCGGAATCCGTCTCGTCCAGGATCGCGAGCGCCGGCTTGAGCAGCGCCATCTGCAGGATCTCGTTGCGCTTCTTCTCTCCGCCCGAGAAGCCGACATTCACGCCGCGCTTCAGCATGTCGTCGGACATGGACAGCGCCTTCATCCGCTCGCGCGCGAGCTTGAGGAACTGCATCGCATCCAGCTCGGCCTCGCCGCGCGCCTTGCGCTGCGCGTTGAGCGCCGTGCGCATGAATGTGGCGTTGCCCACGCCCGGCAGCTCCACCGGGTACTGGAAGGCGAGGAACAGTCCGGCGGCCGCGCGCTCCTCCGGCTCCATCGCCAGGATGTCCTGGCCGTTGAAGCGCGCGGTCCCGCCCGTCACCTCGTATCCCTCGCGCCCCGAGAGCACGTAGGACAGCGTGGACTTGCCCGAACCGTTCGGGCCCATGATGGCGTGCACCTCGCCGGTCGGAATCTCGAGATCGACCCCGTTCAGGATCGGCTTGCCCTCGACCTCGACGGTCAGTCCTTCGATGCGCAGCATGTCAACCGACGCTCCCTTCGAGCGAAATCTGCAGCAGCTTCTGGGCTTCCACCGCGAACTCCATCGGGAGTTCCTTCAGCACCTCGCGGCAGAAGCCGTTGACGATCAGGCCGACCGCGTCTTCCTCGCTAAGGCCCCGCTGGCGGCAGTAGAAAAGCTGGTCCTCGGCGATGCGGCTGGTGGTCGCCTCGTGCTCCACCTTCGCCGAGAGGCAGCGGTTCTCGATGTAGGGCACGGTGTGCGCGCCGCACAGGTCGCCGATCAACAGACTGTCGCACTGGGTGAAGTTGCGCGCGCCATGCGCCTTGGCGCCGATGCGGACCAGGCCGCGATAGGTGTTCTGCCCGTGCCCGGCGCTGATGCCCTTGGACACGATGGTGGACTTCGTGCGCGGCCCGATGTGGAACATCTTAGTCCCCGTGTCGGCCTGCTGGTAGTTGTTGGTGATGGCGACGGAGTAGAACTCGCCCACCGAATCCTCGCCCTGCAGGATGCAGGAGGGATACTTCCAGGTGATGGCCGAACCCGTCTCCACCTGCGTCCAGGAGATCTTCGACCGCGCGCCGCGGCAGGCGCCGCGCTTGGTGACGAAGTTGTAGATGCCGCCCCTGCCCTCGGCGTCGCCGGGGTACCAGTTCTGGACGGTGGAATACTTGATGGTCGCGTCGTCCATTGCGACCAGCTCGACCACCGCGGCGTGCAGCTGGTTCTCGTCGCGCATGGGCGCCGTGCAGCCCTCAAGGTACGAGACATGGGACCCGGCGTCGGCGACGATCAGCGTGCGCTCGAACTGTCCGGTGCCTTTCGCGTTGATGCGGAAATAGGTGGACAGCTCCATCGGGCAGCGCACGCCCTTGGGGATGTAGACGAAGGAGCCGTCGGTGAAGACCGCGCTGTTCAGCGCGGCGAAGAAATTGTCGCCCTGCGGCACCACCGTGCCGAGATACTTCCGCACCAGATCGGGGTGGTTCTGCACCGCCTCGCTGATCGAGCAGAAGATGATGCCCTCCTTCTCCAGCCGCCCCTTGAAGGTGGTCGCCACGCTGACGCTGTCGAACACCGCGTCCACCGCGACAGGCATTCGCCCCTCGGCCGGCGTCCCGCCCGCACCCTCGACGCCCGCGAGGATCTCCTGCTCGCGCAGCGGGATGCCGAGCTTCTCGTAGGTTCTCAGCAGTTCGGGATCGACCTCGTCGAGAGACTTCGGGCCGGCCTTCTGCTTGGGCGCGGCGTAGTAGTAGCTGTCCTGGTAGTCGATCGGGGGGTACTTCACCGCCGCCCAGCGCGGCTCCTCCATCGTCTTCCAGGCGGCGAAGGCACGCAGGCGCCATTCCAGCAGCCATGCCGGCTCGTTCTTCTTGGCGCTGATGAAGCGGACGATGTCCTCGTTCAGCCCTTTCGGGGCGAACTCCATCTCGATGTCCGTCTCGAAGCCCCATTTGTAGCCGGAATCGGTGACGGACTGGACGGTTTCGATCGTCTCGGTGACGGCGGGCATGGTTTTCTCCGTCCTATTCGGCAGCGAACGGCGCGGGGTGCGGCATGGCGGCCGGCGTACCCGCGAGGTCGGCGATGGAAATGCCGGACAGCGCCCGGCGGATGGCGTCGTTCACGGGGTCCCACCGCCCGCGCACCGGGCAGGTCGCCTCCGCGTCGCAGACGCCGAAGGAATTGTCCACGCAGGCGGTCAGGGCAATGGGACCGTCTATCGCAGCGATCACCTCGGTCAATGGCATCTCGGCCAGCGCGCGGGTCAGGCGATAGCCGCCGGCCGCGCCGCGCCGGCCCTCGACCAGGCCCGCATGCGACAGGATCTTGAGCACCTTGGACACCGTCGGCTCCCCGAGGCCGGTGGCAGCGGCAAGGCCCGGGGCGGTCAGCACCCCGCCTTCCTCGGCTTCCTCGAGCCTGATTAGGACCACCACGGCGTAGTCGGTGAACTTGGACAGCCGCAGCACGGCCATTGGCCTCCAGAAACAGGACCACAATGGTACGGATTGCAGATGCGCCCGGCGGCAGGCGCTGTCAAGGCGCCTGGACGCGCCGCGGCGCCGCTTCCATCCTGCGCCGGCAATCGAGGGGAGATGCGGCATGCCGACGATCCGCACCGATGATGGCGTCAATCTCCACTACGAGGAGGCCGGCAACGGCATCCCGATGGTTTTCGTGCATGAGTTCGCCGGCGATCACCGGTCGTGGGAGCCGCAGCTGCGCTTCTTCGCCCGCCGGTACCGCTGCATCGCCTATGCCGCGCGGGGCTATCCGCCCTCCTCCGTGCCGTCCGACCCCGCCTCCTACAGCCAGGACCGGGCGACCGACGACATCGCGGCGGTCATCAAGGGGCTCGATCTCGGCAAGGCGCACATCGTCGGCTTGTCCATGGGCGCCTTCGCCACGCTGCATCTCGGCCTGCGCTACCCGGGCCTCGCCCGCAGCCTGACCGCCGCGGGCGTGGGCTATGGCGCCGCCCCCGGCAAGCGCGAGCAGTTCCGCGCCGAGGTGGACGCCACCGCCACCCGCATCCGCGCCGAGGGCATGGAGACGATGGGCGCCGTCTACGCCCGCGGCCCCACCCGTCTGGTCTTCGAGGAAAAGGACCCGCGCGGCTACGCCGAGTTCCGCGCGCAGCTCATGGAGCATTCCGCCGATGGCTCGGCCAACACGATGATGGGCGTGCAGCGCGAGCGGCCGGCGCTCGGCGATCTCGAGGCCGGGTTCCGCGCCATGACCACGCCGACCTTCATCATCGCCGGCGACGAGGACGAGCCGACGCTCGAGCCCTCCCTGTTCCTCAAGCGCAGCATCCCCACCAGCGCGCTGCTGGTGATGCCGAAATGCGGGCACACCATGAACCTCGAGGACCCGGACGCCTTCAACCGCGCCGTGCTCGACTTCGTCACCCATGTGGACGCCGGCACCTGGCGACCGCGCATCCCGCAGAGCATGAGTGGCGCGATCATCGCCGCGAAGGGCAGCTAACCCGGAAATTCATGAGGCCGGCCGGGGCGCGCAAACGGCGGAGGGTTGGCGCGTCAGCGGAGACGCGGTTGAACCGCCCCGGGTTTGCCGGAGGCTGATTGGTTTGAGTCATGCCGCCAGGGCAAGGTTTTCCCGGGCGGCGTAGCAGTCTGCCTCGGCTTCGGCCGGCGGCACATAGCCGATCGGCTCGAGCAGCCTGCGATGGTTGAACCAGTCCACCCATTCGAGGGTGGCGAACTCGACGCCGTCGATGCCGCGCCAGGGTCCGCCGCGCCGGATCACCTCGGCCTTGAACAGCCCGATGATGGTCTGCGCCAGCGCATTGTCGCAGCTGTCGCCCACGCTGCCGACCGACGGCGCGATCCCGGCCTGAGCCAGCCGCTCCATGTAGCGGATCGACACGCCCTGCACCCCGCGGTCGCTGTGGTGCACCAACCCGCCGTCTATCGGCCGGCGCTCATGCAAAGCCTGCTCCAGAGCATCCAGCACGAAGCCCGCCTGCGCGCTGCGGCTGACCCGCCAGCCGACAATCCTGCGCGCGAAGGCATCAATGACGAAAGCCACGTAGACGAACCCCTGCCAGGTCGCGACATAGGTGAAATCCGACACCCACAGCCGGTTCGGCCGTGACGGCTGGAACCGGCGGTTCACCAGGTCCGCTGGGCAGGGCGTGGCGCGGTCCTGCACCGTGGTCCTGATGGTCTTGCCGCGCACCGCGCCGGCCATGCTCGGCATCGGTGGTGGTGTGCCGCTGGACCGGGTTTGCCGGATCGGCGAAGAAGCTTGTCACCTCTGCCAGCACCAGCGGCCGGTTGGCCTTGAGCGCGAACA
>Ga0207951_100515_pt1 | contig 18835 bp, 9 predicted proteins | sample Subbio12Aug_8Bad_FD_184830 | JGI IMG/M metagenome (GOLD analysis project Ga0207951, IMG submission 184830) | Serpentinite rock and fluid subsurface biosphere microbial communities from McLaughlin Reserve, California, USA - CR12Aug_8Bad (SPAdes) | ecosystem: Environmental > Terrestrial > Deep... | reverse complement strand
CATCCTCCAGGCGCAGGCCCAGCTCACCCCAGGCCAGCTCCCCGCTGCCGCGCAGTACGGCCTGCCGCGGTTCGACGGCTAGCTGTAGCTGGCCCTGAGCTGCCCCCTCGCCTAAGAGCGACAGGGTAAACTGCGGCGCCTCCCAGGTGCCGCCCAGCACAGCCGTCCCCGACAGCCCCCAGAAGGCTTCGCCCAACCATTCAGCGCCCGGCAGGCCGAGCGCGTCGAGCTGCCAGGCCCCGGCCAGCGACAGCTCTTGACCCTCCCCAGCAATGGTCAGCGGCCCGTGAAGCCGTCCGCGCAAAGGCGTCAGGTCGGCCAGGTTGAGATCAAAGGTGAGGGCGCCCTGCCAGCGGTCGCGGTACTCCAACCAGCCGCTAAGCAGGCTTTCGCCCTGGCGCAGCGTCAGCTCGCTGAGGTACAGCTGAAAATCTTCACCCCAGCGCTGGCTCGCTGTTACCACCGCGCTGGCTTGTGCCTCGGCTAAGGCTTCGCCCTGAGCAAGGTCGAAGGGGAGAGGGAGCGCGCTAGCCGTGCCATGCAGCTCCCAACCCTGCGGGTCGGCGTGAGCGGAGAGCAACAGCGCCGGTCCCGTCAGCAGCAGCTCAGCCCTCGACAGCCCGCCGGTAAGCGAGCCCTGCGCCTCCACCGCGCCCGTTAACTGCACCTGGCCGCTGAGCTGTGGCGCGGTGAGATCGCCCGTCAGGGTGATGTCACCGCTGAGCCACAGGTCGTGACCGATAGGCCACAGCTCGCGGCTGGCAAGCCACTGGCTCAGCGGCGCGTTTAACCGCACCCCGCCCGCGAGGCGGGGGTCACGCCAGGGGGTTTGGCTAAGCCGCAGTGAGAGGTTAGCCAGTGGAATGGTCGGGCGAAGCCCTATGGTCGGGCCAAGCCTCCGGCCCTCCAGCGCCGCTGTCCCAGTGACGGACAGGGTGGTAGCGCCTTGCAGCGCAAGGTCGAGCTTAAGCCCGGCCAACTCCGCGCTGGCGCTGGCCTGGCCCGTAAAGCCCGTTTCGGCCTGCCAGCGCAGGTCACTTTCCAGCGCCGCCTCCCACCGCGGCGCCTCAAGCCGCCCCGAACTCTGCCAGGCGGTCAGAGCTAGGCCGCTATTAAGCTGTCCAAGCAGAGTGAACTCCTGGGTGGAAAGGGTCAGCGCAAAGCCGCCCAAGGCTTCGCCCAACAATTCCGCCCGCTCGAGCCGGGCGCGGATCGGATCGGGCCACGGCGGCCAGCTCAGGGTAGCATCGAGCTGCGAGGTGCTCTGCAACTCCAACCGCGCCGCGCCGTAGTGGATGCTCGCTTGTCCGGTCAAGGAGGCGGGCTCTAGTCTAAGCGCGACCTGTAGCGGCTGCCCCCGGAAGCTGCCGCCGCCCTGTACAGTAAGCTCTTCGTCCAGCGCAGCGGTAGCCGAGAGCGTGAGCGCTTCGGGGCCGCTGAGGTCAAGTTGCAGCTGTGACAGATCTCCGCTTAGCGCGACGCGGGCGCCGAAGGCTTCGCCCTGTACCGTCAGGCCGCGTGCCGCCGCGCTGGCCGTGAGCGCAAAGGTTTGGCCCTCAGCCGTTCCTTGCGTAGCAAGCTCGAGCCGGTAGTCAAAGCCGCCGGGGCCGATGGACGCCGTGGCGCTGCCCTCTAGGGTGCCGCTGAGCGCAATCGGCAGGGCGGTGGAGAGCGCCGCTAAGTCGAGGCTGCCCTCGGTTGAGGCTTGGATCAGCGTCCCATCGCCCGTGAGCCTAAACGGGAGCGGTTGGCCGGCTAGTGAGGCCATGCCTTCGGCCTGGAAGCTGGCTAGCTTGCCGGAACCGGCCATGCTGCCCGCCAGAGGGAGGCCGGCGACCTGGCCCTCAATGGCTCCGCTGGCCTGCCAGACCCCCTGTCGGTCGATAGCTCCTTCAGCGCTGAGGTTTAGCCAGGGGGTAGCCTGCGCCGTGACCGAAAGGTTAAGGGGAGCACTGAGCGGTGCTCCGTCGATCTCGCCGCTTATCAGAGGTCCGCTCAGCACTCCCTGCAACCGGGGGTCATTTAGAGCGCCTGAGATCGCTACCTGTAGGGTGTGAGCAGCCCCCTGCACAGCCAGCCCCAGGTCGATCCCGCCCGACCAGGCCCCACGCTGAAGCCGCAGATCGATAGAATCGCCTTCCAAGCGCAGCTCAGAAGCCTCCAGACTGCCGCGCCACCGGCCCTGGACGCCTGCTTGTAGCGGACTGGTGGCTATCCCCGCGCCAGCCGGCGGCGTGATAGTTACCTCGCCTTGCAGCGCGGCGTCGTTATGGGCTCCTGACAACGTCCCGGCAAATGCAGCGAGCTGGGGCGCTTCGGCCAAGACAGTTAGCTCCAGCGCGGGGAAGGCCGTACCGCTGGCGCGTAGCCGGTAAGCCGCTGTCTCCGCCGTAAGCTCAGCTCTCAATTGAGGGCCGTCGCCCTGAAGAGTAAGGGCCAAGGGGGCGGCAGCGGCTGTTAGCGCGCCGCTCCAGAGCTCCAAAGCCGGATCGAAGGCCAGATCGCCGGTTAGGCTGGCAGCAAGAGGCAAAAAGGGCTTAAGCGACCTTCCCGCTGCACTCACGGCGATCAGGCCGCTGCCGCTGTCGAACGAAGCTGTAAAACCCTCGGTCTGCGCGTGGGCCTGAAGCGCCCCGCCGTTGCCGCTGACGTGAATGGCTAGCTCCGAGGTTTCCAGGCGCCACAGCGCCTCGAGCGCGTAGGTAGGTTCCAGCTCCGAGCGAAGCGAGAATATGTGTTGGAATTGAAGCTGCCCGTCCAGCATCAGCGTCCCGGCCAGCTCCGGCGCACCTAGCGCCGCAGCCAACGGCGGAACGGCTAGCGCGCCGTGCAGCGCGATAGCGTCTAGCCTCCCGGCGATCTCTAACGGCTGCCCGGCTAAGCTGAGCTCGCCGCGGATGTCGCCGCTAGGATTAGCACTATTAGCGGCGACCGTGGCTGATAGCGCCAGAGGGAGCCCCTGCCACGTCGCCTGTTGCGCTACCGTGGCGGCCAGGCGCCAGCTCTCGGCCTGCCAGCTAAACGTTGCCTGCGACGCTCCGACAGTAAGCTGGGCCTGTTGTTCAGCCAGCGAAGCGCGCAGCGTCCAGGGCTCTGGCGGAAGCTTAAGCCCGGCGACCGCCGGGAGGCTCAAGGTGCCCTCCCCTTCGGCCCGCAGGTCGTTAAGGTTGCCGCTGATAGCCACCGCACCAAACTCGGCTACGGTCAGTGTGGCATCGAGAGCGGGGAAGACCGCGCCTGTTAGCGTGAGCGGCACTCCTCCCGCTACCGCTTCAAGGTTAGCGGCGATGAACTCCCCCTCACCGTGCAGCGCAGCGCCAAAAGGGTGCTGGGCGTAGCTACCCGTGATGCTGGCCTGGCCGCTAAAACCCGCTGCCGATCCGCTCAGGTCGGCTTGGAGGCGTCCGGTTAGGGGGAGGTCGAACAGGTTGCCCAGGGAGGCTAGTGGCAGTGCACCGCTAAGCGTCCAGCGCTCGGTGCTAAGCGCGCCGACCAGGGCCTCTCCCTGATGGCTAAGGACGGCCTCTACCTGTCCTGGGGAGAGTAGGGCGGAGACGTCTAATGCCAGTGCTCCCAGCGTGCCGCGCAGTGCCGCCCGCCCCTCTTGCAGATGTAGCTCACCACTTAGCGTCACATCCTGTTGGAGTTGCATGAAGCCTGGGGTGATAGCCAGCGCCAGCTCAGCCTGCGCCGCGCTCCCTTGGGTATGCAGCGCCACCTGCTCGCTCTCGGCGCTAAGGGTGAAGGTGGCGCCAGCGAGGTCATCGAGCGCCGCCTCGGCGCTGCCGGTTATGGTTACCGCTTGATCTGCCAAGGTTAGCTGGGTGCCTTCAAGCTCGAGCCGGGCGACACCCTGTTGCAACACCAGGGCCAGCCCTTGGGTCGGCGCGGTGAGCGTCAGCTCCTCCCCGGTTACGCTGAGAGCGGCGTCCAGTGCGGGCAGCTCAACGGGCCCCAGGGCCAGTTGGCTACCGCGCAGCGAGGCGCTTGCGGTTGGCCCCGTACCGTCAAGGCTTAGCTCCCCCTCGAGCGCCAGGCTGCCGCTGATGAGGCCGGACAGCAAGGTATCGCTAAGCCGGTAGTTAAGGGCCACTTCCCAAGGTTGCAGGCTGAGGCTCCCCGCTAGCTGCAGCGCACCCAGTTCGCCTTGCCCAGATAGCTGACCTTCCTTGAAGATGCCGTGCAACTCCCCGCGCAGATCGGTCGCTAGATCCACCCCCCCCATCCTGAGCGATAGCGCCTCGGGCGCGTTAATAGTGAGCTGGAGTGGGAGGCTGTCCAAGGGGCCATCAGCAGACAGCGCCAGGTTAAGCGGGCCGGAGAGATAAGGGATGGTCAGGCCGCTTGCGGTTACGCTTCCCTTAAGCCGGCCATCATGCAGTGTAGCCGTACCCAGCAGCGCCGCGCCGTAATTGTCGGGCGGAGCCTTGTCGTCCGTGCCCTGTAAGTTAAACTCCCATACCCCCTCGCGGTAGTTGCCGCTCAGCAAACCTGATAGCGGGCGACCCAGCACCGTGCCGCCGATAGCCGCCCGCAGCTCGCTGGTGAGTGTTTGGCGCTGGGTTAACTGCCATACAGCATCGCTGTGCAGGCCGCCGGGCAAGGGGAGCGCCGTGGTCTGTATGGCAAGATCGAAGCCGTCAGTATGAGGGCTTAGCGTGACAGCGACCAAGCCGTCTCCAACCTGGGCGCTAACCTCTACCTGGGTATCCGCCGCGCCGTCGGAATTGTCGGGCGGAGCCTTGCTGAAGGTGGCGCTGAGCGCTGTGAGCGGCTCGCCCAGCAAGGCGCCGCTGCCGACCGCCTCGCCACGGATGTTTACCTGCGACCAGCCGGAAAGCGACAGCGAGGCCCTCCCCTGGCCGCTCAGCCCAAGCAGTTCGGTTAGATCCGGCAAGCGCCCCACGCTAAGCCAGCGCGCTGCCGCTACCAGTGACGGCTCCCCGGTGACAGCGGCCTCCCAGCGCTCCTCCAGGATATGTACCGCGCCCATCCCATGCGCTGCCCCGCCCAGCGCCTGCCCACTAAGCTCGGCTTGGATAACTAGGTCGCGCATCACCGCGCGCCCCGAAATCTCGCTGGCCGTGATACCGGCTAACATCACGCTGCCATCGGTAAAGTCCAGCGCTACCTCAAAATTGCCATCTTGGACGGTCACGCTCCCCCGTGCGCTGCCGCCGGTGACCCCGTCCCACCAGTGCCGCCCCAGGGTAGCGTCGGCCCGGATGACCTCCGCCTCGATGGTGAGCGGGTTTAGGATCACCACACCGTCTAGTTCGGCGGAGCCGTTTGTCGTCGTTACGGTGACGGCTACCTCAAAGGCACTGCCCGCCGGGCTGATCTGAACCTCGGAAAAGCGCATGTCCGGCAGGGTGTAGGGGAGGTCGGTGAGATCGATGGCTACGTCGCTGAGCGTAGCGCTGCGCAACAGCGGGCGAATGCCTCCGCCCTCGCCGCCGGCCGGCAGCTTAAGCTCGGCCAGCGTCACGCTGCCGGAGAGCCCTGAAGCGCTAACCGACAGCGGTAACTGCCCCATAACCAGGGCCAGCAGGGTGTAGTGAATGGTCAGCTCAGCTATAGCAACATCAATCCCCGGCCCGTAGAGGCGGCTGTCTTGCAGCCGCACCCCGTGCCAGAGGTTGCCGGTACTGGCGGTGTAGCTGATGGTATACCCCGCCTCCGCCAGGCTGCTTTTTATCAAGCCGAGCAGGTGCTGATGCACTGGCGCTAGCTGTGGCGCCAGATATAGGGCTAGCAGCAAGGCTGCTAGCAGCACGACCTTGGTGCGTCGCGTCATGATCGGGGTTGGGGTGTACAGCGACACCGCCAGAGTAGGTGGATCGGTCGCATAAAGTTCGCCTTGCCCGTGGGCCATGGTGCGACCCACACGCACACCCTAGCACTCGCTAGATGAGAAAGGGGCTATCGATTCTCGCTTCCCCACGCAAGCCTTCGGGCTGAGGCCTCTTCGACAAGACTTCGGCGTGAGCGCTCAATGGTTGGGCGAAGCCTTGTCGAACGCTCAGGGCGGAACCTCGAGGCCGAAGGCTCGGGACGGGGCGTCGCTCGGATGCGGTAGCATGTCCTGGTGGAGCAGGCTAGGTTGACGGTGCTCGTCTCAGGTCGCGTGCAGGGGGTGGGGTATCGAGCCTTTGCTCGGCGCCAAGCTCTGGAGCTAGGACTTGTCGGTTACACCGAAAACCTCCCGGATGGCCGGGTGGAAGTGGTGGCCGAAGGGGATAGGGCTGAGTTGCAGCACTACCTCCACCTGTTACAGCGTGGGCCGGTGCATGCTCGGGTACAAGCTGTCGAGGTGTTCTGGGCCGAGGCCGGTGGCCTTACAGGATTTTATGTCTACTGAGCCTAGGCCGCTTACCTGGGCCGAAGTGGCGGCCATCCCCGGCGTGCTAGGGGGGATTGCGCGGGAGCGCTGGGCCGATTATCAGGCACTGACCGAGGAACCCTTGGCCCCACCGGGGGTGCGCCCTAGCCTAGCGGCGGCGATAGCGGTGCCGGGGCTGAGCCTGATTGCCGAAGTGAAACGCCAGAGCCCATCGCAGGGCGCTATTGCCGAGCTTGATCCCACCTTGGCAGCTAAAGCCTACGCTCGTGGCGGCGCGGCGGCGATCAGCGTCCTTACTGAACCGCGCCACTTCGGCGGCGCCCTAGCGCACCTACAGGCGGTAGCTGCGGCGGTAAACCTCCCGCTGTTGCGCAAAGACTTTACCGTCCACCCGCAGCAGCTCCGCGAGGCTAAGGCTGCCGGTGCTAGCGCCGTGCTTTTGATCGTGACGGTGTTGGGCGAGCAGATCGGCGCATATCTTAACTACGCTGACGCGCTGGGACTCGACGCCCTGGTCGAGGTCCATACCGAAGCCGAGCTCGAGCTGGCGCTAGCCCACGGCGCCCGTATTATTGGCGTTAACAACCGTGACTTAACCACCCTCAGTCTCGACTTAAGCACCGCTCCGCGCCTGCTGCGGCATGCACGAGAGCACTGTGATGCCCTGCTGGTAGCAGAGTCGGGCTATCGCACCGCTGCCGAGCTAATCCCCCTCCAGGGCTTAGCCGATGCCGTGCTGGTGGGGGGGAGCCTGGCCGGTAGCGCCGACCTGGAGCAGGCGGTGCGGAACCTGCTGACGCCGTGAGGCGGCGCTATACGTAGGGGTAGTAGACGGGTTGTAGGTTGTGGGTTGTCCCACATCCCACTTCCTACAACCTGTTAGCAGGTCTCTGCTAAACTGCTCGGCATGGAGCGATACTGGCTGCGTGGCATTCGCGGTGCGACTACGGTGGCGCGCGACGAACCAGAGCTGATTCTGGCGGCGACCGAGGAGCTGCTCAGAGCGATGCTGACACAGAACGACATCACAGACTTCGAGGCTATTGCTAGCATCTTCTTCACGACCACGCCAGACCTGGTCAGCACCTTCCCGGCAGAGGCCGCTAGGCGGATCGGTATGACGATGGTGCCGCTCTTGTGCAACCAGGAGATCCCTGTTCCTAACCGCCTCCCGCGCGTTATCCGAGTGATGATGCAGGTCAACACGCCGCGGTCGCAAGCCCAGATGCGGCACGTTTACTTGCGCGAGGCGGTGGGGTTGCGCCCGGATCTGCTGAGCGCCCAGTAGCTCCTAGTTACGGGCTGCCGTCAGCAGCGGGTGGCGCCTGAATAAGCGCACCATGACCAGCAGCGCGGCGGCCATCAGCAGCGAGCCGGCAAAAAAGGGGGCGCCGGGGACGCTCAGCGGAGCCGCCGAAATGAAGTAGCCGAAGAGACCGGTTGAGATCAGTGGGGCTATCACGGCGCTGAGGCTAAGGAGCGAGGTGAGCGAGCCTTGCACCATCCCCTGCTCCGAAGAGGGCACGGCGCCGGCTACCAGCCCCTGAATAGCCGGGACGGCGATGCCGCCCAGGGCGGAGACCACGATGACCGCCAGCATCATCCAGCCCTGGTAGGCCAAGCCGTAGAGCAAAAACGCCACAATCGATATGGTGAGGCCCAGTAGGATGGTGCTCCGCTCGCCGAGTCGGGGGATAATCAGGCGGATCAGGTAGCCCTGCACCAAGACCGCCATCACCCCTACCAGGGCCAGCGCCAGGCCGTTTTGCAGCTCGAGCCACCCGAAGCGGTAGGTGGTGTAAAGCACCCAGACGCTCTCCAGCCCGCGCTGGGCCAGTCCCCAGAAGATATAGGCCACAGCCAGACCCGCCACGATGGGGTATGACCGCAGCTGCAGCAGGCTTAGCGGGTTGGCCTTGCGCCAGGAAAAGGGGCGGCGCTTATCGGCCGGGAGCGACTCGGGCAGGATCAGTAGCCCATAGAGCCAGTTTAAGAGTACCAGCCCGGCAGCGACATAGAAGGGGAGGCGTGGCGAGATGGTTCCCAAGATCCCCCCCAGAGCTGGGCCGAGGATAAAGCCAAGGCCGAAGGCTGCGCCGACTAGCCCGAAGTTCTGGGCGCGGTTTTGAGGCGTGGAGATATCGGCGATATAGGCGTTGGCGGTAGTGATACTGGCCCCTAAGATGCCGGAGATTATTCGGGCCACGATCAGCCAGGTCAGATTGGGGGCCAAGGCCAGAAGTAGATAGTTGATGCCAAAGCCCAAGAGCGCGATGAGGATGACCGGGCGGCGACCGAAGCGGTCCGAGAGCGAGCCTAGCACCGGCGCAAATAGAAACTGCATCAGCGCATACACCGCCACGATAAAGCCGTAGGTGAAAGCGGCTTGCGCAACATCGCCGCCGGTGAGTTCGGTGACGAGCTGAGGCAGGATGGGGATGATGATGCCCAGGCCGATGACATCGAGTAGCACGGTTATGAAAATAAAAGCCATGCCAGCCTGACGCCGCTTCATAGAGCTCCAAGGTTTCGCCCGACAATAAGGCTTCGCCCGACAATAAGGCTTCGCCCGACAATTCAGGGCGCTGCCAGCGCTTAAGATACCGCACTTGGTGACAGGGCTCCGCCACAAGGCTTCGCCCTGAGCCTCAGCCCGAAAGGGTAAAATGCCACGGTGGCAAAGCTAAGCCGAGCGAGAGCCGAACGTAAGACCCTAGGCGAATTTTATACCGCCGAGCCGGTAGCGAAGTATCTGATTGACTGGGCCCTTAGGCAGCCTACTGACAGCATTCTGGACCCAAGCTTTGGTGGCGGGGTGTTCTTGCGGGCGGCGGCGGAGCGGCTGCGGCAGTTGGGGGGCAGTATTAAAAACGTCCACGGCGTCGAAGTAGCTGAAGCGGCGTATAGCCGGGTGGCCGCCGACATCACTATTGGCGAGGCACGCCTCCATTGCGCCGACTTTTTGGCGCTCACACCTGGCCAATTAGGGCTATTCGACAGCGTGGTGGGCAATCCCCCCTTTATCCGCGCCCCGCGCATGAGCGCTGCCAGCCGATCGCTGGCTCTGAGACAGGCGGCGGCGCAGGGGGTGCGGCTCAGTAAGCGCTCGAGCGCCTGGGCGCCCTTCTTGGTCCACGCCAGCGCCTTTGTTAAGCCTGGCGGGCGCCTGGCTATGGTGGTGCCAGCCGAGCTAGGACACGCCGTCTATGCCAGGCCGGTCATTGCACACTTAACCCAAAGCTTCGCCCAGGTCACACTGCTCAGCCCCCGCAAGCGCCTCTTTCCCGAGCTTGACCAGGATACCTTGCTGCTGTTGGCGGAAGGTCGCAGGGCCTGTCCTGAGCGAAGCCGAAGGGAGGCTGGTGGGCGCTCATCGTTGGTGGTTGGTCAGTGGTTGGATCAAGCGCTAACCGTGGCTAGTGGCGAGTGGCTTCCTTTCGCTTCCCCTTCGCTCTGCAAGGCTTCGCCCAACCATTCAGGGCTTTGGCTCAGAACAAGCAAGGAAGTGGGAAGTGGGAAGTGGGAAGTGGAACAATCCTACAACCCACAACCTACAACCCACAACCCTTCGGTACGAGCTACTAGCTCCTCTCGGCTGGCCGGCGCCTTGTTGCCGGAGCGTATCCGCGCCCTGTACCAGGAGCTGGCCGCGCATCCGCACGTCAGGCGGCTGGGCGCGCTGGCCGAGGTCGGTATCGGCTACGTCACCGGCGCTAATCGCTTCTTTCATCTCAGCCCTGCTGAGGTGGCGCGATGGGAGCTGCCGCACCAGGTGCTGCGTCCGGCAGTGTGGCGGAGCCATGCTCTTGCGGGCTTGCGGCTGAGCCGTCAGGACTGGCAAGGAGCGTGTGCCAGCGGTACGGCGGGTTACCTGCTGCATATAAACGGCGATCCGCTGCCTGAAGCGGTCTCGCGCTACCTGGCTTACGGCCAGGCGAGCGGTGTGGCGCAGGGTTATAAGGCGCGCGAGCGGCGCTGCTGGTACCAGGTCGGCAACGTCAAGGTGCCCGACCTGCTGCTAGCAGCGATGGGCTTGCAGCTAGCCCTGGTGACTAATGAGGCTAACGTGACGGCGCCTAACACGCTGCACGTGGTGCGGCTCTACCCTTCCCTCCAGGACAAGCATGTCCGGACGACGGCCTTGGGCCTAAGCCTGGGGTGGCAGAGCGCACTGACGCACCTTAGTCTGGAAGTGGAGGGGCATGCGCTAGGCGGCGGGTTGCTCAAGCTCGAGCCCAGTGAAGCTAGGCGGGTGCTCGTAGCGTTACCGGATGATGCTGGGCTCGAGCCAGACTTGGATCAACTTCTCCGGCAGCGCCGCTTTAGCGAGGCCATGGAGCTTGCCGACCGGGCGATACTGCAAGGCGTACTCGGTCTAACGCAGCGAGAGTGCCGCTGGCTGCGCGAGGGCTACCGCCTGCTGTACGAGCGCCGGATCAAACGCGCTTAGAAGTGGGAAATGGGATGTGGGGCAATCCTACAACCCACAACCTGCAACCCACAACCAGATGCGTGCTATCATCCTGCCTCTAGGCGAGCTGCCGGGCCAGCAGCAGCGCTCCTTCGGCAGGGCTATAGTGCGCCGGTTGGTAGCGCTCCCTAAAACGTGCCGGCGCCAGCGTCAGCAGCTCCTCAGCCCAGGCTAAGGCCAGATTGCCGGTCAGCGAGAAGGGCAGCGGCGGGGTGTTGCGCTCGAGCGAGCGCAGGTGCTGCACGAGTTGCGACAGTCCACGCTGCTTGAGCCGCCGTGCCACCTCGTCGCCGGCTCCAGCTGCCTCCAGCACGCGCGGCGCCCAGCTGGCAAAGTCACCCGGGCTGGCGGTGCGAACCCGCTCGACCAGATCGTCCGCGGTCGGCCCCCACTCCCCTAACACCACATCGCTAAGAGCAGTAGCCGGGCCGCGACCATCCCAGTGCTGCAAGGCCGCCCGCACCGCCTCGCGTCCCAGCCAGGCTCCGCTACCTTCATCGCCCACCTCGAAGCCCCACCCCCCCACGCGGTAGCGCCGCCCCTCAGCATCGACCGCGTAGGCGATGCTGCCGGTGCCGACCGAGAGCAGCGCCCCTGCTTCTTGAGCTAGCGCCCCGACTAGCGCCACGTGAATGTCGGGCTCGAGCCTAAGCGCCGTGAAGGGGTGCGCCACACTTAAGAACCGCTCGCGGTCAGCTACGCGGCCTACCCCGGCCAAGCCCAGGCAGGCGTACACCGGCGCGTGCCCCTCGGAATAGTTGGGCGAAGCCTTATTATCGGGCGAAGCCTTATTATCGGGCGAAGCCTTATGGTTGGGCGCAGCCTTCAGTCCGGCTCTCCGTAAGGCCTCAAGGATGGCGCGCCAGGCCGCCTCGGTGCCGACGGTGCGCGGATTGGCTGGCCCCCCCTCGGCCCGGCCCAGCACCGCGCCATCGCGCCCTGCCACCACCACCCGGCAGCCGCTCCCCCCGCCATCGACACCGACAAAGAGCATGCTCACACTTTAAGCTAATTAAGCCAGCTTGGTGTCGGCGGCGTCGCGCAAGGCATCGCCAACAAAGTTAAAAGCCAAGACCGAGATGACGATGAGCAGCCCAGGGGTGAGCAGCCAGGGGTGGAGGCGCAAGCTCTCAAAGTTCTGCGCGTCGCTGAGCAACAGCCCCCAGCTTGCCATCGGCTCCCTAATACCAAGCCCCAGGAAGCTCAGCGCGCTCTCGCCCAGGATATAGCCGGGCAGCGCCAAGGTGGCAGCGATCACCAGATACGAGGTCAGATTGGGCATGACGTGGCGCAGGATAATACGCAGGTCGCTCGAGCCCAGCGCTTTGGCAGCCTGGACGAACTCGATCTCGCGAGCCGCGAGCACCTGACCGCGGATTACCCGCGCTAGACCGGCCCAGCCGATCAGCGCCAGCACCGCTATAATCCCCACGTAGATCCAGGTCGAAGGCCACCTTGGCGGGATGATCGACGCCAATGCCAGCAGGATCGGCAGGCGCGGGAACGACAGCAGCACCTCGATCAGCCGCTGCAAGGCGGTATCGACCCAGCCGCCGTAGTAGCCGCTGATACCGCCGATCAAGATACCGATGGAGAACGAGAGCAGAATACCGATCAGCCCTACCGTCAGCGAGACTTGCGATCCCACCAGGATGCGCGAGAACAGGCAGCGCCCAAAGCGGTCGGTGCCGAGTGGGAAGAAGTGTCCCTCGCTGACGCCGAACAGCCGCAGGTCGGTGGTGAACACTCCCAGCAGGCGATAGCGCTCGCCGCGCACCAGGAAGCGGATCGGCTGGGGGTTGCGCTGGTCCTCGACATAGAGGTTGCGAAAGGTTACCGGGTCGCGCTCGCGCACCATCGGATAGGTAAAGGGGCGCATCAGCCGCCCTTCGTGCAGCAGCAAGATCCGCTGCGGGGGCTGAAGAGGGTATTGGCGGTGTTGGGTGGCGATGTTATAGGGAGCGAGAAAACCGGCGAACAGCGCCATGAGGTAAAGAGCAAGCAGGATCACTCCACCTGCGATGCCGACTTTAGAGCGCTTAAACCGCCGCCAGGCCATCGCCAGCGGGCTTAGCGACTCGCGCTGCCGCACCTTAGTCATAACGGATCCGTGGATCGACCCAGGCCAGTGCCAGGTCGGCCAGCAGGTTGCCGAGCATCAAGAACAGGCTGGAGAACAGCAGCATCGTCATAGCCACGAACTGATCTTGGGCCATCAGCGATTGAAAGAGCAGCGGCCCGATGGTCGGCAGATTGAGCACGATGGAGACAATGATGGTGCCGTTAATCAGCTCCGGCAGAGACAAGCCCGCCAGCGATACTAACGGGTTAATAGCGTTGCGCACGGCATGACGGTAGGTCACTGTCCGCTCGCGCAACCCCTTGGCGCGGGCGGTGCGCACGAAATCGGCATTTAACACGTCCAGCAGATTAGCGCGCATCTGCCGCATCAAGACGGCAATAGTCGAGGTGCCAACAGCCAAGATCGGAATCCATAGGTGGTTTAGCAGGTCGATAAGGCGGGCCCATGACCAGGGGGCACCGATAAACTGCGGGCTATTCAGCCCGCCCACGTTGGTTCCACCCAGGTTCAGCACCAGCGCCACCAGCAATAGCGCCACCAGAAAGTCGGGCGTAGCCAAGCCGATATAGCCAAAGAAGCTGGCCACAGCGTCGCTGAAGCCATTGCGGCGGGTAGCGACATAGATGCCTAAAGGGATAGCCACCAGCCACGAGAACAGCATGGTCAGGCCGGCAATCAGTACCGTCCAGCCCAGCAGCTCGCCGATAATCGAGGTTACCGGGCGGTTGGCGAAGAACGAAAAGCCGAAGTCGCCGCGGGTAATAATCCCTGTTACCCAGCGCCAATACTGTTCCCAGACCGGTCGATCCAGACCCAATTGGGCTTCCAGGCGGGCTACCGTCTCAGGGCTGAAGCGGGGGTCTTCGAGATAGCGATCGGTAAAACGGCCGGGCTGGAGCTGAATCACGCCAAACGACACGATTGAGACCAGCACCAGCGTAGGGAAAACGATCATGATCCGGCGGATAGTAAAGCTCAGCATGACGATAGATCCGTTAGATAAGGGGCTTAAGAGGCGTCTTAAGCCCCAACAGACTTACTCGCTAATGAAGAACAGCGGCACCGGGTTGTAGCCAGGGATAACTCCAAGGCTGAAGATGTAGTTGGCGACTCTATCGTGGACCGCACCGATGCTATTGGGCTTGGCGATCACGATCACCGGCAGGAACTCAGCTCCTAGGCGTTGCCACTCCCGGTATAGCTCCACGCGCGCTTCATGGTCCACCATCCGCGAGCCTTGGTCGAAGATCTCCCAGATCCGCCGCTCCCAGTCTGCCATAGCGTCAAAGTTGGGCTGGCCGCCGGGCTCGGCCGGTTGGGTAGCGCGGTGCCAGTAGTAGAGCGCGCCGCCCGGCTGCCAGATCGGCTTGCGCAGTTCGGGATCGGGCTGATCGCCGAAGCCGATCATGATGGCTTCAAAGTCGCCAGCTAGGCCGGTAGCCAGCAGTTGGGCCACCGGGACCCCGCGCAGGTGAACCCTGACACCCGCCTGGGCAAAGTCGCTCTGGATGATAGTGGCCAGATCGGTCCAGACCCGTGAGTCGGAGCCGTAAGTGAGCGAAAACTCCAGCTCGCGGGTAGGGGAGATGTTGCGCACACCGTCGTTATTAGTATCCACCAGACCCAAAGCCTCGAGCCCTGCGCCGGCAGCTTCGAGGTCGAACATCCGCATCAGGCCGGTGACATCTTCGTGGAAGGTGGCATCGGCCGGGGCAGTACCCATGCCGGGAAGCGTAGCTAGGCCGTTATAGACATCTTCGATGATGCGCAGCCGATCGACGGCATGCTCCATGGCGCGCCGGAACTCGACGTTGGCGAAGAGCTGGGCCAGCTCGGGGTCAGCCGCGTTGAAGTTGAAGGCCAGATGGGGCGTAGCACCGAACAGCGCTACGCTGGCGACTACGCGGAAAGGTTCGCCAGCCAGTTCGCGGCTCTTAAAGTCGGGGAACTGCGCGCCGCCGATATTGAGCTGATCGACATTTCCAGCCAGGAATTGGGCCGCTTGCGCCTCGGTGCCGCGGACGATCAAGTACTCGAGCGTGTCGAGGTAGGGCAGCGGTGTCCCGGCAGCATCGACCATCCAGTAGTTGGGATTGCGCACCAGCCGCACTAGCTGCCCCGGCACATACTCGGCCATCATGAACGGCCCGGTGCCGACGATGTCGGTCAGGGGGCCGTCGGTCGGCCAGGCGTTGTTAATATCCGCCGGTTGAGCGCCACCTTCGACGCTCAGATGGAGCAGCTTATGCTTGGGCATGATCGGGAAGGAGCGGATCTGTAGGATAAAGACCGGCGAAGGCACCGGCAGCGTCATGCGCACCGTGTGCTCGTCAAGGGCTGCAAAGGTGACTTTGCGCTCTACGCCGTCTACGTTGAAGGTGAACTGCGCCGCGTCGCCAGCTCGAGCCTCGGGGTTGGTGACGATCTGCTCAAAGGTAAAGACCACATCATCGGCGCTAAACGGTACGCCGTCGTGCCAGGTAACGCCCTGGCGCAGATGGAAGGTGTAGACCAGGCCGTCCTCACTGACTTCCCAAGAAGCGGCCAGCGCCGGGATGATCTCGTAGGTCGCCAGGTTGAACGTAACCAGCGGATCGAACATCTGATGGGTCAGGGTCTGGATCAGCGCACTGATCTCGCCGTAGATGAAAAATCGCGGCGGCGTGTCGCCGAGCACCAGGCGCAGCGTGCCGCCGGGGGTGCCGGGCACGATACCGAGCGCGCTGTAGTCAGGGACGACCTTAACCTGTGCCAGAGCGGTCATTAGCAGCGCGGCGAGTATAGTCAAAGCTAGCTTTCTCATGCCTACCTCCTAAGGATCTCAAGCTTTAGGATATACCTATTCAAGACCACCTGCAAGTATCGCAGGTATCGCACTAGAAATCTTAATAACCATTTAAGGGCGCAGGCGAGCGGAGCAAGTAGGCTTAGAGTCACAAGAACGCGGTCAGTTAGCCTAACCGCCAGGGTCGGCGAGCACCGCTTATACCGGCGTCTGTATCGAGGTTCAAGTAGGGGTCAGTTGAGGGCGCGATTCTCAAGGCTTCGCCCAACAATTCTGTCCCTGCGATACCATCACCCTACGCGACCTCCTCCCGGCTGACGTTTTGTGAAGATCGCTGGATTAGCGCATCTTGCGCCACTTCAAGAGTTGGCTGGCCTGATCGCTGTGGCAATGGCTCGGGTAACCCGCTGGGCGTCGCGCACGCAGTCGTTGAGGCCGACGCCGTAGTAGGCGTTGCCGGTAAGGTAGAGGCCCGGCAGCGCCTGCGTGGCCGTCATGATACGCGCTACCCGTGCGCTGTGCCCCACCAGGTACTGCGGGATCCCCTGGGGCCAGGTGACCTGATGCACCAGCTCCGGCGCTTGGGTAAGGCCGAGGCTTAGCCGCAGGTCGTGTTGAACGATTCGCAGCGCCTCGGAGTCGTCGATGGTCACGAAGTCCGGATCGAAGACGCCGCCTCCGATGACCCTTAGCAACACCTTGCCGGGCGGGGCCTGGGTGGGGAAGAGGCTAGATGTCCAGAGGCACCCCAGGATCTGCTGGCCCTCGCCGGGGACGACGAGGTAGCCGAAGCCGTTAAGCGGATGCGGCACGTCCTGGCGATTAAAACCTAGCCCCAGCACCCTAACCCCAGCGTAGGGGATAGCCGCTAGCTCGGCGGCGGCCTCCGGGAGGAGCGGCGCTAACAGGTCGGCGCTCACGAAGGCCGGAGTAGCCAGCACCACCGCGCTTGCCTGGCACTGTTCGCCCGAGGCCAGAGTGAGGGTGTAGGTGCCCGTGTCGCAGCGCCCGCGCTGCGCGTAGTCGCAGCGCTGAAGCCCCACCACCGCCGCGCCGGTGCGGACCCGCTGCCCTAGCTGTTCGGCCAGAGCACGCGTGAGGCGCGCTATGCCGCCGTGCTTGAAGCTGGTTAAGCGCCCGCCGGGGCCGGCCGGCCCGCCAGTGCCCTGGCGGCGCTTGAGCACGGTGGCGAGCAGGGCACGAACCAGACTGCCGTAATCATCTTCGAGCCGGCGCAGCCGCGGGAAAAGCGCCGCCAGGCTGATGGCCTTGGCGTCGCCTGCGGTAATACCTAAGACCATGGCGCGCATAAACACCTCGGCGAACTCCGCGCCGACCCGCCGTTGGGCAAACTCATAGACGGTCTCGTCGACACCGGGCGGGCGTTTGGGGGCAAAAGGTTCACAGAGTAGCCGCGCTTTGGCCCTGCCCGAGACGAGCCGGGTACGCAAGAAAGCCATCGGTGAGGTGGGAAGAGCTTGCAGTGTGCCGTGGTGATAGAGGAAGCGGTGCTGAGCTAGCTCGCCAGCGACCGCTAGCTCGTCCGCTAGGCCGAGCGCCTTAGCCAGCTCAAGCGTCTCGGGGACGTTGGTGAGAAAGCCGTTGGGCCCCCGGTCGATGGTGTAGCCCTGGAGCTGATCGCTCTGGGTAATGCCGCCCGCTGCGGCCTCACGCTCAAAGACGATCACCTTGCGGCCTTGTCGGTTGAGGTAGTAGGCGGTAGCCAGCCCGGCGATCCCCCCGCCGACGATCGCTACGGTCACCTCACACCGTCCTTGAGAAGCTGGGCTTGGAGCGTTTGGCACGTAGATACTTGTCAAAGACCATCGCCACGTTGCGCGGGAAGAGTCGGCCCAGTGGGGTTGCGGTGAGGGCTTCGGGGGTGTTCGTGACGAAACCTTCCCCGTCCAGTTGAGCCAGAGCGTCCTGCTCCTCGGCGAAGTAGTCGTCGAAGCGGACGCCGTAGCGCCGCGTTAACTCACCCTTGTCTACCTTGAAGTTGCACATCCACTCGCGGATGGCGTGCCCGCGGATGATATCGTCCTGCGAAAGCAGGTAGCCGCGCTCAATAGGGAGGCGCCCTTCGTCGAGGGAGCGGTTGTAGCGGCTCAGCTTCTTGTGGTTCTGGAAGAAGCCGCCGACCAGTGCGCCGATAGCGGATAGGCCGAAACCGAGCAGTGCCGTGGCCTTGGCGGTGGTGTAGCCCATGAAGTTGCGCGCTAGGCGCCCCTGCCGCTGTGCTAAGGCCAGCTCGTCGCCGGGCAGCGCAAAGTGGTCCATGCCGATGTCCTGATAGCCCGCTGCTAACAGCCTTTCGCGGGCAGTAGCGAGCAGCTCGAGCTTAGCTTGTCCTTGCGGCAGAGCCTCTGGTGGCAGGCGCAGCTGGTGAGGCTGTAGCCACGGCACGTAGGCGAACGAGTAGATGGCCAGCCGCTCCGGCTTTAGGGCGATGACCTGGGCAATAGTGCGGGCAAATGAGGGGGGTGTCTGATAGGGGAGCCCGTAGATGAGGTCGCAGTTAATCGAGTTAAATCCCACCCTTCTGGCCTCCGCTAGGAGCGCCTGGGTAGCGGCAAACGGCTGCTGCCGAGCAATGGCCGCCTGCACCTGCGGATCGAAGTCCTGCACCCCGACCGACAGGCGATTGAAGCCCTCTTCCGCTAATACCTCGAGGTGCGCCGCACTAGTGACGCGCGGATCGACTTCGACGGCGATCTCGGCATCATCAGTGAAGGCAAACAGCTCGCGGTAGACCGCCATCAGCTGTTTAAGCTGCTGCGGGGTGAAATAGGTAGGCGTACCGCCGCCGAAGTGAAGCTGCTGCACGCGCTTACCCTCGCCCAACTGCTGTATGACCAGCCGGATTTCCCGGGTGAGGCGGGTTAAATAAGGCTCGGCGATCTCCGGGCGCGGGCTGATCACCACATTGCAGGCGCAATAAAGGCAGCGGGCGCGGCAGAAAGGGAGGTGGGTGTAGAGCGAGAGCGCCTCGTCGTCGGCAATCTGGCGCAGCGCGGTCAGGTACGCCGCCTCGTTCACGCCGCTATGGAACTCGAGCGCGGTCGGGTAGGAGGTGTAGCGCGGTCCTGGCCGGTCGTAGCGGTGCAGCAGCGCGGCATCGACCACCGGCGGGGCAAGGGCCATAGCCGCCAG